>SXGU01155390.1_pt1 | contig 80342 bp, 72 predicted proteins | sample 3174531 | NCBI WGS metagenome assembly SXGU01 (sample SAMN11356863, study PRJNA531348) | freshwater metagenome | isolation source: freshwater sample F1-140 | place: China: Fuxian Lake, Yuxi | collected 2017-12-25
AGAGGCCGCAGGTTCACATCCGGTCACCCCGACTTGCCGGCGATCAGCGGGAAAATCAACGGGATTTCAAGGCAGATCGACTCGCCCCGGGACCCCCTGCTGCTACGTTGTTGTCCATGAGGTTGTCCAGGCTGTCATCCATGAGACTCCGCCCGGTCCACGCCATCGTCACACTGGCCCCACTGTTGCAGCCGCTATCGCTCCTCCCGGCCGGCATCGCCAGCGCGGCTCCGCATGGCGGCGGCGGAGGCAGCGGCGGAGGCGGCGGCGGCAGCGGCGGCTGCAACCCCTTCCAGATCGGCACCGCCAGCGGCGAGCTCTACTGCTTCGCGCAGGCTGACGGATTGTCGCAGTCACTCACCGTCCCCGCGACCGCCGACGCGCTCCTCGGCGCCGAGGTCTTTGGCCAACGCGCGATCAACACGCCGATCGACCCCAACTACGCCTTCTCGCAGGGATTCATCATGCTCGCGCAGGGCGACCTCTTCGGGGTCGATGTCCTGGGGCGCGGCTCCGCGCAGGCAGGGTCCGGCTACGCCTTCGCACGAACCGATGCCACCGCGTATGTCAACCTCTCCACCTCCACGGTGCAGCGCGTGCAGGGCTTCTATTCGATTCACGGTCAAGGCATCAGTGACCTGATGATTCGCCTGCGGGAGGTGGGAGCGGTCGATTCGGTGATCGAGGCGTCCGTGAGCACCTACATCACCCCTGATTCCGTCGAGGGAAACTTCGTCGTCATGCTTCCCGCGACGGACTACTCGTTCCAGGTCTACGGCACGGTGCAGGCGAACTCGAGCTTTGCAAACCCCGACCAGGGTCTCTACGGTGGCTACATGTACATGTCGTGTGTGCAGCCTGCGGATGTGGACGGGAGCGGCACGATTGACGCGGGCGACCTGTCGCTCATGTTGGCGTCATGGGGCGGCGCCGCGCCGTATCACATCGCCGACCTGGACCAAGATGGCTTTGTTGGGGCGGCCGACTTGGCGCTGCTCCTCGCGGCGTGGGACTGATCGAATCGGACCCTGATGGCCCCGGCAGTCCCGACAGCCCCGGCCGTCCCGACACTGCTTGCGCACGCTTGATCACCGCGCCGACGCGAAGTCGCGGCCGGTGATGCCGCCGGTCGTGAGCAAGTGCCAACTGGACAGATCCGAGCCCGAGGCCGTGGATGAGAAGATGCCGAGCTCCCCCAGCGGCGTATCTCGACTCCACAGCCGCTCACCAGACTGCTTGTAGACGAGCGCATCGTCATCGTGGGCACGCGCCCGCGATGGCGCTCCGACATGCCCGTCAAAGAACAGTGTCATCGGTGTCGACTCCGACGCAGCGTTGTATGCAGGGACCAGCGTCCCCTCAGGCAGCGGAGCACCCGCGCACCAGTTGATCTCCGCCATCTGGCTCTTGAGGTCGGGGTAGAGGCACTGGGCGACGCTGGGCGACTGGAACCCGTGCACAAGCGACTGCGGTGCCGTGTACCCGCCCTGGGTCGGCGAACGGAACACATCTGGATGGAACATCGCGGAGATGCTGAAGCAGTAACTGCTCAAGAGCACATTGTTCCCCGTGTAGGCGGGGATGACGAACTCCGCCGGGTTGTCCAGCGCGACTGGCTCCACCCAGGACATCGTGGATCGATCGTTGGGAGAATAAAAGACCGGCGCATAGAACCGGTCGTCGACCAGATGCCGAAATCCTGCGGCGTTGGGGAATCGGTAACTGCCAAACTCCCAGCCACACCCCGCGCCGCCGGCAGGCCAGACAGTGCACCAGTTGAAGCAGTTGCCCGGATATGAAGCTGGGCAGGAACCTCCACCCAACCAGTAGGCCCAGATACCGCCTCCCGAGTCGGTACCGAACTTCAGGCTGGGGTGGCACGACACCGCCAGGTATTGGGAGCAGTTCCCGCCAAAGGCACCTATGTCGTCTCGATGCCACTGCGGGTTTCGCCCCGAATACTCCTCGTTGTAGGCGGACAACCCCTGCGCCATGGCTCGGAGGTTGGACATCGACACCAGGCTTCCAGACTGCTCTCGCCCTCGGTCGGCCTGGACCGTGATCACCGCGATGAGCACGATGAGGCACGCCACGACGACGGCCAGCTCGATGAGGGTGAATGCGCGCGCTGCGTTCGGGGCGCGAGGTGGAATTGCTCCGTGAGACTTCACTTTGGTCATGGCACCACCCCCCAGTTGGAAAGGAGTATCGCGATGTCGTTGCCGTTTACCACGCCGTCGTGGTTGAGATCCTCCGCGCACAGCGGGCAATCGCCGTTCAGGATCGCGCCCAAGACTCGCGCCAAGTCCTGGCCATCGACCCCACCATCGTGGTTGAGGTCGCCGTTGGAGCCGGGGTCATTGACGATCGCGACGACTCCTCCAGCGAGCGGCTCGCCGCTGCCGGAGGGAGTGCCGGGGGCCGCGATCGCACCCCAGAATCCCGAGAGGTCTGCAGATGCATCAGCGGCCACGGCGATCGACGCGCCGAGGGCGTCGTCCCCTGCTCCGGTCGAGACATGAACCACCTGGAAGGACCCGTCGACGAACTGGTAGTCCGCGAAACCGCCGCCCCATGGCTCCGACGGGTCTGATGACACGATGCCGACTCGGAGTTGGGGCCAGACCGCTTGCAAGGCGACGGCCGTGCCGAAGCCGCTGCAATCGACCCCATTCGGTGGCGACAGGACCTGCGACAGTGCCCAAGTGATGTCCGGCTCCACGCCCGTGCGTTCGTAGATAAACACGGAGCCGGGCATGCCGTCAACGCCCGGGCTCCCTGCAGCGAGCCGCGTCCCGTCCGTGGCGATCGACGCACCGAAGCGCGACCCATCGACCCACGCTGACCCTTCATTCCAGAGGATCGAGTTCGCCGTCACGCCAGCATCGCCCAACTCAAAACACTCCACGACGCCCCCGGAGTACTGCGAGACCACGAAGAGGCTCGATCCCGCGACCAACACCTCAGAGCCAAACCGATTTTGACCGGCCGCTGCATACACGGACTGCAGCTGAACGAGGGGTTCCCATGGCCCCGCGACGCCAGCCGTGCTTCGGTAGACATGCGCAATGCCGGGACGGTCGGGCCCGCCGCCGCCCGGCTCGCCGATCACGACATGACTCTGCGACTCGCCAAGGTCGACCGACACGGACGCACCGAAGCGGGCCAGTTCACTAGCGACCGGCGAGAGGACTCGCATCACTCTCGTTGGCATCAGGCCCGCGACTGAGAGGCTGTAGACCTCCACGGCACCAACATCCCTCGTCGTGCCCAAGTCTTCTCCCGGCGCACCAATGACCAGAGCTCCGTTCGCGCCCACGCCCGCGCCCACGCCGGGGTCCAACGACATGCTCGCGCCAAACTGCGCGCCGCGCTGCATCACCTCGGGGAAGATCGATCCAATGAAGGTGACCTGCGGCCCCCAGCCCTCCACACCAAAGACATCCACCCGACCTGAATGGAGCATCGGGATCCTGGAGTACGGGACGCCGGCGAAGAGTCGATCACGCTTGTGCGACACCGCGACCGTGGTGCCGAAACACTCGCCCTTCGCGGCGTAGGGACTCTGCACAAGGACTTCGTGCTCCGTTCCGGCCACCGCCAGGCCGCACATCGCGGCGGCGGCGAGCGACGCAGCGCCACTCGCAACGAATCGCCGCGCGCTCCGATGGATGTTCCTCGGTCGGCGCGTCATTGGACTCACTCCTGGGTTCGTTCCTGGGCTCAATCCTTGGCTCATTCGCAGTCTCATGTTTAGGGCCTCCGCCCCCACAACCGTCCAAAAAGCATATTCGCGGTTTTCGAGGTGTCAACCCCCAAAGCCGGAAATATCGAACAAAGCCTTCACCGTGTTCCAGTTTCTGGCGGTTCCGACCGTTCCAAGCGACCGTTCCAGGTAGTCCGGCGTGAGCTTGGTGGAGCCCGCCCCGGAGGCGTAGCGCAGGTAGAGCTCGCATCCCTTGAGCACGAACTCGTCGCCAGGGCTGCGCTTGGGGTCAAGCGAGCGCGAGGCCGCGGCGGTTGGCTTGGCGGCCAGGAACATCACGGCCAAGAGTCGGTTGACCTCGTCGGGATCGTCCCCAGCGCGAGCCAATGGATGCGAGCGCGCGACGGCCGCAAGTTGACGCGCACTTCGCACGACGACTGCCGGCGCGAATCCCAGTCGCAGGTGGATCGCCTCGGTGAGCCTGGTCCCAATGGCGGGGAGCAGTCGATCGCTCACTTCCGCAACCGCGTTCCCACTCTGGAGATAGGTGACCACGGAGAGTGCGCCAATCCGCTCCAGCTCCTCCACCAGCACCTTCATGGGGAGTCGATTCCGACCCCCGACATTGACACCCTTGAGGAGGACCACGACTCGTGAGGCGGCGCCGGGCATGGAGGCTTCGGAAGGCTAGGTCCCTCCCCGGTTATCGGTGGGAATGTGCCCCTCAGAGGCACATTCCCACCGATAACCGAAGCTGGACGCAGGTCGCAGGGGCCAGGACCCCAAATGACGCTCGATCCTTCCGGCAATTCCATAGATTTTCTTGAGAATTTTGGAACCGCTTTCGCTCCAACGGCCAGACGTCGTTCTCTCTCTACGGAGCGCCACTGGTCAATTGTTTTCCGCACGGGCGGGGGCACTGGCGGCGCGATGTACCGGTTCAGACAGGAGACACTCATGAATCCGGAATTCCGAGTCCTTATGGCGACGACGCTGTCGATCGCAGTCCTTTCATGTTGCTCGCTTCCGGCGATGGCCGGCGGCGGTGACGACCCGAATGTCACGCAGGGTCCGATTCGCGTGACGATGGAAGAGCTCCGGGCCACCTACGCCGACGACACGTTCGACGGCGGTGACGCGTTCCTCACGGCCGTCGCGGAGTACCTCCCCTCGCCAGGGACGGTGGTGTCGCAGGCATGCGGGGTGACCTGGCGCGTGGGCGACTTGGTCCGTGCCACCGTCGACAACCCAAGCGGGTTCGCCTGCGTGGTGGCTGGCGACACGGGGCGCATCCTCTCCTCTGCAGCAACCGGTCAGCTCCTCGTGGAGTGGGCGGGCAAGAACTGCGGCCACGACGGCAACGGCCATGCCGTGGCGCCAGTGGCGGCGAATGATGGTCGATCCCGCTGGTACGTCGAGTGTGGCGAAGTGACGCCGGTCGCCTCGGGCAAGGGTGGCGAAGCCGCCAACTGCAACTTCGACTCCTTCGAGCAGAACGAGCGCGTGCTCAACTACTACGACGGCGGCGAAGGCGACGAAGGCTCCGGCCCCGGACCCAACTGGGGTACGGTGTACTCCTTCAACGTGAAGGCGTTGAACGAGTACAACGGGGAAAACGAGCCCGACCAGGGCATCGTGTACTCCAAGCTCGCGCCGAAGTCGGTCATCAACTTCGCGGTTCCGATCGAGGCCATCTCGTTCAGCTACACGAGCAGCGTCGAAGTGACGGTCACGTTCCACTCGGGAACCGGTGCCGAAGGCGACTTGCTTGGCACCGCGACCATCCAGCCGAATGTCGACGGCGCTCCCTACACCACGTGGAGCGGCTTCGAGGCGTCCTGGAAGGGCGAGGCACACTCGATCATGATCTCGGGCCCCAACAACCGCTGGGGCGCGGACCAGGTCCAGTACTCGCTGGTCCCGCCGTGCATCGTCGGCGACTGCAACGACAACGGCGTCTGCGATGACGACGAAATCAAGCAGAATCCGGAGATCGACTGCGATGGCGACGGCGTCATCGACACTTGCGCGATCGACAATGACCCGAAGCTTGACTGCGATGGCGACGGCGTCATCGACTCTTGCCAGATCGATGCCGACCCCTCGGACGACTGCGACGGCAACGGCGTCGTGGACACGTGCGAGCTCAGCGGCAACGACTGCGACGGCAACGGTGTCCTTGACACCTGCGACCTCGCGGGCGGCGCCACCGACTGCGACAAGGACGGCATCCTCGATTCCTGCGAGATCGCGGCCGACCCGAGCCTCGATTGCAACAACACCGGCACGCTCGACTTCTGCGACCTGCAGAACGGCGCGGCGGTGGATTGCAACGGGAACATGATCCCGGACTCCTGCGACATCGCCAGCGGCTTCTCCGCCGACGTCGATAGCGACGGCATCCCGGACACCTGCGAGACCGACTGCAACGGCAACGCCATCCCCGACGACTACGAAGTCGCCACGGGCATGACGCCCGACTGCAACGGCAACTTGATCCCGGATTCCTGCGACATCTCGACCGGCGCGGAAGTCGACTGCGATGCCGACGGCGTCCCCGACTCGTGCGAGCTCGTTGACGGGACTGGCTTCGATTGCAACAACAACGGCACGCTGGACAACTGCGACATCGCAGGCGGCGACCCGGACTGCAACGGGAACGGCATCCCCGACACCTGTGACCTGGCCTCTGGCACGGCGCAGGACTGCAACGGGAACTCGATCCCGGACTCCTGCGACATCGCCGGCGGCACGTCCTCGGACTGCAACGCCAACGCGCGGCCCGACGAGTGTGACATCGCCAGCGGCACGTCCAACGACTGCCAGGGGAATGGCACGCCCGATGAGTGCGAGCCTGATCCGGAAGGCGATGGCATCCCCAACGATTGCGAGCCCCGCGAGGGCATCGTGATGACGGGCCCCAACCCCGGTGATTGCCACTCGGTGGGCAGCGACCTGTGGTACGACGTTTACGTCTACAACCCGCAGATCGTCCTCGTCGCCGGCCAGTTCTCCGTGAACTTCAGCAACACGCTGGAGCTCATCGAAGTGCTGCCTGGTGACGCGCCCTTCACGTCGATCCCGCTCACGATCCCCAACAACGCCGCTGGAACCGTGTTCTTCATCTCCAGCGTCGAGGGTGGTGGAACCGGCACGTTGGCCGACAGCCTCGTCGCGCGCCTGCACTTCCGTGCAGCGTCCGATGACTGCAGCCCAGCCGACACGCAGGTGCAGTTCAACCCGGCCTTCGCCCCGCTCCTCATCGCGAACGGCGGCGGCACCGGCTACGCACTGCCCTACACCAACCCGGAGCCCATCCGCATCGACGGCACTGCCCCGATGCTGGACGGCGTCCCGGCTGACCTGGATGTGCCGGCCGACGCGGGTGCGGGCTGCTTCGCGCAGCGCACGCTCACGCCGCCCGCCGCCAGCGACAACTGCGGCACCGTGAACCTCACCTGGGCCCGCAGTGACGACGCTGAGCTCTCGGCCGCCTGGCCGTGCGGCACCACCATCGTCACCTGGACGGCGACCGACGCCTGCGGCTGGACCACCACGGCCCAGACCAGCGTCACCGTCCAGAGCCACCACCTGCTCCACCTCGCCGTGGACTACGCAGGCACCGGCTACGGCGACTCCATGGGTCGATGCATCGACTTCAACCTCGGCTCGCACCAGTTCAGCGAAGTCCTCGACTTCGTCGGCGGCTCCGCGACGGCGACGGTGGAAGTGCCCATCGGCGACTATGGGTGTGCGGACGCTGACGATCGCCTCCACAGCTTGGCAAGCCAGGCCGCGGTGGTCATCCAAGGCACCGACTACGCCCTCAACGTGGCCGGCGACAACGCCCTGGTGAACGGTGACCTCAACGATGACAACTCCATCGACGTGATCGACTGGGGCATCTACGTTGTGCGCGCCGGCACCGAGGCCGCCGTCGACACCGACTGCGAGACTGAGCCGTTCCACGCTTGCTTCAACGGCGACGGCAGTGTCAGCGGCGACGACGGCAGCTTCATCCTGGAGAACATCCTCCGGGGCGGTGCGGCCGGCTGCTCGCCAGCGGACTCTGCCCTCGTTGCCCGCACCAGCATCACCGTGCGTGACCTGGAGCGGATCGCAGGCAAGGATGCGTGGAAGGCCGACCTGAACCGTGACGGCGTCGTGGATCTCCGCGACGTCAGCGCGGCGCAGGATCGTGCTCGCACCACGGCGACTCGCTGAGTGATTTGATCTGAGTTCTCCTGAGTTCGGGGTGGCCCTTCGGGGCCACCCCCTTCCCAAGCCCCCGTCTCGGGGGGTCAGCCACCCTCGGGTGTGCTGGCCCCCCTTTCTTGTTGGTGGACGATTGGCTGTGTCCGGCCCCGGTTATCGGTGGGAATGTGACCCTGAGGGTCACATTCCCACCGATAACCGGGAGGGGACCTAGCCGTCCCGCGATCGCCGCCGGCCGGCCCGTTCGCCCGCCACCGCGGCCAGGGACTCGGCCAGCGCCATCGCGTCCTCAATCGTCGCCACGATCGAGGGCTGCATCTTCCAGTGGGATGCTGCGCGCCGCACGGCCGCGAGCGGCTGCCCGGTCAGCCCCATGATGACCATCGCGATGCCCTTCCGGCGCAGCGTCAGCGCAGCGCTCTCAAGGTTGACCAGTCCGGTGGCGTCGATGGCCGGGACATCCTCCAGGTCCAGCACGACGACCCTCGCATTGGGGTCGACGCGATCCAGCTCGGCCATCGCGCGCTGCGCGGCGCCGAAGAAGAGTGGCCCCGAAACGTCGTACACGTGGACGCCGGCCACGGGCCGAACGGAGGTCCCTTCGCGGGTGGAGACCAGGTTCACGCTGGACACTTCCGTCATGCGCCGGATGAAGAGGAGTCCCGCGAGCGCAACACCGACAAACACCGCGACGACCATGTCGGAGACCACCGTCAGGACGGTGCACGTCAGCATCACGATCACATCTTGGCCCGGCGACGATCGCAACGACCGAATGAAGTGCGGCGCGTCAGCCATGTGGAAAGCCACCCCCAGGAGCAGCGCAGCCATCGCGGCAAGCGGGACCTCCCCCAGCCATCGACCGAGCGCGAGGAGCGCAAACGCGAGGAACACGGCGTGCGTCGCCGAGGCGACCGGTGAACGGCCACCGGACCGCACATTCGCGGCCGTTCGCGCGATGGCGCCAGTGGCGGCGATCCCGCCAAAGAACGCCGAACCGATGTTGGCGATGCCCTGGCCCATCAGTTCCGCATCCGGATCTGCTCGATGGCCGGTCATGCCGTCGGCCACGACGGCACTGAGGAGCGACTCGATCGCTCCCAGCAGCGCGATGGCCATCCCGGCCACCGCGAGGTCCTCGATGACACCCAGATTCCAGGCCTCGGTCGAGGCCAGCCACGGCCACTGAAAGGTGGGGAGCGCGCTGGGGATCCCGCTGGGAATGGCTTCCGTGCCAAACCGGCTGGCGATGGTGTGAATCTGCACCTGCGGCCACGCCACGGCAAGGGCCTTCGCGGCCAGGATCGCAATCAGGACCGTCGCAAGTGCTCCAGGGATCCGTGGCACCAGCCGCGGCCAGGCAAAGACGCAGGTCAACGAGATCGCACCGACCGCGGCATCGGCCCAGTTCACGGTGGACAGCGCACCCGCAAGTGCCGTGATCTTGGCCACCGTCCCATCGGGCATCTCGGCGATGGACAATCCAAGGAAGTCTCGGACCTGCAGGATTGCGATCACGATCGCGATGCCAGCGGTGAAGCCCGTCACCACCGGGAAGGGCACCAGGCTGATCGCCTTGCCAAGCTTGGCCCATCCGAGGCCAAGCAACATCACCCCCGCCATCGCCGTGGCCACCATGAGGCCGCCAAGGCCATGTTCATGCACGATCGGGGCCAAAATGACCACGAATGCCGCCGTCGGCCCGGTCACCTGGACGCGGCTGCCCCCAAGGAGCGCGGCCAGAAAGCCTCCAATGATGGCGGTGTAGATCCCCTGTTCCGGGTTGGCGCCAACGGCAATCGCGAGTGCCATCGAGAGCGGCAGCGCGATGATCCCGACCACCAGCCCAGCGATGATGTCCCGACGGAGATCCCTCGAGCCGTAGCCATTGGCCCATGCCTCACGAATGGCATAGGCGATTCCCGGACGAGGTCGAACGATCAAGGGGGCTTCGTGAGCGGCGTGCATCGGCGATGGACCTCCTTGCCCATCGAAGCGAGGAACTCTACCTCCCGGGCCGCACTGGCCGACCGACGCTCGCCCGAATCAGGAACTCAGGCGGGTCGGGAAGCTTTTCCACCCATGGGGTGCCTGGTTCCGGCTGGCCGGATCCCAGGTGAAATCGCCTGATCGACTTGGTGGCCCGGTCCCCAACATAGACCCACTGCGAGTCACTGGTGACGATCGAAGGTTCTTCGATCTTGACGGACTCGGGCAGGAACCGCTGGACGGCGCCTCCCCGCGACGTGGTCTTCCAGACGGTCTTGGCGCCGCGGTCGCCGATCAGCATCGTGTCGGTGCCGGCGAGGAAGTGGGCCTGAATCGCCTTCTGGACCCCGTCCGCCTGATCGACCACCACGCGAACCTGCCTGCCGGTCGAGGGGTCCCACGCCGTGATTCGTGCGTCGCGGTCCACCGCATAGAGCAAGCCATCGGGCCCGAAGGTGATGCCTCGGGGAGTGTCCAGCCCATTGGCAGACATCTTGGCGGATGGGACGATGACACCGATCCCGGCGCCGGCCAGCGCGGCGTCGCTCCCGGCGGGGGCCGGAAGGGGCACACCCGGAGTAGTGGCGTGCAGCCCCGCATAGCGGGTGATCGTCTGCGTGTCTTGGTTCGCAGCGTAGACATTTCCATCCGGCCCAACCTCGATCTCGTATGGGTGTTGCAGGCTCGGATTGGCGAGACCACCATGCACGAACACCGAGTCAAAGGGCCGACGTCCGTTTACGTCAGCCACCCCGTATCGCAGGATTTGCGTGTCGTCCTTGAAGGCACTCACGACCAGCAGGCTGCCGTCGGGGAGCAGGCACATGCCGCGAGGCAGGGTGAGCGCGTCCCCGGATGGCACCGTCGTCGGGATGTCCACCACCACCGTGGCACTGCCATTGGGGTCGAGCCCGATCACGTGGTTCGCGTCACTCGTCGTCCCCCCGTGCAAGTCCAGGTACCAAGCCGTCGAGCCACCCTGCCCCCACCCCCCGCCGGTCCCACCCGTCGACGACGTCCCGGCAACGTGCGGGTTGCGTGGGTATTGGTCGCATGCGGTGATCGACCCGCCAAGCATCACGGCGAGGAAGATGTCCGCAAGGGGCAGCGGCGCCGGACGAGTCACGGAGGGGAATCTCACGGCGGGGACTGTATCGTCTCTCCATGCATTCGATCATTCCGTTCCTCGCCGAAGAAAAGCACTCGGTGACCGAGTTGCTGCAACGATTCGGCGCCACCGGCACCGCGGCCTCCGGCTCCAGCGTCTCCGAGGGCTTCAAGACCTTTCTCGACACCAGCACCGTGGCCGACCTCATGGTTGGGTATGGATTCGCGCTGCTGCTGGCGGCAGCGATCGCGTGGCACCCGAAGCGGATGAGCGCCCGGCGCGCGGATCGATTGCTGGGGCGAGAAGGCATCCTTCTCCTGCTGGGGCTCATCGGTGCGACCGTCGCGTTGCTCGTGATGGTGCACCCATCGCTCGGGCTGGTCGTGTTCGGGATCGGCGGCCTGGTCCGCTTCCGCACCACGCTGGACGATCCTGAGCTCACCGCGAAGGGCATCGTGACGCTCGTCATCGGACTCGCGTGCGGCACCGGCGCCTACCTTCCGGCGACGATCGTCGCGGTCATCGCGTGGGGCCTCGTGTGGTTCATCGACAACCGGGCGACATACCGAGTGCAGATCGGGACGCGAGGCGAGGCCCGCCGCGCCTTGACCAGCGAGGATGGCCGACTCATCGCCGACATCGTCCGGGCCGAGCGCATCCACATCGTGAACTCCGCGCTCGAGGCGCGCAAGAATCGACTGAGCCTGCACCTGCGGGCACCTGCACACCTTGACGAAGCGCAGATCCTGGCGGCCGTCAAGTCGGCGCTGCCGCACGAAGTCTCCAACAGCCGCGTCCGGATCTCCCTCGTCTGAAGTGACCAGCCCCGGGGAGTGACCAGCCCCGGTTATCGGTGGAAATGTGACCCTGAGGGTCACATTTCCACCGATAACCGCCCCCGGACCTCGGGTCAGGCTTCCTGCAGCTGCGGCTTGAACGCCGCGGCGATCTCACGCTGCGTCGCGCTCGGGGCGGGCTCGTGGTGGCTGAGCTCCATGGTGAAGGAGCCGGTGCCGCCAGTCATCGACTTGAGTGTGCTCGCATAGGTCATGAGCTCGCTCAGCGGCGCCACTCCGCGGATCACCGCTTGCCCGCTGGGAAGCGTGTCCGTTCCGTGGACGCGCGCCCGCTTGCCGCTGAGGTCGCCCACGATCGTGCCGATCGAGGCCGCCGGACAGGTCACCTCGATGGACACGAACGGCTCCAGCAGCGTGGGCTTGGCCTTCAGCACGGCATCGATGAATGCCCACTTCCCGGCCTGGTGGAAGGCGATCTCCTTGCTGTCGACGGGGTGGTGCTTGCCGTCGTAGATCTCCACGCGCACGCCCCGCAGCGGGTACCCCGCGAACACGCCGGAATTGAGGACCCCGCGGATCCCCTTCTCGATCGCCGGGAAAAACTGCCGCGGGACACTCCCGCCGACGGTGCCATCGACGAACTCCAGCGCCGGGGCATTCCCCTCCAGGGCGCCTGGCAGCGGTTCGACGCGCAGGAACACTTCGCCGAACTGGCCGGCGCCGCCGGTCTGCTTCTTGTGCCGATGATGGCCCTCGGCCTTGGTCGAGATGGTCTCGGTGTACGCCACCTTGGGCTGGTGGCTCTCGATCTCCACGGCGAATCGATCCTTGAGCATCTGGATCTTGGAGCGGAGGTGCAGGTCGCCCAGCCCATGGATCACCAGCTCGCCGGTCCCCACCACGTGCTCCACCTCGAAGGTGGGATCCTCGGCCGTCATCTTGTGGAGCGCCTCGCCCAGCTTCGCCTCGGCGGACCGGGTGGCGGCCTCGATCGCCAGTCCAGCCATCGGGCGGGGGAACGGCAAACCGAGCAAGTGCAGCGTCGCGGGGACCGCCTCGGCGTGGATCGTGGCGTTGAAGTGAGTCTCGTCCACCTTGGTGACGACGCCGATGTCGCCGGCGACGATCGAGTGGGCCTCCTTCAGGTGGTGCCCGTTGGCATGGTGGACGTGCGGGATCCGCGTCGGCTTGGTGTTGGCATCGATCGACACCTGGGTGCCGTGCGAGAGTTCCCCCTGGTGCACCTTGATGAAGGCCATGCGTCCCGCGTACTGGTCACTGGCCACCTTGAACACGTGCGCCACCAGCGGATCGGCGCTGCGCAACGTCGGCACGAACGCCTGCGCGGTCCCGTCCTCCTGGTCCACCACGAACTTCCTCGGGTTCCCTTCCAGGGGGCTGGGGCACAGCTTCACGATGTCCGTGAGCAGTTGCGCCACGCCGGCTCCGTCGCGGGCGCTCACGAACGCGACCGGGATCACGCGCCTCGCCCGGAGGGCCTTCTCAAAGGGGTCATGCATCCGGGACGCTTCGATGGGCTTCCCGGAGAGATAGTCGTCCATGACGGCGTCATCCATTTCCACGACGGCATCCACCATCTGGTCGTGATACTCCTTGACGTCGCCGAGGTCGGAGTCGCCTGCCGCGTTGTCAAAGCAATCCACCACGCCGTGACCGTGCTCGGTGGGAAGGTCGACCGGCCGGCAAATCTCGCCAAACTCTTCCTGGATCGCCGCGAGGACGAGTTCCTCGTCATCCACCGAGTCGATCTTGTTCACCACGATCATGGTCGGCAGCGCGCGATCCGCGCAGATGCCCATCATTCGCCGAGTCACGTTCTGGATGCCATTGAGGCCATCGATCACGAGGATCGCCAGTTCGACAGCGGGCAGCACGCCGATGGATTGCCCCAGGAAGTCGGCAGCGCCAGGCGTGTCGAACAGGTTGATCGTGCAGCCGCCGTGCTCGAACCGGACCACCGACGCGTCCGTCGTGGTGTGGAACTGCTTGCTCAGCGAGTCATGTCCCGTCTGGGTCGTCCCCGCCTCCACCGTCCCCTTCGTCGGGATCGCGCCAGCCTCGGCGAGCAACGACTCGATCAGTGTCGTCTTGCCAGAGCCAGCGCCTCCTACGACTGCCAGGTTTCGGATGCTTTCGGTTGCGAGAGTGGCCATGATGTGGCCTCCTTTCAGTTGCGTCCGGCGAGCCGGTCGGAAGTGGCCGGCCTCGCCATGACGAGTATCGCTCGCTACTGTCATAGCGCAAGCCGGGCATTGGATTCATCGCGATGTTTTTCCACCGTCTGCCCCCCCCTCGACCTCGCTAGGCTCCCTCGTGGGATCCGACGCCGCTCCAGCGCCTGCCGGAGGTGTCGCCGTTCCTGCCTCCGCCATGCAGCACCCACACCTTTCCCCCTCCTCGCGATGGATTCCGCGGGGTTCGATCGGCGCCTCACTCCTGTCCCTCGCTGCCCTCGGCCATTGCGCGCCCACGCCGGCCCTGCCGCCAAACTCGGCCACCGCGCTCACCGGCGGCGATCGCCCCGCGGGAGACGCGCAGGCACTCCAGCGCCAGCCCAACATCCTCTTCGTCTTCTGCGACGATTTGGGTTCCGGTGACCTTGGGTGCACGGGCAGCGAGCGCATCCGAACGCCCACCATCGATTCACTGGCGTCCGAAGGCATGCGATTCACCCAGGCGTACTCGTCGGCGTGTGTGTGCGCGCCAAGCCGCTGCTCGATCCTCACTGGACTCTCCGGTGCGCATGCCCAGATCCGCGACAACGGCGAACTGCCCGATGGCGGGCAGGGCCGACACGGCGGGCAACGGGCGATCGAGGCGGGCACGATGACTCTCGCGCGTGGCCTGCAGTCTGCGGGCTATCGGACAGCCTGCTTCGGCAAGTGGGGCCTGGGTGGCGTGACGCAGCCCGAAGGTCACCCGCTGGACCAGGGGTTCGATCGTTTCTACGGCTACCTTTGCCAGCGGCACGCGCACGGGTACTACCCGTCGTACCTCGAGAGCGACCGATCACAGGTGCCGATCGACCAAGGCGCCGAAGGTCGTGCGCACTACTCCGGGGATCTCATCGCGGACCAGGCTGTGTCGTGGATCGACGGCGAAGACTCCGGCGACGGCGAAGACTCCGGCGACGCCGAAGGCGCCCCTTGGTTCCTCTACTACGCGACGACTGTCCCGCACCTTGCCCTGCAGGTGCCCGATGACAGCCTGTCGGAATACACCGCGACCTACGCATCGCTCGGATTGGAGGACCTCCCCTACACGGGCGGGAAAGGGTACAAGCCGCATGCGCACCCGCGGGCGGCCTACGCGGCCATGGTCACTCGCCTCGATCGCGACGTCGGCCGCTTGCTCGGCGCCGCGAACGCGAACGCGCACCACCGCGAGACGATCGTGGTCTTCACCAGCGACAACGGCGGCACTTTTGACCTGGGCGGATTCGATCCCGAGTTCTTCCAGACCAATCGAGGCCTTCGAGGGGCCAAGACCCAGCTGTACGAGGGAGGCATTCGCGTCCCACTCATCGTGCGTTGGCCCGGCGTCGCCCGGGCGGGCAGCACCTGTGACGTGCCGGTCATCGGCTACGACCTCTTCCCGACGTTGCTCAACGCTGGCGGCGTGGCGCCCCCAGCCTCGGATGGGTTCGACCTTCGGCCCATCATCCAGGCCTGCGACGGCTCCGCGCGACCCACCGAGTTCGTGTGGGAGCACCCTGCCGGGAAGGGGTGGCGTGCGGCCCGTATTGGGGACTGGAAGTGCGTGGTGCTTCGCGCGAAGGATCCCGAGAAGCTCAAGATGGAGCTCTTTGACCTGGCTGCCGACCCGGCCGAATCACGCGACGTCGCCGACGCTCACCCCGAGGTGGTCGAACGGTTCGTGGCACTCTTCAACCAACGAACCCCGGCCATCGAACCATCGTGGGACTTTCCTCCGCTGGCCGAGCCCGCGAAATGACGGGGGCCTGGCCATCGGGTTCGCGGAAACGTGAGTTCCCGGCTTCCCCACGCACAGATTCGCCACGATTTCTTGCTTTCGCTCACGCTGCGCCTACCTTTGGCAGATGCGACCCCCCACCGCCGCGTTGTCATTTGGGCTTGGACTCACGGTTGCGATGGCTGGCGTCGCGGCCAGCGCGGACGCGGCCACTCGATACGTCAACGTGAATCTCCAGGGCGGGGCCAATGATGGATCATCGTGGGAGAACGCTTTCCGGGACGCCAACGGCGTCGCGATGGCGCTGGCGGCGAGCGCGTCTGGCGACCAGGTCTGGGTGGCGGCCGGGACCTACAAGCCCACGACGGCCACCACGCGCACCGCGTACCACACGCTCAAGACCGGCGTGGCGATCTACGGCGGCTTTGCCGGGGGCGAATCATCGCTCGATGAACGCGACATCGCCGCCAACGAGACGATCCTCTCCGGCGACCTCCTGGGCAACGACACCGCCACCAGCGGCTACACCGAAAACTCCTATCACGTGATCTACTGCGTGGGGACCGGCACCTCGGGCACGGTGGACGGGTGCACGGTCAAGGGTGGCTACGCCAACTCGTCTGCCTCCAACCAGGACAAGGGTGGTGCGGTGCTGATCCTGAGCGGCTCGGCGCCTACTTTCCGCGACTGTCGCTTTGAGCGAAATCGATGCACGTTTGGCGGCGGCGTGGGATACGTCAACGCATCCAGCCCCACGTTCGAGCGCTGCACCTTCGCCGACAACACAGGCGGCGGCTACGGCGGCGGCTTTGACATGTCGACGAGCGTGAACGCCACCTTCAACAATTGCCAGTTCCTCCGGAACTCCGCCGCACGTGCGGGAGCCGTCGAGGCATACAACGGCACGCAGTTCAAGGCGACCAACTGCCTGTTCGTGGGCAACACCTGCTCAAACTCCGGCACCAACGCCGGCGGCGCCATCTGGAGCGGCGTGAGCAGCACCACGACCCTGAGGAACTGCACGATCGTGGCCAATCGCTGCACGGGTGGCACGACCGGCGGCGGGTTCCTGAACGCGGGCGGCACGAGCGCCGTGTCCAACTGCATCGTGTGGGGCAACACAGGGTCGACGGGCTCGCCCACGAACAACCAGATCACCAATTCGGGTGGCACGACCGTCGCCACCTACTCCACGGTGCAGCTTGGATTCACCGGCAGCGGCAACACGGCCGTCGACCCGCTCTTCGTGGATGCCGCCAACGGCGATTACCGGCTGCAAGAGCTTTCTCCATCCATCGATGCGGGGGCCAACTCGGCCGCCGGCACCGGCAACACGGTGGACCTCGACGGCAACCTGCGATTTGTCGACAACCCAAACGTCGTGGACACAGGGATTGGCACGGCGCCGATTGTCGATCGCGGCGCGTATGAGTCTCAGGTGGCCGCGTCGCCCTGCACGGGCGACTCCAACGCCGACGGCTTGGTGGACGCCGTTGACCTGGCCAACGTGCTGGCGGCGTGGGGCGCCGCGGGCGGCAGCGGCGACCTCAATGGCGACGGCATGACGGACGGCGTTGACCTGGCACTGGTCCTGGGCGGCTGGGGCCCCTGCACCTAGCCGGCGCCGCTTGTGGGGCGGCCTAGCATCACGGCATGAGTCCCATTGCCGCGCGTCGCCCAGCACGTCCATCCGAGAAACCCGCCTCCAGTCCTGCTGCGCGCCCTGGCGCCGGCGAATCCCCGTCAACCCCGCTCACGGAGTACGCCGACCGCCGCGAGCGACTGCTCAAGTCGCTTGACGGTCACGTCGCGATTGTGCTGGCCGGCGACGCCGATCCTTCGCTCCACCACCCCTGGTCGCCACACGCACACTTCCACTACCTGACCGGCGTCGTGGACGAGCCGGGCGCCATGCTGCTGCTTGACCCGACGCATCCCGTCGCCTCCAAGCGCTGCACGCTCCTCCTGCGCCCGCTCAACCCGGAGGTCGAGAAGTGGGACGGATTCCGGCCGGAACTCTCCGGCGCCCTGCGTGCGAAGTACGGCGTCTCCTCGCTGATGCGCACGAACATGCTGGCCCGGCTGCTCCTGGAGTCGGCCCGGCGTGCGAGGAAGCTTGCCGCCGTGATGCCGCTCTCGCCCTACAACGCCGCCGTCTCCCCAGACTTGGCCATCATTCGCGCGCAGTCCGAACGAGTGCCTGGATGTCTGGTCGCCGATCGATCGACCCTCATCCCCGCCATGCGGGCGGCGAAGAGCACGTCGGAGATCGACTGCATCCGCCACGCTGGCTCGATCACCGGGCACGGATTCGCCGCCGCACTCCAGACCATGCGCGCGGGCATCACCGAGTTCGACGTCCAGGAAGCGATGGAGCACGCCTACCGGACGAACGGGGCACGGGGCACCGCCTATCGCACGATTGCCGGCTCCGGCTTCAATGCCACGGTCCTCCACTACCACGCCAACGACCAGGTGCTTGCGGACGGGGACCTGGTGGTGATCGATTCCGGCGCGGCATTCGCCGGCTACGCCAGCGACGTCACGCGCACCTACCCGGTGAATGGGCAGTTCACGTCGCGACAGCGCGAGCTCTACGCCATCGTGCTCAAGTCCCTTGAGGCCGGCATCAAGGCGTGCCGCGCGGGGACCACGCTTGGTGCGATTGACGCCGCGTGCCGAAGGGTCATCAACGACGCGGGCCACGGTGATGCCTTCATCCACGGCGCGGGGCACCACCTCGGGCTGGAAGTGCATGACGCGTCGCCCGACGCACCACTCGCCGACGGTGCCGTGGTGACCGTCGAACCCGGCATCTACCTGCCGGGCGAGAAGATCGGCATTCGCATCGAGGACGACATCGTGTGCACCAAGAAGGGTCCCGTCAACCTCACGGGGTCCATCCCCAAGTCCATCGCCGACATCGAGCGGGCGATGGCCCAAGGCGCGTCAGCCCGCGTGCCGCGTCCCGCCAGTCGCCGCTAGTCCCCGCCCGGCGTGCCGAAGTGCCCCCACGCGCTGTCGCCCGAGAGCCGGGCCCACGTCGAGAGCACTTCATCGAACGTCGACGCCACCGCGTCGGCCCCCGCGGCCACGGCTGGTCGGTTGGCGTGTTCCACGTACGCCACGAATGCCTCGACGGCGCCGGCCTGCTTCGCCTCCAAGTCGGTTGCGCCGTCGCCGACAAGGACGAGTGGCGCGTAGAGGCTGCGATCCGAGCGCAGGCGCCTGATCGTGTCGGGCTTGCCGCCCGCCCGGGCCAGCGTGCTCATGGGATCGATCCCTGTGCACCGTCCGACGCCATCAAACCGGAGTCGATTCGCGTGGCAGTTCGACGAGAGGATGCCGAGTGACTGGCACACGGGAGCGACCCACTCGATGAAGCCTCCACTCACGACATGGATGCGAGGGGCAAGGAGCGCAATCGTCTCGCGGTGCCTGCGGAACGATGGCGTGAGGCAGTTCCGGAGGTGGTCCACCAGCGGCGGGATCGACTCGCGGGTGAACGAGAGCAAGGCCATCCGCTGGGCAAGGCTCTCCTCGATCGAGATGGACCCATCCATCCCGGCGCGCGTCAATCGCTCGATCCGATCAATCGTGTCGTCCCGCGCCGAAGACTGGCCGAGGACCATGCGCGCGAGTTCGTCGAGCGCCTCCACGCTCACGATGGTGCTGTCAAAGTCCAGGATCAGCGTGCCGCGCCTCATGTGGTGGCCTGCCCTCGCCCAGACGGGATGCTGCGCACGCCAAGCATCGCACCGCACTCGGGACAACTTGCCCCCGCGGGGAGTCCGGCCAGCGAGTATCCACAGGCCGCGCAGTTGGTGAGTTCGAGTGCCACGAAGAAGCCCAGCCGGCAGCGACCACAGTTGGAGGCCCCGGGAACGACCGGTTGCCGAAGCCCGCAGGTGGGGCACTCCACGCGAACGCTCTGCACTTCGCCCAGCGGCTTTCGCTTCATCGCGGCGCCACGAGCGAAGAGATGGACGATCAGCGACCCGAGGAGTCCGGTCCCCGACAGCACGCCGAAGGAAGCCGCTGCGCTGGCCATCCAGCCTCGCGCGGGCCAGTTGGACCATGCTGCGCTGGCTAGCACGAACCCCAGCGCGCCGATGCACCCGAGCGTGGCCAGGTGCAGGACGTGGCGCATCGGCGGCCCCGAGAGCAGCTGCGACACGCGGTGCGCCGTGATGAGCACGGCCAGTGTCGACACCACGATGCCTCCGGCGATCATCTGGTGGTTGACGGCTGCGATGCTGCCGCGGCCAGGGAGCGTCGCAAACCACCAGACGGCGGCGAGGATCGTGAGCCCCCCCCCGAGGAGCCGTTCCACACCATCGAGCGCTCCCAGCCGCTTCTCGTGGGAGTGGAGCGCTGCGCCACAAAGGAGCAATCCCGCACAGCCCATCACCCAGCCCCGTTCACCATCGTCCGCGCGCACTCCCCACCCGATCGCCGCCCACCACGCGCAGGCCAGCGTCGCGCCGACCACGAGCGCCCAACCCGCCGCCCGCTGACGCGACCCACCCAGGAATCCAAGTCCGGGCAGCGCCATGACGAGCCACGCCACGAGGACAAGCGCAGTGACAACGACCCCCTCCTGGAACCGATTCGGGATCGCGCCCCAGATGCCGAGGATGGCCACCATGGTGTCCAGCACGATCACCGAGGCCCACGCGGTGGCGACCGGCGGCAACGATCGCGAGTCGCCAATCCTCCCGATCGGCGTGAGGAGCGCGCTTCCGCCGGCGAGCACGGCCGCCGACCCGGTGAGTTGCCAACCCCACTGGGCACCGTCGGCGAAGATGGCCATGACGGCGCAGGCCGCCGTCGCGCCGAGGGACACCAAGAGCGTCCGCACGATCACTGCCCGCAGGTTCATGGATCCAGACTACCCCGCTCGCAAGCCGCCAGCCGGACTTGAACCGGCAACCTTCCGCTTACAAGGCGGGAGCTCTGCCAATTGAGCTATGGCGGCGCGAAGGGGTCATTGTTGCAGATCCTGCGACGCCACGCGAGCCGCCCGCTGGCGATGGAGCGCGACGCGGAGGATGGAAACGTCTGCCGGATTCACGCCCGACAGGCGGCTGGCCTGGCCAAAGGTCGACGGGCGATGCTTGCGGAGCACCTCGATGGCCTCGCGGCGCAACCCCTTCACGAGTTCCAGCTCGAACCACTCGGGGATCGACGCGCGATCCTGGTCGGTCGATCGCGCCACCTCATCCAGGCACCGCTTCACGTACGGCTCGTACCGCAGTTCGGTCACGACAGACTCGACGACCCGACGATCGAACGGCACGCCGTCCCCGGGGGCGATCGACCCAGCGTCCCACTCACCACGCATCACCGCCGCCCGGTTCGACGGGGTGAGCGCCGCCGCGACCCGCTCCCGTTCCTGCTGCCCGCGCTGGAAGGCCTGCCAGCATTCGTCACCGACGACTCCCAGCGATCGTCCGGACGGTGCCAGCCGCGTGCTGGCGTTGTCGGCGCGCAGCTGCAGCCGATGTTCCGCGCGGGAGGTGAACATCCGGTACGGCTCTCGCGGCGTCTTGGTCACGAGGTCATCCATCATGACCCCGAGATACGCCTGGTCCCGCCCAAGCACCACTTGTTCCGCGGCCAATGCGGAGCGGGCGGCATTCCACCCGGCCAGCAGTCCCTGCGCCGCAGCCTCCTCGTAACCGGTGGTCCCGGTGATCTGCCCGGCAAGGTAGAGGCCACGCACCAGCCGCGTCTCGGTCGTCGCCCGGATCTGGTGCGGCCACACCATGTCGTATTCCACCGCATAGCCCCACTGCACGACCTCGGCGCGCTCGCACCCCGGCATCGTCCGGACGATCCGTTCCTGCACGTCGATTGGCATGCTGGTGGAGATGCCGTTGCAGTACACACGGTCAGTGTGCAGCCCCTCGGGTTCCAGGAAGACCTGGTGGCTGGGTCGATCCGCAAATCGAACCACCTTGTCCTCGATGCTTGGACAGTACCGGGGTCCGCAGGCCGCCTCGATCTGGCCAGAGTACATCGGCGCACGGTGGAGGTTTGCGCGGATCACGTCATGCGCCGCCTGGCTGGTCCGCGTGATGGCACAGGCCACCTGCGCCAGTCGAGGGAACCGCGGCGCACCCGACACCGACGGCAATGCCCACGGTGTCCGATCGCTCATCGGCGTCGGCGGGTCATCGGAGTGTTGCAGCTCCAGACCGCTCCAATCCAAGGAATCCCGGCGCAGCCGCGGCGGTGTCCCCGTCTTGAGTCGACCCAACTCGAAGCCAAGCGACCGAAGCGCCGTGCTGATCGCGCTGGCCGCGCCCTCGCCGACGCGCCCCCCCGGGCAGCGATCGGGTCCGGTGTGCATGAGGCCCCGCATGAAGGTGCCGCTGGTGAGCACGCACGCATCGCACCGGAGGACCATCCCCCCATCGATCGATGTCGTCCCGGGGACCGGTTGCTGGCTGCCGCAGCCCCGGCGATAGATCGGACGTGGCTCGGCCGCGGGGTCCAGCGCTCGCTCGATGGCCGCCGCCTCGGCCGTCACGACGCAGGCGCCGGCACCCAGCACGACGCCGCGTAGTTGGCCGCCTTCCACCTGGAATCCCGTGACCTCGCCCGCCACCACTTCCAGTCCGTCAAGCGCAGCCAGTTGCCGCTGCACCTCGACCGCGTAGGCCTCACGATCGCACTGCACCCGAGGCCCGCGAACGGCCGGGCCCTTGCTCGTGTTGAGGACCTTGAACATGATGCCGGTGGCATCGGTGGCCAGGCCCATGATGCCGCCGAGGGCGTCGATCTCCCGTACCAGCTGCCCCTTCCCAAGCCCGCCATTCGCCGGGTTGCAGCTCATCGTGCCGATGGCCGGGGGATCAAGGGTCACCATCACCACGCGGCCAGGCGCCCCGCTCCCGCGGATCACCTGCCACGCCGCACGAGCCGCCTCGGCGCCGGCATGTCCCCCGCCGATCACCACGATCGCCGGGATGTCGCTCGTTGCGGAGTGCATTGCGAAATCCTAGTGCCAACCGCCGCAACTACCATGCCTCCCCCATGTTCAAGGACATCAAGGTTGGCCATCCCACTCGCCCCATCGCCGTGCTCGCCGTCTGCAAGGATCGTCGCAGGGTGCCGCACGCGTACCGCGCCAACGCGCAGGCCAAGGCGGCGGTGAGTTCACCATTGGCCACGGCCGACGCAGGCAGCCTGAATGGGGATGACCGCTTCCTCGTGCTCGGGCTTGGGGATTCGAGGAAACTTTCCACGCGCGTGGCACGGCAGGTCGGCGCGCGCCTGGTCGCGGCGCTCCACCGCGCGGGGGTCGAGCGCGCGGTCATCGTCTCCGACGAGCTCAACGAGCGACTGGGGCAGGCGCTGGGCGAGGGGATCGAGCTGGCCAACTGGGCCTTCGACGCCCATGCCGGCACCGCTCGCAAGCGGGCCGCTGCGAAGGGATCGCTGACGATCGAAGGCGGTGACGCCCCGCTGCACCGAGCGATGGCGAAGGGCACGCGGCTGGCCGCGAGCGTCAACATCGCCCGCGAGTTTGCCGCCACGCCGCCAAACGTCTGCCGACCCACCTGGGTGGCGCAGCTGGGCAAGAAGCTGGCCCGCACGACCGGGCTGCGCTGCAAGGTCATCGACGCGAAGCAAGCCACCCGGCTGGGCATGGGCGGCCTGCTCGCCGTGGGGCAAGGAAGCGATTCCCCGCCGTGCCTGGTGGTCCTGGAGCACCGGCCGGCTCGCGCGCGCGGGCCGCATGTGGCGCTTGTCGGAAAGACGATCACCTACGACACCGGCGGCTACTCGCTGAAGGTGAACAATGGCATGCGTGGCATGAAGTACGACAAGTGCGGCGGGGCCGCCGTGATCGGCGCCATGCATGCCATCGCCGCGGCCAAGCTGCCCATTCGCGTCACGGCCGTTCTCGCCTGCGCCGAGAACATGGTCTCGAACAACGCCTACCGCCCAGACGACATCATCACGATGCACAATGGCGTGACCGTGGAAGTCACCAATACAGACGCCGAGGGCCGGCTGGTCCTGGCCGACGCGCTCTCCTGGGTCTGCCGGACGGCGAAGCCCGATGTCGTGGTCGACGCCGCAACGCTCACCGGCGGCGTGGTCACGGCACTGGGGCACTTCTGTGCGGGCTATTTCTGCGAGGACGAATCCCTCCGCGAGTCGCTCGAGGCGTGCGCCGCGGCGACGGACGAACGGATCTGGCGGCTTCCGCTGTGGGACGATCACCGCGAGTACATGCGCAGCCCCCACGCCGACATCCTCAACAGCAATCCCGCGCGGGCGGCGCATCCGATCCAGGGCGCCGCGTTCCTCAGCTACTTCGTCGACTCAGCCATCCCCTGGGCCCACATCGACATCGCCGGGACGTCCAACACGGAGGGCAGGGATGGCCCGACCGGCGCCGGGCCGACTGGCTACGGCGTGCGGCTGCTCACCTCGTTCGTCGAGCGCCTGGCCACTCGCAGCCCCCGCTGAGCGGCGACGGCGCGCCGACGTCACGCGGAAGCGCTTGTCGCTGGATCGTGACCTTCCTCGATCTGCCCGATCTTGGCGACGCGGCGCGCGTGGCGCCCGCCCTCGAAGTCGGTCTTCATCCACACGTCGACGATGCGCTTGGCCAGCACCGGGCCGGTCAGGTCGGCCGACAGGCAGAGCACGTTGGAGTCATTGTGGGATCGACTCAGCTGCGCGCTGAGCTCATCACCGGCAAGCGCCGCGCGAATGCCATGCACCTTGTTGGCCGAGATGCACATGCCGATGCCCGTCCCGCACACGAGCACACCACGGTCCGCCTCGCCATGGGCGACCGAGTTGGAGACCAGCCACGCCGTGTCGGTGTAGTCCACCGGACGGCCCGAGGTGTCGCCGAGGATCGTCGTCGTGTGGCCAAGCGACTGGAGGTGCGCAGCCAGCGCTGCGATCGGCTGGGTGCCGCGGTGGTCGGAGCCGAGGGCGATGTTCATGTGCGGAGCATCTCCGAAAGTCGCGCAGGAAGCAACTGGCTCAACTGATCCGCCACCCGGCGGTAGGCCGCGACCCCCAGCCCCACCGGATCGTCCACCTCCTGGGGATCAAGTGCCAGCTCGCACCGCAGGCCCACCGGCCCCACGATTGCCCGGACGGCTTCGACATGTGACTTGGTCATCCCCATGACGAGGTCTGCCCCCACCGCCATCTCCCTCGTCACTCGCTTGCTGCGCCCATCCAGGGCGATCCCCCTCTCCCCAAGCACGCGATGCGCCTCCGATGAGAAGGGAACGCCGTCGGCGGCCCACGTTCCGGCGCTGGCGAAGAAGATCCCGTCACCCTTCACGCCCGGCACCTCGCCGCGATCAACCAGGTCCCGTGCGATCGCCTCGGCCATCGGCGAACGGCATGTATTCCCGGTGCAGACAAAGAGGATCGTTCGCACGGCCCGTGATGGTAGTGGCAATGACCTCATGGCCCTTCGAAGAGCCACCGCCCGTGGACGGCGGAACCAGTACGCTTGCCGCGACTCCATTCGCGAGCCGCCCCATGCACATCGAATTCGTGGAAGCCCCCGCGGCGCTCGCGCGCCTGAAGACATTGCATCTGTCAATCGCTCCGGGGGCCGACGGCGCCTCGAGCGTCACCGTCACCGGCGCGCCCTCCTCGGCCACCATTCGTTACTTCGCTGCGGACGACGGGCGACGAGCCGCCGTGCCTGCGGTCGATGCCGGGATCAGCGTTGCCGCATGGCAGCTTCCTTCGATCGTCGAGGCCGCGCTTCACAAGCTGCATTGCCCCGAGGCCTTCGCGATGCCAAAGAGCACCTGGCGGAACGTCACGGACGTCGTCGCCGTCGCGCTGAAGAACAACCGCAAGTGGATGGCGGTCGACGCCGCACTCGGCGTCGAGCTCAACACCGCTGATGCCCTGGTGATCCACCCCTCCGAGCACCACCTCCTGCGCGACCTGGTTCAGGCCATGCTCCTCCACGGCGATTCACCGTCGCAGGGGCTCGTCGTCTGCGCCACCTCGGGACTCCTGGCCATCGACATCTCTCCGCCAGGATCAGTGACGTTTTCCGTGGCGAGCGAGTCGGCGGCTGACCAGATCAGGGCACTCTGCTGCCACCTCAAGCAGGCCATCGACTGACGCGCCGCGGCATCGGGTCCCCCATCTGGTCCTCCACGGGTCCCTCAGGAGGGCACGACCGAGCCTTCGACGGTCCAAGCGGTCCCGCACCCAGGACATTCCCAGCCCCCGGCCTCCTCCGGCAAGGCCCGGACGGAACCAGCCTCGCACATCGGACAGCTTCCCGCCGCGAGCCGGCGGCGATTCATCGCTCGCTCCAGGGCCTGCGCGCCGGCGGACAGCGGGACCACGACCACCAAGCCGAATATCCCCACAAACACCAGGGCGAGCGCCCCCAGCGGGAAGAGGAACATCAGGAGGAACGATGCCACGAAGAGCCCCAGGTACCCCAGCACGGCAACGATGCCGAAATTGGAGTTGAAGGAGCGCAGCGTGCTCAGGAACATCGGCCCGGCAGTGTAGGACCCGCCGTGCGCCGCGTTACACTCCCCCTTGGGGTATTCCCTCCACAGGACCACAAGCCATGCCGACAGCCACCGACGGACTTCACCTCATCTGCAATCGCCCCGCATTGGTAGAGGCGCTCGCGATGGCCAGCGCCGTGGTGCCGAGCCGGAGCCCGGTCCCGGTCCACATGTGCGTCAAGCTCGAGGCCGTCGATGGCACTTTGACCCTCAAGGCGACCGACGCCGAAATCGGCCTGGACCTGCACCTCCCCAGCGTGGAGATCTCGAGCGAGGGAGAGGCGCTCCTTCCCGCCGAGAAGTTCAGCCAGATCGCCCGCGCGATGGATGACGCCACCGTCAAGGTGTCGCTCGACCGACACGCGGCCACCATCCAGGGAGCCCACAGCACCTTCAAGATCTATGGCCACGACCCGGCGGAGTTCCCCGGCACGGCGGACACCACGCAGGCCGCTCCGGACTTCCAGGTGCCGGCAGGCCAGCTGCGCCGCATGATTGCGCGGACAGTTTTCTCGGTGGCCACGGACAACTCGCGCTACGCCATCAGCGGCGTGCTCATCGAGCGCAAGGCCCGACGGCTGCGGATGGTCGGCACGGACGGGCGTCGGATGGCCCTGGTCAAGGGAGATTGTGCGGCCCCCGCCGAGGGCGACAGCGCGTTCATCGTGCCTGCCAAGGCGATGAATGTCCTCAACCGGCTGTTGGACGATCCCGAGGCGGCCGTCCGGGTGAGTCGAGACCGCAATCGCGTCGTGTTCGAGATCGGCGATTCGGCCACCTTGGTGACCTCGCTCGTCGAAGGCACGTTCCCCCCCTTCGAGGACGTGATCCCGAAGGAGCATGACCGCGAAGCCACCTTCGATTCTGCCGAGCTCGCGGCCGCCATCAAGCGGGCAGCGCTGCTGACCAGCGAGGAGAGTCGGGCGATCAAGTTCTCCTTCGATGGCACCACGCTCACCCTCAAGAGCCATGCGACCGACATGGGCGAGGCGGAGATCGTGGTGCAGGCCACGGCGTACAAGGGCGACAAGATCGAGATCGGGTTCATGCCGGCCTTCCTGACCGACGTGCTCCGGATCGTCGAGAGCCCCGAGGTCACGCTGGAGATGAAGGCCTCCTCCAAACCGTGCGTCCTGCGCGTCGGTGCAGACTTCCTCTACGTCGTGATGCCCGTCAATGCCTGACGGGGCCTCTGCACCTGACGGGGCCTCTGCACCCGACCGGGCCTGTGGGACCGGCGCGCAGATCGGGCCGCGCCGTCGACCTACTTCTTGTACTTGATGCCGCAGCCGTACGACCTGGTCGTGGCCGGGGATGGCGCCTTGCCAGCCTTGAGGGCGGTGACCGCGCTCACGACGTAGTTGACGTTCTCCGAGCCTTCCTTCTCGTTGTCAAACGCCCCGGCGTAGGCGAGCGTCCCGTTGGCATCGATCACGAAGCAGTGCGGGGTGGTCTTGGCCCCGTAGAGGTGGCCCACGGTGCCGTCGCCGTCAATGAGTGGCGTACCGTCGATCTTGTGCCTCTCCAGGTACTTCGCGCTCTTCTCCGGCTTGCTGGCGTCCTTGGCAGTGCTGTTGATGAAGAGGAAGACCACGTCGGGATCGGCCTTCTTGCTGTCGGCAACCATGGAAGCGACCAATCCGTTCTCCATCACGCCTCGGCAGACCGGGCATCCCTCGTTCATCCATTCCAGCACCACGACTTTGCCCTTGTAGTCCGCGAGCGAGTGCTCCTTCCCCGAAGCGTCCTTGAGCGTGAAGTTTGGCGCGGTCTCTCCCACCTTGGCGGGGCCACGAGAAGCGGCGGCGGCATCCGCGTCGGCGACGCCTGCCGCCGTGGCTTGCTTGGAGGAGAGCGCGGGGCCCTGCTGCGCGGCCGCCTGGAGCGAGGCCTCGCCGAGTGCCAGCGACGTGACGAAGAGGATCGATGCGATTGAGCGGGTGCCGGCCAGTGTCTTCATGGGAATGTCTCCTTGGACTGTGTAGGTTCCGGGGCGGGTTGGGTCAGTCGGGTGGGCGTGGGGAGCCCAATCGACGGGTTGTTCGCCAGAGCTTCGCGCGGGACCGAGAAATCGACCAACAGCGCGCTGTCGGCCGGGCGGAGGATCACGCCACGGATGCGGAGGGCATCTCCCTCGACATCCTCGGGGCGAACCGTCACGGTCACGGAAAACGTTGGGGCCGACGTCGAGTCGCCGGGGGCGACTCTGGAAGCAGCCGGGGTGCCGGCGGCGTTGGCTGGAATCGGCGAAGGAGAAGGGAGGCTGATGGCGTCTGGGAGGTCCAGCAGCAACCGCGCGCCGGCCGGGACATCGGGGATCGAGAGTTCAAGCGAGCCCTCGAACGGGTCGGTTCCCGCGCGATCTCCCGCGACCGCGATGCGAGACGCAGCTGGCATTGGCATCGGGAACTGCCTCGCCACGGCTTCGGGCAATGGTTGTGGATCACCGACGTCCATCGTCACGGTGGCGTGGGTACTCCCCTTCTCGCACTGCTCCTTGCACACAAGCCACGACGCGTCAACCGTCACGAGGCTGGGTGGCTGCGGAACGGGCTCGATTCCCATTCGGTTTGGAAAGATGGGCACGATGATCGTGCACGGCTCGGCGTACCCAAACGCCGTGGAGGCTCCCTCGGAGATGACCGACGGGGTCGCGAACCGACTCTCGCCCTGGCTCCACGTTGGGGGGAGCTTCACGTCGATGCGGGGCGGCTGCCCAGAGTCGCCGGGATTGGACCAGTAGAGGTGCCAGCCGGGCTCGGGCGTGAGCCGAATGACCAGGGCGGGTCCGTCGACGTCGCGCCAGGTGGAATCGACGTGCATGGCGACACGGTCGGCGGCAGCGCCGACGGCGCACGCACTCCACACGCCGAGCACGGGGCAGGTCCAGAGATTCAGCGGCTTCGGGAGCACGGCGATACTCTAGGGGGCAACGTGACCACGCAACACCTGAACGCCGTCGTGACCCGTGCCTTCGTCGCCGTGACCGTGGGGCTGTCGTCACTGCAGTTGGTCGGCTGCAACCAAGGCATCAGCGACAAGAACCTGAAGTATGTCCCTCTGCTCGAGGTGGACCAGCTGCTGCACCCGCAGGGATCCCTCTTTCATGCCCCGGTCGCTGGCATCTGGGTGGACCCGAGGCTGGCCAAGTCGTACGAGGAGGGACACATCCCCGGAGCGCTCAACATCCCGTTCCCCGAGATGCTCAATGCGGCCAAGCAGGAGCTGGGGGAGGGCAAGTACGGGGCGATCATCGTCTACGACACCAACTACGACGACATCTTGGGAAAGGCCGGCGCCAAGCGCCTGATGGAGATGGGATTCAAGGAGGTCTACAACCTCCAGGGCGGCCTCGAAGCCTGGAAACAGGCCGGCCACCCAGTGGTCACGGGACCGAACCCGAACTGAACACACGCTCGACTTCGCTCGCTGGGAAGGCGGGCGCGGCGGGTCCGCGCTCTACTCCAGCGCGGCGGGTCCGCGCTCTACTCCAGCGCGGCGGCGCCGGACACGATCTCCGTGAGTTCCGTCGTGATGCGAGCCTGGCGGGCGCGGTTGAAGTCGCGCTTGAGGGTTCGCCCAAGCCCGGACGCGTTGTCCGTGGCGGCTTTCATGGCCACCATGCGCATCACATTTTCGCTCACGATCGAGTCGTTGAACGCCTGGAACAGCGACACCTTGACGGCGCGCGGCAACAACTCGTTGACCAGCGTGGCAGCATCAGGGCTGAACTCGTACACCGCAGTGGCCGCGACCTTTTCGCCAGCTCCGTCGCCGGCGCCGGCTGGCATCGAAAGCGGAAGCAGTTGCATCGGCTCGGCCACCTGGCGGCTGTTGCTGATGAATCGCGTGTAGACCACATGCACGGCGTCGGCGGTGCCGGCGGTGAACTGGTCCATGAGGCGCTGCGCCAATTCCTGCACCTGCTCGAAGCTTGGCTTGTCACCGATGTCCACGGTCTCGGCAACGGAGATCTTGGCAAAGCGGAAGTAGGAAAGACCCTTCTTGCCCGCCGCGAACACCTCCACCTGCTTGCCAGCCGCCTGCCTCTCCTTGATGAGCCTGTGCGCGGCGCGCAGCGAGTTGCTGTTGTAGGTCCCGCAGAGGCCGCGGTCTGATGAGATGACCACGACGATTTCGCGCCCCGACGCGCCCTTGGCGTTGAGGAGCGGGCTGTCCACCTCTCCCGCCGCAGCAGCGACCTGGGCCACGAGCGTGCGGATCCGGTCGGTGTACGGACGCGTCGCACGCGAACGAGCCAGGCTCGCCGTGAACTTGGCGGTCGCAATCATCTGCATGGTCTTGGTGATCCGCTGGATCGTGCGGACCGCGACCATGCGCTTCTTGATCTCTCGAATCCGTGCCATGGGGGCAGGAATGATACCAGTTACGGGCCACCCGAGCAGGCAGCCATGCACCCAGCCGGGAGCACCCGTTCAGAACGAAATGTTCGATGCGTCCGACGGGCAGGGACCAGCCCGAAGCAGCGCATCGACATGCCACTCGCTCCCGCCGCAGCGAACGAGGCGCACGTGCAGAGGGTTGCGAGTTCCATCGGCCCACTCCACGAGGACGCCGAGATACCCGATCTCGACCGGGCCAGCCCCTTGCGCGCGCAGCGAGTCGAGCGTTGGCCCGACGAACCAGTTGGTGCCCTTGATGTTGCAGGGACCGTGCCAGGCCTCCATGGTCATGCCAGCGGTCTCGAAGGTCATCCATCCTGTGTCTGGCTGCGAATCGCTGTAGGTGTCCAATCGCTGCGCGGCGAAGATGGCAGCAGGGTCGGCACACCATGCGACCGAAGCGTTGTTTCCGCTCGAGTCAGTCTCGCAGATCGTCTCGTGCAGGTAGGCACGCACCGTTCCATCAATCATCGGCGAGCACTGGTGGCCGGTGCGCGCTTCAACGAACCCTGCGTACTCTTCGGCGCTGATGCCGTCGTCCAGCGCCCGAGCCGTCGCGCCCTCACCGATGCGACCGGCCCAGTACCCGGAGAAGCCGGCATCGAAACGCTGTTTGAGGAAAGCGGCAGCGGCCGCCGTCATGGTCGGATCCACGCCAGCCGCCTCTCCCGCCAGCGGAAGGGCTGCAACGAGGCCATCCAGCGAACCCATTTGGAAGGAGGCGTAGGACTCGACGCAGTATTGGGCGATGGGGTCGTCGTCGCCAGCGGCAGCGGCACTCGACGCGGCCGACACCAGCGAGACCGTGGGCTTTCCCAGCCCCAACCAGAGTGCGGTCACGGCCGCGCCGGCAGCCAGAATCCACAATGCCGAGGTCCAACGGGCGGTTCGATGGGCGCTGGGATTTGAGTCGTTCATGAAGAGTTCTCCTTCGGAAAGTGCGTATCGGTTCGTTCGGGAAACTAGAAACCACAGTCTGGATCGCTCATGCAGTCTGCCGGAAACTTACAGAAGCACCGGTAGGTGAAAGTGCCGGGGTGCTGCCCAGGTCGCCGGCAACAGCACCACATGCGGTTTGGTGAGCAAATGACGGACTGCCCGGAGCATCGCCCCTCACAGGCGTACAGGCTTCCCACTTGAGATGCAGCAACAGAACGGTGGCCAAGTATTGCCACCGCACTAAGAGTGAGACCCCTGAGCACACCGCGGAAACGAATCATGAATCAAGTGTACTCGCGGAGACGGCCAAGCCAAGGCCTTTCCTCGCAAAGCAAGCAATTTGTGTCTCTCTTGTTGTATCTATCTCTTGAGGGGGCATCATCCAGCCACCGTCAGCCCATCCCAGCCCGGCTCGACGCTCAAGCCCGCGCCCGCCCCCGCCCCCGCGCCAGCGCCAGTGGCCTCGCGAAGCCGCCTCTCCAGCCGATCGTGCAGGATGTCGTGTGCGAGGTGGACCAGGATGGTTCGGCGCGCCGCAATCCGCCCGGCAGCATCGACTGCCTGCCCAATGGTGAAGTGGGTGGGGTGTGGTCGATCGCGCAGACCATCCAGAACCAGCGTGGTCACTCCGCGCAGTGCGGCTTCGCTCGCGGTCGGGATCGTCGAGACATCCGTACACCACGCCAGCGGGAAGAGTCCGCCCGCCATTCCCTGGGGCGCGTCCAGTCGGAATCCGAGCACGGGCATGCGCCCATGGATCAGTTCGACGGCGGTGACGCGCAAGCCGAAGCAGTCGAATGGCTCGCCGGGGCGAATCTCGCGCGTCTCAATGTCCGCCACCCAGGCATCGTTTCCGTTGGGGCCGGGGTCGTCCCCCAGGATGTGCGAGTAGATCGTCCTCAGCGACGAGAGCGTCGCCGCATCGCTGCTGAGCCGGATCGACGAGCCCTGCATGATGTTGTATCGACGCGTCTCGTCCAAGCCCCAGACATGGTCGACATGCGCGTGCGTCACCAGGATCTCGTCGACCCGCGTGAGTCTTGCGCGCAGCGCCTGCTCGCGGTGGTCGGGTCCGCAGTCCAGCAGGATGCAGCGCGCGTGGCCGCCGGGGTCGATGAACTGAAGCGCGCCGGCGGTGCGCGTGCGACGGTCCCGCGGATCGGCGCTGGTGCAGACTTCGCACTGGCAGCCGATCGCGGGAACACCCGAGCTGGTGCCGGTGCCGAGGATCGTGAGTCGCGCGTCGCGGATGGGCTGGTTGGTCACCGCCCGCTCCCGACGGCATCGCGCGTCGTGGCCCGGTGATCAAGTGCCTCGAGGATGCGTGCCGTCGCGTCGCCGGGAGACTCCGCACCGCAGATGGCGCCGCTCACCGCCACGCCGCGAGCCCCCGCCGCCGCGACGAGCCGCGCCTCTTCGGGGCCGATGCCGCCGATGGCCAGGTGTGGGATCGATGCGGCGTCGCCCAGACCCGTGAACACATCTCGAAGAAGGCTGGGCCCGGCCGCAGTCAAGCCTGGCTTGGTTCCCGACGGAAACATCGGCCCGATGCCGATCATGTCCGCGCCGGCGCACACGGCAGCCCGCGCTTCGTCCACCGAGTGCGCGGTTGCTCCGATCAGGATCGATCGTCCCGCAAGCCTCCGAGCGTCCGCGATCGACAGGTCCGCCGCACCCAGGTGCACGCCGTCCGCGCCTGCCGCGATGGCCACATCCGCGCGATCATTCACGATGACGGCCGCGCCGTGCGATTGCGCACACTCGACCACATCGCGCACATGGACCACCAGCTCCCGGTCGTCGATGGACTTCTCGCGGACCTGGACGGCCTCGCAGCCCGTGCGAAGCGATGCCTCCAGGACCTCGCGCCACGGCCGTCGGCAGGAGCCACGAGTGAGCAGCAGGCAGAGTCGCCATTGCCGCGCGCGGCCGGTGCCCAGCGACAGGACGATCGCCTGCACGACGGCATACCCGTCGTAGCGGATGCGCTCGATCGAGCGGGCGGCGGCTGCTGCGGTGTCGGAGAGCTTGAGAGCCTCTTCCATCGCGCGCAGCGACTCACTCAGCCGCGCACCGTTGGCTTCGGCCAGTTCCGCGATGCCGTCGCGCGCGCTTTTCCTCGCTCCGCTTCGTCCGCAGCCCGCGTCTCCTGCGACATCGCGGGCCGCGATGAATCGACCCGCGTCCAACGGAGCCAGCGCCTCCGAAAGCCGATGCCGAAGTGACTTGCACTCCGCAGCCAGGGCGTCGGCCGCAGGACCAAATCGAGCCAGGTCCTCCAGGACGCGGAGAGCCTCGAGGGCCCGATTCCGGTTGGCATCGAGGAGTCGAAACAGCATGGGCAGGAGCCGACAAGCCTAGTCGTGCGGGGCTATGCTCAGGAACACACCATGGCCTACCCCTTCACGCTGCCGGAACTCCCGTACGCCGACGAAGCCCTTGAGCCCGCGATCGATCGCCAGACGATGGTGATCCACCGGACCAAGCACCACCAGGCGTATGTGACGAACCTCAACAAGGCGCTGGAGTCGCAGCCGGAGCTGCAGGCGCTCTCCATCGATGACCTGTGCGCTCGAATCAACTCGCTCCCCGACGCGGTGAAAACGGCGGTCCGCAACAACGGAGGCGGCCATTGGAACCACTCCGCGTTCTGGACGATGCTGGCTCCTCCCACCGCCGCCGGCGACAGTGCCCCGAGTGCCAATCTCAACGCCGCCATCAACGCCGACCTCGGCGGGATGGATGACATGAAGAAGGCGTTCGCCGCCGCTGCAGCTGGTCGATTCGGCTCCGGATGGGCCTGGCTGATCGTGAAGTCCGACGGCAAGCTGGCCATCACGTCCACGCCCAACCAAGACAACCCGCTCATGGCGGGGGTCGCGGACGCCATCGGCACGCCGATCCTGGGGCTGGATGTCTGGGAGCACGCGTACTACCTGCACTACCAGAACCGACGCCCCGACTATGTCACCGGCTTCTGGAGCGTCGTGAACTGGGACGAGGTCTCGCGCCGCTACTCGCAGGCGCATGGGTGAAACCCACTGCACACTGGTTTTTGCCAATCCGGCGTCTCGGACGCGCCGCATTGGCAAAAACCGCTCGATCCACGAGGTGCCGGCTCACTTCGCCAACTTCAGTCCCTTGATCATCGAGGCAAACGCGTCGCGGTGTGAGTTCACGGTCGCGCTGGGCCCAATCAGGCGAATGAACACATTGCCGCTGGGTGCCTGCACGATCGCCCCAAGTTGCTCCATGCCCTGCCGCGGCGCTGCGGCACCCATCCCCTGGTAGGAGCCGGCGAACTTCATCACGATCACCTTGAGCCCGTTGACCTCTCGGTCCGCGCGCTCAAACGGCGCCGCATTGCCGTCAGCGCCCCGGAACTGTTGATGCCATCGCTCAATGTTGGCGTCAAGCGCGCCCCCGTCGCCCGCGGCGAAGAAGGAGAAGACCAGTTCGCCGCCGGAACCAGAGCCCTCGGCGGGAACGGCGTACTGCAGCGTGCGGAAGGCCATCGACGGAGCCTGCCAGGTCCAGGTCGCTGGCTTGGGCATCTCCAGTCCGCCAATCTCGATGATCGATGGATCGCTGGTCGAAGTGGAGAGCTTGCCTGCGGCGGGATTGGTGGCGGAATCGCCGGGAGCCGCTTTGGCCGCACCCGCCGCCTCCGCGGCTTTCGGTGCGATCGACGGTGTGTGCGGCGCTGGCGGCTTGGGCGCTGCGCTGTCGGAGCATGCGGCGGCAAGCACTGCGACGGAACACAGGCACGCGGCGCGAGTGGCAATCGAAAGGGTCATGCCACCATCGTAATCGCAGCGTGTGCGCTCATGAGCACTAGTCTCCCGCGCGTGCCAGAGGCTTTCGCCATCCAGACGCACGGGATCCGCGCGCCAGAACCGCGCGCCGAGCGCTGGATCATCGTGGAAGGCGGCGTCGTCGCTTCACTGGAGCGATCCGCGCCCCGCGGCGTGCGCATCCTGGAGGCCCCCGTCGGGTTCGCCTGCCCTGGCTTCTTTGACAGCCACCTGCACCTGCTCCTTGCCGGATCCTCGCTGGCCCAGCTGGAACTCTCTGGGGTGCGCTCTCGCGAGGAGTTTGAGGGACACATCTCTAGCGCACACGCCGCACTGCCGGCGGATCGGTGGCTCCTGGCGCGTGGGTGGAATGAAGCGAACTTTGCAGGCGACGGCGCACCGGAGGCCTCGTGGTTCTCCTCCGCAGGCACTCGGCCTTGCGTGGCATGGCGGTCCGACCAGCACGCGTGCGTGGTGAACCAGCCGGTGATCGATCTCCTTGGTGGCGCGCTCGACGACGCGACCGAGGGCGAGTGCCCCCGCCGCGATGGTCGACCCATCGGCATCCTCCGTGAGCGCGCTGCGTGGCAGGTGTTGATTCCTCGCCTCCCTCCACCGACCGACGATGAGCTGGCCAGCGGCTTGGCTGCCGCGCAGCGCGTCCTCCTCGCCAACGGCATCACCAGCGTAGGGAGCATGGAGTACGCGGACTGGGTCGACCGCGTGCTGGTGCCGCGGTGCGACCTCCTCTCACCGCGCGTCCATGTCACCATGCTGGATCGCGAGTGGCCCGTCGATGTGGCCGATGTCGCGCGCCGCGCGCACGAAGCCACGCCGCGGCTCCGCTTCGTCGGCTGCAAATCGTTCGCCGACGGCACGCTGGGCAGCCGCACCGCCTGGATGCAGGCCCCCTACGCCGACGGCGATGGACTGGAGGTCGGCACTCCACTCGAGTTCACCGCCGATGGTCGACTCGCGGAGTGGATGGCCCAGGTCGCCGGCGCCGGCCTCTCCCCAAGCGTCCACGCCATCGGCGATGCCGCGCTCACGGCCGTGCTGGACGCCGCGGACGCGGCCCGCATCCCCGACCGCACGCTCCGCATCGAACACGCGCAGACCGTGGCGCCGGAGGACATCCCACGCCTTGCCCAACACATCGTGTCGATGCAGCCGCTGCACAAGGCCGACGATGCACGGATCGCCCACGCTCGACTCGGCCCGGAGAGACTGAACCGCTTCTTCCCCTTCCGCCGGATCGCGGACGCCGGCGCGCTCCTTGCGTTTGGCAGCGACTGGCCCATTGCGCCGCCCGACCCCATCGAGGCGATGCGCACGGCGATCACGGGGCGAACGGTTGGCGGTGACCGATTCCAGCCCGACCAGTCGCTCACTCCGATGGAGGCCCTCCGCGCCACGACGATCGACGCCGCCCGAAGCCTTCGCGCCGACGCTGACCTGGGCCACCTCTCACCCGGCTCACGCGCCGACATCACCATCCTCGACCGCGATCCGCTCACGTGTGATTGGTGGAACGATCCACCCCGCGTCCTTGGGACGATGGTCGATGGCCGGATCGCACGCCCCGGTCACTGACGACGAAGGCGTCGGGTCAATCGAGCAGTCCCGGCGGCAGTCCGCCAACGCGAATGGCAAGGATCTGCATCTCGGCCATCACGCGCGACGCGGCACCGCTCATCGCATCGTCAAGGCCCAGGAGAAACACGGCGAGCAAGGCGAAGAAGGAGTACTGCTGCACTCGCGGGTCGGCGAAGAATGGACGCGATCCCGGCACAAGCCCCGCGGCCACGCGGGAGCCGTCCAGAGGCGGAATCGGGATCAGGTTGAACATCGCCAGGAACACATTCAGGTAAATCCCCATCGCGAGGGCGTGCTCCATGTTGTCGCGCAGGGGTTGCGTGCTTGGTGCGACCCAGAGCCATCCGTACCAGAGAAGCGTCGCCACGACCGCCAAGATGATGTTCACCAACGGCCCCGCGAACGCGACCATGGCCACGCCTCGCCAACCCGAACGGAACCGCGACGGATTCACCGGCATGAGCCCCCATGCAAATCCGATCACCGCGAAGAAGAGCAGGCTCATGGGCGGCATGTGCACGAGCGGGTTGAGCGTCATGTGGCCCGACTCGCGCGGCGTCTCGTCCCCCTCCCAGATCGCTGCAACGCCGTGGCCCAGTTCATGCAGGCAGATCGACCCGATCACCCACACGGCCCAGGCAAGGAGCGCGGCCCAACCCTGCGTTTCCAGGACATTCGATACCCACCAGCCATTCATGTCCCATAAGTCGGCTCGAGGGCCCCTTCCACTCAAGTTGGATTCCGCCGGCGGGGCGCCGGCGGGGCGGTTGGCTGAAGGGCCCAACTCTGGTAGATTGCCCGATTCGCACCCGCGACCCGTAGAGGCGGCGCACGGTCCCGATCGGGACCCAACACCACCTCAGGAGGCGGCGCCAGCCACAGTGGCCGGCACCTCCCAGGGGCGCGCCTGACGAGGAATCTCTTCATGGTTGTCCTTCGACTCAAGCGCATGGGCCGTGCCCATTCACCGTTCTATCGCCTCAACGCGATGGACAAGCGGTCGCCGCGTGACGGCGCCGTCATCGAACAGCTCGGTTGGTACAACCCGGGCGCCCCTTCCGGCAAGCAGTGGGAGCTCAACGCCGACCGCATCAAGCACTGGCTGAGCGTCGGCGCGCAGCCCTCTGAGACCGCGTCGGACCTCATCAAGAAGGTCGGGCTCGTGGCGGTCGTCGGCAAGAACAAGAAGCCGATGTCCAAGCGCATCACCGACAAGCACGCCGTCTAACGCCGGCCGTCTTGACCATCACCAGCATGCCACTCCGCATCGACATCCTGACGCTCTTCCCCGAGGCCATGCCCGGGATGCTGTCCTCCAGCATCCTCGGTCGCGCCATCGAGGCTGGGCTGCTGACGGTCGAGGTGCATGACATGCGGGACTGGGCGGACAACAAGCACAACAAGGTGGACGATCGCCCATTCGGCGGCGGCCCCGGAATGGTGCTGATGCCCGAACCGGTCGCCGCCGCCGTCGAGGCGGTGGACGCGATGTCGGCCCCGAAGGCCCGACGCCTCTCCCTCTGCCCCGCCGGCCGAACGCTGGACCAACGGATGGTGGAGGAGCTTGCTCGCGAGGAGCGACTGCTCCTGGTGTGCGGCCACTACGAGGGGATCGACCAGCGCGCCATCGACGCGCTGCGCCTGGAAGAGGTCTCCGTGGGCGACTTCGTCGTCTCCGGCGGCGAACTCCCCGCACTCCTCCTCGTGGACGCGATCGCCCGGCTCCAGCCCGGCGCCCTCGGCCACGACCAGAGCGCCGCGGAAGACTCTTTCACGTTGCGTGACGGCGACGGACACCAACTGCTTGACTGCCCCCATTTCACCCGGCCCCGAGAGTGGCGCGACCGCGCCGTTCCTGGAGTCCTGCTCTCTGGCGACCACGCGGCCATCGCTGCGTGGCGCCTTGAACAATCGACGTACCGCACCCGCGATCGTCGACCCGACCTGCTCTCATCGTGCCCCGGCCTGACTCCGGGTCACGCACAGGGACTTGCTCCCACTGGATCCTGACATGAACCGCACCGAAGTGCTCGAATCCATCGTTTCCGGCCAGATGAAGGCCGCCACCGACCTCCCCGCCCTCCAGATCGGCGACACGCTCGACGTCCACTACCGGATCGTCGAAGGCGACAAGGAGCGCGTCCAGGTGTTCCAGGGCGTGCTCATCGCGATGAAGGGCCGAGGCATCAACCGCATGATCACCGTGCGGCGCATCGTGGCCAACGAGGGAGTGGAGCGCATCTTCCCGCTCAACTCCCCTCGCGTCGCCAAGATCGACGTCGTGCGCCGCGCCGATTCCCGTCGCGCGAAGCTCTACTACCTCCGCGACCGCACCGGCAAGAGCCGCCGCCTCCGCGACGAGCGTCGTGGCGTCAAGAAGTCCGCTGCGGCCAGCTGACCGCGTCCGTGCACGTCAAGCTCGCGAAGCGATTCTCCTTCGAGGCCGCGCACTTCCTGCCTACCTTCCCGGAAGGGCACAAGTGCCGACGGCTCCATGGTCACTCGTTCCACGTGACCGTGGTCGTGGCCGGCGAGGTGCCCGAGCAGGCGGGCTACCTGGTCGACTACGCGGAGATCCGTGCCGCGACCCGCCCGGTCGAGGAAGCGCTGGACCATCGTTTGCTCAACGACGTCCCCGGCCTGGAAAATCCAACGGCCGAACAGATCTCCCGATGGATCTGGGACCGCCTCGCGCCCTCGCTCCCGCTGCTGGCCGAGGTCACCGTCGAGGAGACCTGCACGAGCGAGTGCTCCTATGCCGGCCCCACACCTCGTCGTTGAACGGCCCGATCGCTCCGGCGGCTGGTCAATCCGCACGGCAAGCGGCGCCGTCTGGGGCCGATTCGATCCGGGGAATCCAGGTGATCCCGGATGGATCCCGGACCCCCTTCCCTTCGGCGTCATTCGCATCGTGCGGTCGGGCTCCGTCGCAGGCTGGCCGGAACCGACAGAACCAGGCAATTGGACGCCGAAGGCGCTGGCCCAGTGGCCCGCCGTGCTGAAACGACTCCAAGAGACCCACTCGGCGGCAAATCCCCTGCTCCTGTTGCCTGACGCGCGCGACCTCATCTCAGACGCACCCGGCACCCTGCGCGTCGCGTACGGGGACGATGGCTCCGGCTGCGGACTGTTCGGCGTCGCGCTCGATCCGTCGCGGCTTCTGGCCGGGTCACTGCGCGACTTGAATGCCGATCGCGATGACTTCGTGCATCGACTCGCCGAAGTGGTGGTGCCACGATGCCGACTGCTCATCACCAGCGGCATGGACTGGGCGACCGCCACCCAGCGGACGGCCCTGCACGGTGCCGCAGCGGCGGCGGGCGTCCCGAACGCGGCGTGACCGGCGCCGACTCGCCGAACTGGGAACTTCGCCGGTGGTCCGCGCTGGCCTACCATGCCCTGCAAGCATGGAGGCTTGGCTGTTCAGATGAAGTCCAAACCGCACGCTCAGCTCGCTGGCCATGCTGGGGCGACTCCGGCGTCGACCTCGGTGCTCGCATCGGTCCTGGACGCCAAGGTCTTGGTCCTCAATCGACACTTCGCGCCGCTCCGGATCGTCGATGCGCGCCGCGCCTTCACCATGCTGTGCCGCGCGTCCGCCGAAGTGGTCAGCGTCGAGTCGGATACCTACGTCTCCTACTCGATCCAGTCATGGGCCCAGGCCGCCGAGTTCCAGCGCGCATTCGAGGCCGATGACCACGACTGGGTCACCACGCCCAGCATCGTGATCGCCGTGCCCAAGATCATCCGGCTGCTTGGTTACGACCGCCTCCCCCGCGAGCTGGTCAAGCTCAATCGGCGCAACATCTACGCGCGCGACGCGAACCGTTGCCAGTATTGCGGCAAGCACTTCACCACTCGCGAACTCACGCTGGACCACATCGTCCCGCGCGTGCAGGGAGGCGGGAACACGTGGGAAAACCTGGTCTGTGCCTGCGTCAGGTGCAATGCACGCAAGGGGGGCCGGACGCCGAAGCAAGCGCACATGGCCCTCATCCGGGCACCGTTCCGGCCGAGGCGCAACCCGGCCATCACGGTCCGGCTCGGGAGCTCGCGCTACCAGTCCTGGAAGAACTTCCTGGACGAGGCGTACTGGACGATCGACCTCAGCGACGCGCCGCAGTGAGCCTCGCCACGTTCACGTCCAGATCGCGACGTTGAGCAGCACCACAAGCCCGTTGTTCACGCCGTGGGCAACCATCGGCCCGATCAGGCTGCCCCGCCATGCCCTCCCGATGCAGAGGGCCAGCGCCGTCCCCATGAGCACGGGCGCGAAGAGAATGCCCTGCGGGTGGATCGCCGCGAAGAGGTAGCTGGAGACCAGCGCCGACGCGATGAAGGCACCCCACGGCCCCAGGCCCCTCCAGCGTGCCCTGAGCGACCCGAAGAACGCACCTCGGAAAAAGATTTCCTCGATGACCGGCGCAGCCACGGAGGCAAGCACCATGATCAGGACGACGGAGGCTCCACCCGCGCGGATCTCGTCGACGATCGGGTGGCTTGGTGGAGCATCGTCGCCACCGAAGAGTGCGGTCAAGGCGACGTATGCGATCAATCCGCATCCCACCAGGGGGAGCATCATGCAATAGATCGCCAGGCCCGAGAACGCCTCGCGGAGGATCCCCTTGCCGGCGTGCAGCCCGAGGGCCGACCGCGTCTCGGCCCAGCTGATTCCGGCGCGCCGCGGCCACGCCATCGCCAAGAGGGGCACGCACATGAGGGCCATCTGCAAGGCAAGGCCAACCACTCCCAACGATTCATCCACTTCCACGGTTCCAAGGTCGGTCTCCTCGCCACCCCGGTTGCGGAAGGTCCAGATCGCCAGCAAGTTGAGGGCGGCCGCTGCGACAAGGTATATCGCGAAGACCTCCGCAGCCGCCATCCGCGCGCGCAGGCTGCCAGCCAGCTCCGGGAGCGGACGAGACATCGACTTCACCGCAACCACGACGAGCAGGACCAGGCCGATGATTCCGGCGACCAGCACGACGCCGAAGAACACGAAGAGGAGGACGATCGCCCGCACGCCGCCGGTCCGCACCTCCCCGGCCGCCGCCTCCTGCCCGGGAGCCAGGGCCGAGGCCACGGCGTGGAAGTACCCCATCGACTCAAGGTTGGCCGACTCGTCCGGGGTGAGTTCACGCCCCGAGACTGCCGCTTCCGTGGCATCGATCCGCGCCAGTGCGGGACCTCGCAACGGCTGCTCCAGCGTGGCGGCTGCGTCGCGGGCCGCCATGAGCGCCGCCTTGGCCGCCTCCGCGTCCCCGCCAAACGCATCCAAGATGGCCACGGCACACCGTTGGTCGATCGACCCATTTCGGAGCGCTTCCATGGGTGGAGCGAGCGATCCGGCGATCGAGGATCTCATGGCCGGGTCCACGGCCAGCGACTCCGCCCCGATCACGACCTTGGCCATCAGTTCGTCCTGCATGCCGATGGGGGCGATCAGCTCCCGCTGCGCCTGCGGAAGCCCGGTGAAGTCAACTTCGCCCGAATCCGAACCTGGAATGGGCTCCTGGGGGGTCAGCCAGCCCCTCCCCATCCCAATCCACAGGAAACATCCGAGGAGGATCACTGGCCAAACCCAGCCACTTGGGCGGCTTTGGGGTGCGATTGTGCTGGCTGTCGACATGCGCGGGATGCTAGGAAAGGTCCGAGAAGTACTCGACAAGGCATCCACACCCTTGACAGAATCGTGAAATCCGCTAGATTGCCCGATTCGCCGATTGGGGCGCGGTCGCGACAGCTCGGAGCTGTGCGACTGGCCGCCAACCGACTTGGAGCCGACCGATGCCACGACAGACGTTCTTTGCCAAGCCAGGCCAGATCCCAACCACGTGGCGCCATGTCGACGCCGATGGCAAGGTGCTTGGTCGCCTCGCCACCGAAGTGGCCACCGTCCTCATGGGCAAACATCGCCCCGAGTACACGCCAAACGTCCTTTCGGGCGATTGCGTCATCGTGACCAACGCCGCGAAGATCGTGCTCACTGGCCGCAAGGGCGAGCAGAAGACCCTCCGCCGCTGGTCCGGCTATCCGGGCGGGCTGCGCGTGCAGAAGTACGACGACCTCCTCCAGTCCAACCCGGAGCGCGTCGTCACCGCCGCGATCCTCCGCATGGTGCCGCGTGGCCGACTTGGCCGTCGCATCGCGCGCAACCTCCGCGTCTTCGCTGGCGCGGCACACGATCACCAAGCGCAGCAAGTGGTGCCATTCGACACCAAGCCGACGCCCGTCATCCAGAAGTCCAACTGACCCCTGAAGCTGAGCAGCCCATGACCGAGACCATCATCGAAACGACTCCCGCGCCGAAGGTCGCCCTCCGTGGCCCTGACCGCTTCGGCTGGTTCTGGGGCACTGGCCGACGCAAGGCCGCCATCGCGCGCGTCCGCGTGAAGACCGGCACCGGCGAGTTCACCGTCAACGATCGCGCATTCGACGAGCACTGCGTCGATGTTCGCGATCGACAGATGGTCAACCAGGTCCTGGAATCCACCGGAACCAAGGGCAAGATCCAGGTCGTGGCCACCACCACCGGCGGCGGCACGACCGGCCAGACCGGCGCGTTGATCCTCGGCTTGGCTCGCGCCATCCGGGAGTACAACCCGGGCCTCGAAGCATCGCTTCGCGAACACGGGTACCTCACCCGCGACGCGCGTCGCGTCGAGCGCAAGAAGTACGGCCAGCCCGGTGCTCGCCGCCGCTTCCAGTTCTCCAAGCGCTGAGTTCATTTCGGCGGCAACCCCGCCGGATTCACACATTGTCGTTCAACACGAAGGCGGCCTGCGACGGGCCGCCTTCGCTGTTGCCTGCCCTGGTCGGTGCGCGTTTGGGACGCTTACCCCACGGAGAGCCGTTCCCACGTCCGGAACAGCGGGCCTGGTGCGCCGCGCCTGTGGCTGGCCAGCTGGAGGATCGACCGTGGCGCCTGCCCATCAAGTCCAAGTCGACGCTCCACCAATTCACTCCACGCCCCCCACGAGTCCCGCCCACGGCGGAGCGCACGGGAATCGAGGTGGACGTCCCATGGGATCAGCGATGCGAATGGGTCGCCGCGTCGTTCCGCAATCGTTGCCCGGGCGGAACCGCGGGTTCGCTCGCGCAGCGGGGCCAGGACTCGGCTGAACTGGAGCGGGGCCGACTTGGCCGCCGGGAGCGCGCGCGCCGGGTCCGCCAGCTCAAGCAGCACCGCGCCCATCGCGATGCGGCTGGCCTGGGCGAAGAGTCGACTGGCCGTCGATGGAGGCAGCGACTCGGGTGGCGTCCCCAGCTCACGGCGTGCGCGGCGGAGCAGGTCCAGGAGCACTGGTTCCGCCTCGGCCCTGACCAAGAGTGACGCCCATCGCGCCAACGACTCCGCATCGTCCACGTCGACGGCGCGCGCGGAAGCAACCACCTGTGCCCGCGCCGTGGCCAACAGCGTGCGAACCACGGCGAGGCGATGGGCAGCCGCCTGGTGGAGTTCGCGCGGCGCACGCGCCGCGGTGGCCCCGGCGGAAGTGGGCATGGCGTGAGGCCAAGCTGGAAGTCCGCTGCCGACGCCGGCCATCGACTGCCACGTCGCACGCTGCCCCGTCGTGGCCAAGGCCGCTCCGGCCATCGGCGGTATCGACTCGAGGAGCCACGCCGCACGCGCCGCCAGGATCATCGACCGGAGCCGCACCGGCGTGACGCCAAGTCGTTCGGCAATGCGAACCGATGGAATGCCGCGAAGCCACATCCTCCACGCGCGCGTGCGATCCCGTGCGTTGGCCCTGGTGGCTCGGGTTCGGCCCAGCGCCCGTCGGATCGTGTCGGGGGAACGATTCGACTGCCGCGCCAGTGCGGCAACCACCTCCTTGCCCTTCACGCCGGCAGCCACCAGCGCCGCCGCCGATGCGCCGAGCCTGGCCCGCTCCAGTGCTGTCGTCCGGAGGTGCCTTGTGGCTGGCGTGGCCAAGCCTCGACGTTCGATGGCCTCGCGCCCCTGTGAGGGGATGGCCAGCGTCCGCCGACCCTCGCGTTCACGCCACACGGCGGGGAGCCAATCTCGACGCCAGCGGCGGAGCGTGCGCTCAGTCACGCCACACGCGCGGGCCACCTCCGATTCCGTGCGGTCGCCGGGCTGCCACGGCAGGCCAGCTCGCTCGCTGGCCAGGAGGATGAAGGCCAGCACGCTTTGCCGCGCGGCACCGGCCACGACGTTGCCTCGGCCGTAGTCGCGCGCCTCGGTGCCGGTCATCGCGCGCAACAAGCGAGAAAGGTCGGTGGTCGCAGCGTCAGATTGGGGAATGGTCTCCATCGCCGCCAGGCATCGATCCACCAGCCTGCGCCGACCGGCGGCGGGGATCAATCGCAACTCGCGGGCGAGGCGTGCGATGGGTTCGGCCGGGATGGAGGGCGATCGACCCATCGCGCTCCACGTTGCTCAGGCCAGCCTGGCCTGTACGCCGCGCGACTCCGGCGTGGCACCACTCTCCAGGCGCGCGAGGTCGCCGTCACGCGAGGCCATGTGCGATCTTGGGATGCGCGGGCTCAGTCGGCAAAACAGCTCGTACGGACGGATGCCGGCCAGCTCGGCGACCCTTCGCACATGGGTCGGGGCCGATCGATCCGTGCCATAGACCTCGACGCTGGCATGGAGCGCGCGTTGCGGGTCGGTGCTCCAGACGCTGCTTTCGGTGAGGTCCACGGCGACCTGGTCCATGTTGACCGCACCAACGAGCGGCGCCACGAACCAGCCCCCCGCCGTTCCGCGAACGCGCACCGCCGGGCCCGTGACCGCGCTGCCCGTCCCGGGGGTCGAGGGGAATCCATCGGCGTAGCCCACTGGCACCAGGCCGATGGTGGATCGTCGCGCCGCGGTCCAGAGTGATCCGTAGCCAACGCTCTGGCCCGCCTCCACGCGCCGGACCTGCACAATCCGGCTCATCCAGCGGACGATCGGCTCAAACGCATCCGCGCCGTCGCCAGCTCGCGCCAGCGGAAGCTCGTCGCTCGCCAGCCCGGTCCACGCCAGGCCGAATCGCACCATCGATCGGTGCGTGTCGTGGTCGCGCAGCAATGCGTGGGAGTTGGCGGCATGCACGACGCACTCCTTCGGGATCGACGCCCCCGCGCGACGGACGAAGGAATCCAGCTCTTCCAGCTGACGCGCCGTCCGCACCGGGTCCAGCCGGGCATCGCTGAAGTGCGTCATCACGCCCGCCAGCTCCAAGCCGGCGTGCGCGCCGATCGCAGCGACGACTTCCTCGGCCTCGGCCCCGCAACAGCCGCCACGCGACATGCCGGAATCGAACTCGAAATGCACGGGAAGGCGCAGGCCAAGTGCATCGGCGATCGCGCCGAGCGATTGCGTGTGCGAGAGGTCGTGCGCGACCAGGTGCAGCCGCTTCGCCAGCGCCAACTGGTGGAGCCGGGAGCCCCGCGGGATCGATCGAATCGGCATGAGCGCCAAGATCGGCACGCGCAGCTCGAGGTCGGCCAGCGCCTCGGCCTGGGCGGCGTTGTACACCGCGAGCATGTCGACGCCAGCGCGCACCATCGTCGACGCCAGGGCCGGAGCCCCCAATCCATAGGCATCGGCCTTGACCACGGCACAGAGTCCGCAATGCCGACCCACCTCGGCGCGCAAACGGCCGACGTTGCGCACCAGTGCGTCGAGGTCGATCTCGATGGTGCTTTCGTGGCTCATCGAGGGTGCATTTGTATCGACTTCCGGGCCGTGGTAGCATGACCCGCCTCACGTGGATCAAGAGATCTTCGATACATCCAAGACGTTTGCGGATCTGGGGCTCACCGCCAGCCTGCTCAAGGGGCTGGACGAGGCGGGCTTCAAGCATCCCACCCACATTCAGAGCCAACTGATCCCGGCCGCCCTGTCCGGCAAGTGCTGCCTGGGCCAGGCCAAGACCGGCACCGGCAAGACGGCCGCTTGTGCGCTCCCCGCGATGCAGATGATCCAGCCCGGGGAAGCCTTCTCCTGCCTGGTCCTCGTGCCCGTCAGGGAGCTGGCGGTGCAGGTCCACGGGCAGTTCGAGGCGCTCGGACGGGTCACCGGGCTGCACTGCGCCGCCGTCTTTGGTGGCGAACCGATTCCAAGGCAGGCTGAACGCCTCCAGCGCAAGCCGGAAGTCGTGGTCGGGACGCCGGGCCGCATCATGGACATGAACCAGCGCGGCCTGCTCCCCTACGGGAACATTCGCCTGGCCATCCTCGACGAAGTCGACCGGATGCTGGACATCGGCTTCCGCGATGACATCCGGCGGATCCTGGGTTCGCTCCGGCAGCGCCCGCAGACCATCTTCGTGAGCGCCACCATCTCCGACGAGATCGAGAAGCTCGCGCGGTCCTACATGAAGGACGCCGTGAAGATCGCGACCGTCGCCGCGAGCCTCACCGTGTCGCAGGTTGACCAATCCCACTGCGTCGTCGAACCGTGGGACAAGCGCCGCCTCCTCCTGCACCTGCTCAAGACCCACAACCCCGAGATGACGGTGGTCTTCTGCCGGACCAAGCGAACCGTCGACATCGTCGCGGAGTTCCTGGAGAAGAACGGCATCGACGCGCACGCCATCCATGGCGACATGTACCAGCGCAAGCGCGACGCGGTCATGGGCAAGCTCCGCACGGGCAAGCTGGCCGTGCTCGTGGCCAGCGACCTGGCGTCGCGCGGGCTGGACGTGGACGACATCAGCCACGTCGTCAACTACGACATCTCCGAGGATCCCGAGGTCTACGTCCACCGCATCGCCCGCACCGCGCGCGCGGGACGGCGCGGGACCGCCTGGACCTTCGTCTGCCCCGACCAGGGCGAGCTCTTCACCAACGTCGAGGCCCTGGCCAACGTGGAGATCCCCCTCCTCGTCCCCGAGGGTTTCACGCCAGGGCACGTGCCATCGGAAGTCCAGGCCAAGCGAGAACTGGACCGCGCCCGGCGCGAGCGGGCGGACCAAGGCCGGTCTCGCGACGCCACCGTGGCCACCTCGATCAATCCTGCGGACGCTTCGCGGTTCCCGGGTGGCATCGTGCCAGTCGCTGCGCCGGAGCGTCGACTCGGCGGTCGCCTGACGACCCGTCGGCGCCGCTGACTCGTGACCTGACATGTCCTTGTGCATCCATCCTGAAGTCGAGGGGGCCATCCTCGACGGCCGCGCCGTCGTGGCGCTGGAATCAACCGTGCTGACGCACGGGCTCCCCCGCGGCAGCGGCGCGCTGGAGAACCGGGGCGTGGCGATGTCACTGGAAGCTGACGTCCGCGCCCATGGTGCCGTGCCCGCGACGATCGCCGTGATCGACGGGACGATTCACGTCGGCCTCTCCGAGAGCGGCCTCTCCCGCCTCTGCGAAGCCAGCGACCCGAAGAAGTTGAGCGCACGCGACCTCGGCGTCGCGGTGGCGACTGCGCAGACAGGCGGGACCACGGTTGCCGCCACGGTCACGATCGCCCACCAGGCGGGCCTGCGCGTCTTTGCGACCGGTGGAATCGGGGGCGTGCATCGCGGCTGGGGGCAGTCGATGGACATCTCGGCGGACCTGGCCGCCCTCTCCCGCACGCCGATCTGCTGCGTGAGCGCGGGGGCCAAGAGCCTCCTGGACTTGGACGCCACGCTTGAGTTGATCGAGTCGCTCGGGATCGCCGCCGTGGGACACGGCACGGACTGGCTCCCCCACTTCACGGCCGCCGGCGACGCCAGCCGCCCGCTTGGGGCGCGAATCGACCTGATTCCCCTTCTGGCGGCCGCCTGTCGGCTACACTGTGGCCTCTGCCGGAGTGCGTTTCTGGTCTTCCAGGATCCGCCCGCAGAACACGCGCTCCCATCGGAACTGAGCGATGCCTGGACATCGCAAGCGATTGCCGAAGCGCGTGCGGCGGGAGCCACCGGCTCTCGCGAGACCCCGTTCGTGCTGCGGCGCATCGCGGAACGAAGTGGCGGTCGAAGCGTGCAGGCCAATGTGGCCCTCCTTCGATCGAACACAAGACTGGCGGCACAGATCGCCGTTGCCCTCTCCAACCCCTGAGCGAACGTGACCATCGAGAAGACCACCGAAGAGGCCCCGCCTGTCCTTCCTGGTGAATCCCCAGCTGCCGCGCAGCAGGATGGAACCGCCGGCGACGCCGAGGCCGGCACCCAGTCGGCGCCGAAGCGAAATCGCCGACGACGCCGAAAGCCGGTCCAGACGGATGCCGATGGAAATCCCGTCGCACCGACGCCTCAACCGCAGGCCCCGCCGCCGCCGCCCGAGCGCGCCGTCGGCGTCCTCGACCTGACCAACGACACGGACCCTCGCATACGCCAATGGAAGGACGGCTTTGTCGTGGACGCCGGCGACCCGATCGTCCCGCCTGAATTGGTGAAGGAAGCCGACCTGCGGCACTCCCAGTTCGTGGAGATCGAGGCACTCCCGAAGAAGAGCCGCCGCCGCCGCGCAGGCGACATCCGCAAGACGCGCTTGGTCGCCACCAGCGTCGTCTCGGTGGAGGGCCTCCCATTCGCGCAGTACGAAGCGCGCCCCAACTTCAACTCGCTCACGGCGCTCGACCCACATCCTCGCCTCACGCTTGAGTACAAGAATTGCCCGCCGGCGTGCCGATTGATCGACCTCTTCTGCCCCATCGGTTACGGCACCAGAGGCCTGGTTGTCTCGCCACCAAAGGCCGGCAAGACCATCCTCCTGCAGCAGATCGCCTTCGGGATCAAGCACAACCACCCCAAGGTCGAGCTCATCGCGCTGCTGATCGACGAGCGCCCCGAGGAAGTCACCGACTTCCGCCGCAACGTCCCGGCCACGGTGCTGGCCAGCAGCAATGACCAGGACGTGGAGAGGCACACGCACCTGGCCATCCTCGCCGTCGAGCGAGCCAAGCGCATGGCCGAGGGAGGCAAGGATGTCGTCGTGCTGCTGGATTCGCTCACGCGGCTGGGCCGCGCGTTCAACAACAACAAGCGATACTCGTCCAGCGGCCGCACCATGTCCGGCGGCCTGGACTCGCGCGCGCTGGACCTGCCCAAGCAGCTCTTCGGTGCGGCCCGCAAGGCCGAGGAGGGCGGCTCGCTCACGATCATCGCATCGTGCCTGGTGGACACCGGATCTCGAGCCGACCCAATCATCTTCGAGGCGTTCAAGGGCCCGGGCAACATGGAGCTGAGCCTGGATCGATCCATCGCCGAGCGCCGGATCTTCCCTGCCATCAACCTTGCCGCCAGCGGCACTCGCAAGGAGCATTTGCTCATGGGCGCCAATGAACTCAAGACGATGACCGCGCTGCGGCGACGCCTGCTCACCATGCCCCCGGCGGTGCAGATGGAACAACTGCTTGCGGCCATGGCGCGGACGGAGAGCAACGAGGCGCTGGTCGGGCGCGATTGACGCACTGGGGTGGGGGCGGGGGGGGTTGACGCAGAATCGCCCTTCGTTCTGGAGGTTGACGCAGAATCGCCCTTCGTTCTGGAGGTTGACGCAGAATCACCCCTCGTTCTGGAGGTTGACGCAGAATCGCCCCTCGTTCTGGAGGTTGACGCAGAATCGCCCTTCGTTCTGGAGGTTGACGCAGAATCGCCCTTCGTTCTGGAGGTTGACGCAGAAAACGACTTCGGAAGTCCCTTTCCGTGCAAACCTCGAGAGAAGACCCACCTTGACCACCGAACACCTCAGAACACTGGACGACTTGGACCGGCGGCTGGACGGCTATCGAAACGTGACTGACGCGGACCTTCGCGGACGGGACGACTGCTACATCGTCGAGGGCGCGAGAATCGTGGCCCGATTTCTTCACGCAGCCCACACCGCCCACACCGCGCACACCGCGCACGTAGCGCACGCCGCCCACACCGCGCACGCCGCCCACACCGCCCACGCCGCGCACGCCGCCCACGCCGCCCACGCCGCGCACGCCGCGCACGCCGCCCACGCAGCCCACACAGCCCACACCGCGCACACCGCCCACGCAGCGCACACAACCCTGACGGACGGCGGACTCCGCCACGCGCATCCAGCGATGGCCATCGAGCCGCTCTCAGTGCTCCTGGGTGACGAGGTTGCGACGAGCGCGGACGGGCGACGGATCATCGAACTCTCGGAGCGGCTGGCCCGCGCGGGAGCACCGCACCCGGTGTTCATCGCGCCGCAGGCGGAAGTCACGCGCCTGTCTGGGTATCGACTCCACCACGGCGCGCTTGCACTGGGGCGAAGGCACGCTGAGGCCACCGTCCAGGACTTGCTCGGCGCCGATCCCCCGCCCCGCACGATCGTGTGCCTGGAGCGCGTCGTTCACACGGACAATGTCGGCTCGATCTTCCGCACGATGGGCAGCCTGGAATCGACGCCGGCGATCCTCCTCGCCTCGGACTCCAGCGATCCGCTGCTTCGCAAGTGCATCAGGGTGAGCTCCGGCCGCGTCTTTGCGACATCGTGGGCGAGGTCCGGCGCGGGGAGGTGGCTGGATGACCTGCGCGCGCTTCGGGCGGCAGGATGTGCGTTGGTTGCCGCCGAGCATGCCGATTCGGCGGAGCACATGGCTCGATCAACCAGCCCGGCCCGCCTGCGCGCACGGATCGACGCCACCCAACGGCTCGCCATCGTCATCGGCGCCGAAGGTGACGGCGTGGGCAAGGACACGCTCGCCTTGTGCGACCACATCGTGGAGATCCCGATGCGACCGGCCGCGGGGCTGCTTGCCGATGATGATCACCCCAGCCTCAACGCCGCGGTGGCGGCGGCGATGGTGGTCGGTGCACTCGGTGTTGATTGATCGGGACGCCTACGCCTCGGATTCGACGGGCACGATGGCCGGAGCACCCGCCACGGCGGCGATGGTGGCCGAAGCCAATCCATCGACTCCCATCTCGACCGGTCCGGAGATCCCGCTGGTGGGATCGGCGGCCAAGGTCTTGTCATCGACCCGCTCGATCGACGCGCCAAGCTTCTTGAGCTGCGCATCCATTCGGTCGTAGCCGCGGTCCAGGTGATAGACGCGCTGCACGACGGTCTCGCCCTCGGCGGCCAGGCCGGCCAGCACGAGGCACGCGCTCGCTCGGAGGTCACTGGCCATTACGGGAGCGCCGTGGAGCTGTCCGCAGCCCTCCACCACGCACACGCTGCCGTGGCGGGTGATCTTGGCGCCCATGCGTCCCAACTCCGCGACATGGAGGAATCGTTCCGGATAGATCTTCTCGTTGATGATCGAGTTCCCGTCCGCCATGCACAGGAGCGCCATGAACTGCGCCTGCAGGTCGGTGGGGAATCCGGGGTGCGGCTGGGTCGTGATCTGCGTGGCGCGCAGGCGGCGCTCGCTGGTGATTCGCACCGTGCAGGCGCGCGGATCGGCGTCGGGCGTGATGCGATCGACATGCACGCCGATGGCGTTCAGGCGATCGATCGCCGCGAGGAGCGAGTCCCAGGGGAATCGATCCAGGATGACTTCACCGTTGGTGATCGCCGCGGCGATGGCGTAGGTGCCGGCCACGATGCGGTCGGGCATGACCTCGTGCGTCACGCCGCGGAGTGACTCCACTCCCTCCACCACGATGCGGGGGCTTCCCGCACCCTTGATGCGCGCACCCATCGCGTTGAGCATGGTGGCCAGGTCAACCACTTCGGGCTCGCACGCCGCGCACTCGATGGTCGTGACGCCTCGAGCCAGCGTCGCCGCACTCATGACATTCGCCGTGCCAAGAACCGTCGAGCCGAACGGGCCGCCGAGGAACACGGTGGTGCCCTGCAGCCGATCGCAGCTCACGCGGATGTACCCAGACTTCATCTCGATCTTCGCGCCCAGCGCCTGCATCCCGCGAAGGTGCAAGTCGATGGGTCGATCGCCGAAGGAGCATCCACCGGGCATCGAGATGATCGCCTCGCCACGACGCGCCAGGAGCGGTCCCATCGTGCAGATGCTGGCGCGCATCGTCTTCACCAGGTCGTATGGTGCGATGGAGTTGGTGCGATCCACCGTGTGCAGCGTCATGCCGCCATCCGTCGCCTCACCGGTGCACCCCAGCCGCGCGAGCAACTTGCGCATGCTCTTGAGGTCCGAGTGGTCCGCCGTGCCGCGAAGCACGACGGGCTGGTCCGTGAGCAACGCCGCCGCCATCAATGGCAGCGCGGCGTTCTTCGCACCTTCAACCGTGATCCGACCGGAGAGCCGCTTGCCGCCTTGCAATACAAAACAATCCATCAGCATCCTGCCTTTCGAGTGCCCGGAATCTATCGTCGGCATTCGCGGCTGTGTGACTGGAGCCCCTCTGACACAAAAGTCGGGTGAACCTGTCGATTCCGCCCAGGCCCGCCGATGACCACGCCAGTCCCTACGATCCGCCCGTGACTGCCGCCGCCGCTGCCTCGATCGCCCACCCCGGCGACCCCCTCCTCCCCGACGCCCAAATGCACCTCGTGCCCCCAAACGCACCTGTTCTGGCGCGGGTGGTTCGATCGGAGCTTTGCACCAACGGAAAGAGTCAGTCGATCGTCCGCCATGTCTGCATCGATGTCTCCGGAACGCCGCTCGCCGGGAACTTTCTCGCCGGGCAGTCGTTTGGAGTGATCCCGCCCGGGGTGGATGCCCAGGGGCGTCCCCACAAGGTGAGGCTCTACTCCATCGCCAGCCCCGCCTACGGCGAAGATGGGGCCGGGCGCGTGCTGTCCACGACGGTCAAGCGGCTCGTCGCGGAGAGTGACGCACCGGCAGGTGACGACCCCGCGCGCGCGCACCCGCTCTTCCTGGGAGTGTGCTCCAACTACCTGTGCGACCTCGGTCCTGGCGCCGAAGTGATGGTGACCGGCCCCAGCGGCAAGCGATTCGTGCTGCCGGTGAACCGAGACGACCATGACTTCCTGTTCCTCGCGACCGGCACCGGGATCGCACCATTCCGGGCGATGCTCCATGAACTCCTGCTGGGCCCGCCGGAAGGCAGCGCCGCCCGCGCGGGCTGGAGGCCGTGCACTTCCCGCATCACTCTGGTCATGGGATGTCCCTACTCCACGGACCTGCTGTACGACCGGTGGCTGCGAGAGTTGGCCGCTGCATACGCCAACTTCGAATATCGAACCTGCATCAGCCGCGAGCCGGCCGCGGTCGCGGGAGCAGTCGCGGTAGCAGGAGTAGGAGTGGCGGGAGTGGGCGTAGCAGGAGTAGGCGGAGTAGCAGGAGGCGGGCGATACGTGCACGACCACATCGGCCGTCACATGGACGATTTCCGATCCGCGCTCTCCAGCCCCCGCACACTCATGTACGTCTGCGGACTGGCGGGGATGCAGGTTGGACTCTTCAAGCTGCTGGCGACGCAGGGGTTGGGCGAGCGATGGATGACGGTCGATGCCCCGCTGGCGGGAACGGACCCGGCGACCTGGGCCGACGCTGACATCAGGCGACGCGTTCGGCCCAGCCGGCGCTGCATGCTCGAGGTGTATTGATTCGACCCGGAAGGGCGCGTCGGAAATCGACCATCGGGTGGTGTTGTTGGGGAACTGCGGGACGGGGCTTGGGGAGGGGCGGGGCTTGTGGAGGGGCGGGGCTTGGGGAGGGGCGGGGCTTGGGGAGGGGCGAGGCTTGGGGACTGCCGCGACTCCGAGGTCTGCTCAGAAACGGCCTTCGGATGTCCGTTCCTGCGGCGACCTCGGGAACGGAGTCCGATTCCGCGCCAACCTCCAAAACGAAGTCCGATTCTGCGCCAACCTCCAAGACGACGTCCGATTCCGCGCCAACCTCCAAGACGATGTCCGATTTGGAGCAGACCTCAACCCCACTCCCCCACTCCCCCAATCCCCCAATCCCCCAATCGCGCAGCAATCAACGCTCGCAGCGCGTGTCGCATTCGAGGTTGCGCGGATCGCTCGTTGTCGCCCCAATCGCGCAGCAATCAACGCTCGCAGCTGGTTCCGTCCCCTGCCAGCTCGGGCGCCTGCCCGACGCCGCGACCATCCAACCGTTCGCGCTCCAAGTCGAGTGCCCGTCGAACCGATTGCACCACCCACGCGGAACGGCCAATGAGTTGCCCCCAGGTGAATCGCAGGACGCGCCAGCCACGAACCGAGAGCTCAACCTGACGAGCCTTGTCTTCCGCGTCCGCGCGGGGATTCCCGTGAAACTTCCAACCATCGATCTCGATCGCGACACGCAGCGGGACGTGCGCCAAGTCGATCCTCGCGAACGGGCGTCCGTCGGGGTCCTCGACTACGAACCCGGGCTCGAACCCGACAAGCCCGGCGGCAGCCAGGACCTCCAAGCACTTCGCCTCGGCCTCTGAATCCAGGCCTGTTCCGACACGCAGCGCTGCCGCATGAAGCACCGTCGCATGGCGAGCCCCCTTCCGGACGCGAGTGTCGATCGCACGCCTCATGCGATCCGGCGTGAGCCAACGGAGTTGGGTCGCTGTGTCGACAATCGCGGTTCTGCTGGCCGTGTCAATCAGCGGCAGGATGTCAAGCACGATGTCGGCGACATGCCGCAGGGGGATTCCCGAAACGCATTTCGGCGGCTCAATGCCGTCGACGCACCGCACCTGCCTCGCGAACTCGTTCGCCCTCCCGGGCCTTCGGGGGACCAGCACCAATCGCGGGATCGTGAGGATTTGCCGCAAGTCATGCCCCTGCAGCGCGAGCGCCGTACGCCCTGAGACAATCGACCCCTCCCCGCCCCAGAGCGCCTGCGCTCGGCCCATTCGAGCCGGAAACGGTGGGATGGTGGGATCCAGCACGAGGCACCCCACTTCCAGCTTCCACGTGCCGCGCTTGAGTCGACGAGTGATGGTTCGACGTTTCAGTCCTCCGGCGAGCGCTTGCTCAATCGTGAGGAGGCCGCACTGTTGATCGGACAAGCGCTTCAGTTCCGCAGGGATCTCTCCGGGTCGCATCCGCATCGCAGAACAATAACCCGCGACTCGCTGATTCCCCACCGCGAGGCCTTTCTTCTAGGTGTGCTGGAAAACAGCCTTCGGATGTCCGTTCCTGCGCCAACCTCAGGAACGATGTCCGTTCCCGCGCCAACCTCCAAAACGAAGTCCGACCCCGCACCAACCTCCAAAACGAAGTCCGTTTCCGCGCCAACGTCGGCCGCACAAGGACCCGTCACCCGCCACTTGCACCCGCGGCGGCGGCAGCGTTGAGTCGACGCAGCACCGCCCTTCCGCGTGCCATCGCCTCCGCGAACTGCGGGGCAGATTCCCCCTCAGGTCGTGCGGGCAGCGCCGCGCCGCCCCCCTGCCCGAGCCCCGCGGCGATGCGGAGTGCGTCGACCTGGGCCGGATCGGCCAGGGACACGTCCCCCGCCAACGCCGTGACAGCCTCTTCGAACTGGCCGTCGGCGATGAGGTGTTCCGCCGCGCGGACCGCCAGCGCCGCACCCGCCTCCGCCGCAAGATCCTGGTTGGCCGCTTCCAACGCACGCAACGCCAACCGTGCTCGATCCGCGGCACTCAGCTCTTCCGGCGTGAGCAGTTGATCGGCCTTGAGAAACTCCCTGGCGTCCAGCCGCTCCAGCGCGACGAGCAGTGCGGCTCGATAGGTTGCCAGTTCCGCGAGATCGACCGATGCTGCTGGCCGGAACCGACTCCTGAGTGACTCCAGGTCCGCCGCTGTCGCTGCCGTGGCGGCCGAGTGCTCCAGCATGGCACGCCGGACCTCAGGGTCGGCCTGCGCCGCTTCGTCGATGACGTCGGATCGATGGATGGAAAGCAATGCCGTCGCCGCGGCGCGCCGCACCTTCGGATCGGTCGCGGTCAAGCCGCTCACCAGGAGCGGCGCGGCGTGCTCGGCTGCCCCCGAAGGGTCCACTGTCCCGTTCGCGAACGCCGCCAGGAGGAGCGCCAAGCTGGGCGTCCCGCCATCCGTCCAGGCACGGGCGGCGCCGTCCATCGCGGCGGCCCAGAGCAGCGGGTCGAACCCGCGCGCCGGCTGCGTCGCGCCGGCGAAGGCCACGGCGCGAAGCGCCAGCGCTGCCGCCGCCTCACGAGTCACCCGGTCCCCGAACCAGCTCGTGGCCAAGGCCAGTGCATCGGCCCGCTCTTCCAGTCCGCGCACGCGGAGCAACTCAGCGACCACGGTCGGGTCAGCCTCGACACCAAGGAGTGCCAGCAGGACGGCTCGATCCTGCCCGCGGTCAGACTCCGCGAGTCGACGCACCACCGCGGCGCGATTGCCTGCGTCGGGATCCGTCGCGAGCGACCCAATCGCGTCGAGCTCGTCGTCCAGGAGCCGAGTTCCCTCGCGCGTGATTCGCTCCAGCTGCGCCAGCGCCGCCGCACGAAGCGACGTGCTGCCTGACTCCAGCCAGTCCACCGCAAGTGCGACCTGGTCGCGCGGGGTGGTCTTCGCCATGACTTCGTCCACCAACGATTGCAGCAGCGCACGATCCGCCGCCGATTGTGCGCGCAGCTCCTCCAGCTCGCGGCGGCTGGCTTCATCGTCGACCAAGGCTTCGCCCATCCCAGGGCCCAATGGAGCGCCCGCCGCAGCAGCGTGCAGCGCCGTGGCCAGTTCCCGGAGCGAGGGGGGCATCGCCCCACCTGACGCCAAGATGGCCGCGCAGGTGGCCGGCGGCATGTCGATCCGTGCCGCGAGCGCAGTCACCACCGCCAACGATCCATCGCCGCCCGCGACAATGAAACCGTTCGCCAGTTCCCAGGACCTTGCGGAGTTGAGCGCAAGCAGCGCGTCGGCGGCCGCGGTGCGTTCGATCAGCGGGGCCCTCGGGTCGGCGATCACCCGTGCGAAGAGGTCGGCTTGGACATCTCGGCCAGTGCCGACCGCATCAACCGTGACAGATGACTCTCCCTCCGCAACGGGAACGGTCACGCCGGGACCGGCATCGAGCGATGGCTGTTCCGGCGCGCCGATCGGCACGGCGGGACCCTGGGTTTCGCACCCCATCGTGCACCCCATGGCGCACACCATGGCGCACACCATCGCGCAATCCATGGCGCACGCGACAGCGCGGACGCCACAGCACAGCAGCGCCGCAAGCGCCTGCCTGGAGCGTCGACCGCGCGCGGGCGCGTCCCCCGTCAAATCAGCTCACCGCGTCGGAGTAAGGCAGCAGCGCCATGAATCGCGCACGCTTGATGGCCATCGCAAACTGCTTCTGGCCCTCCGCCGTGTACCCGGTGCGCTTGCGGCTCTGCATTCGGCCGTTGGGCGTCAGGTTTCGACGGAGCTCGTCAACGTGCTTGTAGTCAGGCGGAACGCGACGCTTGCCCTCGGGCTTCGCGTCGGTCATGTTGGCTGCGGAATAGTTTGGGTTCATGGATCGATCAACGGGGCCAAGAGGCCCGAGTGAGGTGCCTTGGATGCCAGTTGGGAGGTTTCGGCATCGAGCCGAACACCCTTCCGGCAACCCCCGACCGTCCGGGGGTGGCGAACGGAGGATCGTACCAGAACTCAACGTGACAGCACCGAAAGGGCGTCCCGGACCCTCTGAGGATCGATCCCCGTCTCCCAACCACGCTCGATCGCCAGCGCGAGCAGTCGTTCCGTGGCCAGGTTGCCGGGGGCTCCCGGCGCGAAGGGACATCCACCCAGCCCTCCGGCGCTGGAATCAAGGCTTCGGACACCAAGATCGATCCCCCGCGCGGCGCAATCAAGTGCGCGCCCTCCGGTGTCATGCAGGTGCAGCGTCAGGCGGTCGATATCGATGTCGCCGTCCTCAGTCATCGCTTTCACGAGCCGTTCAATGTCCTCCGGGGTCGCCGCCCCGATGGTGTCCCCGAGGTCGATTTCGTCTGCGCCTGCCTCCGCCAGGGCACGGGCGACGCGCTCGACGTCCGATGTCGGGATCGGTCCCTCGTAGGGACATCGCACGACGCACGAAATGTAGCCGCGGACCGGAAGTCCAGCCGCTCGGGCGCGCACCATGACCGAGGCACTGCGTGCGAGCGTCTCGTCGATGGACGCGCCACCGTTCCGCTGGCTGAACGTCTCGCTCGCCGCGACGAACACGGAGATCTTGTCGGCATGCGCCTCCAGCGCGCCGTCGAGGCCGCGTTCGTTCGGGACGAGCGCGCTGTACACCGTGCCGGCGCGTCTCGTGATTCCGCGGAACACGTCGCCCGATCCCGCCATGGTGGGGACCGCCTTCGGGTTCACGAAGCTCCCGACCTCGATCTCCGGGAAGCCGGCTTCCGAAAGCGCGTCGACAAATCGAACTCGCTGCGCCACCGAGAACGTGCGTGGGTCGTTCTGCAGCCCATCGCGTGGCCCGACTTCGGTGATCCTGAGCCTCATGGCTTCCCGCCCTTCTTCAGCCGCTCGTCTTCCTTCTGCGCGCGATAGAAGAGGATGGCCACGAAGACGGCCACGCCAATCGTCATGGGAACGGCCGCGATGAGGAGCAACACGTCAGCGGTCCACTGGAAGCCGACTTCCTGCGCCTCGGCCAGGCCACCCTCACCAACCCGCGAAAGCACCCACGGCATCATGCCGAGCCTCCCGGCAGCGCGCAGCGAGGCGCGACCGACGCCGCGCAGTTGCTTCCGTCCACGCGCACGCAAACCGCTGCCCCCTCGGCGGCGTGGGCGCTTCGGACCATCGCCAGCGCAATGGCCTGGCCTCCCAGCATGGGGCTCACCGTGCTGCTCGTGACGACGCCGATCGCTGGCGTATCCGCCGCTTCCGCCCGGTGCACCTCGTCGCCGGCCTCGGGAAGCGTGGCGCCGCACCGCAGGCCGACCAGCCGCTGCTTCGGGGCACCAAGGTGATGCATCCGCGCCACAACCTCCTGCCCCGGATAACACCCCTTCGTGAAACTCACGTGCGATTCGAGCAGGCTGGTCTCGGCCGGGAGATTCTCGGTCGAGAAATCGATGGCAAACATCGGGTTCCCTGCCTCGACCCGCGCGGTATTCGCGGCGCTCCACCCGGCCGGCCGGAGTCGATCGGTGTCCACGACGCCGGCGTCCCAAAGGCTCACGCACGAATCGATCGGCAGCACGAGCTCCCACCCCACCGATCCCAGCCATCCGCGGCGGATCGCGCAGGTGTGGCCCGCGATCGCCGCGCCGGGGCCATCGATGATGCCCAACGCCTGGAGTGCCGACGTCGCGGCGGCCCCGTGCACGCCGATCGACGCGAGGTCGCCACGCTCCCGAATCTCCACTGCCTCACCGAAGTGGAGTTGTCCCAGAAGCTGGTGGACGTGGGCCACGCACGCGATGTCCATCTGCAGCCACCAGCCGTCCGGCCGCCGCAGCGCGACGACGTCAGCCTCGATCCGCCCCTTGCGGTTGGTGATGAAGGCCTGGGTGAACTCGCCGCATGCCACGGGCTTGAGCGCGTTGGTCACGAGTCGGTCCAGAAACGACGTGGAGTCTGGTCCCGCCACCTCCAGGATCCCCCACTGCGACCACTCGATGAGCGCGGCACCTCGACGGATCGCCGCATACTCCGCCTCGACGGCGCCGTAATCAAGCACCAGCCATGTTCCCGGCGACTCGACGGAGGCTTGGTATGCCATCCTGGCCACCTGGCACACACGCGACGTGATCCCTGACGCCGCGCGCCCGGCGGCCGCGACCGACGCGGCGAGCCGCGAGGTCAATCGCTCCGCATGGGCATCTTGTCGATCCTGCAGGATGCTCGTTCGCACGGGGGGTCGAGTCTATAGTCCCCCACCATGAACATCGACCTCATGCGTCGTCTCTGTGAAGTTCCCGGCATCCCAGGACGCGAGGAGCGCGTGCGCGCCCTCATCGAGAAGGAGATCAAGGGGCTGTTTGACGAGACACGGGTCGACGCGATGGGTTCGCTCATCGCCACTCGCAAGGCGCGTGCGGCCGGGGGCAGGAAGCGCAGCGGCACCGCCAAGAAGATCTTGGTCGCCGCACACATGGACGAGATCGGGTTCTACGTCCGCCATGTCGATGACCGTGGATTCCTCTGGCTCAACCCCGCGGGTGGCTTTGATCCGAGGAATCTCTTCTCGCGCCGCGTGCTCGTGATCACCGAGGGCGGCGACCTCGAGGGCGTGCTCAATCCAGGAGGCAAGCCGATCCACATCTCCAGCGATGCGGAACGAAGCAAGGTCCCCGGCACCGAAGAGTTCTTCGTGGATCTCGGGCGCGATGCCGCCGACGTCAAGAAGCGGGTGCAGATCGGCGACTACCTCGTCATGCACGAGCCGTTCCTGGACCTCCCCCAGTGCGTCGTGAGCAAGGCCATCGACAATCGATTCGCCTGCTGGTTGGCGATCGAGTCCATCCGCTCCCTCGTGCGGTCCAAGGCACCCCACGCCTGCGACATCGTCGTGGCCTTCACCACGCAGGAAGAAGTTGGCCTTCGCGGTGCGTCGGTCGCCGCCAACGCCGCCGGTGCCGACATCGGCATCGGCCTTGACGTCAACCTGGCCTGCGACACCCCCGGCGTCCCCGACACGCAGCGCGTCACCAAGCAGGGAGATGGCGCGGCGATCATGGTCCAGGATTCGTCGATGATCAGCGACGTGACCCTCGTCCGCGAGTTCTGCACCTTGGCCAAGAAGAAGCGGATCCCGCACCAGCGCGCGATCCTCCCGCGCGGCGGGCAAGATGGCGCGGCGATCCAGCGCGCGGGCCAGGGTGCACGGTGCATCGCGCTGGGTGCGGGCACTCGGTACATCCACACGGTGACCGAGATGGCCGACAAGCGGGACCTCAAGGCAGCACGGGACCTGCTGACGGCGTACCTCGCCGGGGCCTGAGGACAGGCACCGCACGCGCACGCGCCGCACGTTCACCCACCCGCACCTACCACCCGCACCGGCCAACGAGCCACGCGGCGATCCTGTCCGCGGCGTCGATCTTTGGCAGCGATTCCAGCGCGTGCTTCATCGCCTTGCGCCGCGCCGGGTGGGCCAGCACCTCGCGCATCGGCCCACCGATTGAATCCATGTTCAGTGCTGGCTCCAGCCGGTCGTACGCGATGATCGCCCCGCCGGCATCCACCAGTTCGCGAGCATTGGCTTCCTGGTGAAGATCCTTGTGCCAGGGGTATGGCGAGAAGACGGCGGGAACGCACGCCTGCCTGACCTCCCAGACCAGATTGGCGCCGGCGCGGGCGAGGGTGGCGTCTGCGGCACCCCACGCGTGTCCCATGCGGTCGACGAAGGGCACGACGACGGCCCGGACCCCCGCGTCCCGGTACGCCGACTCCCACAGCCCGACGTCGTCGCCTCGCGGCCCGCATTGATGGAGGACTTGCCAGCCGCGCAGCGGCTTGTCGGGGGACGCAGCGAAGGCTGCCATGAATCGATTGACGCTCGCGGCCCCTTGGCTTGCGCCCGTCACGAACAGGGTCGGCGCATCGGGAGCCAACCCGAACGCGGCCCGGCTGGACGCCTGGTCCGAGACCGGTCGCGTGGACCGTCGCAGCGGCACGCCAACGATGGACTGCGGCTGGACGGCCAAGCCCTTGGCCGGGACGGCGCTCACCACGACATCGGCGCGCCGCGAAATCCATCGGTTGGCCCGGCCCGCCACCGCGTCGAGGTTCACCAGCAGCACCCGCGCCCCCGCGCGCCTCGCGGCCGCGGCGACGGGCGCACTCACGAAACCGCCCAGCGAGACAATCCAGTCGGGCTGTTCAGACTTCACCAGGGCATCGCACGCCGCCCGGGCGGGAAGCACCGAACGCACGAATGACCACAACCCAGCGGGTCGCACGCTGAATGGCCGCGCCGGAATCGGCTTGGACTTCGCCCCGGCGGCATCCAACATCGAGAGGTCAATCGGCCGCTCGCTGCATGCAAAGACGCAACGGATGTTTGGCTCGATCTGTGCCAACCGTTCGGCGATGGCCAGGCCTGGCGCGATGTGGCCTCCCGACCCACCACCGGCCAGGACCACGCACCCCCCGGAGCGCACCGGATGTCGATTTCGATCGCTCACGCGGCAGTGGGTCGCGCCTCCGACGCGACGCCCTCCTCTTCGGTGTCCCGAAGTTCGCCGAGCGTGGGGCCGCTGACCAGCCTGCCGCCGATGCGGTCAAGCCGCACCAAGAGCCCCAAGCTGAGTGCGGTCATCATCCAGCCCGTTCCGCCCCGCGAAATGAGCGGGAGTGCGATGCCCTTCGTCGGCGCCAGCCCCGTCACGACGAGCAGGTTGATGATCGCCTGGAGCGTGATGGTCGCGATGATCCCGGTCGCCGCCAATCGGAGGAACCTGGACTCGGCCGTGTCCGGCGTGCCGGGCGCGGGCGAAGCATTGGCCACGACCGCGACACCGCTCCACGTCAGCCAGGCAAAGAGGAAGACGATGAGCAGCGCGCCTGCCATCCCCAGTTCCTCCGCAGCCACCGAGAAGATGAAGTCAGTCGTGGCCTCGGGGAGGTAGCCGTACTTCTGGATGCCCTCGCCGATCCCTCGGCCAAGCAACCCGCCGCCGTTGATCGCTCCCATCGACTGGATGATGTGGTAGCCAATGCCTTGAGGGTCCGCGTAGGGATCCAGGTAGGCCAGGATTCGGTTGACTCGATAGGGACTGGTTACCACCAATCCGACGATGGCCAGCAGGCCGACCGGCACCATCGCGGCGACATGCCACACGCGGGTCCCTCCAGCGACCAGGGTGAGGGTGCCGACCAGCGCCATGAGGACGCCCGTCCCCAGATCCTCGGCCGCGACAAGCAGGCAGACCAGCCCAAGCAACCCGAACGGCACGAGGAAACCCGACCTGAACCGACGCATCGCGTCCCGGCCGTGGTGCACGGCGTAGAGCGCCAGTCCCACGGGGAGGATCCATTTGGCCACTTCGCTCGGCTGGAAGCTGAACCAACCGAGGTCGACCCACCGTTGCGACCCATTCACGGTTCGGCCAAGACCTGGCACGTAGGCGAGCGAGGCGGCCAGGGCGGCGAGCGCAATCAATCCGTACTCGCCGCCAAGTCGGCGTCCCCACCCCATCGACACGCGGAGCAATCGTTCCCAGGGGATCATCGCCCCCACGGCGAGGCACGCGCACGCCAGGATTGCGAAGGTCGTGGAGCGCGCACCGAGCAACCCCCCGACGCTGGTCGCGGTATCCGCGTTGGCGCGCAGCCCGGCAGACGCGACCAAGATCGCGCCCACACAGAGGAGCGACAGCATGGCGATGGCAAGACTCTGGCCTGGACGGAGCACGCGGGGAAACTATCGGACATTTGGCTCTCCAGGGCGCAGTTTCCGGGCTCGGGTCGCCGTATCCTCCCTCCCCCCCTTCGACCACCCATGCGCGTGTACCTCGAGACCTTCGGCTGCCAGATGAACGAGCTCGACAGCGAGCTCGTCCGCAGCAACCTGCTGTCGCTCGGCTACTCATTCGTGGATCGTCCCGATGACGCGTCCGTCATCCTTTTCAACACCTGCTCTGTTCGGGAGCAGGCGGAGCAGAAAGCGTGGAGCCGGATCGGGATCGTCGGGCAGCGGAAGAAGGCGGGCGAGAAGTTGATCCTCGGGGTCCTCGGCTGCATGGCCGAGCGAGACGGGCTGGACATGCTCCGAAGGCATCCGCAGGTGGACATCCTCTGTGGGCCCGGGGAGCTGGATCGATTGCCGCACCTCCTGGGGAACATGAGGTCGATCACCGACGATCGACCTGCCCGGGCCGACCGGGTGGCACTGGCCGGGAACTCCAACCGCAGGACCGCCACCTTGGAGGCGGCGCAGGATGGGTTGGAAGCCTTGGACCTTTCTCGGTCGTTTGATCCCGCCCATTCTCTCGCCGGGAAGGCTTCGGCGTATGTGCGCATCACCCGGGGCTGCAACAAGTTCTGCACCTATTGCGTGGTTCCGCACACACGCGGCGCGGAAGTCCACCGCCCGCCGGATCACATCGTGGACGAGTGCAAGCGCCTCGCTGACCAGGGGGTCATCGAAGTGACGCTGCTTGGCCAGACCGTCAACCACTATCGGTACACGCACGGGCGTGCATTGACCATTGAGGGGCTGGAATTGCCGCAGGTGGGACCCGGGCTCTCTGCGTTTCGTACCCCGCTGGGCGGGGCGTCTGCGGGGTCCGGCGCCGCCGGAGATCGAACCACCACCTTCGCCGACCTCCTCTTCAGGATCCACGAGGAAGTGCCCGCCCTCCAGCGCATCCGGTTCGTGACCTCGTACCCACGCGACTTCAGCGACGAGGCCCTCAAGGTCATGGCGCAAAGCCCGCGAATCTGCCCCTACCTGCACGCACCAGCCCAGAGTGGTTCCGATCGAATACTCAAGCTCATGAACCGCGGGTACACCGTCACGCAGTACCTGGAGTTTGTGGACCGGGCGTTCAAGATCGTGCCCGACCTCTCCCTCGCGGGCGATTTCATCGTTGGGTTCCCAACGGAGACGGACGCGGACTTTGAGGCGACCTGCGACCTCGTCCGGCGAGTCCCCTTCAAGAACAACTTCATCTTCAAGTACAGCCCGCGACCGGGGACCGTGGCTTACGACCGTATCCCGGACGATGTCCCCGATGAGGTCAAGCGCTGGCGAAACAATCGACTCCTGGCCATTCAATCCGAGCGATCCGCCGAGGTCCACGCCTCTTGGGTCGGGAGAACGCTTCCCGTTTTCTTCCAGGACACCAGGTCCATCCGCCGCGCCCCGATTGCGGCTGGGGCCGCGCTGGTCGGGGCGACCATCGAGGGGCTTGCTCCGGCGACCCAACCAGCTCCAGAGGTCAACGGCATCGGATCTTGGCAGGCAATCGGGCGGACCGCGGGCGATTTGATCGTGGCTGTTCCGGCCGCGACCGTTGCCGATGCGGACGCCCTCGTGGGCTCGATTCGCCTCGTCCGGATCACGGAATCCGGCGATCTGCTGCTCAAAGGGCAGTTTGCGTAGCCAAGAACTATGTTACCGGACCTTACTTCCAACTGGATCAACCGAAGCCAAGCGTCGCTTCGCGAAAATTCCTCTCCCAATTTTTGCTGAGTCCTTTGACCTCCCCCAAGTAGGGGCTACCTTCAGTTTGCCAGTAGCGCGGTCCCGATAGCGCTCGGCAGGAGAGGTCAAAGGGCTCGTCGGATTCGTCCAGTTTGGACCCGGCGAGGTTGAGTCCCGTGTAAGTCCCTGTGACCTGACACCGAAAGGATCTATTGAGATGAAGAGCGTTTCCCTTCTCGCTACGGGCATGACCGCCCTGGTTGCTACCTCCGCATTCGCTGGCTTTGACGGCTTCTCAGTCGTCTCCGCCGGCAACATCGGTGGCCGCGACGTCTATCGTGTGTACGCCAACACCTCTGGTGGCAACTACACCTTCCTGAACTGCTTCAACCACCAGACCACTGCTGGTTCGCAGGCCGATGTCCTCCACAACGACTTCGCCGGCGGTTCCTGGAACCCCAACTTCACCTTCCTGCCTGACCAGGCGGCCAACGACTCCTACGCCACCGCGTCGGGTCTCTCGGGCGCCTTGGCTGACACCTCCCTCGACCCAAGCTTCGGCTCCGGCGCTGGCTCGGCCATCCCGCACAACGCGGGTTGGTACGACGGCTCCCCGGGCACCGCGAACGCGATGGGCAGCAGCCTGATGGTCATGCAGGTCGCCTTGGCCAGCGGTTCCGGTGGCTACTCGGCCAACCTGACCATCGGGTACAAGGTTGCCGGCACCACCACGGCCCTGTTCGGCTACGGCAGCTACTCGGTCGGCGTCCCCGCCCCGGGTGCGATGGCCCTCCTGGGCCTCGCCGGCTTCGCTGGCCGTCGTCGCCGCTAATCGGCACGACAGGTTGACCCGGTAAGTCGAAACACTGGCTCGACTTACAGGACCTAGACCATAAAGCCCCCGCTCCTCGGAGCGGGGGTTTTTCGTTGGTTAGCAGTGGCCGCGCGAAGGCCAGACCCGGGCCGGACCAACTGGAACCTAGACAAACCCTGATTCCAGCCCCCAAAACGGGCAAGCGGGAAAATTCAAGGATTGCTTGACTCAGGCGCTGCAGGGTCTATCTTTTGGTTCGTGGGATGGGAACTCTGGTCGGTCGCGTGACGATCACCCAAACCAAGTTTGTTCAAAAAGTCAGAGAGAGAGAAAAAGATGACCAAGGCATTTGTTTTCGTCGGTGGCCTCGCTGCGATCGTTGCGGGCTCTGCGTCCGCGGACTTCGTCAACTACTCGGTCGTGTCGGCCGGCAACATCGGCGGCCGTGACGTGTACCGCGTCTACGCCAACTTCAACGAGGCGGACGACGTCCTCCTCAACTTCTTCAACCACAGCACCACCGCGGGCGGCCAGACCGGCGTCCTGCACAACGACTTCGCTGGCGGCAGCTGGAACCCGAACTTCACCTTCCTGCCTGACCAGGCGGCGAATGACTCGTACGTCACCATGAACGGGACCTCGGGCGCCACGGCGTCCACCGCCCTCGACCCGAGCTTCGGCTCCGGCGCTGGCTCGGCCATTCCGCACAACGCGGGTTGGTACAACAGCAACCCCGGTACACCAATCGTGGTCGGTGCCGGCCTGAGCGTCATGATCATGCAGGTCGCGCTCACCACCGGCGACGCTGGCTGGACGGCTGACCTCACGAGCGGTTGGAAGGAGTCCACCTCCACCAGCCAGGCGCTCTTCGGCTACGGCAGCTACTCGGTGGGCGTCCCCGCCCCCGGCGCGCTCGCCCTCATGGGCCTGGCTGGCTTCGCCGGCCGTCGTCGTCGCGCCTAATCTGCGCCGCTTCGACTGCTGATCTGACATTGGGTCGCTCTCACGCGTCCCCGTCTAGACGGTGATCACTGACCGCCCCGGCACCTTGCCGGGGCGGTCTTTTTTTGCCCTGAGGAGCTCCGCTCGACCGACGAGAATCTCCGCAAGAAAAGCAAGAAATCTCGGTTTGTTTCGTGGCCAACTACCTCATTCCGGGGTACTTTGATCCGTTAGTTCGCACCAATGAGGGGCGAGCCAACCCCACGCCACTATCCATCGGAGAACCAAGAGTGAAACTCGGTACGACCCTCGCATGCCTCTCGCTTGGCGGCCTCGCTGCCTTCCTCGGCCAACTCAACGCTGGTGCACGCCCCGCCGACGATGGTGGTGCGAGTGCGGGCGCTGACGTGATCGTGGGCGCCATCCCGGACTACACCAAGTACTACAAGGGGACCATCGGCGGCGAAACTTGGCTGTCGTATGCGTTCGGTTCGACCAGCTGCAATATCGGCACTGCGCAGTTGGAGTGGTACGCTGCTCCGAGCAACCGTCACCCGGTGATCCCTCAGAACCTGTACCGGGTCAAGAATGGTGGCTTTGAGCACATCGGCGTCTCCTGGGTGAAGCACGGATTCTGTGCGCTTCAGCAGACCCTGTGCGGCTCATGCACGCCGGCCGGCGGAGGCTGCCCGTCGCTGCTGGGAGTCGGCTGTTCCGATCCCTACACCGCCAGCCTCAACGGCTCGCAGAGCGATCTGCGTCCCCGATACCAGATCAATCCGTCGACTGGGTATTACGTCACCGCCCAGAGCGACCCGACGAGCTCCGACCCCTCGGCCGCCAAGGAGCGCCTGCGCGTCAAGCAGAACGACATGAACCCAAGCTTGAACGCCGGCGCGATCTTCTACGCCGAGTGCCAGTACATCCACCCGCAGGATGCCGAGGCGAGCAACTCCCTGAACAACGCCTCCTACCGCCGGGTTGTGGTGGGCGCTGACTCGAGCACGGGTTACGCGCTTTCCTTCAGCGGAAGCACGATCCAGCAGCTCCCCGCCATCTATGGCTGGAAGGACCAGCACAACGACGTGTCGATCAAGGCCGTCGATGTCTCAGGCGATGGCCGCTTCAACATCGGCAACCGAGCCTGGGAGGTGAGCCCCGGCGTCTGGCGCTACGAGTACGTGGTGCACAACCTCAACTCCGACCGCGCTGGATATTCCTTCAGCGTCCCCGCGAGCGACAACATTGACGTCAGCAACATTGGCTTCGCCCGCCCCATGTACCACTCCGGCGAACCGTTCGCCAACGACATGTGGACTGGCGTCCACGCCAATGGCGCGGTGACCTGGACCTGCCCACAGACGTATGCGCAGAACACGAATGGCGCGGCGCTCCGCTGGGCCTCGGCCTACACCTTCCGCTTCGACAGTTCCGTTGCGCCAAACGCAGTGAACGGGACCGCGACTTTGGGTCTCTTCAAGCCAGGCAACCCGGCCTCGGCGACCGCCCCCGTGTTCGTGCCAGACACGGCTCCCGCCACCCCCGGTGACTTCAACGGCGACGGCATCATCGATGGCATCGACATGGGCATCCTGCTCGCCAACTGGGGCGGAGCCGGTGGCGACGTCAATGGCGACCACGTCACCGATGGCATCGACCTCGGATCGCTCTTGGCAAACTGGGGTGGCTGAACGCCTCCTCATGAGTTGCCGGCATCGATTGACTTGATGCCTCAGACGTGAATCTTCAGGGGGCTGCCGAACTCCGGCAGCCCCCTTTCACAATCAACGATTGGCACTGGATGACGGCCGTCATCCGTCCGAAACCAAGAACGATTCGAACCGAACACGAGATTGACCATGCGACACACGCCACTGCTCCTGCCAACGATCGCCCTGGCCACGGCCGCCACCAGCCTCTTGGCCACGGCCCTCGCGCCGAAAACGTCGCCAGATGGCGCGCACATCCCGGAGCTGACTGCCTTCGGTGAGGTCGTGCTCGGGCTGCCGGATGGACTGCCGACGAGTGTCTCCATGGCGATCCCGTTCGACGGCGGTGTCTTGGACGTGAACCTGGTGACCCACAGCGTCCGCAGCGCGGACTTCACCGCCTTGGTGGACGTCGGAGGAAACACCCTTGTGTCGGTCGAGGCACCGGCTCCCCGGACCTATCGCGGCTCCGTGGCTGGCTACCCCGAGAGCCGTGTCGCGGCTTCGCTCCTGGAATCCGGGCTCAGCGGCGTCATCCTGCTGGACGAGGACACCACGCTCGTGGTGCAGCCGATCACTGACTTCCTCCCGGACTTCGACGGCGCGGATGGCACCCACGTCATCTTCCGGGCTTCCGACGCCATTGCGCCGGTGGGATTCTGCGCCAACCTCCTTCACGACATGACCGTCAAGCAGCAGGTGTTGGCACGCGAGGAACAGGCCGGCGGCGGGCGCCACGGCGACTCCGATGGCGGGATCGCCGGCACGACACCCAGCATCTGCGACATTTCGTGCGACACCGACTATGAGTTCTTCACGGCGAACGGGTCCAGCGTGAACAACACGATCGCGGACGTCGAGCTCATCATCAACGGCATCGACACGATCTACGACCGCGACGTCAACATCATCTTCGAGATCGTGTCGACGGTCGTGCGATCAGCCTCGGCCGACCCCTACACCACGACCACGATTGACGGTCGTCTGGGCGAGGTGGAGACGGTGTTCAGCGCGTCGCCCTACTCCTCGATTCCGGACGACGTGGTCCACCTCTTCAGTGGCTACAACTTCTCCGGCGGCACCATTGGCCTGGCTTGGCTGGGAGTGGTGTGCAACGGTGGTTCCAACTATGGCGTGGTGGAGAGCCGCTACACGTCGTCGCTCAACTACCGACTCAGCCTGAGCGCCCACGAGCTGGGCCACAACTGGGACGCCACGCACTGCGACTCCCAGGGGACGGCCGCGTGCCACATCATGTGCAGCTCCAACGGCGGCTGCGGCGGCATTAGCGGATCCAACCTCAAGTTTGATGCACTCACCATCAGCGAGGTCACGACGTACAAGAACCAGGTCGGCTGCGACGCCACGGCTGCGGCGCCGGCCGCGCCGCCGTTCAGCGAGGACTGGGCCAGCACGTCAATCAGCGCCGCGCGCTGGTCCTACAACAAGGGTGGCACGGCCACCGCCGCCGCTGCAAACGAGCCATCGGCGCAGTACTCGCTCAATCTGGATTCCTCCGCCAACAGCGAGTTCGGCGATGATGAGATCCGAAGCGCCCGCATCGACATGGCCGGCCTGAGCGGGCACGAACTCCGCTATTGGGTCAGCCGCGCCGGCGTCGAGTCGGGCAAGACGCTCACGGTCCAGTACGTCAACTCCTCGATGCACTGGATCACCGTCAACACGATCACCTCCGACGGCGTCAACCCGACGGGATTCACCGAGCACGCCCATGTCCTGCCGTCCACCGCGCACCACGCGGACGCCCGGATCAGGTTCGTGGTCGATGGCGATGACAGCAGCGATGACTGGTTCATCGACAACATCCGAGTCCAGCCGCCCGGCGTCAGCGGCCCGGACAACGACTCCTGCGGCTCGCCGACCGTCGTCACGTTGGGATCAACCGTCTTTGACTCGGCGGGCGCCTCACTTGACCTCATCGCGGTTCCCACGCAGTGCAACGAGGCCGGCGCCGGACTGGTGGGCGACGTCTGGTTCAAGTTCACCGGCGTCTGCGACGGCGCGGCCAAGGCCAGCACGTGCGGCACCGTCAACTTCGACACCAAGATCCTGGTGTACGAGATGTCCAGCTGCCCGACCTCATCGCTGGACCTGCACGCCTGCGACGACGATGCCCCCGGCTGCTCGCTGGGGAGTTCCGAAGTCGAGTTCAGCATGATCCAGGGACAGGACTACCTGATCCGCCTCGGTGGCCGGACCACGACTGGCTCGGGCACGCTGACGTTGTCCCTTGTCTCGTGTGGGACACCCTGCCCGGCCGACCTCAGCGGGGACGGCAACGTCGACGGCGTCGACATCGGCATCCTCCTGGCGGGATGGGGCAATGCCAGTGGCGACATCAACGGCGATGGCGTCACGGACGGCATCGACTTGGCTTCATTGCTGAGCGGCTTTGGTGCGTGCCCGTGACCGCAATCGTGACTGCGGCCTTGACCTTGATCTTGGTCTTGGTCTTGGTCTTGGTCTTGGTCTTGGTCTTGACGCCGCGCTGAGCAGGATTCACCGCGCGGGCGACCGCGCCTAGACTCCGCGCCCCCATGGGGACGCGCGCCAGCCATCCCGTACTTCAGCGCTTGGATCCGCTGTCAGTCGTCGCCTTGGTCGCGGCCGTCGTGCCATTGTGTCCACCATTGAACCTCATCGGGTCCATGCTCGGTGCGTGGCGATGGCGGGTCGCCGCTCGTGGGCAGCAGGTGTGGTCGCGGCGCCTGTCGATCGCGGCGACGGCACTGGGGCTGATGATGGCGTTCCTGAGTGTGTCGCTGGCGAACTGGATTGAGACCTCCCTGCTCAAGTCGATCACCCCGGCGGCCTCCGCGGCGATCGGCGAAGTCAGCACCGCCGAGCCAATCGCCGCCGCACTGGCCGAGGAAGTCGGCGAGCCGCGGCGGGTGACGGAACAATCCAGCGAGTTGGCCGGGGGCTCGGTGATGCAGGTGGGTTTCTCCTCCCGGTGGCGGGTCGATGGCCCGTCCGGGAGCCGCGTGCTGGAGTGCACCGGCGTGTTCGTGCCACAGTATGGCTCGATCCTTCCGGTGGCTCGCGTCGCGACCGTGCGACTCCAGCGCGGTGACGGCTCCATCGTCGTCTGGGAGCAGCACTAGACTTTCGTCCCATGTCGCTCGATTCCGTCATCGACCCATCCCTCCCGAGTCCCGGTGAGCCGCTGGACCCCCCTGAGGGCCAAGTCCGACGCACAAGCAGCCTGGCGATCTGGTCCCTCGTCTTGGGAGGGATTGGGCTTCCATTCCTTGTTTGCGCCTGTCCACTTCCAAGCATTGCGGCCATCGTCCTCGGCCTGGTGGCCTACATCGCCATCGGGCGCAACCCGTCGCTGAAGGGGCGGGGACTGGCGATGGGTGGTGTCGTGTGCGGGTTGGCCGCCTGCCTGATCCTGACGTGGATAGCGATGTTCGCGTGGGACAGGATCTTCCAGCCGGTGTTCCAGATGCCGCTTCGAGTCTCCGACGCGATCGCAGCCCGGGACGTTGACGGCTTCCGGGAGTGCTTCGCGCCACCGGGTTCGATGGCAGACGATGGCGTGGTGCTGGCGTTCTTTGATGAGGTGCACGCCAAGTTTGGGGCCCCCATTCACGCTGGCCTGGCGGAAGACTCGCAACCGTTGGCTGCCCCGGACCCCGGGACCGCGATCCCAATGCCTTGGGTCTTCACTTTCGGCAACACGGTGGTTCCCAGCCAGGCACAGCTGGAGCTGCTGGACGAGCGAACGGGCGTCTGGGGGGTCAAGCTTCGTTCGTTCGAGTTGATGGGACCCGATGGCGAGTGCCTGCGTTTCCCCGACACGTCCCCGGGATCACCGAAATGACAACTCGCTGGGCGCCGTTGCCGCCGCTGCGCGGTGCACGCGCTGCCGTGCTGGGGCTTGGCAAGTTTGGCGGCTCGGCGGGCGCCATCAGGTGGCTGGCCGCTCAAGGCGCGCACGTGGTCGTGAGCGACAAGGCATCGGCGACCAAACTGGCTCCCGGCATCGAGGCCCTCGCAGACCTGATCGGCTCCGGACAGGTCGAGGTGCGGGCGGGGCAACAGGACCTGGGTGATGTTGACGGCGCGGCGATCGTCGTGGCCAGCGCAGCGGTCCCCATGCCGTGGCAGAACCACCTCCTCGACGCCGCCCGCCGGGCAGGTTCGATCGTCACGACGGAGATCACCCTGGCACTCCGTGAATTGGACGGCATCCCTTCGCTTGCCGTGACGGGAAGCGCCGGAAAGAGCACGACGACCTCGCTGATCCATCATGGGCTCCAGGCGGCAGGCGTAGCGACGTGGATCGGCGGCAACATCGGTGGAAGTCTCCTTGACCTGGCCAGGGCCTCCACGACGCGGCCGGACTGGCTGGTGTTGGAACTCTCGTCTGCACAGCTGTGGTGGCTGGGCGCCGAAGCGATGGCTTGGGGCGGGATGGGATCCAGTGCGTGGTCCCCGTCGATTGGCGTTCTCACGAATGTTGCCCCCAACCATGTCGACTGGCACGGCTCCATTCGCCACTACGTGGCCAGCAAGGCTGGCATTGTGCCACCACACGGACCAGCGCTGCTTTCCACGCAGGACCAGGCGCTCACGGCGGTCCTCCGTCGGCATGTCGACGACGCACCCTGGTGGCCGGTTGATCCGACGCGCTTGCCGGAACCGCCCCCGCTGTGCCTCCCGGGAACGCACAACCAGCGCAATGCGGCCTTGGCATTGGCGGCCATCGAGGCCGTGCTGGCACACCCGGCGAGCCGAGGCGCCACGCACTCCATGGCCAAGGCAACGGAAGCGATCTCCCAGTTCCGGGGCTTGCCACATCGACTGGAACTGGTCGGCGAGGTGGGTGGCGTTCGTTGCTACAACGACTCCAAGAGCACGACTCCCGGAAGCGCACGCCTGGCGGTGGCCTCGTTCGTGGACCCCGGCCGAATCCACTTGATCGTGGGCGGCTACGACAAGGGTGTGGACCTTGGTTCCATCCGGGAACTTGCGCCACAGCTGGCCGGCCTCTACGCCATCGGGCAAACGGGCCCGACGCTGGCGATGTCGGAACCCTGGAGTCACTGCGGGACACTGTCGGTCGCGGTGGAGCGCTCACTGGACCGAGCCCATGCCGGTGACATCCTGCTCCTGAGCCCAGGATGCGCGAGCTGGGACCAGTTCAGCGACTTCGAGGCGCGGGGCGAGGCCTTTGCGTCCCTCTGCCGATCCTCGCGCCCGCGAATGCATCGCGCCGATACGATCCCGTCATGAGGCCAGCCACTCATTTCACGTCCGCGGTGCGCTCCGTCCCGATGGCTTCGATCGTCGCAGCGCTCGTGGCCCTCACAGGCTCGGGGTGCTATTCACCCAAGGGCGGCTGGTTTCCGGGACCCAACAGCGCGCAAACGTACTACTCCACGCCGATGGAGCCCGTGACGATCCGGATGGTGAACCTGTGCGCAAACGCTTCCGCAGCCGAACCATTCTTTGAGATCGACGTGCCGCCGCAGCAGCAGTTCTCCTACAAGTTCGTCGAGGGCGGAGGCGACAACCCATCTCTCACCCCCGACAGGATGATGTGGGCGCTGAAGCCGATCGGCAGCCAGACTGGCCGCCTGCGCAACACGCTTTCTGTCCCTCCCGCCGCCTGCCGCCGCGTCGATTACACCTTGCGTGCGCCTGGCGAGGCCATCCCCGCCGACCCGACCCACCGGCTTCGCAAGGACGATGTCCAGTCGACCGGTCGCCCAGGGCTGGTCCCCTCCTCGTCCGACCCCAACATTTACGACGGGTGAGCACGAGCACCCCGCCATCGGCCGTGGCGAACGCGTCGACCAAGACGTGGCGCATCGGGCACGGATACGACATCCATCGGCTGGACGCCGTGGCACCCGCGGGCCAGGGCCGGCCGATGGTGCTGGGCGGGCTCCTGCTTCCGTGCGATCGAGGACCCGTGGCGCACTCGGATGGCGACGCGGTCCTCCACGCGATCACTGACGCCCTCCTCGGGGCGATGGCGCAGCCGGACCTCGGCACGCTCTTTCCGGACAACGATCCTGCGCATGCAGGGCAAACATCTCGCGTCTTCCTGGCCGAGGCCGTCCGTCGCATGCGAGCCGCCTCGCTCTCGGTTGGAAACGTCGACGTCACGGTCGTGTGCGAGTTCCCCAAGCTCTCGCCCCACCGCGAGGTGATGCGGGAGTCAATCGCCAACTTGCTTGGGTGCCCCGCCACCGCCGTGAACATCAAGGGCAAGACACACGAGCGGGTCGACGCCATCGGCGAGGGCCGCGCCATCGAGGTGCACGTGGTCGCGTTGCTCCGTCCAGTAGGCTGACGGGATGCGAGCCATCGTCACCGGACAGGTCGGCCTGGACAAGCGGGCTTACCTCCAGCGAGTCGTTGACTTGGGGGGAACGAGGGGCGACGCCATCGACCTCTTCAACATCGGCGAGCTGATGTACGGCGAGGCGCCTGACGTGCGCGCCGGCCGCATCCTGGACCTGCCGATTTCCAGGCTGGGCAGCCTGCGCCGAGCGGCGTTCAAGGACGTCATCACGCGATCGCACCCCGTCGCTGACCACCCCCACGTGATGGTGAACACGCACGCCACCTTCCGCTGGCGGCACGGGCTGTTCTCGGCCTTCGACTTTGACCAGCTGGAACTGTTCTCGCCCTCGATGTTCATCTGCCTGGTGGACAACATCGAGGAGATCCACAGGCGCCTGCACAGCGAGCACACGATCGACGCCACCCTCAAGGACTGCATGGTGTGGCGAGAGGAGGAGATCCTCGCCACCGAGCTCATGGCCCAGGGGCTTGGCTGCCGCGAGCAGTTCTACATCCTCTCCCGCGGTCGGCACCAAGACACCGCCGAGACCTGCCTGCGGCTGGTCACGCGCCCAGACATGCGGAAGGTGTACCCCAGCTTCCCCATGAGCCACGTCATGGACATGCCGGACGTGCTGGAGGAGATCGCACGATTCCGGGCCGCGCTCGCGAAACACTTCATCACGTTTGACCCAGCCGATGTGGACGAGAAATTGCTCCTGGACCGAGCCATTGCGGCGGCCCGGGACGGCAAGGATTTCGTCGAGACCGCCGCGCACGCCTACGGAGGCCGGGCTGGTGCGCCGGCGCATCGACTCCCCGTGCGTGAAGTGCTGGACATCGCCGGAGACATCGATGGCCAGATCTACATGCGCGACTTCCGGCTGGTCGACCAATCTGACATGATCGTCTCGCTGGTGCCGGAGCTTCCCGGCGGCGTGCCCGGCCTTTCGAGCGGCGTCGAGCGCGAACTGCACCACGCCTTCGAGCACGCGAAGGAGGTCTACGTGGTGTGGAAGCCGGCCAAGTCGCCCAGCCCATTCATCACGGAGACGGCGACCAGGATCTTCCGAACGGTGGATGAGGCCCTCGCCTGGTTTGAGGCCAAGGGAATGTTGGCCCCTCCGGCCACGCTGTTTGGCGCCTGACGTCGCCGCGACGCATCCCCCCATGCCTCGCTACCGTCTCATCGTGGCGTACGACGGGACGGACTTCCACGGCTGGCAGCGGCAGACGGGCGTGGATGGCGGCCCGCTGCGCACCGTGCAGTGGTGCCTCGAGCAGGCCGTCGTCGGGGCCATCCGTCACGCTGTCCCCGTGGTCGGTGCGAGCCGGACTGATGCCGGGGTCCACGCCGAAGGGCAAGTGGCCAGCTTTGCCGTGCCGGTCGATGTCCCGGCCGCTCGCTTGGCGGCAGCGCTCAACTCGCGATTGCCGCGCGACATCCAGGTTCGTGCGGCGTCTCGCGTGCCCGACTCTTTCGACCCCATCTCGGATTGTGACACGAAGCGGTATCGCTACGCCCTGCGCGACGGCTGTCGGCACGGGATGCGCGCGCACCCATTCGAGTCTCGCTACGTGACCGAAGTCGTGCACGACCTCGACGTGGGTGCGATGCAATCCGCCGCACCCGCCCTGGTGGGGCGCCACGACTTCAAGGGGCTCGCCGGCCAGACCGAACAGAAGGCCACGACCGTCCGGACCATCCATGCCTGCGATGTCGTCCGCAGTGCCGACGGCGTGGTGCGCGTGTCCGTCCAGGGCGATGGATTCCTCTACAACATGGTCCGGATCATCGTGGGGACGCTGGTGGAGATTGGCCGCGGCCGGCTGGAGGCGGGAATCGTCCCGCGAATCCTGGCCACGGGCAACCGTGAACTGGCCGGCCCCACGATGCCCCCGGAAGGACTCTGCCTGGAGTGGATCCACTATCCGCGCGAGGCGCTTGAAGGCGCGGCCACCTCGATGGCCGCGACGGAACCCGTGGCATGAATCGCAGAGGCGCCGCGCTCGTCCTAGGGTTCGTGGCGGCCTCGTTCGCCGCCGCAGCACGTGGTTCCGACGACTTCCGCCAGGCGGAAGCTCGGGCCTTCAGTTCCCTCGCGGCCCGCGTCCCGACCGATCCGGCCCCGGCCGGTGCCTCGGCGGCCGCGCGAGTGGAAGCGATCATGAACGCCGCCGCGCACGCGCTCCTCTCGAGGGCCGCGGTCCTGGGCGTGGACCAGCCTGGCGGGTCGTTGACGGCGCTTGGCGCGCTCGCGGCGATCCCACAGGCCCGCTCGATGCTCCGCGCGCTGGAGGCCGGGAGCGACCCGGAAAGGCGCAGCGCGCTGGAGATCGCCAACGCAATGGAACTCATCGGCGCGGGATCGATCCGATCGTTGCCGCCAGATGCGGATGGGTGGACGTGCGACGCCGCCCTCGCAGAAGTGCTCCAGCCGCTCCGAGCACACCTGGCGGCGTGCCAATCCCCGTGCTCGCCGTGGCCTGGGGATGCGGACGGCACGCCGATCGCGACGCTTGCTGCGGCCCTCGCCCTTGGCGACGAGCCGAGCCCAGGCTGGTCATTGGTCTGGGGGGTCGTGTCGGCGTGGCAGCGAGCGCTCGCGGAGGGGCGTGCCAGCGATGTGGCCCAGCGGGATGCGCAGACGTTGCTTGAACTTCACGCGATGCAGGGAGCGGCTGGCCGATCGACTTCCGCCGTTGGCCTGGCATTGGAGGGGATTGACGGGTTTGTCGATGGGCTCCTCGCCCAGATCGCCGATCCGGGCACTCGGGCGCGCTCGCTTCGCACCGCCGGTGAAGCGGCACGGGCGCTGGCTGAAGCTGGTGATGCATTGGACGCTGCTGACGCTGCGCTGGCCCTGCTGGTCCCCGAAGCATTCCGGCGAGAGGCTGCAGCGGCGGACGAGTCGGTCAAGTCGCACGCTTCCGCCCTCCGGACGTTGCTGCGGGAGCAGCTCCGTCCGGACGCCGCCGCACCGACCCAGAGCTGGACGGCCCTCTTGGCGTGCAGCGATCGCACGCAGGCGGCCTGCGCCAACCGCCGGGCGTGGAACCAGCTGGAGGCGTCGCTGGGATTCATCGCGGGGGTGAATCGGCCGCTCGCCACGAAGCTTCGAGCTCGATTGGCCGAGGCGCCCGCCGAGCAGCGTGCGCTCCTCGTGTCCTGCACGCCATTTCCGGGAGAGGCCACGGGGACTGCCGCACCGGGCGAAGAGGCGTTCTGGCAAGCGGCTGGTGCAGCTCGCGCGGCGTGGCTCACGGCGATGGCGATTCGGTCGAAGGATGCGGGAGAACTCGCGGGGGCGGTTGAGACCTTCCACACCGTTGCACAGTGGCGGATCATGACATCGCACGATCGCCCGGCGTTGCTGGCCGCGCTCCCCCGATGGGGCGGCTGGGCGCCGGAGCCATTTGGCTCGATGGGCGACCTGGCACGGTTTCGCGGAGCGGTGGCGGTCGCGACGGAAGACCTTGGTGCCGGACGGCTTCCTCGGGCGCGCGAGGCCATGGACGCCGCCATCGATTCGCTCCCGGATGCCTCCCTGGCCTCGGTCCTTGCCCCTGCCCTGGAACGGCACGAATCGGCGCTTCCACCTTCGTCGTGCGATGCCATCGCGCGCGCGCTCGTCCCGCCCGGGACGGCGGCCACGCTGGCGAACGAACGGACACTCCTGGAATCAATCGCCCGCGCACGCCTGGCCGGTCACCACGCCCGCGCCACCGGAGACGCCGACGGGATCGCCGCCGCGCTGGCGCGGCTCACGGAACTGCTGGAAGCCCTGGAGCGATCGCTCGCGCGCTAGCGATGGCCGGTGGAGCCAAATCCACCCGCCCCACGAGCCGTCTCGCTCAACGCGCCCACGACGCGGACCGTGGCCCGAGCAACCGGCGCGATGACCATCTGGGCCACGCGCATGCCGGGCTCGATCGTGAACTCCACCGTGGAGAGGTTGATGAGCGCCACCCTCACTTCGCCGCGGTAATCCGCGTCGATCGTGCCGGGGGCATTGGGGACGGTGATCCCGTGTTTGCACGACAACCCGCTTCGTGGCCGGATCTGTGCCTCGAACCCAACGGGGATTTCCATGGCGAATCCGCTGGGGACGAGCGCGATCTCGTGGGGCCGCAGCGTGATGGGCTCAGCGATGGCGGCGTGGATGTCCATCCCCGCAGCGCAGGCCGACTGGTACTGCGGCACCACGGCCCGTTCGCTGAGGACCTGGAACGAGATGAGTGGCTGTTCGGCGGTCATCGATCCGTCCGCCGGTAGGCGAGGTCGGGCCGTCGCGCGCTGAGCGAGTCGGCGTGTTCGGTGCGCCAGAGGCCCAGCCATCGGCCAGGCTCCACCTCGGCCAGCGCATGCGCGTCGCGGCCGGGAACAATCGACGGCGTGGCGCCCTCGGGCATGAATGGCCACCAGGGAACCAATCCCTTCGAGAAGTCCGGGAGCTTGCGGTACTCCGCCGGGTCATTCACGATGTCGTCGACGGTGACCAGCCGGTGCTTCACCTCGTGCAGCCCCGGGATCGAGCGAAGCAGGCCGCGCGTGTAGGGATGCATCGGGCGGTCAAAGATGTCAAAGACGGTGCCGTACTCCACGACGCGCCCCGCATACATCACGCACACCACGTCCGCGTTCTCGGCAACCACGCCGAGGTTGTGCGTGATGAGCATCATGCCCATGTCGCGCGTGCGCTGGAGCTGCCTGAGCAGTTCCAGGATCTGCGC
>SXGU01086499.1_pt1 | contig 80088 bp, 61 predicted proteins | sample 3174531 | NCBI WGS metagenome assembly SXGU01 (sample SAMN11356863, study PRJNA531348) | freshwater metagenome | isolation source: freshwater sample F1-140 | place: China: Fuxian Lake, Yuxi | collected 2017-12-25
ACGAATCCCGGACTGGCCTTCTGTCTGGCCTCTTCGTGGGTGTTCAAGCGCTCGGCTCACCCTTGGCGGACTGCGCGTCGGTTGCTGCGCTTGAAACGGCGCGAAGCTGGTGCGTGGCTAGGCTTCCCAGCCAGCGAGTCCGCGGTTCGGCTGCTGGGCAAAGTGGCGCCCGAGGCCTGCTATGCGCCGCTGCTGCTGAACTTGCGCCGCGCCCTCAACGGAGGGCTGGCACCGGAGTTGGTTGGCACCCTGAGATTTCTCCCGGTGCTCAACGCGGACACGCTGACTGTGATCAACAGCAGGACGATGCTTCCAATGCTGACTCCTGCGCTGCTCAGGGACGTCGCCCGGAGATCCGTTGACCCTGGCTGCACCGGGGAATGGCGAGACCTGATGATCGACGTGCAGCGCATGGTTCAACTCCTGCCGGACACACCGCCGCCGGGTCCGCTGCGTTCGCTCGCTGCCTACCGGCGTTACCACGATGCACTGGCGTGCCAATACAATGAGCGGGTCGCTGATGAGACGCAGGAACCGGTGGACGACGGCTCGCCGCTCCCGCCGCCGCCGTTCCCCGGAACCTCCGAGATCATCCCGTTGAGCACGCCGCAGGAAGTTCAGCAGGAAGGTGTGGAGCAAACGAGCTGCGTCGCTTCCTACTTGGACAAGGTGCGGCGCGGTCACACCTACATTTACCGCGTGCTGGCCCCGCAGCGGGCCACGGCGGAGATTGCCGAGCAGCAGCGGGGACACTGGCGCTTGGTGCAACTGGCTGGTTTCAGGAATCGCCCCGTCTTGAAGGCGACGTGGCAGGCGGTGGAGAGCTGGCTAGCCGAAGCGGGGCGGGCGGTTTGATCGCACGCACCGCCGCTACCGCGTCACCGAACGGTAGGTGAAAAGCCATTCGACACCTCACCCCGGCCCTCTCCCCGTTCGAGGCGGAGAGGGGGGAGCTTTCCTACCGGTTTCACAGCTTGTCGCGCCGGAAGCAGGCGGGTAGTTTGCCATCGTGAGATTGTTGCTGGAGAATTTGCCGGCTTCGTTGCAGGGGCAGCGGGAGACGCTGGCCCGGTGCATCGAGGCGATGCATGCGGCGCTGCCGTTGCGGCGGGTCATCCTCTTTGGCTCGCACGCGCGCGGCGAGGCGCGCCCGGACAGCGACGTGGATCTCTGCCTCGTGTCTGACGGCGCGGAGCGGCAACTGGCCGCCGCCGAGCAGTGGCGCGGGGCGATGTGGCCGGTTCACTCGAAGGTTTCCTTCACCCTGATTCCCATCACACCAGCCCGCCTGGGCGAGAAGCAGGCGGTGGGAGATTTCTTCTTCAACACCATCCTGCGGGAAGGAGTGCCCCTTGCCACGGAAGACTGACAGCAACAACCCCGCGGACTGGCTCCATATCGTGGATTCCGACATGGAGGTGCTGCGCATGGCGGTGAGTCAGGAACTGGGCCACTCGCTTTGCCGAAGCAAGCTGGCGGAAGTCCTGGGAAGATTCTCAAGGCCGAACTCATCCGCCTCGGCTGGCCGCTGGTCAAGACGCACGACCTGCTCGTGCTGGGCACCACGATGGAGGAGAAGAAATCCGACCTTGTTGCGGAGGTCCGCCCGCTTTGCACCGGTCTGGCCGAGGCCTACTTCACCGACCGGTATCCCGGCTTCGACTTGGACGACCCGGACTGGCCCAAGCTGCGCGAGCAGCTCAAGCAGATTGATGAGCTGCTGACGAAGGTGAAGGCGCGGTTGCCGACTGAGAAACCTCCGACGGAAGCCTGAGCGGCGGCGGACCACTTGCAGCCCGCGTTGGGATGCTTGCCCATTCTTCTGTTGGGCGATGTAACCGCACGGTTGCGCGGGCGTCGTCTCTCCTGTAACGAGTTCACCCGACCAAGCCACCATGAAACCGCTCCTCTGGACTCTCCCGCTTTCCGTTGGTCTCGCCGTCGTCGTGCTCGCGCAGCAGCCGCCCGGCAAGAAAGGCCCTGCGCCCGGCGGGCCGCCCGACCCGGCCACGGCCTTCCGTTTCCTCGACACGAACCGCGACGGAAAGGTGGATAAGGCCGAGTTCGCGCGTTCGCCGCGCTTCCGCGACCAGCGCGAGCTGGCGGACGCCACGTTCGCCCGGCTCGACAAGAATAAGGATGGCTCGCTCACGCAGGCCGAGTTCGCCGAAGTCATCGCGCTTCAGCCTGGCCCTCGTCCCGGCGGCAACGAGCCAGCGCAGCCGCAGTTCGCCACGCCCAAGGCCGCGACCTCCGCGAAGACGCCGGAGCGCGTTGCATCGCCGGAGGAGTTAGCCTTCTTCGAGTCGAAGATTCGCCCGGTGCTCGTGGAGAAGTGCTATAAGTGCCACGCCGCTGGCGAGGGCAACAAAATCAAGGGTGGCCTCGCGCTCGACACGCGCGAAGGCGCGCGTAAGGGCGGCGATTCCGGCCCAGCCGTCGTGCCCGGCAATCCTACGAAATCCCTCCTGCTCGAAGCCATTCGTTACACGAAGAACGACCTTCAGATGCCGCCGGAGAAGGACGGCGGCAAGCTCTCCGAAGCGGTTATCAAAGACTTTGAGCGCTGGATTCAGACCGGAGCGGCAGACCCGCGCACGGGTAGCGCGTTTGCCAAGAAGGAATACGACGGCTTGAAGGCGAAGGACCACTGGGCTTACCAGCCCCCGAAGAAATCGCCCGTGCCCGCCGTGCAGAACACCGCTTGGCCGAGGACGGAAATTGACCGCTTCGTGCTCGCGAAGCTGGAGGCCGAGGGCCTCGCGCCTGTGGCCGACGCCGGCAAGCTCACGCTGCTGCGCCGCGTTTACTTCGACCTCATTGGCCTGCCGCCGACCTTCGACGAGGTCAACGCCTTCCTCGACGACAAGTCGGGCAACGCGTTCGCGAACCTCGTGGACAAGCTGCTTGCCTCCCCGCAGTTCGGTGAACGCTGGGGACGACACTGGCTCGACGTGGCGCGCTACGCCGAGTCCACCGGCAAGGACGTGAACACCGCCTACCCGCACGCGTGGCGCTACCGCGACTACGTCATCGCCGCTTTCAACGCGGACAAACCCTACGACCGCTTCGTGCGCGAGCAGGTCGCGGGGGACTTGCTTCCCTCTACTTCCGACAAGCAGCGCGCCGAGCAACTCGTGGCCACCGGCTTCCTCGCGCTGGGCACGAAGGGCTTGAACGAACAGAACCCGCGGCAGTTCTTCCTCGATGTCGCGGACGAGCAGATTGACACGCTCTCGCAGGCCTTCCTCGGCACGACCATCGCGTGTGCGCGTTGCCACGACCACAAGTTCGACCCCATCTCGCAGAAGGAGTATTACGCGCTCGCCGGCATCTTCACCTCCACGGAGACGCGCTACGGCACGACGCAGGGTGTGCAGAACCGCCGTCCTTCCGACCTGTTTGTCCTGTCGAAAGGCGCGAAGGCACCGACGCTCGAACGCACGATGCCCAGTGAGGAGCGCAAGCGCGTGGAGAAGCAGCTCGCCGAGAAACGCGCCGAGCAGCGCGAGATGTTCACCGGCGGCATGGGACAGAAGGGCAAAGAACCGGCGCCGCAGAACAACGACGCGCGAACCCAACAAAATCGCCTGCGGCTTCTCTTCGAGACCGGCCAGCTCGAATCGAAGCTCAAGCAATACGACGCGGTGACTGGCGAGGAGAACGCGCTCGCGATGGGCGTGCAGGACTTGCCCGCCACGCGGGGAATTGCCGGAGTGGGCAACATCCGCCGCCTCGCCGAGGGCGGAGTCTTTGGCATGCGCCCGCAGGAGTTCGGCGCAATTGGCGATGCCGCTCTGCGCACGCGCGGCGATGCGGACAAGCCCGCTGAAGTCGTCGCCCGCGCTTTCCCCGTCGCGCTCACGCACAGCCCGCCCCCGCGCATACCGACCACGAGCAGCGGCCGTCGCGAGTTGGCCGAGTGGCTCACGACCACGAGCAACCCGCTCACCGCGCGCGTCTTCGTGAACCGTGTCTGGGGCTGGCTTTTCGGCGACGGCCTGGTGGATTCGCCGGACAACTTCGGCACCACGGGCGGCAAGCCGAGCAACCAGACGTTACTCGATACGCTTGCAGTGAAGTTCAGCGAGAGCGGCTGGAGCACGAAAAAGCTCATCCGCGAAATCGTGTTGAGCCGCACTTATCAGTTGTCCTCCGCCTACAACGAGCAGAACCACACCGCTGACCCGGAGAACACATTGAACTGGCGCATGTCCCCGCGCCGACTGGACGCCGAGGGCATCCGCGACGCGATGCTGCACGTTGCGGGGCGGCTCGACCTCAAACCTTCGCTCGCTTCCATCATGCTCACGTTCGGAGACCAGCCGATTGATGGACCAAATTTTATGACTGGCGTGACTGAGGTGAAGCTCAACGCTGACACCACGCATCGCTCGGTCTATCTGCCTATCGTGCGCGACAAGGTGCCGGAGGTGCTGGCGCTCTTCGATTTCGCCGAGCCAAGCCTCGTCACCGGCAAGCGCGAGAGCACGAGCGTCCCGGTGCAGGCGCTCTTCCTTTTGAACAGCGAGTTCGTCGCGGAGCAAGCGGGCGCGGGCGCGAGCCGCCTGCTGCGCTGGCAGCCCAGCGGCGTCAGCACGGACGAGGCGGCGCAGCTCAAGGAGCGGGTGAACGTGGCCTACTGGCTGGCCTTCACCCGTCCGCCAAAGCCGGGCGAGCAAAAGGCTGCCGCCGACTTTTTTAACAAGTTCCTCGGCGGCCAGCCCGCGAGTCCCGCGCTCCAAGCCGCCGCGTGGACGAGCTTCTGCCGCGCGCTCTTCGCGAGTGCCGAGTTCCGCCAATTGAACTAGCTCCCATTGACTCATCCGTCCCACAGGACTCATACGACCCATGCACCCGCTCCTCCTCTCCCGCCGCGCCGCCCTCTCTTCCGTCTCGTGCGGCTTCGGCTGGCTCGCGTTCTCCAGCCTCGCTGCGCAGGCGGCTGCGAATGACAAGCCGCTCGCGCCCAAGCAGCCGCATTTCACGCCGCGCGCCAAGCGCGTCATCTTCCTTTGCATGAGCGGCGGGCCGTCGCACGTGGACACGTTCGACTACAAGCCCAAGCTCATCGCCGACGATGGCAAGCCCGGCTCGCGCCCCGGCAGTGTGTGGATGGCTCCCAAAGCCGAGTTCAAGCAGCGCGGAAAGAGCGGTCTGTGGATTTCAGACCTCTTCCCGAACGTCGCGCAGCACGCGGACGACCTCGCGCTCCTGCGCTCGATGCAGACGGAGGTGCCCGCGCACCCGCAGGCGTTCCTGCGCCTGCACACGGGCAGCTCGCAGTTCGTGCGGCCGTCGCTGGGCGCGTGGGCGACCTACGGCCTCGGCACGGAGAACGAGAACTTGCCCGGCTTCATCACCATCGCGCCGCCCAACAACGTCGGTGGCGCGCAGAACTTCGGCAGCTCGTTTCTGCCGGCGATTTACCAAGGCACGCGCATCGGCAGCGGCAACCGCTTCAGTGGCTCGCAGGCGTTGGTGAAGAACCTCCAGCCGCCCGGCACGCCGCAGGCGCAGCGGCTGGAGCTCGATCTGATTCAGACGCTCAACCGCGAGGCGCAGCAGCGCGACCCGCAGAACGCTGCGATTGAGGGCGTCATCGAGAGCTACGAGCTGGCCTTCAAGATGCAGAGCCAGATGCCCGCCGTGCTGGACCTCGCGAAGGAGAGCGATGCCACGAAGAAGCTCTACGGCGTCGGCGACCGCGACACGGATGACTTCGGGAGAAAGTGTCTCATGGCCCGGCGGTTCATCGAGGCGGGCGTGCGCTTTGTCGAAGTCGGGGCCGGCAACTGGGACCATCACTTCAATCTCTCCGGTGCGCTGTCCCGGAGCTGTGGCGGCGTGGACAAACCCATCGCCGGTCTGCTCACGGACCTCAAGCAGCGCGGCCTGCTGAAGGACACTCTCGTCATCTGGGGCGGCGAGTTTGGGCGCACGCCTTACGCGCAAGGCGGCGACGGGCGCGATCACAACAACAAGGGATTCACCCTCTGGATGGCCGGCGGCGGCACGAAGGGTGGCACGAGCTACGGCGCGACCGACGACCACGGTGCGGAAGCCGTGCAGGACAAGGTGAGCATCCACGACCTGCACGCGACGATTCTCCACCTGCTCGGCCTGGACCACGAGAAGCTCACTTTCCGTTACGCCGGCCGCGACTTCCGCCTGACCGATGTAAAGGGCGAGGTGGTGAAGGGTTTGTTGGCTTGAGGGCGTGGGTAGGAGACGCTCTTGACTGGCCCCAAATAGGCCGGCTTCCGGTTTGACCTAGCAACCAGCCTGCTACTTTTTAGGCTGGCCACCTACCGGGCGCCCTTGGGCATCTACCAGAATGTCCTCCGGCACTTGGATGGTGCGGCCATCCGGAGTTACTTTGGTGCGTCACCGGCGGACTATGCGCGTGGTGTTGTTGAAGGGTGCCTTGGAGCCGACGGCTACCCCCTCGCCGAAGCCAACGACACCGCCGACCACATTCCCGCCCATCGCGCCAACTCCGCTGCCAACGGCCTGCCCGAGTGCCGGGCCGGGATGGTTTTGGTTGGTGATCGCAACACGGTTTGGGTCAGTGGCACAACCCCCAAGCACCTCTGAATACTGAAAACTGATTTCTGAATACTCCAGCCGCCCCGTAACCTTCCCCTCCGCCCGCACCGTCTTCCTTCACAGCCCGCCGCGTTGCCCGTGGTCGGTTGCTGAAAAAATGTTCAACCGACCTTTCGCGATGACCTTCCGGGGCGCGGGACTTTTCTCCGCCAGCGCTTGCCTCCTCGCCGTGGTCGCGACCGCCGCCGCAGCCGACAAACCGACGGAGAAGATTTCCCCGGATCAGCTCGCGTTCTTCGAGAAGAAGATTCGGCCCGTGCTCGTGGCCAAGTGCTACAAGTGCCATTCCGCCGAGTCTGAGAAAGTCAAAGGCGGCCTCTTGCTCGACACGCGCGAGGGCATTCGCACGGGCGGCGCGACCGGCCACGCGGTCGAGCCGGGCGACCTCAAGGGCAGCCTGCTCATCGCGGCCATTCGCGGTGAGAAGAAGGACCTGCTCATGCCGCCGAAGGAGAAGCTCCCGCCCGAGGTCATCGCGGACTTCGAGAAATGGGTGCTCATGGGCGCGCCCGACCCGCGTGACGGCAAGGCCAAGACCGCCAAGAAGCCCGACCTCGCGGACGGCAAAAACTTCTGGGCGTTCCAGCCGGTCAAGCCCGTCGCGGTGCCGCAGCCCAAGGACACGAAGTGGAGCACGTCGGACGTTGACCGCTTCATTCTCACGAAGCTGGAGCAGCACAAGCTCAAGCCCGTCGCCGACGCCGACCCGCACACCTTCATCCGCCGCCTTTACTTCGACCTCATCGGCCTGCCGCCGACGCCGGAGCAGGTCGCGGCGTTCGTGAAGGACTACCAGTCGGCGAGCGGCAATCGGGAATCGGCAATCGCCAAGGTCGTTGACCAACTCCTCGCGTCTCCCCACTTCGGCGAGCGCTGGGGCCGGCACTGGCTCGACGTGGCGCGCTTCGCCGAATCCAGCGGCAAGGAGCGCAACTACGCCTACCCCGAGGCCTGGCGTTACCGCGACTACGTCATCGCCGCCTTCAACGCCGACAAGCCCTACGACCGCTTCCTCCGCGAGCAAGTGGCCGGCGACTTGTTGCCCGCGAAGGACGCTGCGCAGCGCAACGAGCAGCTCATCGCCACTGGCTTCCTCGCTCTCGGGCCCAAGGGCCTCAATGAGCGCAACCGCGAGGCGTTCGTGATGGAAACCGTGGACGAGCAAATTGACGTCACCACCCGAGCGGTGATGGGCGTGACTGTGAGTTGCGCGCGCTGTCACGACCACAAGTTCGACCCCGTCCCGCAGCGCGATTACTACGCGATGGCTGGCATCTTTAAGAGCACCGAGACGCACTTCGGCATCGGCGGCGGCAAGAACCGCCAGCCCTCGACGCATGTGCCCCTCGTAAAGAGCTTCACTCCACCGCCGCCGCTCACGCAGTCCGCTGCGGCCCCGGTTCAGGTGGCCTCCGCGTCCGGCGGCAAGCTCACGCCCGAGATGGAAGCGAAGCTCAAGCAGTTCGTGCAGAAAAATCCAAAGCTCGCCATCCGGCTCAAGACCATGTCCGAGGCCGAGAAGGTCATCGCCTTCGAGCGCCTGCAAGGCAACGTCAAGGGCGCCAAGCCGGCAAAGAACGCGTCGAAGTATCCCGAAACGCCTGCGGCCCCGAAAGCCACCGGCGAGCCAAACGGCCAGTGGGCCATGGCCGTGCTCGACGGCAAGCCCGCCGATTGCCCTATCTACATTCGCGGCGAGCTGGAGGAGAAGGGGCCGGTCATCCCGCGCGGTTTCGTGACCGTGCTCGGCGCGACGGAGCCGGCGAAGATTACACCCGGCCAGAGCGGCCGCCTCGAACTCGCCAACTGGCTTACCGCCCCGGAGAACCCGCTCACTGCCCGCGTGCTGGCCAACCGCGTCTGGCAGCACCTCTTCGGCGACGGCATCGTCAGCACGCCCGACAACTTCGGCGCGACCGGCGAGCGTCCCACGCACCCCGAGCTGCTCGACTACCTCGCGAACCGTCTCGTGGCGAACGGCTGGTCGGTGAAGCAGCTCGTCCGCGAGGTTGTCCTGACCCGCACTTATCAACTCAGCAGCACGCCCGCCGCGAAGAACTTCGCCGCCGACCCCGACAACAACTTCCTCTGGCGCGCGAATCAGCGCCGCCTCGACGCCGAATCCATCCGCGACGGCATCCTCGCCGTGAGCGGCCGCCTCGACCCGCAACCGCCGGCTGGTTCGTGCCTGAGTGGTTTGGCCGACACGGATTTGGGCCGGGCCGCGCGCACCAGCCTGAACACCGACGCGCGGCATCGCAGCCTCTACCTGCCCATCGTGCGCGACATGCTGCCCGAGGCGCTCGACCTCTTCGACTTCGCCGAGCCGAGCCTCGTCGTCGCCGCGCGCGAAGTGACCACCGTGCCGTCGCAGGCGCTCTACATGCTGAACAGCCCGTTCATCCGCGAGAACGCCGCGGCCTTCGCCAAGCGCTTCCAAGGCACCAGCGCCGACCCGAAGGAACGCATCACCGCCGCCTACCTGCTCGCCTTCTCCCGCCCACCCAGCACCGCCGAAATCGCCCGCGCGGAGAGCTTCCTGAAGGCGCAAGCCGCCGAGCGCGGCAGCTCCTCGGAATCCGCGTTGACAACCTTCTGCCAGGCCCTGTTTGCTTCAGCTGAGTTCCGCTACGTCAAGTAAGCCTATGAACACCAATCGTCCCTTCGACTGCCGCAACCTCCAGCCGCTCGCCCTCACGCGCCGCGACATGTTGAAGAGCGTCTCCGCCGGCTTCGGCTACCTCGCGTTCGCCGGCCTCAGCGCGCAGGCCGCCGGCTACCAAAGCCCCACGCTGCCGAAGGCCCCGCATTTCACGCCGCGCGCCAAGCGTGTCATCTTCCTAGCCATGCAAGGTGGGCCGTCGCACCTCGACACGTTTGACTACAAGCCCAAGCTCAAGGCCGACGCGGGCAAGGCGGGCGACAAGGGCAAACTCGTCGCGCCCGTCGCGGAGTTTAAGCAACGCGGCCAGAGCGGCCTGTGGATTTCCGACGCGTTCCCGAAAGTCGCCGCGCACGCCGATGACCTCTGCCTCCTGCGCGGCATGCACACGGACATCCCGAACCACCCGCAGGCCTTCGTGCAGCTCCACACTGGCAGCGCGCGCTTTGTGCGGCCCTCCCTCGGCGCGTGGACGCTTTACGGTCTCGGCACCGAGAACCAGAACTTGCCCGGCTACCTCACCATCGCCGCGCCCATCGCGCTGGGCGGCGCGCAAAACTACGGCAGCGCCTTCCTCCCCGCCTCCTTCCAAGGCACGCGCATGGACGCCCCGCTCAGCACCGGCCCCGTGGACAAGAAGGCCCGCAAGAACGACACCGGCACGAGCCAAGGCATCGGCAACATCCGCGCGAACCTCTCCGCCACCGCCCAGCGCGCGCAGCTCGACCTCGTGCAGGGGATGAACCGCGACTTGCTCGCCACCACCGGTGCGAACCCGGAGGTCGAGGGCATCATCGAGTCCTACGAACTCGCCTTCCGCATGCAGAGCGAGGTGCCCAAGGTCATGGACATGAGCAAGGAATCCGCCGCCACGTTGCAGGCCTACGGCATCGGCCAGGGCAGCACGGACAACTTCGGCAAGCAATGCCTCATGGCGCGCCGGCTCGCCGAGGCGGGCGTGCGCTTCATCGAGGTCTGCCACCAGGGCTGGGACCATCACAATGGCTTGAAGAACCGCATCGCGTCTAGTTGTGTCGCCGTGGACCAGCCCATCGCCGCGCTGCTCGCCGACCTCAAGCAGCGCGACATGCTCAAGGACACACTCGTCATCTGGGGCGGTGAGTTCGGCCGCACGCCCACCAACGGCGCGGCGGACGGACGCGGCCACAACGCGAAGGGCTACTCCATGTGGCTCGCGGGCGGCGGCGTGAAGCCCGGCATCTCCTACGGCGCCACTGACGATTACGGCGCGAAGGCCGTCGAGGACAAGATGCACGTCCACGACCTGCACGCGACCATCCTCCATCTCCTCGGCCTCAACCACGAGCAGCTCACCTACCGCTACGCCGGCCGCGACTTCCGCCTCACGGATGTCTATGGCTCGGTGCCCAAGGCGATTCTGGCGTAGGCATTCAAGCCCCGGCCAACAAGGGCCAAGGCTTTGACGAAGGATTCCCCGCCGCGCGCTGCGCGTCGGCCACCATTCGCTGAAGCTGGAGAAATTGACGATACTTCTCCTCTACTGGCAGCGCGGCCAGCGAGCGGCGCCGCTGCTCCTTTTGAGCAAACACGGCCTGCGCCAATTCGGCGGCACTGGCGGCTTTCAACGTGGCGAGCGGATTCGATTCCATGAGTCGGTGAGTTGGTGTCGGGCCAAGATGCCTTCCAACCGGGCGTTGTCAAAGCTCGCGCTCGTGGCAAGCAGCGCGGCGCGCTGACGGTCCTTGGGCCGGTCGGTTTGCAGCATGATGGCGAGGAGGTGTTCGAGCCGCAGCACGCGCGTTGACGTCTGGCCGAAAGTCTTGTCCTCGGCTTGTTCCAGCGCTTCGGTCACAAGCGAATTATAGGCAGGGATGAACTGCACTGGCACACCGGCAATCACGACATGCTCGGCGGCAACCTCGTGACCACAGGCACGGAGATGGTCGTAAATCGGCGCGAGGCTCACCAAGGGGCCGGACTCCGGCACAAGGCAGAAGATGTCGAGGTCGAAGGTCGCCACCGGCTCGGTGTGGAAGAGCAGCGCCATCGCGCCGCCGATGGCATGATCGCGAAGGATGCCCTTGGCTTCCATCTCGTTCAGCACTCGCAGCGCGGCTTCCATCGTGCGAGACTCTGCCCGAATCAAATCGGGCGGGCAACCGCCGCCTTTGGCATGAACCTGCGCCACAACATTTTTCTCTTCGCGCTCCTCTGTGTTCTCTGCGGCCAATCCCCCGCCGCCACGCGCCCGCCGAACATCCTCCTCATCCTCGCCGATGACCTTGGCTACGCGCAGCTCCGCTGCCAGGGCGCAAAGGACATTCCCACACCGCACCTCGACTCGCTCGCGCGCAATAGCGTGCGCTGCACGGCGGGCTATGTCACTGCGTCGTTTTGCACGCCGTCGCGGGCCGGACTGCTCACGGGGCGGAACCAGACTCGCTTCGGGCACGAGCTGAACGTCGTCGGGCGGCAGAATCTCGACCCCGCTATCGGCCTGCCGCTCACGGAGAAAACCTTGGCCGACCATCTCAAGGCGCGCGGCTACGCCACCGGTTGTATCGGCAAGTGGCACCTCGGCGCGACCGAGGCTTTCCATCCGCAGCGGCGCGGCTTCGACGAATTCTTCGGCTTTCTGCACGAGGGGCATTTCTTCGTGCCCGGCCCGCCGTGGACGGGCGTGACGACGTGGCTCCGCACCAACGCCCTTCCGCCCGCCGCTGGCACGCGCCTCACGCAGGGCGACATGACTTTCTCCGCGCACTTGAAGACCTCCGAGCCGCGCTACGACGACCACAATCCCATCCTGCGCGGCACGCAGCCTGTGACCGAGCGCGAGTATCTCACGGACGCGTTCGCCCGCGAGTCGGTCGCGTTCATCGGGCGGCACCGCGCGGAGCCGTTCTTCCTCTACCTCGCCTTCAACGCCCCGCAGAGCCCCATGCAGGCCCCGCCGAAGTATCTCGCCCGCTTCGCGCACATCCCGGACCTCCACCGCCGCCTCTTCGCCGCGATGGTCTCCGCGATGGACGACGCCTTGGACACGGTGCTGGCGAAGCTGCGCGAGGAAAAGCTGGAGGAGCAAACGCTCATCGTCTTCCTCAGCGACAACGGCGGGCCGACGGCGGAACTCACCTCCAGCAACGCGCCCTTCAGCGGCGGCAAAGGCAGCCTCCTCGAAGGCGGCCTCCGCGTGCCGTTCCTCGTGCAGTGGCGCGGCCAACTCCCGGCGGTCAAAACCTTCGCCCGCCCCCTCACCGCCCTCGCCCTCGCGCCGACGTTCCTCGCCGCCGCCGGTAGCAGCCGACGTGAGGAGGCTCCATCTCAACGCGGAACGCGAAGCACGGAACGCGAAAATGAAAGTCAGAGCCTCCTTACGTCGGCTGCTACCGCGCGGTTGGAAGGCCTCAAACTCCGCCCGCACCTGGGCGGCGAAAGTCCGCCGCCCGCACGCCCGGTCTTCTGGCGCATGAGCCGCCAAGCCGCCGCCCGCGACGGCGACTTGAAACTCCTACGCACCGGCGACCAGCCCTGGCAGCTCTTCAACCTCGCCACCGACCCCGCCGAGCAAACCAACCTCGCCGCCGCGTGGCCAAGTGGAACCAGCAAAACATCCCGCCGCTTTGGGGCTTGCCGCCGGGCGTGAGGAAATAGCGATGAACACACCCGCTTGCCTGCGCCTTTCCCTCTTTGCGCTCCTTTGCGTTCTTTGCGGCCAAGCCTCCGCCGCGCCGCGCAACATCCTCTTCGTCCTCGCGGACGACCATCGCCACGACGCGATGTCCTTCATGGGGCATCCGTATCTGGAGACGCCGCATCTGGACCGGCTCGCGCGCGGCGGGGTGCATTGCCGAAACGCCTTCGTCACCACGTCGCTGTGCTCGCCGAGCCGGGCGAGCATCCTCACCGGACTTTACGCGCACGCGCATGGCGTGGTGGACAATTACAATCCCGTGCGCACCGACCTCGTTTTCTTCCCGCAGCTCCTCCAGCGCGCGGGCTACGAGACGGCGTTCTTCGGCAAGTGGCACATGGGCGAGACGGACGCGCCGCAGCGCGGGTTCGACCACTGGGTCGCGTTCAAGGGCCAGGGCAACTACTGGGCCGACGGGCGCGGCACGACGCGCGTGGTGCCGCAGTCCAGCAGCGAGGGTTACAACGTCAATGGCCGCCGCGTCCCGCAGCACGGCTACATCACGGACGAGCTGACGGACTTCACGCTGGAATGGCTGAAGGCGCGCAAGTCGGAGAAGCCGTTTTTCGCCTACCTCTCGCACAAGGCGGTGCACTCGGACTTCGTCGCGGCGGACCGGCACAAAGGGCGTTACGCGGGGAAGACCTTTGTCCTGCCGAAGACCTTTGCCGACACGCCTGAGAATTATTTCAACAAGCCGTTGTGGGTGCGCAACCAGCGCAACAGCCGACACGGCGTAGACTTCGGCTACAACCTGCCGGACTTCGATTTGCAGACGCACCACCGCCGCTACTGCGAGACGCTGCTGGCGGTGGACGACAGCGTGGGGCGGCTCACGCAGTGGCTCGCGGAGCGCAAGCTGCTCGACTCGACGCTGGTGGTTTACCTGGGCGACAACGGCTTCCACTTCGGCGAGCACGGGCTGATTGACAAGCGCACGGCCTACGAGGCGTCCATGCGCGTGCCGCTGCTGCTGCACTGCCCGGAGCTGTTCAAGGCCGGCACCGTCGTCACGCAGATGGTGGCGAACATAGACATCGCGCCGACCTTGCTCGACGTAGCCGCCGACGTGAGGAGGCGGACCACGACGGAAAAAGATGCTTCAGAAATCCGCCTCCTCACCTCGGCGGCTACGGGTATGCACGGGCGCAACTTCCTACCGCTCGCGCGCGGCGAGCGCGTCCCGGAGCGCGACGCCTTGCTCTACGAATACTACTGGGAACGCAATTACCCCTACACGCCCACGATGCACGCCGTCCGCACCGACCGCTGGAAATACATCCGCTACCACGGCCTGTGGGACATCGACGAACTCTACGACCTCGCCGCCGACCCGGACGAAGCGCTCAATCTCATCCACGAACCCGCTCACGCCGCGACGGTGAAGCAGCTCAACGCCCGCCTCTTCGCGCTGCTCGCCGAGACGCAAGGCCAGTCCATGCCGCTGCTGCGTGACTTGGGCGAGACTTACCCAACGCGCAAGCAGGGCGGGGCGAAGCCGGCGGAGTTTCCCGCGCCCTTCCTGAGGCCGTAAGGCGGACACTCTTGTCCGCGGTGAGCCACCGTCGGTGATTGGGGACAAGAGTGTCCCCACTACGCGCAAAAGCCCGGCATCGCTGCCGGGCCTTCGGAAGGTTGAGTGTGTAGCTCAGCGCTGGATACGCGCGGAGCCGCCCTTCGACAGCGACTTCACTTGTTCCACCGTCGCCATCGTCGTGTCGCCGGGGAAGGTGGTGATCAGCGCGCCGTGCGCCCAGCCGAGGTTCACGGCTTCCTGTTCGGAGGCGCCGGAGAGCAGTCCGTAGAAGAAGCCCGCCGCGTAGCCGTCGCCGCCGCCGACGCGGTCCACGACGTCCAGTTCGCACATCGGGGACTGGTAAGTCTTGCCGTTCACCCACGCGACCGCGCCCCACGTGTGGCGGTTGGTGGAGTGGACTTCCCGCAGCGTGGTGGCGACGGCCTTGACGTTCGGAAACTTCTTCGTGGCCTTCTCGATGACGGCGTAGAACGCCGACGGGTCGAGCTTCCCTTTGCTCTCCACGTCCTGCCCCTCGATGCCAAGGCCCTTCTGCAAGTCCTCCTCGTTGCCCACGAGCACGTCCACGTGCTTCACGATGCGCGCGAGCACGCCCACGGCCTTGTCCTGTCCGCCCCAGATGTCCCAAAGCTTCTGGCGGTAGTTCAAGTCGAAGGAAGTAATCGCGCCGCTCTTCTTGGCGGCCTTCATTGCCTCGATGATGAGTTCGCCGGTCGTGTCAGACAGCGCAGCGAAGATGCCGCCGCTGTGGAACCAGCGCACGCCGCCGAAGATTTCCTTCCAGTTGAAGTCACCGGGCTTGAGCTGGCCGGCGGCCTCGTTGCTGCGGTTGTAGAAGACGACCGGGGCGCGGACGCCTTGGCCGCGGTCGCTGAAGACGGTGGCCATGTTCGGGCCGCGCACGCCGTCGTGCTTGAACTTCTTGTAGAAGGGCTTCACGCCCATCGCGCGCACGCGCTCGGCGATAAGGTCGCCGATGGGATAATCCACCATCGCGCTGGCCACACCGGTGTTGAGGCGGAAGCAGTCGGAGAGATTCGCCGAGACGTTGAACTCGCCGCCGCTCACGTGGATGTCGCAACGCGACGCCTTGCGGAATGGGATGATACCGGGGTCGAGGCGATGGACGAGTGCGCCGAGGGAGAGGAAATCCAGCGCGCCGTCTTTCTTAATGTTCAAACCAGTGCTCATGTTCGTATGGATGGGGAAGCTGCGTCGCGGGCGTTGTGCCGCGCGTGGGCAGCGAATCGAGGGCAGGAGTGTTGGCGAAACCCTGTGGGCTTGGCAACTGGCTTTCCGAACGAAGGGGCCAGCGGCGCTCAATCGTCTGAAACTTCCCGTCGGCCTCCGCCGTCCAGCAGGCGTCACTAGCTGATGTTAATCCGCATCTTGAAATTTCGCCCTGCCATTTTCCTCCTGCGCGCCTGCGCGGGACTGCTCATCATGGCGGCACTCCCGGCGGCTGCGGCAAACAAGAGCGCGCCGGGCAAGCCCGCCCAGAGCAAGCCTGCGTCCACCAAGCCCACCAAGTCAGACGACGGCTTCAAGCCCTTCGCCATCATCACCGAGCGAAATGTCTTCAACGCCAACCGCAGCCTCACGCCCACGCCCGTCGCGTCCAAGCCCAAGGCCACTCCGCCTCCGAAGATCGAAGCCTTCGCGCTGCTGGGCACAATGAGTTCCGAGCGCGGCTCGGTCGCATTTTTCGACGGCACCAGCGCGATCTATCGCAAGGCTGTCGAGCCGGGCGACAAGCTCGGCTCTTACACGGTAGCCGCCATCGCGCACGATCGTGTGACCTTGAAGGCCGACGAGAGCGAGCTGTGCCTGGCGCTCAAGATGCAGTTCCGCCGCGAGGATCAAGGCGAGTGGCAGCTCGCGGAGCTGCCCGACGATTTCCAGCCCACCCAGCCACCGCCGGGGCACACCATGTTGGCCCGCAGGCCGGACTCCCGGAGCATGTCGCTCGACCAAGTCCGCGACCTCGTCTCCAACAAGTATCAGCGCAAGCTGGAGCAGCTCGCGAATGACCCGGTGAAATCCGAGAAGCTCCTCAAGACGCTCGACAAGGAAGTGGAGAGCCGCATCAAGAAGCTGAACAAGCTCGACCGCCGGATGCAGTAGCGCCGTCTCCCTGTGGCGGCGAGTCTGTGACCGCCGTCATATGACCGTGACCGCCGTCACTTCGCAGCGGAGGAAACCTTCGCTGCTTCCCAAACCTTCACGTCGCTCAAGCGCAGCGACTCGCCCTTCATCACGAAACGGTAGCCGGTCTTGTCCACGTCGAGTTCGGGATGGCTGCCCTCGAGCTTCGCGCCGTTGTCCGCTTGCACGGAGACCTTGCCGCCCTTGGTCTCCATCAACAGCGTGTGCCACTTGCCCGCCTCGAACTTCCCCGACGCCTTGCCAAGCTGGGCCGCCTTGGACTTCGGATCCTTCTTGTCCTTGTCCTTGCTCAAGGTTAGGCCGTCCTCCGCAATGGCCACGCGGAAGAGATGGCCCTTGGGGTGGTTGATGCTCAGGCTGAAATTCTTCGCGCCATCCAGCTTGAAGGAGAAGCGCACGATGGCATCGCGGTGCGGCTGGTTCAGGAACAGCACGGCAGCGTGCTCGTCCGACGCCTTCTCCTTGCCGACGACCGCGCCATCGCGCACCTGCCAGTCGCCCTGCACGCCGCCCCACGAGCTAGGCAACGTGCCGCCGACGAACTTCTCATCCACGACGACCTTGCCGGGCTGGTTCAAAAGCGGCTTGAGGTCAGCGGCCTTCTCCGCGAGGCAGAGGTTGGAGGTGGCGGCGAGGACTGCGAGAGCGGCGAGGAGTTGAGAGCGCATGGTTCAGTTGAGTTTTTCGGACATTGTGCGAGCAGAAAGACGGCGCAACTTGCGTGAAGGTTGCCATCCATTGAAGTCAGCCTTCCCTTAACCCGAACTTCGAAGCTGGCGCTCCGAAGGAGCATCACAAAGCTGCCCGGGGCAACGCCCCGGGTTATACGGCCGCGGGACGCGAAGCCCTGAAAGGGCGGCACAAAATGTTCCGCCCCTTCAGGGCGGCAATGCTCCTATTTCCCTACCCGGGGCGTTGCCCCGGGCTGTCATGTCTGAGCTGCACAGCGCTGTAGCGCAGGCTTGCAGCCTTCAGTTTCCGCCGACTTGAACTCGGCAGGTCCTGCTGCAATCAGCGACGTTTAGATAAGTGCGTGGCACTCCGCATCCCGTTTCAACGCAAGGGCGCAAAGACGCAAAGACGCGGAAGCGAAAGAAATTGGGTGGTAGGGCACGTCTGTCCCCAGTGCGCGATGGACTGCCGGATGCGCAACCGGCGCGCTGAGGACAGCGCTCGGCGGCTTGGGGGTGCATTCCGACGGCTTGAGAGGGTATGTCGGTGGCCTGGGGAGGCACGTCGGTAAGCTCCGAGTGCCTTCCCAGAAGGTTTTTACGTGGTTTCAGCCGATTGGGGTCAAAACACAGGTCGTCCGTGGTCAAAAAGAGACAACTGAATGGCCTGCACACGCCCTCGGGATGCCCCAAAGGGGCTTCGGCCTCCAGCCCAAGGTTGCCGACTTGGGCGAGGCTACGTTGCGTGCGGGAGGAGAGACGAGCCTACCAGATTCACTTCGCGTTCTTGCCCTTCTTGCCCTTCTTCGCGGGTGCGCCGGGTTCGGGGCCGTCGTTGTCGGCGCGGCCGCCGCCCCAGAGGGGTTTCATGTTGGCGGTGTTCCAGGTGTTCCAGAGGGCTTGCAGTTCCTTCACCTTGTCCGGCTGCGCGGCGGCGAGGTCTTTGGTTTCGCCGAGGTCGTCGTGGAGGTTGTAGAGCTTGAGGGGCGAGGGGCCGGCCTTGCGCCCGGCGTCCAATCCGTCGGCGGTGGTGTCGTAGCGGACGAGCTTGAAGTCGCCGGCGCGCACGGCCATCTGCTCGCCGAAACGCCAGTAGAGCGCGTCGTGCGGCGTGCCGGTCTTTTCGCCGGTGAGGAAGGGCAGGAGGTTCACGCCGTCGAGTTTCCACTCGGGCTTCGTCGCCACACCGGCGGCGGCAAGCGCGGTGGCGGTGAGGTCGAGCTGAATCGCGGGCTGCGCGAAGACGCCGGGCTTGAGCTTCCCCGGCCACGACACGATGAAGGGCACGCGCACGCCGCCCTCAAGCGTGGTGCGCTTGGAGCCTCGCAAGGGCAGGTTCACCGAGCCGTTGACGGTGACGCCCTGCATCGCCGGCCCGCCGTTGTCGCTGATGAATGTGATGAGCGTGTTCTCGTTCTGGCCAGTCTCGGCGAGCTTGGCGCGCACCTTGCCGATGGCGTCGTCCATCGCGATCATCATGGCGGCGTAGGTGCGGCGCTGCTTGTCGGCGACGTTCGGGAACTTCGCGAGGCGGTCGTCCGTGGCGTGCATCGGCGTGTGGACGGCGTTGAAGGCAAGGTAGAGGAACCACGGCTTGCCCTTGTCCTTCTCGACGAACGCGCACGCCTCGCGCCCGAAGGCGTCGGTGGTGTAATCCATTTCCTTCACTTGCTCCGTGCCGCGCAGGATGCCGGCGGAGGCGAAGTAACTGTGCGCGCCGCCAAGGAAGCCGAAGAACTCGTCGAAGCCGCGCTTCAGCGGCTGCATCTCCGGCAGGTTGCCGAGATGCCATTTGCCGACGAGGCCGGTGGCGTAGCCGGCGGCCTTGAGGCGGTCGGCAATGGTCTTCTCGGTGAGGGGCAGGCCCGCGTTTGGCGCGCCGGGGTTGAACTCATGCCCGAAGCGGTTTTGATAGCGACCCGTCAGCAGTCCCGCGCGCGTGGGCGAGCAATACGGCCCGCTTACGTAGCCGCTGGTGAAGCGCACGCCGGACGCCGCGAGCGCGTCGAGGTGCGGCGTGGGGATGTCCTTGCAGCCGTGGAAGCCCACGTCCGCATAGCCCATGTCATCGCCGACGATGAAGAGGATGTTGGGCTTGCGCGTGTCGGCGGCGGAAGCGGTCTGGCTGCAAAGCGCGCAAAGGAGCGCAACGAGGAAGGACCGCAGCAGGCACTTGGGTGAAAGCATATAGGGAGAGACGATGGTGAGGAGGGGCGAGGTTAAAAAAGATTTGGCTGGGGCGGATTGGCCCACGGATCACGCGGATGACACGGATGGGAACGCGCCGTGCGCGTTGCCTGCGGCATTCGACCCACTACGCACGTCCCGCCGCTGCTTCGAAGGGTTTCAAGTCCCGCATCAGTTGCGCGAAGCCTTCGAGGGTGAGCTGCTGCGCGCCGTCGCTCCAGGCCTCCTTCGGGTTGGGATGCACTTCGATGAGCAGCGCGTCCGCGCCCATCGCCACCGCGCCCTTGCTCATGGCCACGACGAGGTCCGCGCGGCCCGCGCCCTGGCTGGGGTCAATCACGATGGGGCAGTGCGACTCCTGCTTGATGATGGGGATGGTCGAGAGGTCCAAGGTGTTGCGCGTGTAGGTCTCGAAGGTGCGGATGCCGCGCTCGCAGAAGAGCAGGCCGGGGTTGTTGTTCGAGAGGATGTATTCGCCGGCGAGCAGCCACTCCTCGATCTTCATGGCCAGGCCGCGCTTGAGCAGGACGGGCTTGCCGGTCTTGGCGGCGGCGATGAGAAGCTGGAAGTTCTGCGCGTTGCGCGTGCCGATCTGGAGAATGTCGGCGTATTCCGCGACCAGCCCGGCGTGCGCTTCGGAAAGGAGTTCGGTGATGACGGCGAGGCCGGTGGCCTTGCGCGCCTTGGCAAGGAGCTTAAGGCCCTTCAGCCCCAGACCTTGGAATTCGTAGGGCGAGGTGCGGGGCTTGAACGCGCCGCCGCGCAGCACCTTCGCGCCAGCCTTGGCCACGGCCTCGGCGGTCATCAGCAATTGTTTCTCGCTCTCCACCGAGCACGGGCCGGCCATCACGACCAGTTCCTTGCCGCCGATGACGCAGCCGTTGGGCAGTGTGATGGTGGAGTTGGCCGGGTGCGCCTCGCGGCTGACGAGTTTGAAGCGTTTCTGGATGGGCATGACGCTCTCGACCTGCGGGAGCGTGGTGAGGGCTTCCAGCGTGTGGTGCGTGCGCTCGTCGCCGATGGCTCCGATGACGGTGCGGGCCACGCCGCGCATGACGTGCGGGCGGTAGCCGAGCCGGCGGATCTCGGCGAGCACGGCCGACTCTTCCGGCTTCGAGGACTGGGGGCGGAGGACGATGATCATGTGCGGGTCTTTGTGCGGCAGGCGGGGCGGGGTGGAAATGAAAAAGTGCCAGCAGCGCTGACAGCGGGATGCTCCGCGCACTGTCCCCGGCGCGCGAACGGTCCCGTCCGCAGCGGCCCCGAGCGACGTGAATGGTTCAGCCTTTCCGACGGCGTTCTGCAGGCGAAGCCGCTGCGAGCCGGGACGGCTCGCGCTTCAGAGCACTGCGCGGATGCCCCTGTTTACAGCGTCTCGACGATGAGCGGGTGCTCGAGCGGCGCGTGTGGGGAGCAGGCGAAGGCCGTCCGAAGCCGCGCGCTGGCGGCTTCGGCCTGGGCCTGGGTGGCGGCGTGGAGGCGGCCCAGCACGGTGCCGTGCCGGACTTCTTCCCCGGGCTTGGCGAGTTGGTCCACGCCCACGTCGGGCTGGATGACGGAGGTCTTCGTCATGCGGCCTCCTCCGAGGTCACGGACAATCTCACCGATGATACGGGCGTCGCAGCGGGTGATGAAGCCTGCCTCGGTCGCACGGCACTCCACCACCACGGGCGCAGAGTGGTCGACCTGGAGCTTGGCGCGGAAGGCGTCGAGGTCCGCGCCTTGGGCGGCGAGGAGTTCGTCCCACTTGGCGCGCGGGGCCCCGGAGTCGAGGCAGGCCAACGCGGTGCGGCGGGCCTCGACCAGGCCGGGCGATTTGTCCGTCTGCACGAGCAGCGAGGCGGCGCACTCGATGACGAGGGTTTGCAGGTCGGCGGGGCCGTGGCCGGCGAGGCATTGCACGGCTTCTTTGACTTCGAGCCAGTTGCCGGCGGCGCGGCCGTGCGGGGTGCTTATGTCCACGAGGAGGGCGCGGGTCATCACGCCGCATTCGATGGCGAGGCTGATGATGGACCACGCGAGGTCGCGCGCCTGATCGCGCGATGGCATGAAGGCGGCGGGGCCGAACTTCACGTCCATGACGAGCGCGTCGAGGCCCTCGGCGAGCTTCTTGGACAAGATGCTGGCAGTGATGAGCGGGATGCTCGGCACGGTGCCGGTCACGTCGCGCAGGGCGTAGAGCAGCTTGTCGGCGGGAATCATGTTCGCCGTCTGGCCGCCCAGCGCGAGGCCGATGCGTTGCGTCTGCTCGACGAGCCGCTCGGGGCCGAGTTGGGTGGTGAGGCCGGGGATGGATTCTAGTTTGTCGAGCGTGCCGCCGGTGATGCCGAGTCCGCGCCCGGAGATCATCGGCACACGGAAGCCGAGGCACGCCAGTAGTGGCGCGAGCGGCAGCGAAACCTTGTCGCCCACACCACCGGTGGAGTGTTTGTCCACTACCGGGCGCGGGTCGCTGGTCGGGAACTTGAGCACCTCACCGGAATCGCGCATGGCCAGCGTGAGCGCGCGAGTTTCCCCGGCATCGAGGCCGCGGAAGAACACGGCCATCAGGAACGAGGACATCTGGTAGTCCGGGATTTGGCCTGCGGCGAAAGCGGTGACGACCTCCTGAAGCTGGGCTGGCGTGAGCGCGCGCCCATCGCGCTTGGCCTCGATGAGCGGGAGGAAGTTCATGCCCGAACGCGAGCGCTCACCGCAGCGCGATGCGCGCGGCAGCTCCCACGCCGGCAAGCATCCAGAGCAGGCCGAGCATGCCGAGGGAGTCCTGCCAGACCTCCATCCAGTCAGAGCTCGAACGCCACTCGGCCAACTGGCGGGATTCAAACTGCTCGCGGCTGACCTTGCCCGTGGCCAGCTCAAGCATCTTGGGCAGGAGCATGGTGCGGAACATCTTGATGTCCGCGTCCGTCACGCGGGAGCCGTCGGAATCTGCGCTCATGCTGCTGCGTGCGACGATGAGCTTGAGTTCCGCGTCGGTCTTCGCGGCCGCCGCCGCCTTGGCCGCGGCCAGGGAGCGGTCGTAGTGGCTTTTGAGCTGGGGGCGCATCTGGCGGTTGACGTGTTCCGACATCGCGAGCCAAGCCATCACGCCGATGGCCAGCCCGGCCGAGATGCACGCCGCGCCGCCGAGAGTCGGCGAGGCACCGCGTCCGAGCAGTCGCGCGCTGAAGCCCGCGAGCATCCCCAGCACCGGGGCCATAAAGCCGCCGTTGAGGCCTGTGCTCTTGAGAACTGCGAACCACAGCCCTGCGCCGATGAGCGCGCCGCCCACTGCGCCCGCCACGCCGAGCGCGAGGCTCGGTTCACGGCTCGCGGCGGCGGGCTTGGCTGCGGGTTTGGCTGCGGGTTTGGATGAATCGGGTTTGGCTGATTTGGGTGCGGAGGAAGGTGATGCCGGGGTGGCGGGCTTGGCCGGGGTGGTGCCGGGTGGCGGCCGTGTAATCTTTGGTGCCTCCAACGGACGTAGATTCGGGCCGGATGTTTTGCCAGTCGGCGCAGGCCCGAATGGATCAAGCACCGGAGTGGCGCCGGGCGCGGCGGGCGCGGTGGGGGCGGCGGAAGTTGTGGGTGGCGTGGCGACCGGCGCTGTGGCAGCGACAGGATCGGCAGGCGGCGTGGCGAGGGGAGCTGGTGCGGCGGCAGGAGCGGGCGGGGGGAGGGCGGGCTGCGGGGGAGAAGCCGTTGCCGCGAGGCCGGGAGTCGCGGGCAGCGGGGCGACGGCTGGCGTCGGGGGCGTTGGCGTCGCGGCAGGTTCTGGAGTCGTCGCAGGGACGACCGCCGGTGCGGGCGCGGCAGCAGCGGCCCCGGCGAGATCGCCAGCGTGCTTGGGGATGTAGCTGCGGATTTCCTCGTTGGCGAGCGGGGTTAGATCTGCCTGGCAGCCGGGGCATTGCACGGGCGAAGGCATTTCCTTCTCGGCAAGCTCGAGGTCAAACTTGTAGCGCGCGCCGCAGGTGCAGGTGACCTTGACCTCCTTCACCGGGCGCGGGCCGGCTGCGGCCGGGGCCGGCTCCTTGCCAGAGAGGAAGTCCACGAGCGCGTTGCAGGCGGGTGTGGCGGCTGTGCCGCAGGTGGGGCAGGCGAGGCCGTCGGGCGCGCGGCCGTTCACCAAGTCCATGCCGAACTTGAAGCGGTTGCCGCACTGGCAGGCGATTTTTGTGTCAATCATGGCCGGTCGCGCTCGGCTGGTTACCTCAGTTTGTTGAAATCAAGTCGCGGTGACGGGCAGTTCGTAACCCGAACCGGCGCGTCAGCAAAGAAAGAATCCGTCGCCGGTCCTCACCGCCGGAAGCGATGGGCGCACGCGCACAGCGGTCAGCGGCGAAGCTTCTTCTCGAGCATCATCACGGTCTGGCGCACGCCGGAGTCCACTTCCATGCGGTCCCGCACGACGCGGAAGGCGTGCAGCACGGTGCCGTGGTCGCGGCCGCCGAATGCCTCGCCGATGGTGTTGAGCGAGCTCTCGGTCATCTGGCGCGAAAGGAACATGGCGATCTGGCGCGGGAAGGCGATGTTCTCAGGCCGGCGCTTGCTGGTCATGTCGGCGATGCGCAGGTCGAAGTGCTCGACGACGCGTTTTTGAATGACCTCGATGCTCAGGGTGAAGCGGCTTTCCTCATGCAGCACGTCGCGCAGGAGATTCTCGGCGGTCTCGATGTTCATGGGCTTGCCCGTGAGCGAGGTGTAGGAGACGACGCGGATGAGCGCGCCTTCGAGGCGGCGGATGTTCGTGCGAATGCGGTTGGCGAGGAAGTCGGCGATGTCGTCGGGCAGCGTGCAGCCCATTGCCGCCGCGCGCTTGCGCAGGATGGCCATGCGCGTCTCGACATCGGGCGGCTGCAAGTCAGTGACCAGGCCCCACTCGAAGCGCGAGACGAGGCGTTGTTCCAGTCCTTGAATCTCGCTGGCCGGACGGTCGCAGGTCAGGACGATTTGTTTGTGCCCCTCGTGCAGCGCATTGAAGGTGTGGAAGAATTCCTCCTGGATGCGCTCCTTGCCCGAAAGGAACTGCACGTCGTCAATCAGCAGCAGGTCGGTCTGGCGATACTTCTTGCGGAAGCGCGCGAGGGAATTGTCCTGCAAGCCGGCGATGAACTCGTTGGTGAACTTCTCCGTGGTCATGTAAACCACGCGTGCGCCCTTCTTGTGCGCGGCGACCTGGTGGCCGATGGCGTGGAGGAGATGCGTCTTGCCCAAGCCGACGCCGCCGTAGAGGAAGAGCGGGTTGTAGGATTTGCCCGGGGCCTGCGCGACGGCGAGCGCCGCTGAGTGCGCGAACTGGTTGTTGCCGACGACGAAGGTGTCGAAGGTGTTGCGCGGGTTGAAGGCGGGGTCGGCTTCCTGTGGTGAGGAGTTGCTGTTGCGCGCGGACGCAGCGGGGGCGACGGCCTCGACAGACTTGCTCTTGGCCGCGTGCTGGTTCGTCGCGGGCGCGTGCGTGGCGACCCGGAAGCGCACGTCCAACTGCTTCCCCGTAGCGCTCGCGATCACGTCGCGCAGCAGGCCCAGATAGTTGTCCTTGAGCCACACCTCGCAAAAGTCGTCTGCGACTTCGAGCGTGAAGGTGGCGTTGTCCATTCCGACCGCGCGCACCGGTGCAAACCAGAGATTGTAGATCTCAGGATTGAGGAGCGAGCGGAGGTTTTCCTTGGCGGCTGACCAGATTTTTTCGGCGTTGGGCTGCATTTGCGTTGGTTTTCGCAAAAGCTCGGTTCCGTCCACCTTATTCACGCCGCTCTGTTACGGCCGGGTAACACCGATAAAGGCGCGGAATTCCGCGCGATTTGAGGTGGGTCCGGCGAGCTGGACAAAGCGTTTCATCGCGGCGTGGTTGGCGGGTTGGAGTCGGCTTAACAAGTTCAATTACAATTACTTAGAGTCTAATGCTTCCAGTTTTCGAGGAAAAACGTCCCTCAGTGTTCTGACGACCGGAAGTGCATTGCGTGCGACAGCTTGTAAGGCAGCCATCCGGTGCTGGGAAGGACAATATGCTCGTTCTTGTTCGCAGGTTATTCACAGGTGAGTTTTGGCCAATAAAATCAGGGTGTTTCAGTATTTTTTTGGCGGTTGCGACTGACCTTTGCATCCCTGCCGGCTGAGGAAGAACTTCCATCTCAAACCGCCATGTCTCCGGTCTCCTCGGTGCGGATGCGCAGCACGCTCTCGATCGTGCTGATGAACACCTTGCCGTCGCCAATCTTTCCGGTCTTCGCGGCGGTGACGATGGCCTTCACCGCGTTCTGCGCGGTGGCATCGGTCACGACGATTTCGAGCTTTAGCTTCGGCAGAAAATCCACGGTGTATTCGCTTCCTCGGTAGATTTCCGTGTGTCCTTTCTGCCGGCCGGATCCCTTCACCTCGACGACTGTCATGCCTTCGATGCCGATGGCGGTCAGAGCTTCTTTCACGTCGTCCAGCTTGAAGGGTTTGATGATGGCCTCGATCTTTTTCATAAGGTGTAGCGGAGGGCGATACTAACCACGAAGCCCCTCCTGTAAATCGGAAACTCGAAATGCGCGCGTATTACTTCCGTCGCCACTCCACCTTCGGCGGCTCCGGCAAGCCCTGCGCTCGCAGCGCCGTGCGAAAGTGCATCTTCGCCACGCGCGCCAGAGTCCCGACGCCGTGCTGCTCGACGATTTCCTTCGCCACCCTGTCCACTGCGGCGGACGCGCCCTTCGGCAGTTCGACGCCGATCTCGCGGCCCAAGGCTGCCAGCCCCGTGACGAACGCGTGCCTTGCCAAAATCGAAGCCGCCGCCACCGCGAGATCCGCCTCCGCCTTGTGACGCTGGACGATCTTCAGGTTCAAGCCCCGCGCCTTCGCCTCGCGCGCCACCGTCGTCTCCGTCGCGGCGAACTGGTCAATGATCGCGTGCTCAGGCGACGGGTTTAGATGATGCGCCGGCGCGAGCACGGCGAGGATGGAGTTCACGTGACCCTTCGCGAGCAGAGGATTCAGGCTCCCGATGTCGCGGTAGCGCTGGTTGTAGTTCACGCCGCCGAGCGTGAGCACCTCGTTGTGACAGCCTGGCGTTTCGCGGATGACTTTGGCGAGGTCCGCGATGCGTCGGTCGCTGCCAATGTTCTTCGAGTCCTGGATGCCCGCATCCTGCCACGCGCGCACCACCGACTCGTTCACATACACCGCCGCGACGCACAGCGGGCCGAAGAAATCGCCCTTGCCCGACTCGTCCACACCGATGCGCGCCACGAACAACTCCGGGTGCAAGACCTCCTCGTAGCCCACCTCCGCGCGCTTGAGGATCTCCGGCTCCAGCACGAACTCGACGAACTCCTGCGTGCCCTTGCCCTGCACGACCAGCTTGCCGCTTTCGTAAAAGACCACGTTCAGCTTGTCCTTCTCTCCCGCAAACCGCGCATATGGCACCGCGCGCGGCTTGAACCCATGCTCGCGCAAGTGCCCGTCCAGCGCGGTGGCCTGCTCGTCCGTCAGCTTGCACGTGTGCATCGTCAGCGGTTTCACGCGGCGAGTTTCGAGTTTTGAGTTTCGAGTATCGAGTGCAAACTGCGCCCCCGTGCCGCAGCCCGCTCTCAGTCCAAAGTCCGAAGTCCAAAGTCCAAGGGTGCGTTGTGCCACCGCCACGCGCTCGGTGATTCCGCGTTCCTTGGTTCCCTCCATGCTCGAATGGTTCGCGCACAATGCGCGCGATCTCCCGTGGCGGCGCACGCTCGATCCCTACGCCATCTGGATCAGCGAGATCATGCTCCAGCAGACGCAGGTGAAAACTGTCATCCCGTATTGGCAGCGCTGGATGCGCGAGCTGCCCAACGTGGCCGTGCTCGCCGCGGCACCGGAGCAGCGCGTGCTGAAACTCTGGGAAGGCCTCGGCTACTACACGCGCGTCCGCAACCTGCAAAAGGCCGCGCAACACATCGTCGCGACGCACGCCGGCCAGTTCCCACGCGACTTCGACGCCGTGCTCGCCCTGCCCGGCGTGGGCCGCTACACCGCCGGTGCGATCTCGAGCATCGCCTTCAACGCCCCGGCTCCCATCCTCGACGGCAACGTCATTCGCGTCCTCACCCGCCTCCTCGCCATCGCCGAAAGCCCCGGCGAGAAGGCGACCAACGAACTGCTCTGGCGACTTGCCACCCGACTCGTCGAAGCCGCGGCCGCCCACTCCTCACCAATCACTAATCACTCCTCACTTCTGCTTTCCGGTTCCTGTTCCGCGTTGAACCAATCCCTCATGGAACTCGGCGCGACCGTCTGCACGCCGCAGAACGCGCAATGTCTGCTCTGCCCCGTGCGCGCCCACTGTGCTGCGCGCCGCGAGGGCCGCGTGGATGAGCTGCCGAACCTCGGCCCGCGTGCGGCCGCCACCAGTCGCGAGTTCCACGCATTCGCAGTGGAGCACAGCGGAAAGTTCCTCGTCGCGCAGCGGCCCGGCGGCGTTGTCAACGCGGGCTTGTGGGAATTCCCCAACCTCGAAGTCACGGGAACGCACGGCGCACCGGCAGCTTCACTGGAGCAGCTTCTGCAATTCGCCGCCCGCTGCGAGCCGTTGTGCGTGGTGAAGCACTCCATCACCCGCTACCGCATCACCCAGCGTGCGTTTCACATCCGGCTCACGCGGCCGCCTGACGACCTCGGCTCACAGTTCCGCTGGCTGGCCTTGCCGGGATTACACGCGCTCCCCTTCAGCAGCGCCCACAAGCGCATCCTCGCGCGCCTTGCCGAAACCAGCAGGTAAAACCACTGGGCCAACCACAGAGACGTGATGACCACAGTGAAAGATGATGGCTGTCTTCTCTCTCTGTGTTCATCGCGTCTCTGTGGTCCAATGCGGGTGGCCCTCCGACATCGTTCAGCCATCGCAGGCGCTTGTGTCCTTCGGGCGGAATGATAATTTCGCCAATTTCTCCGGTCTGACGCTCTGGTCGGCGATCCATGCGTGGCCAGATGGCTGGCACTTGCGAAAAAACTGGCGTCCACCGGGCACGGGATCATGAAAGTGAAGCAAGCAGTTTTGCGATCGAACCAATGCTCGCGGCAGCGGCTGGTGCTGGTCCTCGTCCTGGCCTGTGCCGTGGTGTTTGTCCTGCCCCTGACAGTGGCCCACGCGGCGAGCGTCGTCCTGTGGGACACGGGCGCGCCCCTCACCAGAACCGGCGTTCCGGCAAGCCGGACGGGCTGGAAGGCTCTTCCGACGGAGCTGTTCGCGTTCGAAGCGGAGCCAGCCAAGGTGGCCTCGGACCCCGGATACTCGGGCCGCGAATACGCCTTCAAGAGCGACGTGGTTGTGGAGAACCAGAGCTTGGTCGCCGTGTCCTCGGTGGCGCGCGGGAGCGTGGGGATTTATGCGAAGGGCGGGAGGTTGATTGCCGAGGCTGTTCCAATTGCGCCCTCAGCCATTCGCTGCGTCGCCATTGTGCGCAATGCCGGGGACGAGGTGGTGCTCAAAGTCAGCTACTCGGGCGCGGGCGAATCGGCGGTGTTTTCGTTTGGCCGCAGCGACATCGTGGAGATGAAGCCGACGTGCAAGCTGAAGGGCCTGCGGCTGTTGAGTCCGATGCAGTATGGCGTGCTGCCAGCCTTCATCGGCGACGACCTCATCTATGATCCGGCGGCGTTTCCCGAAGTGAAGTCACTGGCCGTTCCGTCGGAAAATCTGTTCCTGGGTTTGCAGCCCGGCGGTGACCGCGTGCTGGTCGTGACGTGGCCGAAGGGGCGGCAACAAGTCCAGCTCGGCCTCAGCGGTGCGGCGGACAAACGCAGGATCGAGTCGCTCGACATCCAAGGCGATGGTCAGAGTTTCTTCCTCGCGTCGCTGGCCGCGCCCGGCATCTGGCATCGAGAGCAGTTGTAGGCGGGCTTTCTCGAGAAGGACGTGGCGCTCGCGTGGAAGCGCCCGTTCCCGGCGAAGTGGAAGACGCAGTTGTTCGAGGGCGGCACGGGGGCGACTTATGCCTTCCGCGCAGCCAAGGGCACGGTCTGGCGCGGCGTGCCAGGCTCGTATGATTTCCCCGCGTGGTGCGATGGTGAGACAGCCATGATGCGCCTCGGCAAGAAAGTTCCACCCAAGGGCGACGCGCTGATCTACTTCACCGAAGCGCGCGACACGCCGCTGGCGTTCACGCCGCCGGTCGACATTCTGAAAGCGACGCTCGGCCGTCCCATGAGCGAGGAGATGATGGATCCTGCTGGTCGCAAGCTGCGCACGCATCATCGGCGCGGCGGCGATGGCGTGCATCGCGCCTGCACCTGCGGCTACACGGAGGCGATCGAGGCGGTGTTCAAGCTGCGAGAGGAAGCCGGCAAGAAGGCATTCATCGCCGATGCCCTTGACGAAATGACTTTCTTCGTGCGCATGCATCTGGAACGCATCGCCGAGTATCAGCAGTTTGCCGCCGACATGACGAAGGACCTGCGGTCCAGGGCGCAGACCTCGCCCGAGCTGAAGCCCTTCCTCGACAACCTCGAACAGCTCGTGCAGCAGATCCCGCAGGAGTGCGAGGAGCAGAAGGAGAACATGAAGTCGCTGGATCACGCCGCCGACCTTGTCCGCCAGACCATGGCGCTGACGAGCAAGTCGGACCCCGACAACTTGTAAACCTACATGGCTCTCTACAAGGCGTGGCGCGCGCTGGTGCGGCTGGACATCGCGAATGCGCCGGTGAAGGAGTTCCGGCTGAAGATTCTGCTGACGGTCACGAACGTGGACATCACCGGCGGGAACATCCGGCGGCGCGACCAGACCGGCGAGGTGTGGCGCGTGGAGTTGCAGAACAAACTGCGCGGCCAGCACACGTTCATGGTGACGTGGGAGCCAGCCCGCACCGCGAAGGCGAACGCGCCCGTGGACGTGCCGGCAGTCGAGGCCGTGGGCGTCGAGCGCGAGACGGGGTCGGTGGCCACCCTCGCGAAGCCGCCACTGCAAGTTTCGGAGAAGGCCAAGAGCGGCGAACTGCTCACCGCGGACCCGCGCGAGTTGTCCGAGTGGGCGGCGGCTTACGTCAGCGGCGGAAAGGGCGAGCAGGTCGTCCTCGCGTGGCGTTACCTGCGGCCCGGCTGGAAGCTGGCGGTGACGCCGCAGCGCTTCGCCGAGGCGGCGGTGTTACAGGCGCTCGTGGACAGCGCGCGGCTCACGACCGTGGTGGCCGCCGACGGGCAGATGATGACGGAGGTGTCGCTGTCCGTGCGCAACAACGGGCGACAGTTCCTCGAAGTGGAGCTGCCGCCGGGCGCGATGGTCTGGAGCGCGTTCGTCGCCGGCACGCCGGTGCGGCCCACGAAGCAGGGCGGCAAGCTGCTGCTGCCGCCCGACTACGAATACACGGACTTCGCCGGCACGATGGGCCGCGACCTCAGCGGCGCGCCGGTGGTGACGGTGAACTACTCGGCCACGGAGTATTCCCGGCAGGAACAGCGCAACAAGGAGACGCGCGACACCGAGGCGAAGACGAGCTTGGGCCGGTTGAGCGGGATGCTGTCATCGGGCAACCTGAGCGCGGCGAACAACGAGTTCTTCAACTACAAGCGCAACGTGAACAACCCGCAGGGCAATCGCGGTGGCCAAGGCGGCCAAGCGGGCAAGGACATGGACGCGGATGGCGAGTTGCGGCAGTTGAGGGGAGTCAAAACCCAGCTCCGCCGCTCACAGGCGAGCAACTTGGTGCAGGCGCAGCAGGCCTACACCTTGGATAACGCGACGAAGCTGGGCTTGAACGTGGACAACTATTTCGCAGCGGGCAATGACGCCAAAGGCGCGCAACAGCCCGCCCAGCAAGTCCTGCTCTACGACACCGACGCCGCCGAGCAACAGCTCGAGAAGCTCCAGAAAGCGCAGGAAGTGATCGTGGCGACGGTGCAGCCGCTGCGCGTGAACCTCCCCTTGCGCGGCCAGCGCCACGCCTTCACCCAAGTCCTCCAGACCGAGGTGAACAAGCCGATGACGGTCGAGTTCACCGCGCGCAACCAAAAGGCCGGCGGCTGGCTCAAGCCCATCGCGCTGACGCTCGCTGCGTTCCTCGCCCTGTGGATTGCAGCCGCTGTATTCGCCCAGCGCCGGAGGGCGTAGCTCCCCGCTCCCGTAGGAGACGACGTGAGGAGTCTCTGACTGATCCCAATTCCTGAAGGCAATCGGGGTGATGCCAACCAGGCACCACGCCGCGCGCCTTCTACCCTCCTCGGGGAGAAGGTGGCCGCAGGCCGGATGAGGGGTGGGGCCGCCAACGCCGACGCACGTAACCCCTCACCCCCAAACCTCTCCATAAACCTCCCGATAAGGACCCAAAGATTAGGGGCGGACAAAGATGGGCGCTGGAATCTTTGTCCGTCCCAAATCTTTGGGTTTCCCGGCTTTGCTTCATGGTCCCAATGCGCGGCTTGCAAGCCGTGGCGGCGGCCCATGAACCTCTGCGGCTGTCCCGCCTCTGCGGTGTCTGCCCCGAATTTACACCGCAGAGACGGGACGGACGCAGAGGCCGAGGTTCATGGGCTGAAATCGCGGCCGTTGGCGGGCCGCGGATTCTCTACCCTCCTCTGAGGAAGGGAGAGGGAGCCAGCGCGGGTAGCCGTTCCAAAGTCATTCCACCGAGTGTCATTCGGAGTTGGTAGGATATGGCCGAAACAAGTGAGACTCCTCACGTCGTCACCTACGAAGTCAGCGCTGACACTGCGGGCAGTAGAACGTGCTCCGCGCGGCCTGGACGAGGCGCTGGATGGGCGCGGCGCAGTTCACGCAGGGCTGGCCCGCGCGGTCATACACCCGCAGCCGTTCCTGGTAGAAAGCCGAGTTACCTTCCACCGCGCCGTAGTAAAACAACCCGTCCCGCTTCCCGCCGCCCGCGAAGTCCAACGGGATGGTGCTGCCGCACTCAATCGCCTCCGCCAGCACTTCGCGGATGGCCGCGTGCAACCGCGCGACCTCGTCCGCCTTCACTCGCCGCGCCACCCGCCTCGGTGACAGACCCGCGCGAAAGAGCGCCTCGCTCGCGTAGATGTTCCCGATCCCCGCCACCAGCGACTGGTCGAGCAGCTTCACCTTGATGGCCTGCGCCGAGCGACGCAGCGCGGCGTGAAACGCAACGACGGAAAACCCTTCGTCCCACGGCTCCGGCCCGAGAGCGCGCACCGCCGAGTCGTCCAGCGTGAACCGCCCGAACTGGCGCGGGTCTTCATAGACAAAATTGTTCCGGCCCAAGCCCAGCACCACGACCGCGTGTTTCGGCAGCGGCGCGCGCTTCGGCAGCAGGAACATCCGCCCCGTCATGCCCAGATGCCCGGTGACAGTGACCTCACCTGCCCTACCCGGCCGCCGCAGCGTGAACACCAGATACTTGCCCCGCCGCGCCAGCCCCACGAACCGCGCACCCACCAGCACGGCCCGCAGCCCGCGTTCAGTCGTGGGCCGACTCACCTTCACCTTCCGCACCACGACGCTGCGGACCACTTTGTTCCGCAGCACCGGCGCAAGGTAACGGACAAGGACTTCGACTTCAGGCAGTTCAGGCACCAAGACAGCTTGCCGAGAGGCTCGCTGAACTGGAAGCTTGGGGGCATGAAGTTTGTCCAAAATTCCTTTCATGCACAGCACAGCCGCCGCCGTCAAAACGCGCGTTGAATTTCCGCCTCCAATTCGTATGACGCTTCGACTGACCCTCGCCACCGCCCTCGGGCTGGCGTTTCCACTTGCCATCGCCGCCGCGGCGCCGTCGCCCGAGGGCGTGGCTTTCTTCGAGCAGAAGATCCGGCCCGTGCTGCTCGCCGCCTGTTACGAGTGCCACTCGGCGGAGGCGAAGGCGAAGGGTAAGTTGAAGGGCGGTCTCTTCCTCGACACGCGCGCTGCGCTGCTGACCGGCGGCGATGAAGGTCCGGTTCTCGTGCCTGGCAAACCGGACGACAGCCTGCTCATCAAGGCGCTGCGCTGGTCGCGCGAGGACCTGCATATGCCGCCGAAGAAGAAACTGCCGCCCGAGGTCATCGCGGACTTCGAGAAGTGGATCGCGATGGGTGCGCCCGACCCGCGCACCGGTGAGGTGGCCAAGGCGCGGCGCGAAATCAACATCCCGCAAGCCCGCGACTACTGGGCCTTCCGTCCGCTCAAGCCGGTGGCGGTCCCGTCGGTGAAGAATGCGGCATGGGCGAAGACGCCGATTGACCGGTTCATCCTCGCGAAGCAAGAGGCGGCGAAGGTCACGGCCAGCAAACCCATCGCGCGCGAACAGTTGCTGCGGCGCGCGACCTTCGACCTCACCGGCTTGCCGCCGACGCCGGAGGAAATCGCGGCCTTCTCTGCCGACGCCTCGCCGACCGCGCTTGCTTCTGTTGTGAACAAGCTGCTGGCGAAGTCCACTTACGGCGAGCGCTGGGGCCGGCACTGGCTGGACGTGGTGCGCTACGCCGAGAGCAACGGCTACGAGTTCGATGCCTTCCGCCCCGGCGCGTTCCACTATCGCGATTGGGTCATCCGCGCGCTCAACGACGGGATGCCTTACGACCGCTTCATCCGCTGGCAGCTCGCGGGCGACCGGCTTCAGCCGGAAACCATCGCGGGCGCGAGCGCCACGGGCTTTCTCGTCGCCGGCCCGTATCCCGGCCAAATCACAGCCAAGACCATCGAGCGCATCCGCTACGACCAACTCGACGACATGGTCTCGACCATCGGCAGCGGCTTCCTCGGCCTCACGTTTGGCTGCGTGCGCTGCCACGACCACAAATACGACCCGATTCCCCAGACCGATTACTACGGCATCGCCGCCGCGCTCGCGCGCACCGTGCATGGCGAGCTGAAGATTGACCGCGCCCACGAGGAAACGCAGCGCAAGCTCGCGGCGCACAAGCTGGCGGGCGAGCCGTTGCAGGCCGCACTGAAACAGTTTGAAGCCGAACAGTTCCCCGTGCGTTTCGCCAAGTTTCAGTCAACGGAAGCCGCCTTGTCCACGAACGCCGCACCCTGGCAGATGTGCGATGTGACCTCCGCCGCTGCGACCTCCGCCTCGCTCGCCATCGCGCGCGACGGCGCGGTGCGCTACGTGGGCAACAAAACCAAGGACGACACTTACACCGTGAAGGCGGTGACGTATCAGCGCGGCTTGCGCGCGTTCCGACTCGACGCCTTGGCCGATGCGGAGTCGCCCGCGAAAGGCCCGGGGCTTTCGGACAACGGCAACTTCGTCCTCAGCGAATTCAAGGTCACGGCCCGCCCGCTCGACCCGAAGTCGAAGGCCAAACCGGTCACCGCCAAGGTCAAGGCCACCGCCGCCACCTTCGAGCAAAATAACTACCCGCTCGCCGCCGTCACGGATAACAAGCGGGGCTCGGGCTGGGCCGTCGCGCCCGAGTTCGGCAAGAACCACGCGGCCGTTTTCGAAATCGAAGGCGAGCCGTTCGGGTTCGAGGGCGGCACGGAACTCGAGTTCCAGCTCGTGTTCAAAGGCAACTTCGGCCTCGGGAAATTGCGGCTTGGCTTCAGCAACGGCGACAAGACTCCGGCCCTGTCCGATGTGAAAGGCGAGCAGGCGTTACAGGAGTTGAGCACCACGCTGGCCGCGACCGGTGGCTCGCTGAACGCCACGAACCGCCCGGCATTGTTCCGCTGGTTCACGCGCTTTGATACCGACGCCGAGCGGTTGCGAAACGCCGTCCGCGACCACGACGCGAAACTACCGAAGCCTGATTTGGTGCCCGTGTATTCCACGAAAGCCGGCGGGCAGGACGTTCACCTGCTGCGGCGCGGCGAGGTGGATGCCAAGGTCGCCAAGGCCGACCCAAATTATCTTCAAGTGCTTAACACCGCCGCCGACGGCGCGAAGCGCTGGCTCCCGAAGCCCGAGGCCGACCCCCGCATCGCCCTCGGCGACTGGCTCACGGACGCGCAGCACGGCGCGGGCAGCCTGCTCGCGCGTGTGATGGTGAATCGCGTTTGGCAACATCACTTCGGGCGCGGCCTCGTCGCGACGCCGAACGACTTCGGTGTGCAAGGCAAGCCGCCGACGCATCCCGAGTTGCTCGACTGGCTCGCGGGCGAGTTCGTGCGCGGCGGCTGGCAGCTCAAGCCGTTGCACCAGCTCATCATGGCAAGCGCGGTTTATCAGCAAGGCGCGGAGCTGAAGCCGGCGAATCTCAAGGCCGACCCCGAGAACAAACTCTGGTGGCATCGCCCCGCGCGTCGTCTCGAAGCCGAGGCCATCCGCGACGCGCTTTTGACCGTCGGCGGTCGGCTCGATGAAAAACTCTACGGCCCGAGCGAGACGAACTACGAGTCACCGCGCCGCAGCGTTTATCTCCGGGTGAAGCGCAGTGAACTCATCCCTTTCCTCACGCTCTTCGACGCGCCCGAGCCAGCGGCGAGTGTCGGAGAACGCGGCGCGACGACCCTGCCCACGCAGGCGCTCGCGATGATGAACTCGACCTTCGTCCGCGACATCGCTGACCGGCTCACGAAGCGCGTGCTCCAGCCCGGCGTCGAGCCAACCGCAGCCATCGCACAGGCCAGCCGCATCGCGCTCGGCCGCGCGCCGACTCCCGCCGAGCAGGCGCGGCTCGTGAAGTTCTACGAGCAGCAGCTTGAGCTGCTCGGCCCGCCGTCCGCCGACCCGAAGGCCACCGCCGCGCAAACCACCCGCGCCCTCACCGAAACCTGCCTCGTCCTGCTCTGCATGAACGAGTTCATCTACGTGGATTGATTTATGTTCGGCCAATACGCTCCCAACGAACTCGCCTTGCCATCCCGCCGCAGCTTCCTCCAGCGCTCCGGCTTCGGCCTCGGCTCTGTCGCGCTCGGCACCTTGCTGCACGAAGCCAAAGCTGCGCCGGTGAACCCGCTCGCCGCGCGCCCGCCGCTGTTCCCCGCCAAGGCCAAGCGCATCGTGTGGCTGTTCATGACCGGCGCGCCGTCGCAGGTGGACACATGGGATTACAAACCCGAGCTGCAGAAGCGCAACGGTGAAGTCCTACCGGGCAGCGACCCGAAGACCGGCTTCTTCACCACCAGCGGAAAGATTCTCAAGTCACCCTTCGGCTGGAACCAGCATGGCCGCTCCGGCGCGTGGGTCTCGGACATTCTCCCGCACCTTTCGCATCATGTGGACGACATGGCGTTCATCCACTCAATGCACCTGCGTGCGAATAACCACGCCCCCGCCTCGATGGAGCTCATGTGCGGCGTGGACCGGCCCGGCCTGCCCAGCGCCGGCGCGTGGGTGACTTACGGACTCGGGGCGGACAACCAGAACCTCCCCGCGTTCGTCGTGCTGCACGAGACACGCCCGCGCGGCGACGACCAGATTTGGAGCGCGGGCTTCCTGCCAAAAACTTATCAAGCCCTCACGCTCGACGCCCGGCGCAAAGAGGCGATTGATAATCTTGCCCGCGCGAAGGATGAATCGGAAACGCAGCAGCGCGCGACGCTCGACTTGCTGGGCTCACTCAACCGCGACCACGCGCAGGCCCGGCCAACGCAGGCCGATTTGCTTTCGCGCATCAACTCCTTCGAGCTGGCCTATCGGATGCAGATGGCCGCGCCCGAGGCGATGGACATTGCGAACGAGTCCGCCGCGACGCGCCAGCTTTACGGCGTGGACAATAAGGAGACGCAAACCTTTGGCCGCCAGTGCCTCATCGCGCGCCGGCTGCTGGAGCGCGGCGTGCGCTTCGTGCAAATCTTCGCCGGTAAGGGCACGGGCGGCGACGGCAGCGTGAACGACGTGCCGTGGGACGGGCACAACAACATCGAGACGAACCACCGCTCCTGCGGTGCCGCGACGGACCAGCCCGCCGCCGCGTTGCTCACGGACCTCAAGATGCGCGGGATGCTGGAAGACACCATCGTCGTGTGGGGCGGCGAGTTTGGGCGCACGAGCGATTCGCAGGGCAGCTTGGGCCGCGACCACAACCCGAAAGGCTTCACCATCTGGCTGGCTGGCGGCGGCGTGAAGGGCGGCGTCCACTACGGCGCGACGGACGAGTTCGGCTACAAGGCGGTCGAGGACAAGGTCCACGGCAACGACCTGCATGCGACGATTCTCCACCTGCTCGGCATGGACCACGAGAAGCTGACCTACCGCCACAACGGCCGCGACTACCGGCTCACGGACGTGGGTGGAAACTTGATTCGTGAGATTCTCGCGTGAGCGCAACGCCCCCGTGAAGGCAGCCGCGCCCATCCTCATCCTGCTGGTCTTTCTCGGTGTGGCGCGATTGTCCGCCGCGCCGGCGGAGGGATTGTCGGAGGAGACATTCCGCAAGCGCACAGAATGGTGGAGCCTGCAACCCATCCGCTCGCCCGGCTTGCCAACGGCCAAACAAGTAGCTTGGTGCCGCACAGACCTCGACCGCTTCGTCCTCGCCGGCCTTGAGAAATCCAGATTGAAGCCCGCGCCGGAAGCCGACGCGCGCACGCTCGCCCGCCGCCTGAGCTTCGCGCTCACGGGCCTGCCGCCGCGCCCGGAGGACGTGGAAGCGTTCGTCCGCGCCAGCTCACTTTCTCACTCTCCCGCTTTCTCACCTGCCAGCGGAGCAGGTGAGAAAGTGGGAAAGCGGGAGAGTGAGACCGCCTACGACGCACTCGTGGACTCGCTCCTCGCCAGCCCGCAATTCGGCGAGCGCTGGGCGCGGCATTGGATGGATGTCGTCCACTACGCCGACACCCACGGCTACGAATGGGACGCGCCCGCCAAGCACGCTTGGCGTTACCGTGATTATCTTGTCCGCGCCTTCAACGCGGACGTGCCCTTCAAGCAACTCGCCCTCGAACAACTCGCCGGCGACCTCCTCCCGCTTCGCGTGGACCCGTGCACTGGTTTGAACGAAGCCATCCTCGGCCCCATGTCGCTGCGCCTTGGCGAGCGTCGGCACGGCGACAACGCCGCCGCCGAAGGTGTCACGCAGGAAGCCATCGCCAACATCATCGACACGGTCAGCAAGGGCTTTCTCGGCACCACCGTCGCCTGCGCGCAGTGCCACGACCACAAGCTCGATGCCATTTCCCAACGCGACTACTACGCGCTCGCTGGCATCTTCATGAGCACCCGCTGGGGCGCACGCAGCGCGGACGCCGTGGACCCGAATCTCGAAGTGCTCGCCGAGCTCCGCCGCCACAAGCAGTCCCTCCGCGGCGAGTTGGCGAAACTCTGGCTCAACTCGCGCGAGCCGCTGGTGGCAAAACTCGCCGCACTTCCCGCAGACGAGAAACCATCGCCCGCCTTCCCCGACTCGCTCGCGTCGTTCTGGCGACAGACGTTGCTCCGCTCGACCAATGGCGTCGCCCTCGCCACGGCGTGGCCGAAACTGCGCGAGGAGTTTCAGCGCGAGCGCGAGAAGCGCGTCGCCGCGAACCAGACGAACCTCGCCCTAGTCGCCGACTTCACCCGCGCGGGCATGGAGTGCGGCTGGCGCTGGGACGGCTCCGGCATGAAGCACGGCCTCGTCCGCGACGGCGAGCCCGTCGTGGCCGATGAGGGCGAAGCCGCGCTCGCGCAACTTCTCCCCGCCGGCCGCTGGTCGCACGCGTGGTCGCAGCGTCTTGCGGGCGCGGTGCGCAGCCCGCTCTTTGCGCCGGAGACGGCGGTGACTTTCTCCGCTGGCTACGCGGCCGGGAGGCACGCCGCGCGCGCGTTCATCGTGGACCAGGCGTTTCATTCCGAGCGCCTCGCCTTCCTCAATCAGCCGCAGCCCGCGTGGCTCACGCTCACCGCCGGCAACTTCGACAAACTCGCCGGCGGCAACGACACCAGCCGCGCCCGCCGCGTCTATCTCGAACTCGCCACCAAGTCGCTGAACAACTACTTCCCGCCACGCACCGGCTACGGTGGCCTCAAGGAAACCGACGTGGCCGACGAGCGCTCGTGGTTCGGCCTCACGCGCGTTTACCAGCACGCCGCCGGCAAACCGCCGCAGGATGAACTCGCGCGCTTCGCCCCGCTCTTCGCTAACGAGGCCGCGCCCGAGTCGAAGGAGCAACTCGCTGCGCGCTTGGCCGATGTGTTGCTCGCCGCCGTCAGGCGTTGGGCCGAGGACCGCTGCGACAGCGAGGATGTGCGCGTGCTCAACGAAGCCCTCGCCGCCAAGTGGCTGCCGAACGAATCCACCAACGCCGCGCTCGCGCCACTCGTGGCCGCCTATCGCGCGACCGAGAAGCGTCTCCAGCCCGACCGCACCATCGGCTCGGCGGACGACTGGAACGAGGCCCGCGACGAACGCCTCAGCGTGCGCGGTGGCTACACCGACTTCGGCGACGCCGTGCCGCGCGGCAACATCCGCCTCCTCGGCGGCCCGGCCACGCGAGACGTTCTCGATTCGAGCGGACGGCTCGAACTCGCCCGCAGCATCGCCAGCGACACTAACCCGCTCACCGCGCGCGTCTTCGTGAACCGCGTGTGGCTGCACCTCTTCGGCGAGGGCCTTGTGCGCACGCCGGATGACTTCGGCCACCTCGGCGAAAAGCCCGTTCATCCCGAACTGCTCGATTATCTCGCCGCGCGCTTCGTGGCCGAGGGCTGGTCGCTCAAGAAACTGGTGCGCCTCATGGTCACGTCCGCGACGTGGCGGCAGGCCAGCACGACGAGCGCGGCGGCCCTCACCAAGGATGCGGAGAATCGCCTGTGGCATCATTTCCCCCAGCAGCGACTCGACGCCGAGTCCATCCGCGACGCGCTGCTCGCCGTCTCCGGCCGCCTCGACCCCGCGTTGGGCGGCGAGCCGATTGACTCCTATCGCACCGCGCAGGACGCGGCGAAGCGCCTTTTCAGCGGGCCGCTCGATGGGTTGGGTCGCCGCAGCCTCTACTTGAAGATGACCTTGATGGAGCCGCCCAAGTTCCTCGCGCTCTTCAACCAGCCCATCCCCAAGCTCACCACCGGCAAGCGCGACGTGACCAACGTCCCCGACCAGGCGCTCGCGTTGCTCAACGACCCGTTCGTCCTCGCGATGGCGAAGCACTGGGGCGACCGCGTGCTCAAGGACGGCGCAACCACTCCCGAGGCGCGGGCCAAGGCGATGTTCGCCACCGCGCTCGGCCGCCCGCCACGCGACGAGGAGCTGTCACGACTCGTGAAGCTCGCGTCGCGCTCGGCGGAACTGCACGGCCTCGCGCCCGGTGCGCTCATGGCCTGCGCGCCCGTCTGGCACGACGTGGCGCACGCGCTGTTCAACGTGAAGGAGTTCATCTATGTCCACTGAAAGGAACTTGAGCTGTGTTGGCACGGGCGTTCTGGCTGGACGCGCGCTCCTCCCTCACCCCGGCCCTCTCACGCTGTGAAAGGGAGAATCGCAGTCCGCGTCCGGTGTCGCTGAATCGTCCAGTGAGTCGAACAGCTGTCGAACTGGCTCCCTCTCCCAGCGGGAGTGGGCCGGGGTGAGGGAGAACGGCTCCGAACACACAACCAAATCCCGCACACTCGTAACGCGTATTTCCCTCTGCCCCGGTCGCCTCGTGCCCGCCGCCACGCGTCGCAGCTTCCTCCAGCAATCCAGCCTCGGCTTCGGCTGGCTCGCCTTCGCCGGCTTGTTCGGGCGCACAGCGGCCTCAGCCATTCCGCACTCCACATTCCGCACTCCGCATTTCCCGCCCCGCGCCAAGCACGTCATCTTTCTCTTCATGGATGGCGGCGTGTCGCATGTGGACACCTTCGACCCCAAGCCCGAGCTGACGAAGCGCAACGGCCAGCCCGCGCAGTGGCGTGCCGATGAGCTTTCCCAGAGCGTCAGCGCGAACCGCAAGTGGCTGAAGAACCAGTGGGAGTTCAAACAGCGCGGCCAGTCCGGCCTGTGGGTGAGCGACCTCCTGCCGCACATCGCGGGCGTCGCGGATGAGCTTTGCGTCGTGCGCTCGATGGTCGGCGAGACGCCGTTGCACGGCGCGCAGAGCCTGCTGCTCCACACGGGCCGCAGCATCGGCGCGGCGCCGAGTCTCGGCTCGTGGGTTTCCTACGGCCTCGGCACCGAGAACGAACAGCTCCCGAGCTACATGCTGCTCAACAACGACTGGGTGCCCAACGGCGGCTCGCAGAACTTCGCCAGCTCGTTCCTCCCCGCGACGCATCAGGCCACGCCCGTCCGCGCTAAGGGCCGGCCCGTGGACAACATCACGCCCGCCGACCCCGCCGCGTTGCAGCGCGCGAAGCTGGATTTCCTCCGTGAGCAAGACTCGGCCACCGCGAAGTCCCTCGGCGGCTCCGACGCCATCGAGTCCGCCATCAAGAACTACGAGACCGCCGCGCGGATGCAGTCGCTCGTGCCTTCGCTCTGCGACGTGAGCGGCGAGAGCGCCGAGACGCTCCGCCTCTACGGCGTGGACCGCGCGAATGACTTCGACAAGTTCTACGCGCTCCAGTGTCTGCGGGCGCGGCGCATGGTCGAGGCCGGCGTGCGCTTCATCGAGGTCACCTGCCCGCTCACGCACAACAACAACGCGCCGTGGGACCAGCACGGTGAGTTGCGCAAGCGCCACGAGGAGAACGCTCGCATCACGGACCAGCCCGTCGCCGCGCTCATCCGCGACTTGAAGGCGCGCGGCCTGCTCGACGAGACGCTCATCCTCTGGGCCGGCGAGATGGGCCGCACGCCGCACTCCTCCGGCACGGATGGCCGCGACCACCACGTCAGCGGCTACACCATCTTCATGGCCGGCGGCGGTGTGCGCGGCGGGATGACTTACGGCACCACGGACGAGATGGGCATGAGCGCCGTCGAGCACCGCGTGGACATCCACGACCTGCACGCGACCATCCTCCACCAACTCGGCATGGACCACGAACGCCTCACCTTCCGCTTCGGCGGCCGCGACCAGCGCCTCACGGATGTGCATGGGCGAGTCATCCAAGAGATTCTCACCTGACGTGTCTGCCTGACACCCACCCACCGAGTCCGAAATGAAAACTCCGTGCTTCCTCGCACTTGTGCTTGTCGCCAGCCTCCAGCCACTCCACGCGGCAGACGAGCCGATGCAAAAGTAAACCGTTGTTTACAAGCAGGTGGGCGGCCTCGAGATCAAGGCCGACGTCTTCGCTTTTCGTGACGTGAAGGTGCGCCCGGGTGGTCTGGCTTCACGGCGGCGCGCTTATCAACGGGCATCGCGAGGGCCTCAGCGCGGCGGTGAAGAACTTCGCGTCCACCAACGGCTACGTGCTGGTCTCCATCGACTACCGCCTCGCGCCGGAAACCAAACTGCCTGGCATTATCGAAGACGTGGAGGACGCCTTCAAATGGCTCCGTCGCGAGGGGCCGGTGCGGTTCCATCTTGATCCGAATCGCATCGCCGTGACGGGCGGTTCGGCGGGCGGTTATCTCACGCTCGTCACCGGCCATCGCGTCCAGCCGCGGCCGCGCGTGCTGCTGGCGTTTTGGGGTTACGGCGACTTGGTTGGCGACTGGTATGCCGCGCCGAGTCCGCACGCACGCCACAACCAGAAGAAATTCACCGCCGAGGAGGCGTGGCAGCAGGTAGGCGGGCCGCCGGTGGCGGACTCCCGCGACCGCAAGGGCGACGGCGGCATCTTCTACAACTGGTGTCGCCAGACCGGGGCATGGCCCAAGGCCGTGACTACTTGGGATCCGCGAGCCGAGCCGGAAAAGTTTTTCCCCTTCATGCCGGCGAAGAACGTCCGCGCCGGCCATCCGCCCACCGTGCTCATCCACGGCACTACGGACACCGACGTGCCCTTCGAGCAGTCACAGATGATGGCGCGGGAGCTTCAGAACCATGGCATCGCGCATCAGTTTCATCAAGTGGCCAATGGCGAACACGGGCTGGCGGGAGCCGCGCGCGGGGAAATTGATGAGGCTCACCGCAAGGCCTTCGAGTTCCTGAAGCTGCAACTGGAGCGCCCGTGAACCTGACGGGACGACTCAAGCGTGCTCAAGGGCGCGGCCGCAGCTTCACTGCTGCGGCGCGTGGCTTCGCCTTGTTGGACCGGCCCTTGGGCGCGGAGCCATTCGATGCCAGGCGGATGAACTCCGTCTGGCTGCGCACGGCCTTCGCACCGCATTTCGGGGTCGCGCGTTGGTAAGTGCCGTCGGCTTGCAGCACGCGGGCCTTCACGGTGTCGGCCAGCACGGTGTCGAGCAGTTCGCGCTTCACGCGGTCGCGGAGGTTGCCGTCCTCGATCGGGAAGACGACCTCGACGCGGCGGAAGAAATTGCGCGGCATCCAGTCGGCGCTGCCGACGAAGACCTCCGGCTGGCAGGCGTTTTCGAAGTAGAAGATGCGGCTGTGCTCGAGGAAGCGGTCCACGACGCTGCGCACGGTGATGCGCTCGCTCACACCCTTCACGCCGGGGCGCAGGCAGCAGATGCCACGGACGATGAGGTCAATCTTCACGCCCGCCTGCGACGCGCGGTAGAGCGCCTCGATGATGTCGCGGTCCACGAGCGAGTTCAGCTTGGCGATGATGCGCGCGGGCAGGCCGCGCTTCGCGTTCGCGGACTCTCGCTCGATGAGCTTGAGCATTCGGCTGTGCAGCTCGAAGGGCGCGACGAGGAATTTCCGCGTGCCTTGGAACTGGCAGATGCCCGTGAGCAGGTTGAAGAGCGACGACGCGTCGTTGCCGAACTCCGGGCGGCACGTCAGCAGGCCGAGGTCCGTGTAGAAGCGCGCGGTGGTGGCGTTGTAGTTGCCGGTGGCGAGGTGGACGTAGCGGCGGATGCCGTCAGCGTCGCGCCTCACGATGAGCGTCATCTTGCCGTGGACCTTGTAGCCCACGAGGCCATAGACGACGTGGACACCCGCCTCTTCCAGCCGCCGCGCCCACGCGATGTTGTTGGCCTCATCGAAGCGGGCCTTCAGCTCGACGACGGCTGTGACCTGCTTGCCGTTGCGCACGGCGTTCATCAGCGCGCCGACGATGCGCGGGTCGCCGCCGGTGCGATAGAGCGTCATCTTGATGGCGAGCACGTCCGGGTCTTCCGCTGCCTGCGCGAGCAGTTCAACGACGCTGCTGAAGTTGTCGAACGGATGGTGCAGCAGCACGTCGCGCTCGCGGACGGCGGCGAAAAGGTCCGTCTGGTCACGCAGCGCGGGAGCCACGCGCGCGATGAACGGCGGGTCGCGCAGTTCCGGTGAATGGTCGCCCTCGACAATGGCCATGAGCCGCACCGGGTTGATCGGGCCGTCAATGATGTAGAGGTCGTCCTCGGCGAGATGGAGTTTCTCCAGCAGCTCGGCGCGAATGTCCGGCGGGCAGTCGGCGGAGACCTCGAGTCGCACGGCCTCTCCCTTGCGGCGGTTGTGCAGCTCCTCCTCGACGGCTTTGATCAGGTTCGCGGTGTCCTCCTCGTCAATGTAAAGCTCGCTGTTGCGCGTGACGCGGAACTGCCAGTGGCCGAGCAGCTTCGTCCCCGGAAACAGGTCAGCGAGATAGTGGCCGACGAGGTGCGCCAGAAAGACGTAGTCCTGCCGTGAGTCGTCGCGCGGCAGCTTGACCAGCCGGGGCAGCGCGCGCGGCACCTGCACGACTGCGAGCCGCCGGTGGTTCCCGCTGTTCAGCCGCACCTCGATCTGCACGATGAGGTTGAGCGTCTTGTTGAGCAGTTGCGGGAAAGGATGCGCGGGGTCGAGACCGAGCGGCGTGAGGACGGGCCAGACTTGCGTATGGAAATAGCTTTCCATCCACACGCGGTCGGCAGGGCCAAGCTCGGCGACCCCGAGGAAGCGAATCCCATTCTCCGCGAGAGCGGGCACGAGCTGCTCGCGCCAGCAGCGGAACTGCGCCCCGACCATCTCGCGCACGCGGCGGTGGATGGCGCGGAATCCCTCGCTCGCGGTCAGTCCATCCACGCTCCGCTCGACCACGTCGCTCTCGATCTGCTGCTTGATGCCGGCCACACGAACCTCGAAGAACTCGTCGAGGTTCGAGCTGGTGATGCAGAAGAACTTCACGCGCTCGAGCAGCGGCGTGGTGGGGTCAAGCGCCTCGTCGAGCACGCGCTGGTTGAAGGCCAGCCAGCTCAACTCGCGGTTGAGGAAGTGCTCCGGTGCGAATCTGGTGACGGTGGTGGCCATGCCAAAGGGAGCGCAGCTTAGGCACGCGGCGTGTCGGTGGAAAGTGACAATTGCGTGGCGGGAACCGGAGCCAGCGCGAAACGCAGGCTCAGGCATTTCTCATTGGCCTGCCGGCGGATTCGACCCAGCCCTCGACAGCATTCAGGGGCGACGCGAGCCGCGCATCCGTCCGTGTCGAATTGCGCCCGCCGTGCTTCCAGCCTCGACCTTTCGTGCGTCCGCCATGACTCTCGTCCGCACAACGCACCGCTCTCACACCCTGACTGCTGCCAGCTTATGTGGAATCGCCGCAACCTCCTCACCGCCCTCGCCCCCGCCGCCGCCAGCTTTGCCCTGCCGCACTCGGTTGCCGCTGCCGACAAAGTCGTGGCCAGCGTCGCGGACCGCACCAGCTCCATCCGCATCACCAAGCTCACCGCCACGCCGATGCAGCGGAAGGTCTATCTCAAGATCGAGACCAACCACGGCGTCACCGGCTGGGGCGAGATTGACCAGCTCGAGCCTTACGTCGCCGCGTTGCTGGCCAAGTCGCTCTTCGAGTTGCTCGACGGCGAGAACCCCACGCGCATCGAGTTCCTCTGGCAGAAGATTTACCGCTCGCACCGCGATATGCGCGGCGGGCCGTTCATGACGCACACGCTGGCGGGCATTGACATGGCGCTGTGGGACATCGCCGGGAAACTCTGGGGCGTGCCCATGTATCGGCTGCTCGGCGGCCCCACGCGCGACAAGGTCCGCGTGTATCCCTCCGCCACGGCGACGAAGGTGGGCGCGGGATCGGAGGAATTCTCCGGCACCCCCGCCGACATGGAGCGGCACGTGCGCAACATCGCCAACGCCCGCAAGCAGGTTGGCCCGGCGGGCATGGTGATGCTCGACGCCCACTGTGCGCTGCCGCCGCCGTTCCTCATCCAGCTCGCCGGCGCGATCCAGCCCTACGACGTGACTTACATCGAGGAACCCGCCGTGCCGGGGAACATCGAGGTCTTCAAGCGCATCAAGCAGCATGTCAAAATCCCGCTGGCCATCGGCGAGCAGGCGCGGACCATCTGGGACGTGATTCCCTATCTCCAAGAGCGGATCGGCGATTTCCTTCAAGTGGACATGGCGCACACGGGTGGGCCGTCGCAGTTGCTGAAAATCGCCATGCTCGGCGAGGCCTATCACGTCCCCATCGCGCCGCATTCTGTCACGACCGACCTCGGCATGTCCGCGAGCCTGCACGTCTCGGCATCCGTGCCGCTCTTCCTCATCCACGAATACTACCCGAGCATCACGCCGAAGGACTTGATTCGGAAAAGCTGGGAAGTGGACAAGGATGGCTACGCCTCGCTGCCCACCACACCCGGCCTCGGCTGCGAGGTCAACGAAGCGCGGCTCGAAGAAATCTCCCGCACACCCGCCAAGCCCGAGTGGCCCACGCGCGGCCGGCTCAAGGACGGCTCCATCGCGGACTACTAAGCCGGAAAGATGCAGATGGAGCGCTGGCTTCCAAGCCGGCTTTGCGAGTTCGGAGGAGGGAGGGCCAAGTCAAGCAGGCGGCATTGAGCAGCAACCAATAGGTGCGCAGAAGGTCACAGACCAAACGCACGCAATCGTTCCGTCCCGACCCAAGCTGGCTTGAAAGCCGGCGCTCCATCACTTGCTCCGCTCCGCCCTGCGCCGGTAGAAGAAGTAAATCGGCACGCCGATGAGCACCAGCGCGGTGCCGAGCGCGAAGTTGAGCAGGCCGGGCTTTCCCGCCGCCAACGCCGCACGATATGTGTTCACGTCGTTCACTATGGTCAGCACGAGGAACACGGCGGAGAACGCGACGAAGATTCCCGGCACCCACGGATAGCCCGGCACCTTGTAGGGACGCGGCGCGTCCGGCTCCTTGCGGCGCAGGACGAAGACGCCATACGCGCCGAGGCCGTAGAAAATCCAGCTCACGAAGATGAGCGTGTCCGTCAGCGTGTCGAACGTCCCGGTGAACACGAGGGCGATGCTCCACAGCCCTTGCACGACCAGTGATGCCGCCGGGGTGTGGAAGCGCGGATGCACCCGGCCCAGCATGGCGGGGAAGAGATTGCGTCGCGCCATCGTGAAATACACCCGGGCGCTGGCGAGGATGGTCGCGTTGTTCGCTCCGAAGGTGGAAATCATCACCACCACTGCAATCCACTTGCCGCCACCGCTCATCACGCGCTCGGCCACGTCGGCGGCGACCAGCTTCGACTGCGCCATCAGCTCGGCGGGCAGCACCCAGCAATACGCGAGGTTCAGCCCCAGATAAATCCCCGTCACGATGAACATCCCCAGCACCGTTGCCCTCGGCACATTCCGCTGCGGGTCACGCACCTCCCCCGCGCAAAACGTCGTCTTCACCCAGCCGTCATACGCCCAGAACGCGCCTTGCAGCGCCGCCGCGATGGCCACCGCGAGTTCAAACCCGTGCTTCTGCAACGCCGGCACGCACGTGGACAAGTTTGCCACGCTCCCGCCCGCGCCCGTCACGAGGAATGCCGCGAGGAACAGCGCCGCCATGCCCGCGAGCTTCGCGACCGTGAAGATGTTCTGCACCGCGCCGCCGAAGCGCACGCCGAGATAGTTCACCGTCGTCAGCACCACGATGACAAACGCCGCGAGACACTTCACACCGAACTCCTTCATCGGCGCGATGTCCCCGATGAACGGGACATGGAACGACCACTCCGCCGCCGCGCTGCTGAGTTCCGGCAGCGGTTGGAGCTTGGTGCAATACTCTGCGAACACATACGCTAGCGCCGCGATGCTCCCCGTCTGAATCACCGCGAAGACCGCCCAGCCGAACAGGTAGGCGACGAACGGCCCATACATTCTCTCGAAGAACACATACTGGCCGCCGGTCTCCGAGATGAAGCTGGAAATCTCCGCATTGGTCAGCGCGCCGAAGAGCGTGATGACGCCCGCGAGCACCCACACCGCTAGCAGCAGCTCCGTGGACCCGAGCTGCCCCGCCATCACGCCCGGTTTCCGGAAGATGCCCGACCCGATGACGCCCCCCACCACGAGCATCGTCGTGGTGAACAGGCCGAGCGTGGGGAGCAACTGGCCGGGGCTTGGCGTGGCGGCGGTGGGCTGGGACATCGGAGAAGTGTTACGCGTTCCGGGGTTGGGGGGAAGAAATCAGTGTTCTGTATCAGAAGGCAATGGAGTTCCCTCACCGACTGTCCACTGAACTCTAAATCGTTCCGGCTTGGTCGGAATGATGCAGCGGGGTTCAGGGCAAACTCAGCGGGCGCATCACAAGGTCTTGAGATACTCGATCAAGGCCCACCGGTTGTCGTCGCTCGCGATTCGGGACCAGAAATCGTGCCCTTGATTTCCGTTGCCCAAGCGCCGGGTGTTAAACCAATCACGGTCATCACCGTGCGCGCGGAGCAAGTGCGCCTTGTCGCGCGCCTGTGTTGCTGGCATCTCCGGGTTAAGCGCCTGGCCCACCTTCGGTTTGTCCAGCTTGCGAGCCGCAAGCACACTGAACACGCCCGGCCTTTCGGAAGCGGGGCCGAGCAGATGGTAGAGCGTCGGCACGCTGCCGTTGTGCAAGTAGGGGAAGTTGGCCCAGACGCCGGTCAAGGGTGTTGCTGCGTAGCCTTTGCTCCGGCTCAACTGTCCTTCCTTCGCGATCGGGCTGCCGTTGAAGGCGGCGGTGAATCCGGCGTTGACTATTTCCATGCGGTCGGGATCGGTGCCGACCTCCGTGTGGAGGCCGGTCCAACGGATGTTGCCCTGCCCGTCGTAGGTTCCGTGGCAGGTGGCGCAGCCGAGCTTGTCTGACTCTAACAGGGCCTTGCCCTTGGCAGCCAGGCTGGCATCCACGGGGTAGGGATAACGCGGCGGGCGCAGGTGTTGGATGACGCTCTTGAAGTCCGCCTGAATGGTCGGTAGCACCGAGGTGGCGAGCTTGTCGAAGGATTGGTCCAGTGCCAGTTCCATGGAGGAGGCCATGAGGGGAAAGGTGCCTTGGAAGCTGCCGTCACAATACCAGCGTTGGAAGGGCATCTTGGCTGCCGCATGCCAGAGGGGCGAGGTCTTGACGTCGCCGCGACCGACCTCACCGGCTGCCGGCATGGCCCCGCCGTGCGCCCGCATGTGCATCTCGACATGGGAGGCGGGGAACGCCGTGGAGCGTCCGCGGGTCAGCGGATCAAACGCCGGGTGATGGTGGCGGCGAAGGATTTCGTGCGCGCTCCTGGCCGTGGCCCTGTCGAGCGGATCGGCGCGGAGGGCGGTGAGTTGCGCGAGATCCGTCACGTGTTGCGCGGCCTTGCCCAGAATCATTTCGTCGAGGGTCTTGGTGCCGGCACCGAGGTAGGCGACGCCATCTATCTCCGCCATGTGACACGCGAGGCAGTTAACAGATACCTGCGAAACAAAGTTACTGGAGAATCGCTCGCTCCTCGAACGGCCGGGAGCTGCAGCACGACGGCCAGCACGATGACGTAAACGGCTTCATAGAGTTGGGTCGGGTGCCGCACCACCCCATCTCCAAAATCCACCCCCCAAGGCAAGGCGGTTGCAACGCCGTGGGTTTGATCGTCAAGCCCCGTGAGAAAGCACCCGATGCGCGCGATGGCGGCGCCGACCGCGAGTGGATACACGAAGAACTCCCCGGTCTGCGTGCGCAACTGGAGCCGGTTTTTCACGAACTCGATTCCCGCCCAGCCGCCGAGGATCGCCCCGATGGTGCTCTTGCCGTTCGTCAGGAGTCGGTCCCAAGAGTTGCCGGCCGCAAGGTCGCGGAGGCCTGCGAGCAGCACCACGACCTTGGAGCCGAGCCATGCGCCGAACAGGCAGCCACAGATCAACCAGAAGATCGTCTCCAGCGGAAACGGGGCGCGCCCAGCCCGACGGCGAATGTAGAAATACAGCCCAACCGCACATCCGTATGCGATGGCTTCGAAAACCATGTGCGGATTCAGCGCGAGTTGCAGATTCATGCCGTTGGCACTGGGGAACGCAGCGAGTCTAGCCCCCGCCATCGCGCGCGAGCTGCAAAAGATCCGGCTGCCCATCGTGGACATAAGCGCCGCGCGCCTTGTGCCGTCGCTGCCGTGGTTCGAGACGGATGACGCGGCCATCGCGCAGATGGCGTTCGAGCACTTGCGGGAGCGCGGCTTCCGCAACTTCGCCTTCTGCGGCGACCGGCGGTTCAACTGGTCCACCTGGCGGCAGGAGCATTTCGAGCGCGCCGTCCGAGCCGAGGGTGGCAACTGCATTCCTTACGAGCCGGCGGGCAGCCGCGCCGCCGACCACGATGAGACCGAGGAGATCGCCCGGTGGATTCGCAAGCTGCCCAAGCCTGTCGGCGTCATGGCCTGCTACGACCTGCGCGGCACGCAGGTGCTAGACGCCTGCCGCCGTCTCGCAGTCCCCGTGCCCGACGAGGTCGCCGTCGTGGGCGCGGACAACGACGAGCTTCTCTGCGAGCTGGCGCACCCGCCGCTCTCGAGCGTGATCCCGAACACCCGCCGCACCGGCTACGAGGGCGCTGCGCTGCTCGACACCTTGATGAGCGGTGGCAAGGCCCGCGGCGAGACGCACCTCATTCCCCCGCTCGGCGTCGCCACGCGCCAGTCCACGGACGTGCTGGCCATCGAGGACCAGCACGTCTCGCGCGCCGTGCGTTTCATCCGCGAGCACGCCTGCGACGGCATCAACGTGCAGGACGTGCTGCACGCCGTGCCGCAGTCGCGTCGGCTGCTGGAGGCGCGCATCCGCAAGCTGCCCGGTCGCACACCGCACGAGGAAATCCTCCGCGTCCAGCTCCACCGCGTGAAGCAGCTGCTGACCGAGACCGACCTGACGCTCGAGGCCATCGCCGAGCGCACGGGCTTCAACCACAGGGAGTATCTCAGTGTTGTCTTCCGCCGCGAGATCAGCACGCCGCCCAGCCGCTACCGTGAGCAGAACCGGTGAGAGTCGTGAGGGCGGACACTCCTGTCCCCCATCAGCGCGCCCGTCGCACCCTTTCGGCATTTTTTCAAAGGGGACAAGAGTGTCCCCGCTACTCTGCAGCGCGCGGCTTGCAGCTCGGAAGTTTTCAGCAATATTCTCGAACGACTACGCACGGCGCGCAGTCGAAACGCAGATGTTTTCAAATCGTCACGGCCTGACCCGACGCCTGACCCTCCGGCTCCTCGCCGGAATTGCGGCGCTGCTGCTCGCCACCCACGCGCGCGCCGCGCAGCACGACGATGCCGACCAGGTCTTTTTCCGTGAGGGTCGCATCCCCAAGCTCCGCATCGAGATTTCCCCCGCCGAGCTGGCCAAGCTCAACAAGGACAACCGCTCCTTCGTCCGTTGCACGATCCGCGAGGGCGACGAGTTCATCTACAGCGAGGTGGGCATCCACCTCAAGGGCGCGGCAGGCAGCTTCCGCCCCGTCGGCGACCGCCCGGCGCTCACGCTCAACTTCGACAAGTTCCGCGAGAAGCAGAAATTCCACGGCCTCGACAAGTTGCACCTGAACAACTCCGTGCAGGACGGCAGCTATCTCTGCGAGCATCTCGCCTCCGTGATCTTCAATGCCGGCGGCGTCCCCGCGCCCCGCATCTCGCACGCGCGCGTCTGGCTCAATGGGCGCGACCTCGGCTTCTACGTGCTCAAAGAGGGCTTCGACACGCAGTTCCTCCTGAACCAGTTCGGCAGCAAGTCCGGCAACTTCTACGACGGCGGTTTCTGCGCGGACCTCGACCAGAAGAAGTCCCGCAAGTCCGGCCCCGGCCCCGACGAGCAGGCGGACTTGAAGGCACTCGTCGCCGCCGCGCGCGAGCCGGACCTCGCCAAGCGCGCCGAACGGCTCAACCAGACGCTCGCGATTGACCAGTTCCTCTCGCTCGTCGCCATGGAGATGATGACCGCGCACTGGGACGGCTACGCGCGCAACCGCAACAACTACCGCCTCTACAACCATCCGGCTGTGAACAAGATCGTTTTCCTCCCATCGGGCATGGACCAGCTCTTCGGCGATCCGAACTTCCCGGTCTTCGACAGCATGGGCGGCCTCGTCACAAGCGGCCTCTGGCAGTTGCCGCAGATCAAGCTCCAGTATCGTGACCGCGTCGGCCAGATTCTCACGAACGTCTTCACCGCCGAGTTCCTCACGAACGAGATTGCCAAGGTCCACACGCGCGTCCGCCCCCTGCTGGCCGAGATCAACGAGGGCTCGGCCAAGAACTTCGACAACGCCGCGCGTGACATGAACAACCGCGTGCTCGCGCGCATCACCGGCATTCAGAAGCAGCTCGGCATCCAGCCCATGAAGCCCTTGAAGCCCGACGCCAACGGCGCGTTCAAGCTCGCCAAGTGGGAGGCGCAGGCCGACGCCGGCGAGCCGAAGATGGCCGACGCCGCCGACCACGGCGGCGTGAAGTCCCTCGAGATCAACCTGGAGAAGCCCGACCGCGTCGTCGCCTCGTGGCGCTCGCGCGTGCTGCTGGACGCGGGCAAGTATCGCTTCGAGGGCAAGATCGCGACCAAGGGCGTCGTGCCGTTGAAGGAGCCGACGGGCGAGGGCGCGGGCCTGCGAATCTCCGGCTCCTCGCGTCCGAACCAGCTCAGTGGCGACAGTGACTGGAAGAAAGTCACCTTCGAGTTTGACGTGCCAACCGCCTCGACCGAGGTCGTCCTGGTCTGCGAGCTGCGCGCCGAGAAGGGCCGCGCGTGGTTCGACCTCGGCTCCCTCCAGATCGTCCGGCAGAATTGACCAGGCGGATGCGGGGCAAGTAATGAGTAATTAGTAGTGAGTGCGTCGCGCGGATGTCCCAGACCAACTAATCACTAATTACTAACGACTTTCTCCTCCGACCTCGGCGACTGCTGGGTTCACTCACGCTCGGCTCCACGGCAGGCGAGGCCGCGCTCGCCACGGGTTCACGGAAAAGAAAAAGGGCGCGGGTGATGTCCGCGCCCTTCGAAGTTGAACCAAGTCCGGCCTACTTTTTCTCCGCCGCTTTCAGCAGGAAGGGCTTCGCAGACGGCGGCACGGGATCGCTCGGCGTCGGCTTGAGGTAGGTGTCGTTCAGCTTGTCGCAACTCCAGAGCAGGCCGCGCGTGACCATGTCGAGATAGCGCGGGTCGCCGACGGTGGCGTTGTTGTGGCCGAGCGTGCTGCTGAACACGCGGGTCTTGCCGTAGAGGTTGCCCCAGGTGACGACGGACTCGACTTCCTTCTCCGTGCCGTCCTTCTGCTTGATGACTTGCTTGCCCTTCATGAGAGGGATGGCCGAGGGGAAGATTTTGATGTTGTTGTAAAGCTCCTCGTTGACGGTGGTCCAGTTGGCAAGTGTCTTGGTGACGGGGTGGTTCTTGTCCGCGATTGTCACCTGGATCGGCACCTGCGGGCCGTGGCCGGTGGACTGGATGCCGAGGAGATCGAACCACAGCGAGTCCGAGGAGCCGGGCAGCACGGGGTCGCGGAACTGGCCGACGCGGTAGCTGTGCATGGCGCAGTGGAGGTTCACGGCGGGGACGCCGGCCTTGTGCGCGGAGAGGATGTTGTTCACGTAGTCCAGGTCCTTCACATCGGCGGAGCATTCGTCGTGGATGATGACGTCGTAGCCCTTGGCCCAGTCGGGCTTCTCGTATTTCGCAAATTTCGCCTTGGTGGATCGGTCGGGCTTTTGCGCGGCGTCCACGGCGACGACGTAATCCACCTCGATGTGCGCGCGGGCTTCTAGGCCTTCCTTGAGGATGATGGGCTGCATCCCGTAGTCATGGCAGCAGCCGCCGGCGATGATGAGGGCGCGCAACGGCTTCGGCGCGGCGGCCTGGGCGTGGGTGAGGGCCGCGACGGCAAGGAGGCAGGCGAGGAGTTGTTTCATAGGTTTCAATTTGAGCACAATGGACGCGTGGCGGCGAAGGGGAAATTCACAGCCGCCAGACGGCCGCGTCACAGCGTGTGGCCAAGGGCCGAGGGGGTGCTGGTGGGGTTGGGTCGAGTCGTCCCAGGGTGTAGGTGCCGCGAGCGGGGCAGACGGGCATCCGGGTCTGGCCGAAATACGCCTGGATTTCCGGGATCGTTGGCGTGGAAGTGGGCTGCATTTTGTTCTCGAAGCCCCGCTGCTGCTTGGTCTGGTCGAGCACGGTGAGGTTCTTCACGCAGGCTTTCTGCTGGGCCGTGGCGTGCGCCTTGGCGAAGTTCGGCAGCGCGATGGACGCCATGATGCCGATGACCGCGACGACGATCATGATCTCCACCAGGAAAGGAATCTGGTCCAGGAGAGATCACTCTTCTGTCTCCGATCCGTGCCATTGCTTGCTGAACACGGCCTCTTGGAACGGAGGGAAATTGGCTTTTCGTGCCGGGGTTGATCGGGATGATCCGCGACATGAAAATTCTCCTCGCTCGTCGTTCACTGTTGCTGGCCTCTCTGCTTATGCCCGGGGTGTCCGCCATCGCGCAGGACGCCAGTCTCTCCACCAACTACGTCCTCAAGGTCACGACCGATCGCGCTGACGCGCTCTACAAGTCAGGCGAGACCGTGACCTTCAAGCTCGAACTCACACTCGACAAGAAGCCCGTTGCCGACGCCGACGTGCGTGGACGCTGACGAAGGACGGTGTGCCGCCCACCACTAGCGGCAAGGTGAAGCTCATCAACGGCAGTGCGAGCGTCACGGGCAAGCTGGACGCGGCTGGCTTCCTCCAGTGCCGCGCGACGTTCACCAGCGCGGAGAAGCGGCCATACACGGGCCTTGGTGGCGCAGGTGTTGACCGGTTGGGGATCAAGCCGAGCCTCCCGGTGCCGGCGGACTTTGATGCCTTCTGGGCAGCGCAGAAGAAGCAACTGGCCGCCGTGCCGGTCAACGCGCGGCTCACACCGGTGAAGCACCCTATGGCCGGTGTGGTGGCGTCCGACTTGCAGGCGGACTCCGTCGGCGCGCCGGTGTCCGGCTACTTCGCGAAGCCGGAGAACGCGAAGCCCATGAGCCTGCCCATCATCCTGCTCGTCCACGGCGCGGGCGTGCACAGCGCCAGCCTCGGCGGTGCGGTGGGCTGGGCGAAACAGAACTTCCTCGCGCTGGACATCAACGCGCACGGCTTGCCCAACGGCCAGCCGGACAAGTTTGACACGGACACCTCCAAGGGTGACCGGAAGGACTATCGGGCGCGTGGCCGCGAGTCGCGTGACACGGTTTACTTCCGCGGCATGTTCCTGCGTCTTGTGAGGGCGCTGGACTTCCTCACCGCGCAGCCGGAGTGGGACGGCAAGACAGTGGTGGTTTACGGCTCAAGCCAGGGAGGATTTCAGGCGATCGTCGCCGCTGGGATGGACGCGCGCGTGACATTCTTTGCCGCCGGCGCGCCTGCGGGCTGCGACCCACAGGCTTCAAGGTCGACCGCATCAACGGCTGGCCCAAGTTCATCGCCACCGGCAAGCAGCCGCCCGCGAACATCGTGGAAGCCGTCCGCTATTATGACGCGATGAACTTCGCCACGCGCACAAAGGCCGGCGCGATCTTCACCGTGGGCTTCATTGACACGACCTGCCCACCATCGAGCGTGTATGCGGCTTACAACAACGTCAGCGGGAAGAAATCCATCCACCACGACCCTGATGCCGGCCACACCAGCACGCCCAAGGCGAGCGAGGCGATGCGGAACGCAACATGGCGCACGTAAAGGCGATGCAGGCGGCGAATTGAGGGGGCGGGAACCGGATTTGGGCAAAAAGAAGATTCGGGCAGCAGACGCCAAGGAGGTGGGGATGGGGAATCCCTCTGAAGAAACGTGCTGCCGCCCGAATCAAAATCGAACTAACTGATATTGAAATTAGGACGCCGCACTTCGTTGTCAATCGTGAATTTTGAGATTCTTTATTCCCTTGGCCCTGTGTTCTACGCAGCCGGTTTCCCGCATTGACGGGTCCGCTTCCACCGCTACCGTTCTCGGCAACAGACCGCTTCTGCGCACACCGCCATGATTAGAATCTCCGGACAGAGCAAAGCCGCCTGCGACGGCCTGCGCCGCCGCGAAATGCTGCGCCTCGGCGGCTTGTCCTTGCTGGGCATGTCGCTGCCGGATTTGCTCCGCGCGGAGGCGACGCTTCCCGCGAAGCCTGGGCGGGGCAAAGCCAAGTCTGTCATTCTGCTGTATCTCTTCGGCGGGCCGGCGGTGCAGGAGACCTTCGATCCAAAGACCGACGCGCCCCGCGAACTTCGCGGCGAGTTTGGCTCGATCCGCACCTCGCTGCCCGGCATCCATTTCTGCGAGCACCTTCCGCGCGCCGCGAAGTGGATGGACCGCTCCACGCTCATCCGTTCCGCCACGCACGATCAGAACGACCACAGCGCCGGGATGCTCTACACGATGACCGGTGCGCCCGCCGACAAGCTGGAGTCGCTGGTGCCCGTGCTCAACACTCAGGCCCCGAGCATGAACGCGATGGTCGAGTATCTCTCTCGCACCAGCCGCAGCACCGCGCCCGCGAGCGTTTGGATGCCGTGCAATCCCGGCTGGGGCCAGAAGATCACCCGGCCCGGCCCCTTCGCCGGCTGGCTCGGTCGCAAGTGGGACCCGCTCGTGACCGATGTGGAGTTGCGCGACACCTACGAGGCGAAGTCTTTCTACGACGTGCAGCGTCAGGCCGCCGGCAACATCCTCGTGCCCGGCACCAAACTTCCCGCCGACATCACGCTCGACCGCTTCGCCCACCGCCGTTCGCTCGCTGAACAGCTTCACATTCAAGCCGACCGCGTCGGCAACTCGGAGGCTTACGAGCGCTACGATGCCTACCAGAAGCGAGCCCTCGACATCCTCGCGGACAACAGCTCCACCGACAGCGCATGGCGCGCCTTCGACCTCGGCGACGAGAAACCCGCCCTTCGCGACCGCTACGGCCGCCACCTCTTCGGCGAGTCGGCGCTGACGGCACGACGGCTTGTCGAGCGCGGCACGCGCTTCGTGACCGTGTATTGGGAATCCTACGACAAGACCGGCGGCGACCCGACCGCGTGGGACACGCACTCCGACCACTTCAACATCTGCAAGAACCACCGCCTCCCGCCACTCGACCAGACTTACTCCGCGCTGTGTGAAGACCTGCAAGCGCGCGGCCTGCTCGATGAGACGCTCGTCATCGTGATGGGCGAGATGGGCCGCTCACCGAAAATCAACCGCAGCGCCGGGCGCGACCACTGGTCGTTCGTCCACAACATCTTGATGACCGGCGCGGGTGTGAAACGCGGCTACGTCCACGGCGCGTCGGACAAGAATGCCGAGCGCGTGACTGACAAGCCCGTCGGCCCGGCGGACTTCATCGCGACGGTCTATGCCGCGATGGGCATTGACCCGGACAGCTTTGTAGAGGACGCGGGCGGGCGGCTGCGGCCGATCACGCCGGGTGGGAACGTGGTGAGGGAAGTGTTGGCCTGAAGCAGTGCTTAGTAATCAGTGATTGGTCGCAACTGGCGAAGCTCGACGCGACTCTACTCAGCACTAATTACTAATCACTTCCCCTCTGGCGTCTTCACCTGCCGAATCCACTCGCCGAGCATCTTCAACGCCGGCTCGTCCACGAGTGACTTCGCGAGTGGCGGCATTCCGCCCTGCCCCACCCGGAGCATGCGCTGGATCAGCGTGCTTCGCTCCGGCGCGCCGGGCGCGACGATCAGCGCGTCCGCGAGTCCGAACTTGTCGTGCTGCGGCGCGATGCCGATGAGGCGCATTTTTTCCGGCGCGGTGGTCCAGTTCAGCGTGATGGCGGAGTTGCCGCCGCCGGCCTCGACGTGGCAATGCGCACAATTCGCGTGCAGGTAGGAGCGGGCGCGGAGGGTCAAGTCCGCCGTCTCGTCATAAGGATTCGGCAGGCTCGCCATTTTCTCCGGCGGCTTGGGCAGCTTCACCACGCCGGCCTTGTCGGGCTTCAGCGTGAACGCACCGAGGTGCGCGAGCGTGCGGAGCTGGTTCGCCTTTCCGCCCGCGTAGTCGTGGTCGCGGTTCATCTGGAGCGTGTTCACCCCGAGCACATACTGGGCGGCGCGGCTGTGGCAGGTCATACACTCGGCGCGGCTGGGGTAATGCCACGTCTGCTTGCGCGAACCGCCGGGCGCGCGGGCGTCCTTGATTTTGTAATCGCGGTCCGCGCCCTTGGCCTCGACGAGTTCCGCGTCGGTCTGCGAGTCGTTCCAGCGGTAGCTGTAGCCCACCCACTCGTTCTGCTCGAAGAGCATGAAGCGCGTCTCCACCCACTTGCGCGACTTCGGGTTCCCGGCCTCGAGATCGAGCGCGAAACTCTTCACCAGCACGGTCTCCTCGGGGAACTTCCACCCGCCGCCTTCCGCAAACCCAATCTGCGACTCGCCCGGCAGGGCGATGAACCGCTCCTTGTGCGCGCCGTCGGACCACAACTCCGAGTTCACGGAATACGGAATCAGCGCGGGCTGCACGACGTGGCCCTTCACCTTCGCGAACAGCCCGCTGTCACTGAGCTTCTTCGGAAACGGCAGACGTTTCTTGGTCGCAGGCGGCATCGGCTCCAGCTCGTAGAGTTGTCCGGCGTAATCCACATAGAAGATCTCGCCGGCCCGGCCTTCGCAGAAGCCGACCATCGCGTGCGGCGTGTCGGCGATTTCGCGGTGCCACGTGACCTTGCTCCCCTTGCGTTTGAGCGCCCAAATTTTGCCCGTGCCGTAGTCGCCGTAAATGTAAGCGCCGCGCAGCTCGGGGAACTTGCTGCCTTGATATACCACGCCGCCCGTGATGGAGCGCGCCTCGGCGTGATGGTGCTCGACAAGCGGCGGCGTGACCGGGTGCGGGCCAGGCACGCGCTGCGCGTGGAACGGATGATTCCCCTCGCGCACGCTCCACCCGAAGTTCGCGCCGCGCGTCACGAGCTGAATCATCTCCCACAAGTCCTGCCCGATGTCGCCGACCAGCAGCGCGCCGTCCGCCGGGTCCATCGTCATGCGCCACGGGTTGCGGAAGCCGTAGGCCCACAGCTCAGGCCGCGCCTTCGGAATATCCCAGAACGGATTGTCCTTCGGGATCGAGAAGGCCTTCCCCGCATCGGGCCGCTCGATGTCCAGCCGCAGCACGCCAGAGTTCAGATCGGAAATGTCCTGCCCGGAGTTGTTGCCGTCCGAGTCGCTCGTGCCGTCGCCGGAGGTGATGTAGAGCATCCCATCGAGGCCGAACGCCATCTCGCCGCCGTTGTGCCCGTTGGACCACCACTTGATGATCTCATACTCCGACGCCGGGTTCGCGTTGCCCTCGGGCGTGACAGTGTAGCGGAGGATGCGGTTGAATTTGTTCGTGCCGCCGAGCACGACGCCCGCGCTGTTGGTCTGCAACTTGTTTGGCCCATTCGCGAAGACGAAGACGAAGCGGTTCGTTGCGAAGCCAGGGTGAAAGTGGAACGAGTAAAAATCGTGGTCCGCCAGTTCGAGGAAAAGGTTCGTCGTGCTCTGAGACTGGTCGCGGGAAATCGGCAGAATACGAGCGGCTTGCTCGACCACGAGGAATCGGTCGCTGCCCGCGTCGCGCCCGAGGAAAAGCGGTTTCTTGAAATCCATCCCTGGCCATGCACGCTTGGCCCGCATCGGCAACGCGGGGTCCGGCGAGCCTACCACGCGCGAAGTGGTGAGCGGGATGCGCTTGTCGAGGCCGGAGGGCAAACCGTCGTGGGCGGTGGCGGCGAGGAGGTTTGTGGCGAGGCCCCACACGAGCAGCGCGGGGAGCAGACGAGTCAGGTGGTTCACGCAACAACGCTAGACCGGAGGGCACCGGCGTCAATTCAGCGTTTGCCAGTTGAATGCCCCCGCCCGCCGCCCACGTCCAAGACTTGATTCATGCTAACGCTGCAAGACCGCCTGCACCGCCGCCAGTTCCTGCGCGTCGGTGGCCTTTCGCTGGGCGGCCTCACCCTCGCGGACCTGCTGGCGGCGAAGGCCACCGCCCGGTCCGCCAAGCTCCCCCTCCGCGACAAGTCCGTCATCTTCCTATTCCAGCACGGCGGCCCCTCCCAGTTCGAGACCTTCGACCCCAAGATGGACGCGCCCCGCGAGATCCGCTCTGCGACCGGCGAAATCCCAACCAAGATTCCCGGCATCACCTTCGGTTCCACCTTCGAGCGCCTGGCGAAACTTAACGACAAGTTCTCCATCGTCCGCTCCTTCGCCACCGGCGATGCCAACCACGACATCAAGCCCATCGTCGGACGCGATACCCTCCGCGCCAACATGGGCACCCTCTACGCCCGCGTCGCCGGCGCGCTCCGCCCCGACACCGCGATGCCCACCAACGTCGCCCTCTTCCCCCGCGCCGTGGACCTAGCGTCCGGTCCGGCCATCACCTCGTTCGGCAACTTTGAGTCCACTGGGGAATTCGGCTCGGCCTACGCGCCTTTCGTGCCCGGTGCCGGTGGCGGCTTGCAGGCGGACATGAAGCTCAACCTCCCGCAGTCGCGCCTCAACGACCGCCGCGAGTTGCTCGGTTCCCTCGACCAATGGAAGCGCCGCGTCGAGGCCAGCGGCGCGTTCGACGGCACCGACACCTTCCAGCAGCAAGCCTTCGCCACGCTTGAGCGCGGCATCTCGGACGCTTTTGACCTCACGAAGGAAGATCCGCGTGTCGTCGCCCGTTACGACACCGCGCCGCTCGCGTCGCGCGACCGCTTCAGCCCCGCGTGGAAGAACCGCGAGCACTACGCCGACAACTCCGCTACGCTGGGCAAGCTCCTCCTCCTCGCCCGCCGCCTGTGCGAACGCGGCGCCGGTTTCGTCACCGTCACCACCAGCTTCGTGTGGGACATGCACGCCGACGTGAACAACGCCCCGATGACCACCGGCATGGACTACGTGGGCCGCCCCTTCGACCACGCCGTCTCCGCGTTCATCGAGGACTGCGAATCGCGCGGGCTGCGGGACAAGATTCTCCTCGTCTGCTGCGGCGAGATGGGCCGCACGCCGCGCATCAACGCGAAGGGCGGCCGCGACCACTGGGGCGGCCTCGCCCCGCTGATGCTCTATGGCGGCGGCTTGCAGATGGGCCGCGTCATCGGCGCGTCCTCCCGCGATGGCGGCTCTCCTGCTGACAATCCGGTCACGATGCAAAACCTCCTCGCCACCGTCATGCACACCCTGCTGGACCTTGGCGAAGTCCGCGTGATGGACGGCTTGCCCAAGTCGCTCTTGGACACCCTCACCGGCGGCGAGACCATCAAGGGCTTGGTGTAAGCCGTCGAGACGAAAGGGGATTCCTTCGGTCAACCAGCCCGCCTCCTCCGTTCAGCGGCCGCGCGTTCCCGTTCAGGCTTTTGCCGTCCTCGACTTCGTTCCGTTTTTCCCCGCGCTGACCACTTGGTGAGTGTCCACGATGCGGAAACCGCCGTCCGGCAGCACCAGCATGAACTCGCTGGTGCCAGGCATGAAGAACAGGTGACCCAGCGTGACGACTGGGAGCACCTGACCGTCGGCGAGGTGGATGTCAAACGGCTTGAATGGCGTGGTGTCGCGGAGTTTCTTGAGTGCCTTCGTGGTCATGCGTCTGGAAATCACTTCGCCTCGCGCTTCCGCTTCCTCGCCAGCGCCTTGACGCCAGGCCCGGCGAAGAGCGCCGCTCCCACGATGCCCGCGTCGTTGCCCATCGTGGCGGGGACGATCTTGGCCTCCACGTTTTCCAGATAGCGGAAGAATTGCTCGGGGTCGCTGCTCACGCCGCCGCCGATGATGAAGAGGTCGGGCGCGAGCATGTATTCGAGCGTGGTGAGGTAGCGGTCCACGTTTTTGCCCCACTGCTCCCACGTCCACTTGTTGCGCTCCCGCGCGACGGTGGAGGCGAACTTCTCCGCGTCCTGCCCGCCGATCTCGAGATGGCCAAGCTCGGTGTCGGGCAAGAGAGAACCGTTGTGCAGCACGGCGGAGCCGATGCCGGTGCCCAGCGTGACGAGCACGACAGTGCCGCGCACGCCGCGCCCCGCGCCGAAGCGCGCCTCGGCCAGTCCAGCGGCGTCGGCGTCGTTGCCGACGGCGACGAAACTCACGCCCAAGGCGCGACGCAGGTGCTCGACGATCTCGTGGCGCACCCACGTCGGGTCGAGGTTGGGCGCGCGTCGGACGACGCCGTGCTTGATGAGGCCGGGGAAGCCGACGCCAACGGGGCCGCGCCACTTGAGGCGCTTGGCCAGCTCGCCGATGGCGGCGACGACGCCCTTGGGCGTGGCGGGCACCGGAGTCTTGGTGCGGATGACGGAGGAGGTGAGCGTGCCTTTGCGCGTGTCCACGACGGCGGCCTTGATGCTGGTGCCGCCGATGTCCACGCCGAGGATGAGATGCGAGTCGCTCATGGAGTTGCCGGAGAATTGTTGCCCGAAAGAACCAGAGTTGAACAGCCGCGAAAGCCGCAGGGGCAAAACCAGCCCGCGCGGAGGCCTACTTCGACAGCGCCACGATGTAGCGCTGGAAGCGGGTGGTTTCCTCCGCGAGGCCCAGGTTGCTGTAGATGCCGTGGAGGTTCGAGCAGATGCGCAGCAGGATGCGGCGCGGCGTGACGGCGGCGAGGAAGCCGTCGTGGAAGTCGTGTCCGGAGTTGATGAGGAACTTGATGCAGTCGCCCTTGGTCATCAGCTTCCCCTTGCGGAAGGCGTCTATGTAAACCTCGCCGCGCGAGGTCTGGAGCCGGCAGATGAAATGCCCCGGCATCCCGATGCCCGTGACGGGCAGCCGCAGCCGCCGCGCGACGGCCAGATACACGACGGACATGCTCACCGGGTTGCCGGTGCGGCGGTCAATCACACGGTTCAAGTAGCTGTTGTCCGGGTCGGAGTAATCCTTCTCGTTCCCGGAGAAGCCGAGTTCGTTGAACAGGAAATAGTTGATCGTCCCGATGATGCGATCCAGCGGCGCGCCAAAGTCCACGCGCACGCGCAGGTCCGCCGCGTAGCTGTCGAAGAGCGCGGAGTAGGCTAGCGCGTTGATGTTCGGGTATTGCGTCTGGCACAGGAGCCAGATGGCCTGCTCCAAGTCCAGGTCCTCGCCGCGGCTCAGGCAGAATGCGAGGAAGCGGTTGTCCGCCGCGCCGCGCTCGAAGTAGTCCACGATCTCCTGCGCGCGCCGGCGCAGCACCGGGTCGCTGCTCAAGGTGTGCGCCCGCAGCCATTCGCTCGCCGGTTGGCCCTGCTCAATGAGCTTCGCGCGGATGACTTGGTAGATGGCGGTGTCCTCGTCCGTGAGCAGCGTGAGGAGCGCGGCGCGCTGGCCCTCGTTGAGGGCCGCCGGAGGATTCGCGCTGGCGGCAGAAAGATTCACGGCTAACGCGGGAACACTGGCGGGCAGGCGCGTCAAGTTCAATGGAGAAACCGACCGGCGGTGCGGCGGAGGAATTCACGGTCACACCGCGCGCTACTTTGAACCTTGAACTTTGAATCCGGAACTTCACCCTTCGCGCATGGAAACACCCGACCAGCTACGCGAACTCTTCCGGATGCAGAAGGCCCTCAACGAGCGCATTGGCGTCAAGACCGACGGCATGAGCGAGGAGGAGAAGACCAAGTGGCTCCTCAACTACACCCGCGCCATGCAGCAGGAGATGGCCGAACTGACCGACAGCGTCCCGTGGAAGTGGTGGGCCAAATACCAGAAGTTCGACGAGCAGAACGCGCGCGTGGAGGTCGTGGACCTGTTCCACTTCCTCATCAGCATGGCGCAGGTGCTGGGCATGAGCGCGGACGATGTCTTCGCCGCCTACGTGAAGAAGAACGCGGTGAACTTCCAGCGCCAGGACTCCGGCTACACGCAGAAGGACCACGACGACTCGAAGCATATCTGAGCGTTGACCAACGCCGGGCCGGGTGCGACAACCCGCAGCATCGCATGAAGAAACTGCTCACGGATTACCGCTGGCCCTCCAGGGCGGTCTGTCTCGCTGGTGCCGGCGCGATTGCGTGGTGACTGATACGAAGTGGCAGCCTTGAACCGTTAGTGAAGTTGGCTTTGTTCGGCTTTGCCGTGTGTGCCGTCGCGGCGGAGGAATGCTGGCGCTGGGGAGGTGCGTGGCAACGGCAGGCCAGCGCTCCAAATGAGCCTTGGCTCTGGCGCTCCGATTGGGCGCGGGGCGAAGTGGTGTTTTCCACAGGCTCCGAGGCCATGGCCCGATGGCTGCTGGTGCTGGTCCCAGCGGGAGTCGGCTACGGATTTGCGTTCATGGGCATCCTTGATCACGGGCTTCATGCGATCATCACTGACTGGGCAACCTAGGCGATTACCGCGATCGTAATGTGTTTCGTCGCTTATGCCATGTTCGCCACCCGGCGGTGGCTGCGGCAGGGTCGAGAATCGATCCTCCGTCTGGGGACGCTTCCTGGTCGCGTGGGAGGCAAACTTAATGGGATCGTTAGCATCCAGTCGCGGCGGCACGCGGCTGAGGGTTTTAAAATCCGCCTCAGACGCCTCCTACACGATACGGTTTCGTCCCAGTTCGGACCATTCCCGGTGGTTGCGCAAAATGCGGGACGCAAGCGCCTCGAACTACCGGTGAGCTTCGACATCCCGGCGGGCGTCCAGCCGACCAGCGACGACGCGCAGCATGTGGAATGGGTGGTCACGGTAACAGCCCACAGCGAACGGGACGACTTTGAAGCCTCGTTCGAGGTGCCGGTCTTTGCCTGACGCCCCCGCACTTTCGCTTCATCAACCGCGACTCATCAGGGTCTGGGGAGCACTTCAGACTTGAGGAACGCCACCAGCTGCTCCGCATACACCCGGTTCGCCTTTGCGCTCGGATGGCCGTCGTGCGGGGCGTTGGTGTTGCCTGGCACGGTGAGCGGCACGGAGATGTCCACGGCCTTGATGCCCGCAACGCGGCACCACTCCAGCATCGGCCCGGCGTCGGAGCTGATGCCGGCCACGATGAACGGGATGCCTTCCTTCAGGCAGACGCCCGCCCAGTTCTTGAGCAGCGCGCGTGAAACCTCGTGGCTGCGGACGCGACGCTCCTCCGCGATGTTCGCCTGTTGCTCCATCCAGTGCACGAGTGCGGACTGCCGTTGCAACGGCCACTCGGCGTAGGTCGCGGGCGCACCGTCGTAGCTGAGTTCGCCGACGTCGTTGTGGCGGGCGAAGGGGTAGATCAAATCCGGCAAACGGTTGTAAGGCGCGAAGCCCTTCTGCCAGATGCGGACGTTCGTGCTGCGAAAGTCGTGAAACAGCCCATAGGCCACGACCACCATCGCCGGCTTGCCGCGCTGCTTGAGCAACTCCTGAAACAGCAGCCGCTGGTGGAGCGTGCCGTAGCCGGACACGCCGCCGTTCGCCACTTCGAACTCCGGCAACGCTGCCTGCACGCGCCAAGGGTAAGTGTCCTGGTCATTCAGCGACCAGCCGTGCGTGAGCGAGCAGCCGAGAATCCACAGCTCCGGTCGCGGCTTCACGTCGGGTGCGAGCGGCGGATGCGCGGTGCGCAGGCCGTTCGTGCCGTGCGTGACGCGGAACTCGTAGCCCGTGGGCAGCGTGATCTTGAACGCGCCGGGGAAATGCGCGAAGCCGCCCTCGGGCAACACACGGAACAGCTTTCCGCCCGGCTCCACGCGGATGTCCGCCGGTTGCGCGGCAAAGGGCTTGAAGCCGCGCACGCGCGCGAGGACTTCGCCCACCAGCGCCGCGACGAGCAACGCGAGCAGCACCGTCGCCGCGATGAACGCGGGGCGGCGGCGGGGCGGCGCGGGCGGCTGAAGTCCGGTGGACACGCGCCTCCTTTAGCCGCTAGCCCGGTGAATTGCCACGCTGAAGCTCGGGACGGCTGGCGGACAGTGGCGCACTTCGCAGTTCTCACGCCGAACCGGATTGGCTAGGCTCCGCGCCATGACTCCGAACCGCTTGATGCCAGTTCTACTCGTAGCGATCCTTGCGTTCACTTCCAGCCAATCGATCTCCGCCGAGGCGAAACGTCCCAACGTCCTCTTCCTCTTCGCCGATGACATGCGCGCCGACTCGGTCGCCGCGCTGGGCAACCCGGTCGTGAAGACGCCCACGCTCGACGCGCTGGCGCAGCGGGGCTTCGTGATGCGCAACGCCTACTGCCTCGGCGGCAACTCCGGCGCGGTCTGCACACCCAGCCGGAACATGCTGCTCAGTGGCAACGCCTACTTCCGCTGGAAGGACTTCACGCCGCCGCAGGGTGCGAAGGGAATGCTCTCGCCCGGCGATGGACCGAACTGGCCGCTCTCGATGAAGGACGCCGGTTACGAGACCTACCACGAGGGCAAGCGCGGCAACACGGCGCTGCTCATCCAGGCGAAGTTCGAGCACAACCTCTACATCAACGAGAACGCCGACCGCACTGGCGGCGAGCCGGGCAAACAGATTGCCGACGACGTGACGAAGTTCCTCAAGGAGCGCAAGGCCCCGCGCCCCTTCTTCATGTATCTCGCCTTCGGCAACCCGCACGACCCGCGCATTGCAGCGCAGAAGTATCACGACCTTTATCAGCGCGACAAAATCCCGCTGCCGAAGAACTACCTGCCGCAGCACCCCTTCGACAACGGCGAGATGACCGTGCGCGACGAGGCGCTGCTGCCCTGGCCCCGCACCGAGGCCGGCGTGCGCAAGGAACTGCACGAATACTATGCCACCATCACCGCTATGGATTTCCACATGGGCCGCATCATCGCCACGCTCAGGGAGCTCGGGCAGCTCGACAACACGCTCATCCTCTTCTCCGCAGACCAGGGCATCGCCATCGGCAGCCATGGCCTGCTCGGCAAGCAGAACCTTTACGACGCCGGCATGAAGTCCCCGCTCATTTTCGCCGGTCCCGGCATCCCTCACGGCGCGAGCGACGCCCTGGTTTATCTGCTCGACATCTACCCGACCGTGCTTGACCTCGTCGGCGTGGCGAAGCCCGCGGGCATTGACGGCCAGAGCTTCCGTCCCGTTCTCACCGGCTCCACGAAGACCGTGCGCAACGAGATGTTCTTCGCCTACCGCGATCTTCAGCGCGCGTGGCGTGATGACCGCTGGAAACTCATCCGCTATCCGCAGGTGAACGTGACACAACTCTTCGATCTGCAGGCCGACCCCGACGAGATGAAGAACCTCGCCGACCTCCCCGCGCACAAGCCGCGCGTCGAGCAACTGCTGGCCAAGCTCAAGGAATCGCAGGCCAAGTTCACCGACACCCTCCCGCTCACCGTGCCGAATCCCAAATCCGCCAAGTGGACGCCACCCAGCGCGGAGCAACTGGCGAAACAAAAGGCCGGGAAGAAGGCGGAGAAGAAGAAGGAGGCGAAATGACCGCGTCAGTGCGCAGTGCGGATAATTCACCGTTGACGGTTGGCGGGGAACGGCTAGAACGAGCACTCGCTTGCGGGCGGCGGTCAATCAGCGCGGCTGGTTTCGCTTATCGCGGGCATAATCAAAACCGAAATCGGCGTGGGCGGCGGTCGTGGGGCTTGCAGTCGGGTGGCGGCTGAATTACACCACCCCCCGCCGTGACCAATTTCGTGTCCGGTTTAACCTGAGTAGTTGCACGTGAAGCAAAATTGGGTTGGTCGCAGTGTGAAACAATTCACAAGCTGGCGCCGACGCCCCTGACAAAACTCAACGCACCATGTCAGACATCTTTCCGAAATGGACGAACAAGCTGCCCGCGATGGTGATCGTGGGCGGGCTGATCGTCGGTGGCGTGGTCACGGCGGGCATCACCTACTACATGACGCCCAAGTATGCGCGCGTCGGCTACACGCCGGTGCAACCGGTGGCCTTCAGCCACGCGATTCACGCGGACCAACTCGGACTGGACTGCCGCTACTGTCACAACGGCGTCGAGAAGTCCTGGTATTCCAACGTCCCCGCCGCCAGCACGTGCATGAACTGCCACAATCAGGTGCTCAAGGATGACCCCAAGCTCGCGCTCGTCCGCGAGTCGGCGGCGACTGGGAAGCCGGTGCCTTGGGTGCAGATCCACAAGACGCCCGACTTCGTTTACTTCAACCACGCCGTCCATGTGAACCGCGGCGTCTCCTGCGTGCATTGCCACGGCCCGGTGAACAAGATGGACGAGGTGCGCCACAGCAAGTCACTGGGCATGTCCTTCTGCCTCGAATGCCACCGGGACCCGGCGGCCAAGATTCGTCCCAACGAACACGTCTTCAACCTCGACTGGCAGGCCCCCGAAGGCTTTGCCAAGAGCGGCGGCGCGAAGCTAGTCAAGGACTGGAACGTGCATCCCGGCGAGAGCTGCTCCGTCTGCCACCGATGAAATCCATCCCTCCTGTCTGTCCCGAGCCGGAAACCGGCCCGCAATACTTCCGCAGCCCCGAGGCGATGGCCAATTCCGCCCAGCTTCAGGAATGGGCCGAGCGCGAATTCCCTGCTGGGGCCAGCGAGTTGACCGCCGCCGAGTCGCGCCGCGACTTCATGAAGCTGATGTCCGCGTCCTTCATGCTGGCGGGCTTCGGCCTCACGGGCTGCCGCCGGCCCACGGAGCACATCTATCCCTTTGGCAAGCAGCCGGAAGGCTACCTCCACGGCGTGGCGCAGCATTTCGCAACCGCCATGCCCACGCGCACGGGCGCGATTCCGCTGCTCGCGAAATCCAGCGATGGCCGGCCGACGAAGGTCGAGCCCAACCCGCTGCATCCTGACCAGGCTGGCACTGACCAATTCGCGCAAGCCTCCGTCCTCGGTCTCTACGACCCGGACCGCGCGCAGCACTTCCGCAACAAGGGCAACATCGCCAAGCGGGTGGACGCACTCGACGCTCTCTCGCAAATCTCCAAGAGCGCCGCTGCCAACGGTGGCCGTGGCCTCGCCATCATCGTGGAGAGCAACAGCTCGCCGACCCGCGCCCGTCTCCAAGCGGCCATTGCCGCGAAGCTCCCCAACGCGGTTTGGGCCAACTACGACGCGGTGAATTCCACCATCCACACGCAGGCCGCGAGCCTCGTGACGGGCAAGCAGGTCACGCCTTACTTCAAGTTCGCAGGGGCCAAACGCATCCTCTCACTCGACTGCGATTTCCTCGGTGGCGAGGACGAGATGTATCGCTACACGCGCGACTTCGCGAAGGGCCGCAAGATTGCCAAGCCCGACACCGCGCAAGGTTTTGAACTCATCAGCCGCCTCTACACGGTCGAGTCGTTGATGACGCTCACCGGCTTCAGCGCCGACCATCGCATGCGCGTGGCTCCGAGCCAGGTCGCGGCGGTTGCGGCGCAGCTCGCGGCGGAAGTGCTCAGGCAGTCCGGTCGCCCCAACTTGCTGAACACCTCCACCCTCGCCGCCAGCTTGAAGGTGGATGTCACCTTGAAGAACTGGGTTGCGGAATGCGCCAAAGACCTCGTCGCGCACAAGGGCGCGGCCCTCGTCGTCGCTGGTCAGGGCCAACCGCTCGCCGTCCATGTGCTCGCGCACGCAATGAACGAAGTGCTCGGCGCGTTCGGCAAGACCATCGAGCTAAACAATGCTCCTGCCGCCGCGCAGCCGCTCGCTGCCGCCGTCGGTGCGGAAACCGTGGTCGTCCTTGGGGCAAACCCGGCTTACACCGCTTCCGAGACTTGGAACCAGATTGCCAAGTCCGCGAAGACCAGCGTCCACCTCGGTTCCCACGAGGACGAGACGGGCAAGGCCGCGACGTGGCACATCCCCGCCGCGCACTATCTCGAATCTTGGGGCGACGCCCGCACCAGCGACGGCACGGTCGTTGCCATTCAGCCGCTCATCGCGCCGCTCTTTGCCGGCCTGACGGAGACGGAAGTGCTCGGTCATCTGCTTGGCAATCCCACCGCGAATTCCTACTCGCTCACCCGCGAGACGTTCGCCGCCCTCACCGGTGGTGCGCTTGAAGAAGAGAAGTGGAAGAAGTTCCTGCACGACGGCTTGCTCGAAGGCTCGAAGGCGAACGCGGTTTCCGCTTCCTTCAACTGGACTGCGGCAGCAGGCGCAGTTGCTTCTGCGACGGCGGCCTCGGCCCCTTCCAAGGACAAGCTCGAAGTCATCTTCCACCGCGACGCGAGCGTGGACGACGGGCGTTACACGAACAACGGCTGGCTTCAGGAATTGCCCGACCCGATTACGAAGCTCGTCTGGGACAACGCCGTGCTCATCAGCCGCGAGACGGCGACGCAGCTCGGCCTGAAGAACGGCGACGTGATTTCGGTTTCTGCCAATGGCCGCATGGTCGAGGGCGGCATCTGGATTCAGCCCGGCATGGCGGACTTCACGCTCGGTCTCGCGCTCGGCTATGGCCGCAAGTGGGGCCGCATCGCGAGCTTTGAGGACAAGAGCGTCGGCTTCAACGCCTACCCGCTGCGTCCCGGCACCGCCGGCCTCATCACCGGTGCGTCCGCGAAGTCCACGGGCCGCACGCACCCGTTCATCTGCACGCAAGACCACTGGACGCTTCACGGCCGCCCGGTCGTGCGCGAGGCGAACGTGGACCAGTTCCTCAAGAAGCCTGACTTCGCGAAGCACATGGACCTCGATGGTCACACCGAGTTCCTCCCGAAGAACCCGGACGGGTCCATCAAGAACATTTACGAGCATCCCTACAAGACCCACCCCGAGCTGGCCAGCAAGTCGCACCAGTGGGGCATGGTCGTGGACCTCAACGCCTGCACCGGTTGCTCCGCGTGCGTCATCGCCTGCCAGAGCGAGAACAACATCCCCATCGTCGGCAAAGACCAAGTGGCCAAGGGCCGCGAGATGCACTGGATGCGCATTGACCGCTACTACGCGGCGGACCCGAGGAAGAAGGAAACGGGCTCAATCCTAGCCGCATTCAAGAGCAACGTCACTGGCAGTCAGGGCAACCCCGACACCGTCAACCTCGTCGAGCGCGACGAGTTGCAGGCGACGAAGCGGTGGATTGACGACCCGCAGGTCGTGACCCAACCGATGATGTGCCAGCACTGCGAAAACGCGCCGTGCGAGAGCGTCTGCCCGGTGAACGCCACCGCTCATGATGACGAGGGCTTGAACGTGATGGCCTACAACCGTTGCGTCGGCACGCGTTATTGCGCCAACAACTGCGCATGGAAGGTGCGCCGGTTCAACTTCTTCGATTTCAACAAGCGCCCCATCGGCGGCGGCAAGATGGCCGACAGCTTCTTCAAGTTGGACATCGGTCTCTACAAAGGCCCGGCTGGCGTTCGCCCCGGCGACGAGGTGGACATCATCTCGATGGCCCGCAACCCGGACGTGACCGTCCGCATGCGCGGTGTCATGGAGAAGTGCACGTTCTGCCAGCAACGTATCGAGGGCGCGAAGATTTCGCAGAAGGTCAAGGCCGGCGCGAGCAACGACGTGGTGGTGAAGGAAGGCGCGATTCAAACCGCCTGCCAGCAAGCCTGCCCCGCCGGGGCCATCACCTTTGGCAACATTCTCGACCCGAACAGCGCCGTCTCGTTGCTCAAGAAGCAGAACCGCAATTACTCGGTCCTCGGCTTCCTCGACAACAAGCCTCGCACGACTTACCTCGCGCGCATCCGCAATCTCAACCCCGCCATGCCCGAGGGGCACAAACAAATCTGGACCGTCGAGGAATACCGCAGTATCTCGGACCCTCATTTCATGCCGGAGCCAAAGACTGACGGGGCCGCGAAAGGGGCCAAGTAACCATGAGCGCCGCCGTTGAACATCCCGTCCCATCCTCGGTGAAAATCGCGCCGCCGCCCGCCGAACTGGAGCGCGAGCCGCTGGTGCTAAACAACCGCAGCATCGGCTGGCTCTCTGACCACATCGCCGGCATCTGCGAAGGCCCCGCCCCGAAATGGTGGCTGCCCGCGCTCATGATCAGCTCCACCGCGTTGGTGATGATGCTGGGCTGCATCGGCTACCTCATCTCCACGGGCGTCGGCGTCTGGGGCCTGAACCAGCCCGTCGAGTGGGCGTGGGACATCACGAACTTCGTCTTCTGGATCGGCATCGGCCACGCCGGCACGCTGATCTCGGCGATTCTCTTCTTGCTCCGGCAGAAGTGGCGCACGTCCGTCAACCGCGCCGCCGAGGCGATGACGCTTTTCGCGGTGGCTTGCGCCGGCATCTTCCCGGTGATTCACGTCGGCCGCATCTGGTATGCCGTGTGGTGGCTGCCGCCTATCCCGAACAACTACGACATCTGGGTGAACTTCCGTTCACCGCTGCTCTGGGACGTTTTCGCCGTCTCGACCTACGGCACGGTCTCGCTGCTCTTCTGGTATACCGGCCTCATCCCCGACCTCGCCACGATGCGTGACCGCGCGACGGGCAAGGTGAAGAAATTCCTCTACGGCTTCTTCGCGCTGGGCTGGACCGGCTCGAACCGCCACTGGAGCAACTACGAGAAAGCCTACCTGCTGCTCGCCGGCCTCTCGACGCCGCTGGTGCTCTCCGTGCACTCGATCGTGTCGTTCGACTTCGCCGTGTCGCAGGTGCCCGGCTGGCACACGACCATCTTCCCGCCTTACTTCGTTGCTGGCGCAGTCTTCTCCGGCTTCGGCATGGTGCTCTCGTTGCTCATCCCGCTGCGCACGCTCTGCAAGCTGGAGGACATCATCACCGTCCGGCACGTGTCCCTCATGTGCAAAGTCATCCTCGCGACGGGGTCCATCGTCGGCTACGCCTACGGGATGGAGTTCTTCATCGCGTGGTATGGCGGCAACCCCTACGAGTTGGCGGCGTTCAAGAACCGCGCGTTCGGCCCCTACTGGTGGGCCTACTGGAGCATGATCTCGTGCAACGTGATTTGCCCGCACCTGTTCTGGTTCAAGAAACTCCGCGAGAACATGCTGTTCGTCTTCATCGTGAGCATCTTCGTCAACATCGGGATGTGGTTCGAGCGCTTCGTCATCATCGTGATCTCGCTGCACCGCGATTACCTGCCGTCGAGCTGGGGCTACTTCCGGCCGACCTGGGTGGACGTCTGCACGTTCATCGGCAGCTTCGGCCTGTTCGTCACCCTCTTCCTCCTGTTCATGCGCTACCTGCCGATGATCGCCATCTCCGAAGTGAAGGGCGTCACGCCGCAGGCTGACCCGCACCACCCGCAGGGCGGCGCGAAGCAGGGAGGGCATCACTAATGAACGCTTACGGTCTCATGGCGGTCTTCGAAACCCCCGCTGACGCGATGCACGCGGCGGAGCGGGTGCGCGATGCCGGCTACTCCAAGTGGGATGTCCACACGCCGTTCCCCGTCCACGGGCTGGACGCGGCCATGGGCATCTCGAACTCCAAGGTCGGCTGGTTCACCTTCATCGGCGGCGCGACGGGCTACACCACCGGCATGATCATGATCTGGTGGATGAACGCCTTCGACTACAAGATCGTCATCGGCGGCAAGCCCATGTTCAGCCCGTTCTACGCCTTCCCGGTGAGCTACGAGTTGACGATCCTCTTCGCCTCCTTCGGCTCGCTGATCGGCATGGCCCTGCTGAACCGCCTCCCGCGCCTGCACCACCCGCTGCTGAGGAACCGCCGGTTCTGTCAGGGCGCGTCGCACGACAAGTTCATCCTCGTCATCGAGACGGCGGACCCGAAGTTCAACGCCGACGAAACCCGCAAGCTGCTCGCGTCCGCCGGCAGCAAGCACATCGAGATGGTGGAGGACTGACCATGCGTTACTTCTTCGCAGCTCTCTTTGGTTTTCTGCTTCTGGCGCTGACCATCTTCGGCATCGCCGGACGGCGCGGCACGGACTTCCGCAAGCCGCCGCTGGAAATCTTCGACGACATGGTGCGCCAGGCCAAGCTCCGGCCGCAGGTGCCCAACAGCTTCTTCGCCGACGGTCGCAGCTCGCAGGCGTTCGTCGCGGGCACCGTCGCCCAGCGCATCGGCGACCACGGCAATGACACTTGGCAGGGCACCGCGGAGAACACCGGCATGGAACCCGGCAAGACGAACTTCGTCGCCACCATCCCCGTGCCCGTTACCGCCGCGCTCATGGCCCGGGGCCGGGAGCGTTACAATATCTCCTGCCTCCCGTGCCACAGCGCGACCGGCGACGGCAACGGCATCACCAAGAAAATCGGTGCGATGCCGGTGGTGGCCAACCTGCTCGACAAGAACGCCATTATCATCCCCGACGGCCAAGTATTCCACATCATCGGCCAAGGCAAAGCCCCGAACATGCAGGGCTACGCCGCGAACATCGAAATCAATGACCGTTGGGCCATCGTCGCCTACGTCCGCTCCCTCCAGCGCGCGCGCTTCGCGACCCTGGAGGAAGTCCCCGCCGCCGACCGCGCCACGCTGAAGTAACGACATGACCTCGCACGCTCTTCATCTCCTGACTGGTCTGCGCCGCAGCGTTGCCGCCGGTATGATCGCTCTCTTTGCCATCGCACTGCTGGGCAACGGTGCCCTCGCCGCCGAGCACGCCAAGACTGAGGCCAAGACCGTGCAGACTGCTGACGCCCACCACGGGCACACGCACGGTCCCGCCGGCCACCCGACTACCGCCAAGCAGTTCGGCTACGCCTACCTCACGGCTTACATGTTCTGCCTGAGCCTGTGCCTGGGCGCGCTGTTCATCGTCATCCTGAACCACCTCTTCGACGCGCAGTGGATGATTCCCATCCGCCGCTTCCTCGAACACATCGCGTGCCTGCTGTTCCCGACGATGTTCATCCTCTGGATTCCCATTGGCTATCTCGCGGTGGACATCTATCCGTGGATGTCCATTGACCCGGACTACGACCACGCGCTCCACGCGAAGGCGATTCTCTTCAACAAGCCTGCTTTCTACGGTGTGTCCTGCCTGCTGTTTCTCGTCTGGGGCTTCATCGCCCACGGCCTGCGCAGCGCCTCGCTCGCTCAGGACAAGGACGGCGCGGCCTCCCACACTCGCACGATGCGCCGGTATGCAGCAGGCGGGATTTTCCTCTTCGCATTCAGCCTGACCGGCGCGGCCATTTACTGGATGAAGTCCCTGCAGCACCAGTTCTTCTCCACCATGTATGGCGTCGTCTATTTCGCCGGCAGCGTGTGGGTGACGGCCATCACCACCTACTGGCTGCTGCTCTACTTCAAGAACCGCGGCGACCTGAAAGATGTGGCGCGCGAAGTCACCTTCCACGACTGCGGCAAGCTCTTCTTCGCCTTCACCGTCTTCTACGCCTACATCCACTTCAGCCAATACTTCCTTATCTGGAACGCCGCCGTGCCGGAGGAAACCTTCTGGTATGTCCTGCGCGAAAACGGCACTTGGAAATGGGTCGGCCAGCTCACCATCTTCGGCCACTTCTGGTTCCCGTTCATCTTCCTGCTGCCCATCCATCGCAAGCTGAACTTCCAAGCCATGAGCATGATGACGGGTTGGGCTTGGCTGTGCCACTACATGGATTTGCAGTTCAATATCGGTCCAGTGCTCTACCCGGACGGCTTGAGCGTGGGCATCTACGACGTGCTCTCGCTGGGCGGGATTCTGGCCGTGCTCATCTTCATGTTCAGCCGCGCCTTCAACGCCCACCCGCCCTATCCCCAGCGCGACCCGCGCATAGCCGAGGCGATGGGAGTCTATGTCGAACCCGCATCCAGCAAGGCTGCCCACTAGCCTGCACTAAACATGAGCTGCCCCGAATCCCAAGACTCCTGCTGCACTCCCGCCTGCCGCACGAAGACCGCCTACTTCCTCGGCGCGCTCGTCGTCATCCTACTCGGCGTCGGCATCACCGCGCTCCTCAAGAGCTACACCGAGACCGGCGCAAGCGCCGCCCGCGACGCCCGCGCCAAGGAACGCGCCAAGGCGCAGGCAGAACTCCGTCAGGTCACCGCGCTGGAGCTGAACAATGCCGCCGTGCTCGACAAGGCCAAGGGCATTCACCGCATCCCCGTCTCGGCGGCGATGGAGTTGACCTTGAAAGAATACCAGACGGACGCCGCTGCCAGTCGCACCGCGTTCGTCGCGCGCGTCGAGAAGTTCACCGCCCCGCCGCCGAAGGCGCCGGAGAAACCGAGCGCGTTCGAGTGAGACTGCCCGCGGATAACGCGGACCACGCGGATACAGAATTCCACTTGCCACCCAAGTCAGTTTTGAATCCGCGTCATCCGCGGGCAACACAGAAATGACCACCGCCCAACCCAGCAGCCAGACCGCCTGCGCTGCCGCGCCCTCCGTCGCGGAGGTAGAGGCGTCGTGCCGGCTGCCGGTGCTGTTCCTCGCCTTCAGTGGCGCGGCTTGGCTGTGCGCCGGCGCGGTGCTCGCGCTGCTCGCCAGCGTTCAGCTTTACCAGCCCGCCTTCATGGAAGGCTGCGCGTGGGTCACCTACGGACGACTCCGTCCCGCCGCCGTCAACGCGCTCACCTACGGCTTCGCGCTCCAAACCGCCTTCGCCCTCGCCCTCTGGCTCATCGCCCGGCTCGGTCGCGTGGAACTGGTCGCGCCTCTCGGTCTCACCATCGCCGCCAAGTTCTGGAACATCGCCGTGACCGTCGGCGTGTTCGGCATTCTCGCGGGCGACGCCACCGGCTTCGACCTCCTGGAGTTCCCGCTCTACGCCGCGCTGCCGCTCTTCGCCAGCTACGCATGCATCGCCGCGTGGGCGTTGGTCACACTGCATCGCCGCACCGAGCGCGAGCTTTATGTCTCGCTCTGGTTCGTGCTCGCGGCGCTGCTCTGGTTCCCGTGGATTCTCTCCACCGCGCAAGGATTGCTGCTCGGCTGGCAGGTGCCCGGCGTGGTGCAGGCCATCGTCGCCGGCTGGTTCGGCAACAACCTCCTGCAAATCGTCCTGACCAGTTTCACGCTCGCCGTGCTGTTCTACTTCGTGCCGAAGGCCGTGAAGCGTCCGCTCGCCAATCCCGGCCTCGTGAGCGCCGGCTTCTGGCTGCTGCTGCTCATCGGCGGCTGGTGCGGCCTCTCGCAGCTCGCGGCGGTGCCCGCGTGGATTCCGTCCGTCAGCGGCGCGGCGAATGTGCTCGTCATCGTGCCGGTGCTCGCGCTGCTCGTTTCCCTCTGGCAGACCGCCGATGGCAAAATCGCCGAGTCGTGGAAATCGAACGCCACCTTCCGCTTCCTGCTTGTCGCGGCGATTCTGCTGCTGGGCGTGACGCTGTGCACGGCGGTCTTTGGTGGCCACTACACGCAGTTCACCTTCTTCGCCACCGCCCGCACGGACATCGTGCTGCTTGGCGTGTTCGGCCTCGCGGCGCTCGGCGCGCTGCATTACATCGTGCCGCGTCTCACGACCGGTGAGGACGAGCTGCCTTCCGAAGGGCTGTCTGACCTGGCGTTCTGGGCGGCGCTGTTCGGCGTGCTCGCAGTTGGCATCGGCTTCAGTCTTGCCGGCTTCAAGCAGGCTGCCGTGGGCGCAAGCGCGGAGAGCAAATTCCTGGAGGGCGCGGTCACGGGAGTCGCCAGCAATCTCAAGCTCGTCACCGTCGGCTACGGCGCGATGGCGGTCGCGGCGCTCGCCTTTCTCGTCAACTTCGGCCTCGCGGCGCGTCGTTGCTGCCTCGACTGCTGTGGAGGTGCGCGATGAGATACGGCCCCATCATCGGTGCGGGCGCGCTGTTCTCCCTCGCCTGCTCGTGGGCGGCGTTGGTCATGGCCCCGCAGCTCCAACTCGGCGCGCTGGCCCCCGCGCCCATCCCGAACACCTCGGACGTTCACCCCGCCCTCCGGCCCGGTCTCGCGGCGCAGGGCGCAGAGGTCTATCGCTCGCTCGGCTGCTACCAGTGCCACACCCGGCAGGTGCGGCAGGACGCACTGCTCTTCGGCGCGCGGCTTAACGACGTTGGCTCCAACGCCAACACCATCAATCTCGAACTGCCCGGCAGCGGGAAGACGAACCTCGTCAACCTCGACCTGCTCATCGCGCTCGCGAAGGCCCGCCCCGACCTCGGCATCGCCAAGGTCACCGTGCCTCCGCCACTGCTGGCTGACACAAACGTCGTTGCGGCGCTCGGTCAGTTCACCGCGAACCTCACTCTGCTCAAGCACGCCGACGACAAGCTCGACGTCGTCCGTCCGACTTCCGGCCCCACGGTCAACGACGTGGTTGGGAACCGCCCGGCGGAAATCTTCGTCAAAGTCGCCCCCGAAACCGCCGAGAGCGTCGTGAAGCTGCTCACGGACTCCGGGGCCAAGGCCGAGCTGGTGATCTGCAATCTCGGCCCCGACATCGAACGCGGCTGGGGCGCGCGTCGCAGCGTGGCCCGCGATTTCGTGAACGACACGCCCGTGTTGCTCGGCAGCCTGCGCGTCGGCCCTGACCTCGCGAGCATCGGCATGCGCGCGCCGGAGAAGTTCGCCGCGCCGTGGAAGTTCGCGGGCACCAACACCGCCGCCGAAGTGGAGCACCACCTCTTGGTTCACCTCTACAACCCGCGCCTGCTGGCCCCGGCCTCGACCTGTCCGTCTGCCGCCTACCTGTTCGACAAGCAGAAGCCCGAGGTTCGCTTTGCTGGCGAGCCGCTAGCCTTGCCCGGCAAGGACGCGCCCGTTTTCCCGAAGCACAATGCCCGGGCGCTGGTCGCCTATTTGCTGACCCAGCGCACTGATGTCGGCCTGCTGGAAGCGCCCACGCCCGCGGTGGCCAAGGCCGCCGCCCCTGCGAAGCCATGAGCAAGAACAAGAAGCAGCCCGCGCCCGCGCCTGAGCGTGCCGAGACCGAGCCGACGATTGCCGCCGGCGGTGGCAGCGCGTGGCCGTTCGTTCTGCTGGGAGTCATCCTCTTTGGTTGCTTCCTCCACGTGGAGAACACCGGCGGCGCGTTCCGTGCGGACGTGTATCAGGCCGGGATGAAGACGCCGCCGCCGCAGGCCGACGAACCGCCGGAGGTGAAGGCATTCAAGCGCGGCGCGCAGCTCTATGCGGCTGGGTGCGCCGGCTGCCATCAGGCCACCGGGCTTGGCTCCGCGCCGCTGAACTTTCCGCCGCTGGCCGGCTCAGAATGGGTGCTGCGCGAGAAGCCGGACCGCCTCGTCCGCATCATACTCAACGCCATCGAAGGTCCGATCACCGTCAAGCAGGTCGCCTACGACAACAACGCGATGCTCCAGTTCAAGGACATCTATTCCGACGAGGACATCGCCGCCATCGCCACGTTTGTCCGGGGCAACGCAGAGTGGGGCAACAGCTTCGGCTTCGTCACCCCCCAGCAGGTGAAGGTCATCCGCGATGCAAGCGCCTCCATGGGCTCACAGAAGTGGCGCGCGGAGACGCTGGCGCCGATTCCCTGAACTGGTCGGCGGCAGATGCCGCCTGTGCTGTCCCGGGAGTTGGCTTGTCCGCAGGAAATCCTCCGACGCCGCCCTTTCCATGAACCTGTAGCGGCGGTCTGTGACCGCCGACCGTGGCATCCTTCGCGCGAAGGCGACCGCAACTCGGCCCTCGCAGAGCCCCGCTGCAGCCGCCACTGGTTCAGGTGCCGAAATCGCGGGCCTGAGCAGATCGTGAATTCTCTCCCTCCTCACCTCGGCTTCTCGCACTGCAAGTCCGCGAGCACCGGGTCGTTCTTCTCCGCGATACCCCGCATCTTTTTCACCGCCGCCTTGAGGCTGTGCTGGCCGAAGATGCCGGTGCCGCTGACGAAGACATTCGCACCGGCGCGCGCACACTCGCCCACGGTGTCGAACGTGATGCCGCCATCCACCTCGATGTGGTAGTCGAGGCCCAGCTCGCGCTTCCACGCGGCGGCCTGCTGGATCTTCGGCACGCACTCGTGGATGAAGGGCTGGCCGC
>SXGU01041425.1_pt1 | contig 79830 bp, 54 predicted proteins | sample 3174531 | NCBI WGS metagenome assembly SXGU01 (sample SAMN11356863, study PRJNA531348) | freshwater metagenome | isolation source: freshwater sample F1-140 | place: China: Fuxian Lake, Yuxi | collected 2017-12-25
AACCTTGTATAGTTCACTGATTAGTTCGCCAGGTGTCACGGCGGGCCGCCGCAGATCACAGGTCTGCGGCAAACCAGTTGATCGCGGTAGGCATTATCTGTCAACTGTTTCGGAGGTTAGCGATCTAGCGATCGCCCTGCACCGCGATAGACAAGGCCTAGACGGCAACGGGCCGCCTGGAGTATCTGGTGGCTACCCCCCCTAGCAAGACCGACCCCGAGGCCGGGTCACCGCTGCATAACGGCGACAACCTGGATGATCTGACGCTGCCCAATGTCGTGGCGCGCGGACTGGCCAGCGCGCCGCCGAGCGCGCCGACGTCGATGCGTCCGCCGAGTTCGGCGCGAACGTCGTCGCCGATGCCGAGCACTTCGCGCGGCAGTGCGTCGGTTGGTGATGCCGACTCGATAGGCGCAATGCCACAAACAGGACCGCGTACCTATACGGCCGGCGGCCTGCGACCGATCAGCCAGCCCGCGGCAGACCCGATGGCGGCGCGGCCTCCCATGGACCGCCCGCGATCCATTAGCCAGCCGGGCCACGATCCGACGCAGGCGATGTTGCGGCCGATCAGCCAGCCAGCGCACGACCCGGCGCAGGCGGCAGCCAGACCGATGAGTCGCCCCTCATTTGACCCCTATGCTGCGGTGCGGCGCTCGCCGACGAGTCAGCCTGCGTACGACCCAGGTGGCGCGCGGCCGATCAGTCCGCCGGGACGCGACCCGCAGGCCAGTCCTGTTTCGCCGACTAGTCACCGTCCCGCGAGCATCGGCGGTGTGCGCACGGGCATTGGCGCGCCAACCTATCGGTCGGAGTCTTCTGCGGCCCGGCCAACCAGCCAGCCCGGGGCCGATCCGTTTGCCGTCCAGCGTCCTGCGACACCGGTCAGCCAGTCGGGCCGTGACCCGTTCGGCGCGCAGCGGCCAGCGGCGCAGGCGGCCCATCCGGGTGTTGCGTCGCAAGCACCGCGCACTCCTACTCCGACAGCCGGGCGAGACCCGCTGACGGGCCGACCGACCGGCATGCCGGTGAGCCAACCGAGCCTGGACCCATTCCAACCGCGCGCACCGATGGTGCCGCCGAACGCCGGCCCCGTGTCGCGACCGGCGATGGACCCGTTTGCGCCGCGCACACCGGTAGCGCCGATCAGCAAGCCGGCCATAGATCCCTTTGGCGCGCGGCCACCAGGCACACCCATCAGCCGGCCGGCTGCAGACCCGTTTGGCGCGGTGCGCCCAGGGGCGGCGGTTGCGGGCGACGTCGACCCGGAATTTGCGGCGCTCATCCGGTCGATGCCGTTTGCCACACCCCTGACCGAAGCCGAGCTGCGGGCCCTGTCCGCACTGATGCGCCGCAAGTCGTATACCGCTGGCGAGGTGGTGGTTCGTCAAGGTCAGCCGGCTGAGCAAGGCGCGATTGTCTCAAGCGGAGTTGGCCATATGCAGTACGCGACGCCGGGCCGCGACCCGGTGGAGTTCGGCGAAATCCGTCCCGGTGACGTCATTGGCGAAGGCGCAGTTGCGGCAGGCGGGTACCACGGCTGCTCGGTGGTGGCCGACACGACGGTGGTGGTGTGGAGCTTTGAGGCCGGCGCCATGACCGATCTGCTGCGCAAGCACACCGACCTGGGCCCCAAGCTCAAGGCGCTGCTGCTCGCCCAGCAATCGCGCAAGTAGTTGTCGCACAGTTGCCGAGCCGGCCCGCCTGTGCCGGCGGAAGCTGCCAACCCATAGCAGACTTCAAGAAAATCAACGCTCTGAGCAAAAGCGGGGTCCGCCTGAGGGCGTCGGCGGGCAGTTGATGGGACGGTGGGCGAGCGCCGGGCGATTGCCGCAGCCCTTGCGCGGGCCTATACTGCCGCCCCCGCGGCCGGCCCGGCCGCAATAAGGTCGCCCACGCCATGAAGCCGCAGAAATCCATCGTCATCGTCGCCGGCAAGCGCACGCCGTTCGGCAGCTTTGGGGGTTCGCTCAAGGACCTGACGGCGACCGACCTCGGCGTGTCCGCGTCAAAGGCCACCCTGGCCAGCATCGGCTGCGACCCCGCCAAGGTCGACATGGTGGTGTTCGGCAATGTGTGCCAGACGTCGGCCGACGCCATCTACTTCGCCCGCCACAGTGGGCTGCGCAGCGGCTGTGGCGTCGCGGTGCCGGCACTGACAGTCCAGCGCCTGTGCGGCAGCGGCTTCGAGGCGATCTTGCAAGCCATGCAGGCCATTGAGCTCGGCGAGGCCGAAGTTGTGCTGTGCGGCGGCAGCGAGTCGATGTCGCAAGCACCGCACGTCGTCCGCGGCGCGCGCTGGGGCCTGCAGCTCGGACCCGGCGGCAAGCTCGAAGACACGCTGTGGAGCTGCCTGACCGACACCCAGACCGGCATGGCGATGGCCAACACGGCCGAGAAGCTCGCGCGCACGCACAGCATCAGCCGCCAGGCCTGCGACGACTTCGCATTGCTCGGCCAGCAGCGCTACGCCAAGGCGCTGGCAGACGGCGTCTACGACGACGAGATTGCGCCCGTCGAGGTGCAGACACGCAAAGGCCCGCAGGCGGTGAGCAAAGACGAGCACCCGCGGCCAGAGACGACCCCCGAAGGGCTGACCAAGCTCAAGGCGGTATTTGAAAAAGACGGCGTGGTGACGGCAGGCAACGCCAGCGGCATCGTCGACGGCGCGTGCGCGCTGCTGGTGACGAGCGAGGCGCGCGCCAAGGCCGAGGGTTGGCCCGTGCTCGCACGGCTGGTTGCGGCGGCGGCGGTGGGCTGCGACCCGACGGTGATGGGCATTGGCCCAGTCCCAGCGGTGCAAAGGACCCTGGCGCAGGCGGGCCTGACGCTTGCCCAGATGGACGCCGTCGAAGTCAACGAGGCGTTTGCGCCGCAGTTCCTGGCCGTTGCCAAGGACCTGGGCCTGGACCTGGACAAGACCAACATCCACGGCGGCGCAATTGCGCTGGGCCACCCGCTGGCAGCGTCCGGGGCGCGCATTACGTTGCACCTGGCCCTGCACCTGCGGCGCTCCGGCGGCCAGTATGCGGTGGGCTCAGCGTGCATCGGCGGCGGTCAGGGTATCGCCATCGTGCTGCAAAAGGCCTAGACCGTCTTGGCAAATACCAAAGCCGCGCGCGTTGCCGATTCGGGCGGCGCATCCCTGCAACTGCTGCCGCTTGGTGGCGTCGGCCGTATCGGCGCCAATGCCATGCTGCTTGGCTGCGGCGACGATTGGCTGCTGCTCGACTGCGGCGTGACCTTTCCCGAGCCAGAGCTGACTGGCGTCGAGTTGGTGCTGCCGTCGATGGCCGTGCTGGGGTCGTTCGCCAGCAAGATCCGCGCCATCGTGCTCACCCACGGCCACGAGGACCACATTGGCGCAGTGCCTTACGCGTTGCAGGTGCTGCAGGTGCCCGTGTATGCGACCCGCTTCACGGCTGGGCTCGTTCAGCACAAGCTCCGCGAGCACGGCCTGGCCGACCAGGTCACGCTGCATGTCGTTGCGCCCAAGACGCGTGTGCGGATCGGGCCGTTTGACATCGGTTTTCTGCGGGTGACGCACTCGATTCCGGACTGCGTCTCGCTGGCGATTCGGACGCCGCTTGGCAACGTACTGTTTACCGGTGACTTCAAGATCGAAGCCGGATTGCGCGACGGCGAGGTGTTCGACGAGGCCGGCTTTCGCGCGTTCGGCGACGAAGGCGTGGACCTGATGATGGCCGACTCGACCAATGCCGAGGTGCCCGGCTGGTCGGGCAGCGAGGCTGCCGTTGGCAAGCACCTGGCCGAGGTCTTCAGTGGCATCCGCGGCCGCATCCTAGTCGGCCTGTTCGCTTCCAACATCTATCGCCTACACAGCATCATCGATGCCGCGCGCGTGAACGGCCGCTATTGCGTGTTGCTCGGCAAGTCGCTCGAGCGCTACACGACGGCGGCCAACGCCTACACGAGCATGCCGTTCGACTCCGAGGACATCATCGGCGTCAAGGACCTGCACCGCTACGACGACGACGAGGTTGTCATCATCTGCACAGGGTCGCAGGCTGAACCGCGCGCAGCCTTGTCACGTGTGGCCAATGGCACCCACCCGGAGGTCGCAGTCAAACAGGGCGATACGGTGGTGCTTTCGGCGCGGCAGATTCCGGGCAACGAGCGCCGCATCCACGCGATGCTCAACGACTTCGCTCGCGGCGGTGCGCACGTCATCTACACGCGAACGGACCGCGAGATTCACGCCAGCGGCCATGCCTATCAGGAAGAGCTGCGGACGTTGCTGACTTGGGTGCGGCCGCGGCGCTTCATCCCGGTGCACGGCGAGTATACTTTCTTGCAGCGGCACGCCGAGCTTGCGCAAGAGTGCGGCGTCGAGCGCACGCTGATCATCGAGAACGGCCAGACCGTCACCCTGGGCACGGATGGTATGCGCGTGAGTGACGTGCGCACGCTCTCGCCCTGGTATGCCGATGGCCTGGTCTACGGCGACGCCGAGTCGTTGCAGTTGGTGGCCCGGCAGCAACTGGGCTGGCACGGTGCGGTAGCCGTGCAACTTGACTTGGACCGCAGCGACGGCGTCGTCACGGGTCGGGCGAGAGCGCTGCCGTGGGGCGTTCAACACGAGCAGGGCGAATTAGCCAAAGAAATCGAGACAACGCTGCAGCGCTGGTCGAGCGGCCTGAACGCCAAGATGCCGCTATCTGCCGTCGAAGGCCAGATCCAGTCGGTGGTGCGCAAGGTGGTCAAACGCTACAGCCAACGCAAGCCCGTCGTGCTGTCGTTCGTGCGCTGGTCCGACGACGTGGAGTAGCCGATGCCTGACCGACCTGGTGCACCATCCAAGCCGGCGTCGCAGCGTGGTCGCACGCTACGGGTCAATGCGGCGCAGTTCGTGGCGGCAGTCAATAAGGTCGGCGAGGTGCCGCATGGGCCGCCTGAGGTCGCGTTCTGCGGTCGCAGCAACGTCGGCAAGTCGTCGCTTATCAACGCCATGTGCAACCAGAACGCACTTGCGCGCACCAGCAAGACTCCAGGGCGCACGCAGTCGGTGGTGCTGTTCGACGCGACGCTGTCGAGCGGCCAGGTGCTGCGCCTGGTCGACCTGCCGGGCTTCGGACATGCGGAAGTCAGCAAGACCATGCTCGCGGCGTTCGCGGAGATGATCCAGTACTACCTGCTGGCGTCGCAGCAGCTCAAGCTCGTGGTCATCTTGCAAGACTGCCGCCGCGACCGCGACGACGACGCCATCGGTTTTGCGGGCTGGCTGCGCGACAACCACGTCGCCTATACCGTCGTCGCTACCAAGTCGGACGCCGTACCCGCCACCCGCCGCGGCGCCGTCTGCCAGCGCCTTCAGACCGAGTTTCGGCTCAAGCAACCGCCGCTGGCTGTCAGCGCACGCGATCGATCGGGCATCGACGACCTGGTCGTGCGCGTGCGCAACGCGGCGTTTCCCAAGCCGTGAGCGCGCCCGTGGCGGTGCGGTCTTGCACGGTGGCCGACGTCGCGACGCTTGCAGAGTTGGAAGCGCGGTGCTTTGCCGACGCGTGGAGCACAGGCAGCGTCCACAACGAAGTCAGCGCCGCGCATGGTCGGGCTTGGCTAGCGACAGACGACGGTGAGCCGGTGGGCTACCTGCTGGCGTGGCTGGTCGGCGATGAAGCGCAGATCAATCGGGTGGGCGTGATTGCCGAACAGCGCGGCCGTGGGCTGGGGCTTGAACTGGTGCGCGTTTGCCTGGCTGCCGTTGCCGAGCAGGGTGCGCAGTCTGCGCTCCTCGAAGTCCGCGCCGACAATGCGCCCGCGCTGGCCGTCTATCGCCGTTGCGGCTTTGCGCAAATCGGTCGACGCAAGGCGTATTACCCGGACGGCGGCGATGCGCTGGTGTTGCGCGTGACGCTGACAGCGGACTGACAGCGTCACGTCGGCATACGCCGCGGGGCGATCCACGGCAGGCGGCTGCGACCCCGTGGATCAACACCTTGAACACGCGTGAACCCGCGCAATGCCCGCGCCGCGGCAGCAAAGCCCGCACAACCACGACGACGTTGTTGTGGGTTTGTCATGCAGCCATCACAGGCGACCTGAGTCCAGTTCCGCTTTGGCGAAGTCGGCGTAACCTGCGCCTGCCCCGTCCGGCGGTGGTGGCAACCGGCCACCCAGGGCCGGCGGTTCCATAGGCCCGGCGCTGCGACCGAACCCCGCAGAGGCCGGCTGAGACCCGCACCCCAGGCGCTGCTCGATCGCGACCTGCCGTCCTGCCTCAGCTCCGTTTCTGCCCGGCCCTCCCTCGCCTCGCAGGCCAAGCGACGAAGGAGAAGCCGCGATGAAACCACGACCTTGTTCACATTCCCTCACTGCCGCGCTTGCGGTGGCTGGCCTTGCGCTAGCCGCATGTACTGCCGACCCCGGCGCCGCCGGCAAGGACGGCAAGAACGGCACCATCTGCACCATCAAAGACAACGCCGACGGCAAGAAGGCGCTGACGTGTGACGACGGCACCAGCATCGTCATCGCCGACGGCAAGTCGGGCACCGACGGCAAGGGCTGCACGCTCACCGACGACGCCAACGGCAAGAAAATAACCTGTGGCGACGGCACGACCGTCACCTTGACCTCAGGCAAGGACGGGACGGCCGGCAAGGACGGGGCGGCGGGCGTCAACGGCAAGTCGTGCACGGTCAAGGACAACGGCAATGGCACCAAGACCATCAACTGCGAAGACGGCACCACCGTCACCGTCGCCGATGGCAAGCCAGGCGTCAACGGCCAAAGCTGCACCATCAAAGACAACGGCGATGGCACCAAGGCCATCAACTGCCCGGGCGACGCCACGGTCATCGTCAGCGACGGCAAGGCCGGCAAAGACGGCACCAACGGCAAGTCGTGCACGGTCAAAGACAACAACGACGGCACCAAGACCATCAGCTGCGAAGACGGCACCAGCGTGACGGTCTCGGACGGCAAGGTCGGCGCTGCGGGCAAAGACGGCGGGACCGGCAAAGACGGCGCCGCGGGCGCCAATGGCAAGTCTTGCACCGTCAAGGACAACGGCAACGGCACCAAGACCATCAGCTGCGAAGACGGCACCAGCGTCGTCGTCGCCGACGGCAAGGTCGGCCCGGCCGGCGTCTCTGGCGCCAGCACCGGCGTCAACGTCGAAGTCAAGAGTGTTTCGACGGTCGCCACCGACCCCATCAAGGTCGTGTTCACGCTCAAGGACGACAAGGGCTACCCGATCGACGTGTGCGGCAACTACTCGCTAAACACGGTCATCACGCCGCGCTTCAGCCTGTCGGTCGTCAGCAAAGACAGTGCGGGCAACACCCTGCCCTACACGGTGCTGACGCGGTCGGCGTCGACCACCGGGCCGACCGTCGCCAACCCGACATCGCTCAGCCCGCTTGGCAGCAACTGCAAACCGGCGGTAACGACCGCTGGCGCATCGACCGGCCACGGCACGTTCGCAGAGAACGCTCCGGGCGAGTACACCTACACCTTCCCGACTGCCGACACCGCGGCTGGCCCGGTCAAGGTTGGCTACGATGCCGCCAAGATGGATTTGACCCACGTGCTGTGGATCCAAGTCTCGCGGCAAACCGACGTCAACTACACGCAGAACACGGTGACCTTCAAAGCCACCAACAAGGAATATGCGTTCGTGCCGAGCGGCAAGGCCACGCCGGTGCGCCGCGAGTTGGTCGCGACCGCGACATGCAACAACTGCCACCGCGGCTTTGCGCCCGAGGGCACGACCTCGGGGTCGTTCCACGGCGCGGGCCGCGTCGAGGCGCCGTACTGCAACGTGTGCCACAACGACCGCAAAGTCTCGGCGACCGGTGCGGACAATGAAGTGGCCAATACGGGCGTCTACATTCACCGCCTGCACAGCTCGGACCACCTCAACCCGGCCAACCTGTACTATGGGATCAAGTTCTCGTTCCCGCAGGACATTCGTAACTGCAAGGCCTGCCACGCGGGTTCGCTGCAGCAAGACCAGTACAAGACCCGGCCCAACCGGCAGGCCTGCACTTCGTGCCACGACTACGTCGATCTCAAGACCAACACGCTGCCCAAGTGTGCAAAGCCGCGCAAGGCCGACGCCAATGGCGTCCTGGAGCCATGCCAGCACACCGCAGGTCCGCAAGCCGACACCGCCTGCGTCAACTGCCACACTCCGCAGCAGATCGACGACAGCCACCAGACCGTTGTGCCGCCGGACCCGAACAACATCTACGCCAAGCCAACGGGCGGCAACACCAACACCAACGCCGGCTATCTGACCGCCGCCGGCTTCGTGCCGTCGGGTGCCGATGTCATCACCTACGACCTCAAAGAAGTGACGACCTGGCTGGACGGCAGCGTGCGCAGGCCGCAAATGACCTTCAAGTTCAAGAAGAACGGCACAGACGTGGTGTTCCAGACCTACCAGGCCGGCAGCGTGACCGAGCTCATGGCTGGCTTTGTCGGATCGCCGAGCGCCTACTTCGTGTTCGCGGTGCCCCAAGACGGCATCAAGATGCCAGCCGACTTCAACGCCAGCGCCAGTGGCTACATCAAGAACGTGTGGAACGGCACCACCAGTTCGATTACGGTCGGCACGGTGACGCAAGGCAAACAGGGCACCACCGACTGCACTGCCAGCGCGCCGTGCACCTGCGCCGCCGCGCCCAACAACTGCGTGGTGCCGCTTGGTAGCCTGACGCTCGATGCCACCACCGGTTACTACACCATCAAGCTGTTCACGGCGCAGGTGCCGGCCAACGCGACCATGCTGCAAGGTGGTCTGGGCTACACCTACAACCTATCGAGTGCCCCACCGCTGACGCAGATCAACCTGCCGAAGTACCCGTACGATGCCGCAACCAAGATTGGCGGCCTGGTGGTGCCACCGCCCAACGTGTGGAAGCCCGCATTGACCAAGGCGGCAACCACCGGCACCATGACGACCGGCTATCAGGGCACGCAACTGTGCGCCGACAAGGCCTGTGACTGCACAACCGCAGCGCCCTGCAACGACTGGGCCGCCCGTCGCCAGATCGTCGACAACAAGCTGTGTCTGAACTGCCACAAGCAGCTGGGCGCCGCACCGAGCTTCCACGGCGGTCAGCGCAACGACGGCCAGTCCTGCAGCTGGTGCCACACGCCGAACCGCACCAGCACCGGCTGGTCGGCCAATTCCAAGGACTTCGTGCACGCCGTGCACGGCGCCCGCAAGCGCGTCGTTCCGTTCACCTGGCAGGCTTTCTCGGCGACGCAGAACTTTGGCGAAGTCGAGTTCCCGGGCCCCATCAGCAACTGCACGGCCTGCCACGTAGCTGGCGCGTTCGACTACAGCGGCAACGCGGTCAAGGCGGCCTTGCCAAACATGCTGCCCAGCACAGTGGCGCAGGGCAAGTACAACAGCGACCCATTGGCGAACAGCACGTACTTCCGCCTGTCGCCCTATGTGATCGCGGACAACGTGTACAGCTACGGCAGCGGCTTCTCGTTCTCGTCGGCAACCGGCTTGGCCACTGAGGCCACCGACACCACACTGGTCAAGTCGCCAATTACCGCGACCTGTAGCGCGTGCCACGACAACGACCCGGCGCTCGACCACATGGAGGCCGCCGGCGGCAAGTTCTACGCCACCCGCGCGCAGTACAAGGCGCCCGGCGCGACCAAAGAACAGTGCTTGCTGTGCCACGGCCCCGGCAAGATCGCGGCCATTGCCACCGTGCACAAGTAGGTGCTGCGTCTCGGCGGAGGAGTTGGTCTCGGCCAGCCCCTCCGCCGGGCGGTCCATCGCCGGCAATCCCCTGACAAATCAGGAAGCTGAACAAAGCCCCCCTCGGTTCAGGCGGACTAGTTGTTCTTGGCGCCGTCGGCGATCCAGGCCTTTACGGCGTCGATCTTGTACTGGTCCAGCCGCGCACCGGGGGGCATGCCGCCCTTGGCCTTGCCAAATGGGTGGTCGAGCACGATCCACAGCACGCTTTTGTCTGGCTTGCCGGGCTCGACACGGTTGAGCGGCTTGCCGGCGTCGTCGATCTCGCCGGATTCCTTGCCAACGAGGTTGGCAAAGCTCGTGGCCTTGTCTTTGAGGCTCAAGTTGCCGGCGCCAGTGCCCTCGCCGTGGCAAGCCGAGTTGGTGCACGACTTTGCGAAGACCTCGGTCTGGAGCACGCTGAGCTTGGGCTCCAGGGCCGGCGTCGATGATGCGGAGTCGCAAGCGCCAGCCAACAGGCAAGCAACCGGCAGGCAGACCCGCCAGGTTCGCGATGAGTTAACACTACTTGGCATCGGTCAGACTCGGAGCATCTGCGGCGGAGGCAGCATCGGCGTTGCCATCGCTTGTGGCGCCAGCGTCGGCCGGCTTGGCTTCGCCGACGCAGGCGATGAGCACGCAGCCCTTGCCCGCGCTGGGATTGGCCGGGTCGCCGGCACACCGCGCCCCAGCGCCACATTGCGCATCGGCAACGCAAGGCATCGTGCAGAACGCTTCTTTGCCGGCCGTAAACGCAGCGGTACACATCACGGCGGCCAGGTCGTCCTTGCCGGCCTTGCCGTCGTTGGCCTTGCATTCTCCGCCCTTGGCGGTACACGGCATGCCGACGCCGTAGGGTTGGTCGCACCAACGCTCCTGACAGGCTTCCAGGGGCGGTGTCGGGTGCTTGCACGCCGCCTTGGCGCCATCGGCGAGCGTGCCGCCATCGCTGCTTGACGCGGAATCACTCGCAGCGTCTGTGGCGACTGCCGTTGGTTCCTTGGCCGCGCACGCCGCAATGAGCACCGCAAGGACCAGTGCTCCGCCGCGGGCTCTGCCCAGGCCTTCGAAACGAGCGACGCACATGGTTGAACCTCCAGACGGTCGCGGCTGCGAACTAGTCGTTATTGCAGATGATGACGCCTTCTTTGAGCGCCGGGTAGTAATACGACACTGTCGTGCACATCTCTTTGGGAAAGAACATTTGCTTGCCGCTGGTGTTGTTCCAGGTGCAGGTCACTGTGATTTCGTCGCCTGCTTTGAGGTCGAGCGACGTTGCGCCCACACCAAAGACCTCAACCGGCCCGGCGTCGCGGAATTCAGGCTTCCACTGGGCCACGTTGAACATGGTCTTGGACGGATAGGCCTTGTCAAGCGGCCGCGTGTGTTCGACTTTGATCTTGGTCCCCATCTCGTGCATGTGGCCCAAGGTGGCGAGCAACTTGATGTCGGCCGGCACTTTGCACTTCGTGCTGCGGGTGGTCTCGCCTTTGGCGGCGACGTCGACCAGGCTGTCGTTCAAGATGAAGTAGCTGACTTCGGTCAAGCTGGCCTCGGTCGCGAACTCGAGGCGGGCTACATCTTGAATCTCAATGGTCTTGGCGCCGTAGTTGACATAATGCGACTGAAACACCGGCCGCATCCCTTTGGCCAGCCGCACGGCGTAGCCCTCTTGGAGCAAGGACTTGTCGCTGTGCGCATCCGGATCCGGCAGTACCAACGGCTGCAGGTTGACCATCTGCGCGACGCTGGTGCAGTCAAAGGTCTGACCGGGCTTGTAGTTGCCACCCTTGTCTTGCAAGGCCACGACGTGGTGACCCATCGTGCCCTGGAAGCCGCGAAACTTGCGGATCATATAGTCTTTTTCGGGCACCCACTCGGGCACCCAGCACAGCATTTTCTCTTCGCCGGGGGCGACCGTCAGCTTGGGCCCGACGAACTGCATGCCTTTGTCCGCGCTGGGCGCGGCGGGCACGTTCTTGGCTTTCTGATCCACGACAGCAGGTGCGTCGGGGGCGGCACTCTCGCACGACATCGCAACCGCAGCAGTCAGCACGGCGGCGCAGGCGAGCGCGGGGACACGATTGGGCTTGAAAAAGCGCATGGTTGCGACCTCGATGGGCGGAAGGGACGCGGACTATACCAATTTGAGGCGCTTGCGCAAGCGCAAAAATCGCAAGAATGACCGCAGTGTGCCGTTTGCGGGGCGGGCGATGGGGCGCTTGGGTTGCGGTCTCAGCGATTGCAAACAGCTCATCGCTCGAGCTAGACTGCGGCTGCGTCTGCCGTTCGGCGTGTGGTGCTGGCCTTGGTGTTCACGACCGCACAAATCGGCCACTTGCTGCACTACCCGCTGGCCGTGGCCCTGACGTGCGCGTCGCTGGGGCTGGCAGTTGCACGACCCGCCCTGGCGCAAGGTGCTGGGCCAGCCGCAGATGCCACGCCTACGAGCGCTGCCGCCGACGCCACCCCGGCAGGCCTGAGCGAAGCTGAACTCAAGGCGCTGGCCGAGGGCGCCGCTGCCGATGCCAGTTCCGCGCCCGCCGCCCCGGCGACGCCTCAGGCCACCAGCAGCGCGGCGTTGTCCAACCCAGCGCTGTCGCTGATTCTCGACACGGCGCTGGCGGGCTACAGCGAAGGCAAGCCGCTGCTTACCGGCGGCCACGACCCCAAGCGCAACGGCTTCAACCTGCAGCAGCTGGAGCTGCACGCCGAGTCGTCGGTGGACCCGTACCTGACGCTGCAAGCCAACATCGTGTTTGCCCAGTTTGGCGTAGAAGTCGAAGAGATGTACGCAGAATCGCTGGCGTTGCCCGGGGGGCTCCAGCTCAAGGCCGGACAATTCTTGAATGCTTTTGGCCGAATCAACCCGACGCACCTACACAGCTGGAGCTTTGCTGACCAGCCGCTGATGATTGGCAAGTTCTTTGGCAGCGAAGGCAGCCGCGGGCTGGGGGCGCAACTGGGGTGGCTGCTGCCGCTGCCGTGGTACGTCGAAATCAAAGCGGCGGCGACCGACGCCGTCGGGGCTTGCTGTGCGCGGTCGCTGCTTGGGGGCAACGACCTGCCGGTGCGCTCGCCGGCCGATGTGGCCTACACGGGCAATCTCAAGACCTTCCTGCCCCTCGACGAAGACTGGTCGCTGACGTTGTCGACCTCAGGCCAGGCGGGGCCGAACGCGAGCGGCAACGGCAACCGCAGCGAGATCCTGGGCGGCGACCTGTACCTGCGTTACCGGCCAGTCGCGGACCCCGAGCGCCGCCACCTGTCGCTGCAGGTGGAGCACGCGGTGCGGGCGCGGCAAGTGCCGGGGCGCTCGTTGGTGGACCACGCCGGCTATGCGCAGCTGGTCGGCGCCTTGGCGCTGCGTTGGGAATTGGGCGTGCGCACCGAATGGACCACCGGCGTTGCGGGAGATCCGCTGGACCCCGACTGGACCACCAATCGCCAGCGCCATGCGGCGCAGCTGACTTTTTACCCTTCACACTTCTCGCGGGTCCGCGTGCAGGCCACACTCGACCGACCGACGTGGCGGTCAGAGCCGATCTGGGGCGCGGTAGTGGCGTTGGAAGCGTTGATTGGCGCGCACGGCTCGCACGGGTTTTAGGAACTGTCCCAGAATAAGTCATTCTGGGACTGGTTCCGTTTGCTAGCTGGGTGGGTCGCAAGCTCGCGTCTTTGCAAGCCGACTCGCCGCTCCGCTAAATTGCAAAGCGATCGAGTTGATTTCGGACAAATCCTTAGGAGTTTCAAATGATACGCACAGTGACCCTGTTTGCGCTGGGCTTGGCAGCGACCATGCTGGCCGTGCCGGCTCGTGCGTTGCAAGTCGTGGCGACGCTGCCGAGCCTGGCGACCCTGGCGCGCGAGGTCGCCGGGCCGCACGCAACGGTCGAGTGCCTGTTGAGTCCGCGGCAGGATCCGCACTACGCCGATGCGCGGCCCAACCTGATCCTGTCGCTCAACCGCGCGGATCTGCTGGTCGTCAATGGCCTGGAGTTGGAGGTCGGCTGGCTGCCGGGCCTGGTGCGGCAGGCGCGCAATCCCAAGATCCAGACCGGCACGCCCGGCTATTTCGACGCCTCGCTGCACGTGCTGCGCCTGGCGGTACCTGGGCGCGTGGATCGCGCGATGGGCGACATCCACCCGGGCGGCAATCCGCATTTTCACTGGGATCCGCGCGCGGCGGCGCTGGTGGCAGTAGCGCTCGGCAAGTCGCTGGGCGCGCTGGATCCGGCGCACGCGGCGGATTACACCAAGAATGCCGCGGTGATGTCGGCCCGCTTCAAGGCGCTGGCCCACGAGTGGACGCAGAAATTCGCGGCGTTGCCCGAGGCCGAGCGCAAGCTGGTCGTGTACCACGATTCGCTGGTGTACCTGGTCGACTGGTTGGGCTTAAAGCAGGTCATTACGGTCGAGCCCCGGCCGGGCATTCCGCCCGACCCGGGGCACCTGGCCAAGGTGGTGGGCACGGTGCGCACGACGGGCGCCAAAGCGCTGGCACAAGAGGAGTATTACCCGCGCGGGGCTTCCGATCAGGTCGCCAAGTTGACGGGCTTGCGGATGGCGATCGTACCGGGTGGCGCCAACTTCGGCAGTGGTCAGCGCTTTGACGACTACGTGCGCGGGCTGGCAAAGACGCTGTATGAGGCGCTGCATGGCGCACCGTAGCCTCGTCGCCGCGGCGCTGCTGGTGTGCCTGTGGCCCGCGTGCGCTTGGGAGCCCGGCAACCCCTGGGGCGTGCTGCAGCTCGGCGTGCAGGTGCGCGCGACCGTTGCCGCTGACCGGTTGTTGCCCGACGGGCGCTTCAAGACCGCAAGCGAATACTTGTGGCGCTACGAGCACTTTGACGTTGAGCTGGACGCCGCGCGCGTCGCAGTTGTGCCGGACACCACCAAGCTGTCGTTCGATCCCGCCAAACCGCCAAGCGGATACACGCTGTGCCACGGTGGTCATTGTCACGCCACTGACGGCAGGCTGGTGGACTACGCAACCGTGGAGGCCGGGTTGCTGGGTGAAACTGGTTCGGGGCCGCTGTTGCTGCCGCTGGACGTGACCGCGGACGCAGCGCTGCCATCGGCAGTTGTGGCGCCTGCGGGACCGGTCGACCTGCCGCTGGGGACCGTCGCCAACGTTCAGGTGTCGTGGCGTCGTGCGGTCGTCAAGGCGCGCGTGTGGGACGGCTCGCCCAAAGGCGACCGGCTGCCCAAAGGCGGCATCGCCGTGCTGTGGCCGTTGCCGGCCGGGTCGGTGGCGGCACAAGTCCGCGCCAAGGTCGGGCCGCACGAGCCGCTGCAGTTGCGGCTGCACATGGCCGTCGAAGTCCCGGCAAGCTGGCTGGACAACGTGGATGTTGCTGCAGGCCCTGCGGATACCAAGGCCTTGGAATCTGCGCTGTTGCATGCCGCCAGTGCCAGCGTGACCGTGAACCGCCGCGACTGACAGCTACGCGTCCCTGGCCGCGGGCAGAAACGCGAAGTACACCGCCGCCACGAGCAGTCCGAAAGCGACCAGGTGGTTCCAGCGCGGCCGCTCGCCGAGCCATAGGGCCGCGAAGCCGACGAACACCACCAGCGTGATGACCTCTTGCAGCATCTTGAGCTCGAACGCCGAAAACCGCCCGTAGCCCAGCCGGTTGGCGGGCACCTGCAGCGCGTACTCGACGCCAGCGATGAGCCAACTGACCACGATGGCCTGCCACATCGGCACATCGCGAAAGCGCAAATGGCCATACCACGCCGCAGTCATGAAGACGTTGGAGGCAATCAGCAAGAGGATCGTGGACATCGGCTGTCGTGGCGCCAGCGGGCGCGCTGCCGGGTAGCGTAGGCTAGCGCGACATTGCGACCAGTTTTGTCAGCAAGGACGCATGCGCCGGAGATCAAAACCCGAAAACGCCTGGCTCGCGCTTGAGCAGCACCCACGGCCCTGGTTCGGGCAGCGCCATCGGGCGCAAGCGACCGCCGCTCCACTGCAGCCACACGTGGTCGGGGTCGGTGAGCGGCCGGTCAAAGCGAAACGCCACCACCGTCGGATGCCCGTGGTCATCGGTCTGGCGCACGATAGCGGTCATGCCATTGATGTCGACCCGGTCGCCGGCCTTGAACATGTCGCGCGGGCCGCGCAGCAGTTGTTCAGCCTCGGTCTCGAGCAGCACGCCTTGCACGGTGCGGAGCTCAACCGTGTGCGCGTCGACGACCCGCAGTTCGATGTCGTGCAGGGCCAGGCACAACGCCCGCCACCGCGCCGGCGCCGGCTCGCGGTGTGCCATTCGCCACAGCATCCCATAGATGCCCATGACGTCTGGAACAGCTGGGAAGATCGCGGTTTTTCCCACGGCAGCGTCCAAACCGGGGCGGTAGCCAGGCCCGGCGACCGCACGCGACGCCCAGCCCAAGACCAGCGTGCCGCCCAAAAATGCCACCGGCGCCATCACCAGGTGCAGGGCCACCAACAACCGCGCGCCTCCACGCGCCAACAGCGATGCGTGCTGCGCGGCCAGCCCGGTCCACGCCGAGAACTTGGGCAGCAGCGGCCCAATCGCACACGCAACCGCGGCCGCGCCGCCAATGCTGGCAACGGTCAATAGGCGGCCGGCGGGAAAGGTCGCCGCAACCGGCACCAGCGCCAATAGCGATCCGGCCAGAATCCACACCAGATGCCTGCGCGCGTCGGCATCGATAGCCGGCCACGCTCTGCCGACCAGCCACGCCAGCGCAACGGCGCCAAGCAGACCCGCCCCAGCAAAGCCCCAAATCGTGCCCGGCAGACCAACGGTCACTTCGATCGGCGCGTTGAAGGTCAGCACCCCGAGCAAGCCAGGGATGCGCAGGGCCGCAGCCGCGAGGTAAGGTCCCGTCTCCCGCACCGGATCGAGGTAGGCGCCCGAGTGGCGGGCGCCAAAGCCAAGTGCTTTGTAGGTCACCGCGTACACGACCGCCAAAGCCAGCAGCGGCCAAAGCGCCCGCCACCGCTCGACCATGCGCGAACCGGGAGCGCCGGCGCCCGAAAGCTCAAAGCACACCGGCAACGCCAGGGCGCTCAGCGCCGTCTCGCCGCCGCACAGGCCAACCGCGAAACCGGCAACGGCCAGGGCGCGACCAGGTGGCCAGCCCCGCTGTCGCCAGCGCAACCACGCGACAGTGCCCCAAATGGCCGGCGCCACCGCCACCAGGGCATTGCGGTTGGCCAGCCACGTCGCGGGCAAGGTATGAGCGTCATCGACCGCGTACAGCAAGGCCGCAAGGCCACCCAACCCCGGGCCAAGCGTGCGCAGCAACAGCGTTGCGACGCCGGCAACGACCAGCGCGTAGAGCGCGATGGATACGGCGTGCGCCAACGCCGGGCAATCAGCAAAGGCGGTGTGGTCCAGATAGGTCAGCGCGCTCGACAGCGGCCGCAAAAAGCGAACCCGCAGCTCGGGGTGCGCAAACCATGGGTAACCAATGTCCTGCGCCATGCGCATCCGCACCGGGTCGCCGTCGCCGAAGTCGTAGAGGTTCCACCACGCGTGCGGGCCGGGAACCTTGCCCTGCACGGTCGCGGCATGGCCCCAGTCGTCGATGATGAGGCCAGCGCCCAGCCCCGGCAGGGCCACCAAGGTCGCTACCACTACGGCCAGCAGCCGCGGTCGGGCCATCCAGGCGCGCACGTCGATCATGGGCGGCACTCGACCCGGAGCAGAACCGGCGCAGCAGCAGTGTGACCGCGCCATCCAAAATCGACAACCGGCCCATTGCGTGCGATGCTGGTCGGCATGCTCAGAGCCCGCATCGCCGCCACAGCCGCCTACCGAGCCGGGTCGCCCAGGTCCACGCGCGAACTTGCAGAGGCCAGCGCCCAGACGCGGCCGTTGGGCGAGATCGAGGCGATGATCGGCATCCAGAGCCGCCATTTCTCTGACCCAGAGGATACCGTCGCCAGCCAGGGCGCCAAAGCGGTGCAGTTGGCGCTGGACAAGGCCGGCCTCGCGCCGCGCGACGTCAAGCGGCTAATCCTGACCAATTCCACTGGCTTTGACATGATGTGCCCGGCCACCGCCAATGCCGTGTGTGACATCCTCGGCATGGACGGCACTTGTGGCTGCGTAGACATGAACAATGCCTGCGTCGGCTTTCTCAACGGCCTGGACTATGCCGCGCGGCTGGTCCACACCGGCATCGCGCCGGTCGTCGTGGTGTCGAGCGAGGTCGGCAGCAAGCACATCCGGCCAGATGACCCGCGTCCGTACTTGATCTTTGCCGACGCTGCGGCCGCGGCTGTGCTGACTTGCCCTGAGCCCGGCAGCGACGTTGGGTTTTCGGCGACATATTTCGGCAACCGCGGCCAGTACCGCGAGAGCGTGGTCATGCGCCATGCCTGCCTGACCGGCCAGCGCGAGACCTTGCAGTTCCTCAAGTCGGGCAAGGACATCGCTAAGCTCGCGGTTTTGGGTCTGCGCCAGGTGGCCGACGACGTCTTTGCCCAGTCGGGCTTGGGCTGGAACGACGTCGACTGGATCGTGCCGCATCAACCAAACGGCACCATGCTCCAAGACATTGCGGAGTTGTTCGGCATTGACCAGGCAAGAATGGTGCCGGTCGTGCACTTCATCGGCAATGTCGGATCGTGCTCGACGGCCTACGGCCTGGCCGAACTGTACGCCACGCGCGATGTGCGCCCCGGCCAAAAAGTCTTGCTGATAGGTGTCGGCGCCGGCTTGAGCTACGGCGCCCTGCTCTACCACGCCGGCTGAGTGTGCCGGCTGCGCCAACGACAGGAGCCGATTTGAAACGTCCTGCGAACCTGTGGACCGCCTGGTACCTGGCCAATTTTGGTCTCGCAGCCCGTTACCACCGCTACGAAATCGACGGCCTGGACACGCTGCTGCAAGGTCGCGCCTGCATGATCGTCGGCTACCACGGCCGGCCCATCGCCTGGGATGTGTTGTTCCTCGCCGTTGAACTCTACAAGCGCCTCGGCTACTTGCCGCACGGCCTCATCCACGGCAGCTTCAAGCACGGCCCCGCCGCCAAGATGGTCCGCGACCTCGGATTCGTGTTCGGCGACACGCCGGAGCTACAGGCAGCGATTGAACGCGGCGAGCACATGTTGGTCGCACCCGGTGGCACGCGCGAGGGCTGCCGCAGCTTTCGCCACCGCTACCAAGTCGACTGGGACGACAAGTGCGGCTACCTGCGCATTGCAGCCAAGTATCGGCTGCCGATTGTGCCCGTGGCGGCGGACGGCGTGGACGACGTCTTTGAGGGCCTGAACAACGGCGATGCCCTGGGCAAGGTGCTGCAAATGCCGGCCAAGCTGCCGTTCTGGTTCGGCTTTGGCCCGCTTGGGCTGTGGCCGCTGTCGCCACCGTTTCCGGTCAAGGTGCGCCAGCGCATCGGCCAACCGCTCGACCTGTTCCCCGCCGGCGCCATTGATCCTGGCGACAAAGCAGCGCTTCTGGCCGCTCACCGTAGCATCGGTGAACACATCCAGCTTATGCTCAACGACCTGCGCGCTGGCGTGCGCGCGCATTGACGCCGCGCCATTGTTGCCACCTGCCCTGCCCTCCAAGGTGTCCATGTCCGTTTCTGACCCACCTCGAAGCAGTTCAACCGCCCATCCAAGTAGCCCAGCCGCCGACGCCCATTGGGCCGTGGTGCTCGGCGTATCGTCGGGCAGCGGTCACGACATCGCCAAGGCGCTGGCCCAAGACCCGGGTCTGAACATCTTCGGCGCCCACCGCGGCAACTGGCCCGAGCAGATGGCCGAGCTTGACGCCAACATCGGGGCGTTGGGCCGCCGCATCGAGCACTTTGTCGGCGATGCTGGCACGCCCGACGGTGTCCGCAAGGCCGCGGATCTGTTGGAAGCGACCGTACCCAAGCGCTCGGTGCGCATCTTCGTGCACTCGATTGCCAACGCGAGCCTGGGCCTGATGCTGCCCGGCGGCAAGGGGCCGATGCGGCAGTTCATCGCACCCAACTTCCACAAGACCATGGACTCGATGGCCAACTCATTTTGCTGGTGGGCCCAGGAGCTGTACGGCCGCGACCTGCTGGCGCCGGGAGCTCTGCTGCTTGGGTTGACCAACCCGATCAGCGACTCGATGATCCACAATTTCGCCCTGATTACCGCAAGCAAGGCCGCGCTGCAGGTCTACGTCAAGCACCTGGCGTGGGAGATGGGGCCGCACGGCTACCGGGTCAACCTGCTCAACTTCGGCACTGTGGACACGGTCGCCGTCAAAAAGGCCTTTACGCCCGAGAAATGGCAGCGTTTCTGCGACGTGGTGGCGCAGGCCATTCCCGCACACCGCATGCTGACCACCGATGAGGTTGGCCGCTTTGTGTCGCTGCTGCTGCGGCCGGAAGCCAACTGGTTCAACGGTGCCACCATCGATTTTACCGGCGGCCAGTCGCAGAGCCTGCTCGACTGCCTGCTGTATGACGAGTGGGATCCGCGCGTCCACCCCGGGGCGGGCCAGGACTGATGCGCGCATTCGCACACACCGCCGCAGCCGCGCCTCAACTTGGGGCCGACGATGCCGCGGACAAGCCGGCGACCAAGGTCGCCACGGAGAGCCCGATGAACCCCGATGTCCGTTCCATGTTGACAGAAGACCAACTCGCTGTGCTGCGCGGGTCGTACCGCCGCGCGGTCATGGACATGATTGCGACCAAGATCGTCGCCGCGCCCTACCCGCCCGCCGGTGCGCTGGTCGCCTTTGCGGCCGACCGCTTCTACAACGACGCGCCGCCGGTGTTGACGCAAGCCGACCGCGAGCGCTGCCTCATCGCCATCTTCGCAGCCGGCCGCCGTCCGGCCTTTGCGATGGCCGTGCACGTCTATTGGGGTCTAATGGAAGGGCTGACGGTCGGCGAAATTGCCGAGATCATCACCCTGAGCGCGCTGTACGGCGGCCTGGACGTGCTCACCGACAACAACAAAACGCTGGCCGACACGCTCAAGTTCCTGGCCAAGACTGCCGACGCTGGCGGCGAGGCGGCGCAGTCGCAAGTGGTGCTGCCGGCGCTGGTCAACGCATTCCGGCCGCCCATCGCGATCTGATCGCCGACGCGTGGCGACGGTTGCCTGGTTCAGCGATACCGAGGGCCAGTGGCCCAAGCTGCTGCATTTCTTGGACGGCAACCCGTGCGTGGCGCTGCGCGACGGGCAATTGCAGGTAGCCCCGGACTGCGTGCTGGTGTTCGGTGGCGACAGCGTCGACCGCGGCCCGGCCGGCTTGCGCCTCTTGCGCACGCTGGTGGACGCCAAGCGGCGCCAGCCCGACCAGGTGGTGCTGCTGGCCGGCAATCGAGACATCAACAAGTTACGGTTGCTGAACGAAGTCGCGCCCGACCCCGGCAAGCGTCGCCTGCATCGCCGCCTGCCCGATGAACTCAAAAGCGCTGATCGCGCACCGCTGCTGCGCTGGACCCTGGCCGAGACCATGAGCGCCAAGGTGGCATTCGCGTGTCGCCAGCAAGAGCTGCAGGAGATGGGACTGCCTGCCGATGATTCGGCGACCGCCGAGTCGATGCTCGACGACGTGCGGCCAGGTGGGACGCTGCTGGAGTACCTGGCCTGCGCGCAGCTGATGTGGCGGCACGGCGACGCGCTGTACGTGCACGGCGCCGTGACCGACAGCAACCGCGGGCTCACGCCTGGGTTCGCGGGGCGCGACCTCGATTTTGACGCATGGCAACAGCGGCTCAACGCCTACTTTGCACGATCAGTGGCCGCGGCGGCGGCCGGCGACAGCGCGGGCTGCGAGGCTCTGCTGGCCTATCAAGCGCCGCTGCCAGGCCAGAAATCCAATCCGTACAGCGTCGTGTACAGCCGGACCACCGACGACGACGGCACGCCGCAAGCACTGGCTGGCGAGGTCTGCAACGCATTGAACGACCAGGGGATTGCGCGGCTGGTGCTCGGCCACGCCCCGATTGGCGACACTCCGTGCGTGGTGCGCGGTACTGGTGTGGACGTGCTGCTGGGCGACACCAGCTACAGCCGGCTGGAGCACGGCGCGCGCTTGATCTTGGATGAGGCGGGCAGTCAACTGCGCGGCCGCGTTCGGCTGGACGATGGCTGCGAAGTCGAAGCGACGACCTGGCACTGCCCCAGTGACCCGGGCCCACTGGGGCTGCACACAACAGACGGCGATCTGGTTGCTGCGCGCCTGAGTGACGGCCGCTACTTGCTGTCCCGCGGCCTGCCGGGATGGTCGCGGCGGCAGGTTGCCGTGACCGCGGCTGAGGCGGTGCAGTTGGTGACCCGTACGCGTTGATTCGCGCGCGGCCGGCTGTTTTTCGGTTGCCGCCGCCCCTTGCAAAACGCTACGCTACGCGCCCCTCGCGCCTTGGGCGACGGTCTGATGCTAGGACCGCAGCCCGTGCCGGCGCGCGCACCGCTGACCGCACAGGGAACGGATATCACCATGAAACCAAACGGCATTGCCGTGAATCGTTTGTGGATCGCCGCTCTGTGCGCTGCGGCGAGCGGCTGTATCGCGGGCGGCGGCGGCGGCGGTGGCGGCGGTGGCCCCTTTGTGGCAGACAGCGAGCAGAGCGACCTGGTGCTGCAAATCGGCGACGGCGACGCAACCGGTGGCACCGGCGATGGGACCGCTGGGGCCGAGACGGACGGCCCTTCGACCGGCGACAGCGGCGGAACCGGCGACGGCGGCGGGCAGACGGGGGACGGCGGCGGCATCGGCGACACCGCGAGCCAAGGCGACACGGCGACCACCGACGCCAAGGACAGTGCAAGCGGCTGCACCAAGGCCGGCGATTGCGACGACGGCAACCCATGCACCAACGATACCTGCAACGCCAACAAGTGTGCGTATGCGCCGGTGGCCGGCTGCGGCACCCAGCCCGTGCCCTGTGACGCCAAGAACGCGTGCCCGGCGGGCGGCGGCGTCTGCGACAACGAGGCCCACGCTTGCGTGCCGTGCCTGGTCAGCAAGGACTGCGGCGCCGGCAAGGTCTGCGCCGGCAAGCAGTGCGTCGCCGCGCCAGCTTGCAAGAGCGACGTGGACTGCAAGGCCAGCGGCAAGGTCTGCAACAAGACCGCGGGCGCCTGCGTCGAGTGCAATCAGCCGGGCGACTGCGGCACCGACAAGGCCTGCATCAACAACCAGTGCTTTGCGGCACCGCCGTGCGCGACCAGCAAAGAGTGCGACAAGGTCTGCGACTTCCAAAAAGGCGTCTGCGTCGATTGTTTGAGCGCCGAAGACTGCCCGGCCGGCCAGACCTGCACCCCCGACAAGCTGTGCAAGCCGGCGCTGTGCACCGCCAACGCGTGCGGCGCGGGCCAGAGCTTCTTTGTCTGCAAGCCGGGCGGCGGCGGCTACCTCGCAGGCGTGTCGTGCGAGGACGGCAATGCGTGCACGGTCAATAGCTGCGCGCCGGACAAGGGCTGCTCGACCAAGTTCAACGCGGCGACCTGCGACGATGGCGACCAGTGCACCGAAGGTGACGTCTGTTCGGTCGGACAATGCGTCGGCGCCAAAAAAGAGTGCGACGACGGCAACGCCTGCACCAACGACAGCTGCAGCCCCAAGCTCGGCTGCGTGACCGGCCCGGCTTTTGGCAACTGCGACGATGGCAACTTTTGCACCACCGGCGATTACTGCGAAAACGAGAAGTGCACCGGCACGCCCAAGGTCTGCGACGACGGCAACATCTGCACCAAGGACGTATGCGACCCCAAAGCCGCATGCCAGTTCGACACTGCCGAAGGCCCGTGCGACGACAAGAACGTGTGCACGAGCAACGACAAGTGCGTGTCGGGCGTGTGCCTGGGCGAGGCCAAGGGCTGCGACGACAACAACGCTTGCACCGATGATAAGTGCAACGTCGCCGGCGGCGGCTGCAGCTACACCAACAACGCCGCTGCTTGCGAAGATGGCAACCAGTGCACCACCGGCGACAAGTGCTCGCTCGGCAAGTGCTATGCAGGCGTCACCAAGAACTGCGACGACGCCAATCCGTGCACCACCGACAGCTGCCTGAACGGAGCCTGCCAGGGCCTGAACAACACGGTGGCCTGTAACGACGGCGACGCATGCACACTTGGCGACGCCTGCAGTGGCGGTGCTTGCAAGGCCGGCGCGACGCCGCAGACGTGCAACGACAGCAACCCCTGCACCGACGACAAGTGCGACAAGCTGGTCAACTGCCAGTACCTGGCCAACACGGCAGACTGCAACGACAGCAATGTCTGCACCGACGCCGACAAGTGCGCCAACAAGGCCTGCGTGGGTGGCGCGGCCAAGACTTGCGAGGACAACGACGCTTGCACCCAGAACACCTGCGACAAGGTCGCGGGCTGCAAGTACCCGGCCGATCTCGCCAAGTGCGACGACAAGGACCTGTGCACCACCGACAGCTGCTCAGCGCCTGGCGGCGCCTGCAAGCACGACAAGGTGCCCAACTGCTGCACCAAGCAAAGCCAGTGCGACGACGCCGACCCGTGCACCGACGACATCTGCGCCGGCAACCAGTGCGTGCACAAAGGCAACGGCAAGTGCTGCGCAGAAGACGGCGAGTGCAATGACAATTCGGCGTGCACCGCTGACTCGTGCCTGCTCGGCAAGTGCCAGTTCACCACCTTGCCTGGCACGCCAACGCCTGCCGTTCTGGGCGACTGGGAAGACCTGGGCGACATCCAAGACTGGGTCGCCAACCCCAACGTCGGCGTCATCGGCTGGTCGCAGAGCAGCACGGCCGGCGCCAACACCGGGTCGGGCGCGCTGCTGTTTGGCGACCCCGGCAAGCTCAAGAACGCCAGCGGCACGGTGTCGGTGTCGATCCTCAGTCCCAAGTTCACCGTGCCGGCCGGCGGCAAGGCCACGTTGTCGCTGAGTTGGAAGCAGGATTTCGTCGGCTTGTCGTCCACGGCCTACCCACCACTGGTGGTCTACGTTGTCGCGGGCGGCAAGGAGACGGCGCTCAACACCGGCTACTACAACACGCTCAAGAAGTACCAGCCGATTACGGTCGACTTGTCGCCCTACGGCGGCCAGTTGGCGCAGGTCAAGCTCGTCGGCCTCATCTACCACAGCGCAGCCTCGCCGGCCTCGGGCTATGGCGTGGTGGTCGACGACGTCACCACCTCATGGACCTGCAAAGCGACGACCTGCACCGCAGACAGTGGCTGCACGACAGCCTCGGCGTGTTCGCAGGGCGTGTGCGTGGCCGGTTCGTGCGCCTACGCGTTCAAGTGCTGCACGCTGGCCACCGACTGCAACGACAACAACCCGTGCACCACCGACTCGTGCAGCGGCACCAAGTGCGTGCACAGCAAGATCGCCGGCTGCTGCGGCAAGGACACGGAGTGCAACGACAGCAACGTGTGTACCTACGACACCTGCAATGTCGCCACCAAGACCTGCAAATTCGCCGGCGTGTCCGAATGCTGCACCAGCAATGCCAATTGCAACGACAACGAAGCCTGCACCATCGACAGTTGCGACGCCGGCACCTGCAAGTTCCAGAACACCTGCTGTGCCACTGACAAGGAGTGCGACGACAAAGACAACACCTGCACCATCGACAAGTGCAACCTGACGACCAAGAAGTGCGAGTACACCGGCACCGGCGTCGCCGGCTGTTGCACCCCGATTGTGTGGAAGGAGAGCTTTGACACGCCGCTCGCGGGCTGGACCATCTCGAATTCTGGTGGCGCCACAAAGGGTTGGCAGCAATGGGCCACACCCAAGAACCCACCGGGTCCCAAGTCGGCGCCCGGCGTGCTGTACTATGGCGACCCGCCGTTACTGAACTTCAATTTTGGCGCCAACAGCGGCACCATCAAGTCGCCCAAGATCACGTTGCCGCCGACGGCGACCAAGCTGACCGTCAAGGCGTGGCTGTACATGGACACCGAAGCCGGCGGCGCCGGGTCCTACGACGACCTCTACCTGTATCCGGTTGTCGACGGCGTGCAGATGGCGGCAGTCTGGACCAAGTCGACGGTCGGTTTCACGGTCGGTTCTTGGATTGCGATTACCGGCGATCTGACGGCCTACAAGGGCAAGTCGCTGGAGCTGCTGTTCAACTTCAACACCAAGGACAGCATCGGCAACAGCGGCCTGGGCGTGCTCATCGACGACCTCATCGTGGAGCGCGCGTGTCCGTGACTTTGGAATACGTCATCCCCGCATCGGGTTTGGTCACGTGAAAAATCTGCTCGATTTTCCACGTACGCCCCGTGCTTGCTCAGTGGGTCGCAAGCTCGCGTCTTTGCAAGCCGACTCGCCGCTCCGCTGTTGGGCAGGGCGATCCACTTGTTCTTACACAACTCCTTTGTGCCGCTAATGCGCTTCAGTTCCGGCCTTAGCCGTCATCCCGAGACCAGTCAGGCCGTTGGCGAGGCAGCGGACATTGCCCGCGCCGGCCTTGCGGGCGAAGAGCCGGACCTGGTCCTGCTGTTCGTGACCTCCCATCACGCCGACCAGTTTGCGGACTTGCCGCTGACGGTGGCAGCACACTTTCCGCGGGCGCTGCTCCTCGGCTGCTCGGCGGGCGGCGTGGTCGGATCAGCCACCGAAGTCGAGCGCGCCCCCGGCCTGTCGATGACGCTGGCGAGCCTGCCCGGGGTGGATCTGCGGCCCTTCCACGTCGAGGACAGCGACGTACCCATGCCAGAGCGCGCACCGCTGGCCTGGCGGCAACGACTTGGCCTGCCGCCATTGATGACTGCTGCGGACGACGCCAGGCCGACGCCAATCGTGGTGCTGCCCGAGCCGTTTTCGGTGCGCATCGAGCGCCTTTTGCGCAGCCTGGACGCTGCGTTTCCAGACGGCGTCAAAGTGGGCGGCGCGGCAAGTGGCGGCACGCGGCCGGGCACCCATGCGCTGTGGTTGGGTCCGCGACTGTTCAGGCGCGGCGCGGTGGGCGTGGCGCTGCGCGGCAACCTGGCGGTCGACGGCGTGGTCGCCCAGGGCTGTAAGGCGCTAGGCACGCCGATGCTGGTCACGCGGTCGCAGGGCAACGTGATCCTCGAACTCGACGGCCGCACGCCGCTCGATGTCATCCGCAGCCTCGCCGCCGACCTGTCGGCCGAAGACCTCGAGCTCGCCAAGGCGGCGCTATTTGTCGGCATCGAGATGGAGCCGGATCGCGTCGAGTACGGCCACGGCGACTTCTTGGTGCGCCAGATTGCCGAGGTTGACCAGACCAAGGGCTGGATGTCGCTCGGCACCAAGATTGCGCCGTGGCAGGTGGTGCAGTTCCACGTCCGCGACGGCAAGACCAGCGCCGCGGACCTGCGGCGGATGCTCGAGCGTTACCGTAGCCAGCAGACGGAAGGCGATCCGCAAGGCGCACTGTTGTTTTCGTGCGTGGGCCGCGGTGAGAACCTGTACGGCGCGCCCAACCAGGAGAGCCGCATCATCGAGGCGCTGGTGCCGGGCGTGCCGCTGGGCGGCTTTTTCTGCAATGGCGAAATCGGCAAGGCCGGCAAGGCGACGGCGTTGCACGGGCTGACCGCCAGCCTTGCGCTGTTTCGCGATCCGGGCGAACCGGCGGCGCCGCCGCAGTGGCAAGTGCGCGGGGCGGCAGACGCGTGAACCCTTTCGGTTGTCGCAGTGCGCTGGTCGCCTTGGTGCTGGCGTCGATATCGGTCGCACATCCAGCCGCCGGTCTGGACCTGGACCAGGCCTGGGCACTGGCGCGGCAACGGCTGCCGGCACTGCGCGCAGCGCAAGCGCGGACCGACGCCATGCGGGCACGCGTCGACGTAGCGGCCATCCCGCTACTGCCAACCGCGTCGCTCGACGTGACTCAAGCGGCGACGACGGCCAATTTTGTGCAGCGTCCAGGGGCGGTGCCGCGATCGTTTACGACCGGTTCCAGCGCCAACACGGTCGGCACTTCGCCAGAGCTGTATCCGTTCTTTCAAGTTGGGGGCAATGCGCGGTGGACGGTGTGGGACTTCGGCCGCACGGCCGCGGCACTGGACGCCGCCCGCTCGAGTGCTCGCGCTGCGGCGCTGGGTGAAGACACGCTGCGCCAGCGGCTGTGGGTAGTGGTCGCCACGGCCTATTTGCAAGCACTAGCGGCGCAGGCAGTAGCTGAGGTCGCCGAAGACGCCGTGCAATTGGCGACCCGTCGCCGCGACCTCGTGCAGGCGCGCGTCAAGGCCGAAGTGCGGCCAATGCTGGACCTGTTGCGCGCCGAGGCCGACCTGCAATCCGCAGACGTGGCCCGCATGCGCGCCTACGACGACATCCACAATGCTCGGCTGGCGTTGGGGCTGGCGATGGGCCTGGACCGCGCGCCGGACGGGGCTTTGGAAGCGCCGCGCCAACCGACCGCGGTGGTCAGCGACGCCGAGTTGCAAAGCGGCGCTGCCGTGGACAATTGGACAGCGGAGGCGAGCAGCCGGCGCCCGGAACTGCGGGCCTTGGATGCCGACCTCGATGCGGCCCGTGCCCAGTTGCGCGCCGCGGCGCTGCAGTGGCTGCCGAGCGTGTTCGTCAGCAGCCAGGCGACACTTGCCGGCACTGAGTTCGACAACCTGGTCTACAACTACAGCGCCACGGCCGGCGCTAGCCTGCCGATTTCAGGTGTGTGGCTGGCCGTGCCGCAGGCGGCGGAAATGCGCGCCAACTTGCGTCAAATCCAGGCTAATCGCGACGCCGTAGTCTTGCAGATTCGCGGCGAGGTCGACGGCGCCCGCCAGCTGTGGCTGCAGGTACGTCGGCGCCGCGGCCCGCTGCAGACCCTGTTTGCGCTCGCCGACAAGGCCCACGAACACGCGCGGGCGCGGTACCTGGCGGGCGCGGCGTCGCTGGTCGAGGTCATCGACACCGAGGCTGCGCGCAACCAGGCAAAGCTCCAGGTGGTGCAGGCCGAGCTCGACGAAGTGCTGGCCGTAGCGCGCTGGCAAGTGGCCATGGGGCGCATCGGCCAATAGCCAACCCAGCCGCCCCGATCGACGCGACAGGAACGATGGATGACCCTGGCAAACTTCGCGGCTCCCGTCCGCACTCAGCAACTGCACGAAACGCTGCGCGACAACGCTGGTCGGCCGGTGCCGGCGACGTGCGTGTACCGCACCGACGACATCGCGGGCACGGTGCGGGCGTGCTTTGCGCGCGGCGAAGCGGTGTTGATGGTTGGGTCGCTGACCAGCGCGACCGGCAACTTCGAGCTGGAGATCTGGCGTCCGCATCCGGCGGTGGCGGGTTGTGCGGTCGTTGGCATTCAGCCACTGAGTCTCGCAGTCGATGCCTCCGGCGATGTGCTGCCGACCCAGCCCGCACTGCACGGCGACCCAGACGACGTGCTGCGCAGCGACCGCATTGCGTTGCACCTGCACCGCGAGGGCACCGATCGCCACACTATCCAAGCAGGGGCCGGCGTGACGCTCGCGCAGATCAACCGGGCGCTGCGCGAGTTTTTTGCCGCCGACGAGTACTTTGACTACTGCGTGCCGGTCGACCTGACCACCATCGACAGCGCGCAGGTAGGCGCGGTCTATGCCACTGGCGCGCAGGGGCCGTCGCGGTTCCGCATCAGCGACGTCGCGCGGCGGGTGACGCTGTGCAACGACGAGGCACTGACCCGGCTCGGCGACGCGGCGAGCATCGCTGCGCACGAAGGCCTGTGGGGCATGACCGGCGCGGTCGTGGATCTGGAATTGCGGGTGTATCGGCGCCCTAAGCACCGGTTTGGCTTCTTCATTCCGCTGGTGCGTTCAGCGACGGGCAACTGGATCGATCAAGTGGCTGCCGTCCTGGCGCTGCTGCGCGACGCAACCACGCTGACTTTGCAAGACGGCGCGCTATCGTCGGGCTGGGCCAATGGCGTCATCGACGGCGCAGAGGTGGTCGCGCGCGAGACCCTGGAACTGGTCGCGAACACCAAGTTGCCCGCGGGTCCCAACCGTCAGGTGGCTCAACGCGTGCTCGCGCTGATGCAAGCCCGAGAAAAGAGCGGCGGCTATCGCAGCCAAAGCGACTTTGGCGTCTATCTGACCGGCAACGCGCGGTTTTCAGAGCTCGATGGCTTCTTGGACGACGCCGACAGCCCGCTGGCGCGCCTGTTGGAGTATGCAGAGCACAGTGAGCGCTTTCTGCACGCCGACGGCATGACCACCGTCATCGACGACATGCGCGGATTGGAGGACATGCGGTTGTTGCGCGAAGCGTTCGCCGACATCGCCCGCCAGTACGCCAAGCATCGCGAGCCAGGCCAGGGCAAGCCGTTTAGCGAGAGTACCGACATCAATTGCTCGATCGATCCGCAGGCCGCCGCGGCGATGTCGGTCGATCAGTTGCGCGAGCAATTTCGTTGGATCCTGCAGCCCTATTACGCCTACGAGATGCGCATCCGCGACCTGGCCGAGGTCGCCAGGGCCCACGGCGCGTCGGTGACCCTGTGCCGCTACGGCCATCTGAACCCGCGCTCGACCAACCTGCACACCCGGGTCACGGTCCACGCTCCGGAAGGCTCGATCGCTGCGCCTGTGCTGGTGCAAGTGGTGCAGCGGGCGCGCGACAACCTGCTGGCGGTGCTAAAGGACTTGAGCGAGCGCCACGCCGCAATCCGTGCCGAGGGCGGCGAAAAGGGCAAGATGACCGCCGACGCCTGGCACCTGATGACGGCTGCGCAGCGCGACGAAGCGGTAGCCCTGCTAGCGGCGGCCGACCCGCGCTGGCAAGCCCACCTCAAGGGTCATTGGGCGCGGGCAGTGCAAGCGGCGCGCAAGCTTTGATCGCTAATTGCTGCTCGGCTTCCAGCCTTTTTGGACCTTGCCGCTGTGGTACACCCACAGTCGCTGGTTGGCGGCGAAGGGCCCTTTGTAGGTCTTGACGTCGGCGCCGATCCAGCGGACTTCGATGCTGTCGACGCTCTCGGCGGTGCCGAGGCCAAAGTGGCAGGTCGGGCTGTCCTGGCCACCCTGCCCACCGCCACCATTGACGTAGCGCACCTGTTTCTTGCCGCCCACCGTAATCTCGACGCTGGCGCCAAGCCCCATGCGGTTGCTCTTGCCGTCTCCGACCGTGCGGACCTGCAAGAAGCCGCCTTTCTTGCTTGCGGGCAACTGGTTGCGCAACAGCTCGTTCTGGGCAATCAGCTCCAGGTCGCCGTCGTTGTCGAGGTCGGCCGACGCCAGGCCCCAACCGCCGCGCGAGGTGATGCCGGCGTGCAGGCGATCGATGCTGAAGGTGCCGTCGCCGTTGCCCCAGTAAAAGTCGGTCGGTCGGCCTTCGTAGACGGCGCTGATCGCCAGGTCCAAGTCGCCGTCCTGGTCAAAATCGCCGAGCGCAGGCACCGAGTGGGTCTCTTGATAGCGGATGCCGGCGTCGCCCATCGGGATCTCGAAGGTGCCCTGGATGTCGTTCCAGTGGCCGGGCTTGTCCTGGATCAGCACCTGAGTCTTGTTGCTGAAGTTGTAGAAGCGCGGGTGGGCAAGGTTTGCGACCACCGCGTCCAGAAGGCCGTCGCCGTTCAAGTCGCCAAACGCGGCGCCGATGCTGTGGCCAAAGTAGGTCTGGCCGCCCCAATTGGTCTTCTTGCCGGCGAGCGTGGTCCCTGCTCCATCTTCGGTAAAGGTGCCGCCGTCGTTGCGGAAATACAGGTTGCGCACCAGCACGTAGTTGTTGACGAACACGTCGACGTCGCCGTCGCGGTCGGCGTCTACGGTCAGCGCGCCGCGGCTGGGGGTCTTGTAGCCCTGCGGCCCGGGAAAGCCGTGGGTGCCCGTCCAATCCTCAAACTTGCCGCCGCCCAGGTTGTGGAACACCGTATCCTGGTAAGGCGAGTAGTCGTCCCAGCACTGAAAGCGCGACACGTACAGGTCGAGCAGGCCATCGGCGTCAAAATCGCCCCAGGCCGCGCCGGCGCTCGGCGCGTGCTTGCCCTTGCCCTTGCAGTCGTTGTAGGTCTGGTTGCCGTCGATGCCCGAGTTGGCGGTCACGTCGGCAAACTTGCCCTTGCAGTCGCCTTTCCACAGCCGGTCGGGATCGGAGTAACCCTCGACAAACGTGAAGATATCCGGGCAGCCGTCGTTGTCGTAGTCGCCCCACACGCCACCCGACGCTGCGCCTTGCAAGCCCGAGTCGGCGGTCGCCTCGACCAGCTTGCCGTCGTCGTTGCGCCACAGCTGGGGCCCAGGCATCAGCAGGTCGTCGTCGCCATCGTTGTCAAAGTCGCCGAACGAGTGGCGGTTCGACGGCTTCTTGGGCTCGCCCTTGTCGTCCGCTGGCGTCGGCATCGGCGCAAACACCAGCTCGGCCGGCGCGGGCTCCGGCAGCGGCTCGACCCACAGGCGCACCAGAAAGTCGGTGGCGTGCGACGACGACAGCCCGTTCCAGTTGAAGTAAGACTGATTGTTGAGCGTGAAGTTCTTGACCGTCGGCAAGTTCCACGCGGAGTGGCAGCGGGCGAACGTCTCGCAGCACTTCTGCGCGTCGGTACACTCCTTGGCGATGGTGCTGTCCAGCGCGAACGCGGCCGAATTGACGCCTTCGCGCTTGTGGGCGACGTACACCAGCTGGGGTTGCTCAAAGGTCATGGGCTCCGGCAGCGCGTAGTCCAGCCAGCCGTCGCCGTTGCCGCTCGGCGCCGGGTCGCCCTTGAGGTCGCCGGGACAACGGCCGCCTGTGAAGTAGCTCTGGAACTGCCAGAAATCAAATCCGTTGTTGCTCAGGTCCGGGAACAAGCCGGCAGTCAGATCGGCGGCATCCGGCGCGGGATTGCCCGCCCAGCGAATCGAGAAACCCCAGACGCGCACCGGCTTTTCCAGGTCAAAGCGCACAGCCTCCCACAGCTGCTGATCGGCCATCTTCTTGCCGACCACATTCAGGCCTTGTTCGGGCAGCGACTTGCCAGGCTTGCCGTCGTCCCACTGAATTGTCTGCAAGCCCTTAGGGATCCAGCCGAGCGCCGTATTGCAGCCGCTCGCCGGTGGCAGGTCGGGCTTGGGGCCGTAGTCGGGTCCGGCATCCGCTGGGATTGCAGCACTGTCGGCGCCGGCATCGCCGGCAATGGCGACGTCGGCCGCAGTGTCCTGGCCAAGGCTGTCCTTGGCGACAACTGCGTCAGCCGACGCCGGGCTGGCTGGCGTCGCGGTCGAACCGCCGCAGGCCGCGCCGAGCAAACCTGGCAGCACAAGGACAAGGGCGCGCATCGACATGACAACCTCCATAGGCGGCTGAGCGTACGCCAAATCGGGGTTTGGAGCAAAGGGGGGCTTTGTTCAGACGCTTGAAATCACGAATGAACTACAGGTGGATTCGATCGCCCCAGGCGGCTACCAGCGCCAGCCAATGCCGCCGCGCCAGGTCGCCAACAGGTCCATGGTCAACGCGACCGCATAGTGCAGGGCCACGCCGAGCCAGACGCTGCCGTGACGTAGCGCCAACCAGCCGAGCACGCTGCCGGCCACAATTGCGCCCAAAGTCTCCGCCAGGGGCTTGCCAAAGTGCGCGATAACGTACGGCACCAGCATCCACGCCAGCGCATACGCGCCCCAGTCGCGGTGCAGGCCAAAAGCAATCCAGCCGCGCCAGAAGCACTCGCCGCTGACGAATACCAGCACGTAGAGCGCCTGATAGGTCGCAAACTCGAGGACTTGCAGGGTATTGGCGCTATCGAGCAGCGCCCGCGCCAGCGGGTATTTGGCCTGAAACGCCGCGGTGCCGCTGGCGTACCACACGGCCGGCAGCACCAGCAGGTAGAGCCCCAAGTACACTGGCCATGTGCGTTGCCCGCTCGGGGCGCGCCGCCAGCCCAGATCGCGCATCGTCAACCCGAGCCGATCCGCCAGCAACCACGGCACGCCGAGCCTGAAGATCGCGGCAGCGATCGAGAAGTAGGCAAAGCCCCACACCGGCCGCAGCCAACCCACTGCGGGCAAGCGCGGTTGCCACCACCTTTCCCAGGCATCCAGGCGACCGAGGTACCAGAAGGCACACAGCGCGACGGCAGTGCCAGCCAGCACCCAGGCCGTACGGTCCGTCTGGCCGCGCCGCCACGCTTGAGGGTCGGCTAGGCGCAACAGCAGCGCCAGCGCCGCCCAGCCGCAAGCCAGATGGACGATGAACCACGCCTCCGGCTCCACCACACCGGCATGGCGCGCCAGCACCTGCCCAGCCAGCAGAGCGGCAGCGGCAATCAGCACCCACGGCTTGCCCGGCAGCGCCGCGGACGGCATGGACTACCGCCGCAAGAACGTGGGCACCGGCGCGTGGCGCTCGTTGGCCGGCTTCTTGCGCAGGTTGAGCGTCAGGCGCGCGGGGTTGTAGACCAGCAGGTTGTGGGTCGTCGGCGTGGTGATGATGAACTGGGCGCGGGTCACCCCAAGAAAACGCGCCACCTCGTCGATGCGCTCGACCGACAGGTGCGCGAATGGTTCGTCGAGGATGAAAAAGCCCGTTGCGTCGCCGCCCTCTTCCATGGTCAACGCCATCAGTAGGATAAGCGACGACACCACGCTCTGACCGCCCGACAGCTTGGGGTCGTCGACCGCCACCGGCTTCTTGCCGTCAAAACCGATGCGGATTTCGAGCCCTGCCTTGCCGAGCAGATCGTCGTTGTCCTCGCGCAGCACCTCGGCATTGGGCACTTTGACCTGCACTTCGACGCGGCACAGCTCTCCCAAGCGCAAGACATTGTTCCGGTATCTGCGAATGGTCTCGTGCACGACGCGCCGGTAGGCCTGGCGGGCCAGCGCCAGCTCTTCGTTGCCCTGGGCCAGCTGATTGCGGTGGCGGGCCATGGCGCGCTCGTGCTCCGCAAGCTCAGCTGCCGCGCGCTCAAAGATGTGGACGCTGCGCGGATCGCGGTTGCCGTCGAACTGAGCGATGCGATCGCGCACGAGGTTCAGGCGCTCGATGAGCTGCAGCTCTGGCGGCAGCAACTCTTGCGCAGCCGGGGTCTGCAGCTCGGGCGGCACGGTCGCCGCCAGTTCGGTGCGCTCGGCCTCCAGGCGCTGCAACTTGGCTGTGTAGGCGCCGAGCTGGGTGCGCGCGCGGTCGCGTTCCAGGATCGCCTCGCGATTGCGGTACTCCAGCTGCGAAATGCGCCGCTCGCGGTCCACCACCTCGACGTTGGCAAGATCGATCTGGTTGAGCAACGCGAACAGCCGCTCAGAAGCACCCCGGCGCGCATCGACTAGCTCAGCGATGCGGCCAGGCAGCGCATCCGGGTCGCCGATGCGCGCGAGCAGCTTGCCGCGCACCTTGTCCGCGACCAGCAGTTCGTCGATTTGCGCAATACGCCGCGACGTGGGCCCGAGCGACGCTTCCAGGCTGTCGCGCAGTTGGCGCAAACGACCGAGCTCAGACTCGACTTGGGCTTTGCGATGGCCACCGGACGACGCGCCGCAGTACAGGTCGGTGACACCCACGAAAATGCCGCCGCGGGTGTCTTGCCGATAGCCGTCGGGCGTGATGCTGGTCTGCCGCCCCAGCTTGTGCCCCTCTTCGACGCTGTGCACCAGCTGCACCGACGCCAGCTGCTGCACGATGTGCTCGGGCAGACGGGCGTCTGTGATTTGCACCGCCGACAGCGCTGAGCCTTGGCGCACCGGATGCCGGCGCGAACTCTCCCATGCGGTCACATAGTTGCGGTACTTGTTGCGCTGACCGATCTTGCGGCCGGACAGCTCGTCTTTGGCGTCGACCAGGATCGTGAAGCGGGCGTTGCCAAGCACGGACTCGACGGCGACCTGCCACTCTGGCTCAGTGATTTCAAGCACGTCGGCGACGATCGAGGCTTCAATGCCCTCGCGCCGCAATTCGCGCAGCATGGCCGCCGTGGCCTCCGGCGGCGCACGCCGAGACCGGCCACCGCCGTCCAGCTGACTCAATTCGCTGCGAAGCTCTGAGATCTGCGCGATGACCCGGGTCAGATCGCCGCGGGTACTCGACTCGCCGGCCACCAGCCGCGTGCGCTCTTCCGCCAGCCGTTCGGCCTCGCCCGCCGCATCCAGTGCACCCTGCGACCGCAGCTCTTCGAGCTCCGCCTCCATGCGCTTGAGGTCGCGATGCCTGCCGTCCAGACCTTCCTTTTCGGTCATCAGCGCCTGGTAGCCGCGCTTGGTTGCTTCGATGCCCTCGCGCAGCTCAGACACCGCCACACGCAAGGCGTCGGCTTCACCGGTAAAGCCGGTCAGCACGTCGTCCGCCGCCTTGAGCACCGAGCCGGCGCGGGCGAGATCGCTGTGTACGTCGTCGACGTCGCGACAGAGGCCCTTGAGACGCGACGCCGGCAGCGAAACGTCGCGCAGTTGCCGCTCTTGGGCTTCCAGGCCGCTCAGCTCTTTGTACTGCTCGGCGTCGCGGCGCAGGACATCGACGTGCAGCGCCTGCACCTGCAAGCGGCGCTCCATATCCTCGAGATCGCGTTGGCCGGCCAGGTACTCGCTGCGGGCGTCGGCGTAGCGCTCCAGAACTTGCTTGTCGCCTTGCAGCTCCAGCACGTATTCGAGCAACTGCTCTGGCGTACGCTGCGCCAGCTTGTGGGTCTCGCCCTGCTCCAGCGCTAGAACCTTGAGCAGCGTGCGCGGCACCTGCGCCTCTTCAAGCGCCTTGGCGTACTCCTCCGGGCCCATGCCGTGCGCCGCGATCTTGAGCGTGTCGATCGGGGCGTCGCCGGCCACGATGTGGTAGCGACGTTGCCACTGGCCTTGCTTGCGTTCGAGCACGCAGGCGATGGTGGCCTGGTCGTCAAATACGCCGCGCGACGAAAACGGTCGCTTGCCCGTGCCCTTGCGCAGCGGGTTGGTCACCACCGCTTTGACGATCGCTACGCCGGTGTCGTCGCGCAGGTACTGCGGCATCTTGCGCGACGTCGACAGCTTGCGCGCGCCCAGCAACACCCGCACGGCGTCGAGCACGGTGGTCTTGCCGCTGCCATTGGGCCCGGCGATGAGCACTACCTGCTCGTCGAGCGGCATGCGCACGTGGGACCAGTAGTCCCAATTCATCAATTCCAACCACTTGAACGTGAACATCGCGCGCTGTCGTCACCCTTCGAACGGCCACCGCCGTCCAATCCATGCCCGATCGTGCTTGCCTATTCGCCAAACTCGTCGCCGTCGACTTCGCTGGCCTCGTCCGCGCCTTCAGCCACGTCGGCCACGCCTTTGTCCAGGACGTCCCACAACACCGAGTCGCGCAGCTTTTGGGCCATCTGTACGCCGTCGATCAGCAGGTCGAGCAGCGGCCCTTCGCGCAGGTTGCCGGCGCGATCCTCGCGCACGAAACCCGCCGATTTGAGCTGGCCGACGTAGCGGGCAAACGCCGTCTTGCCGAACTTGCGGCCAAACTCGGCGTACAGCTGATCGCGGCTGATCGAAGGCGCAGGGCCTGGCTCTGCCGGAGCCGAAGCTGCGGCGCCAGTGCCATCCGCAATCGGCGCCGGCGCCAGGTGATCCGCGGGATCCAAGCGTTTGGGCAGCACGAGCTTTGCCCACAGCACCACCAACAGCGCCACCGCGCCGCGTGGCAACCGCGCGTTGGTGGCCCAGTCGAAAGCAATGTCGCCTTCGATTGCGCGCTTGAGCCGCGCGGCAAAGTAATCCGACGTGAAGGACTCAACGAGCTCAAGGCCCACCATGCCCAAACGCCGGCCGACCATCGCCCGCAGGTCGTCGTCGAGCAGCAAGTCGCGGTACGCGCGCTTGGGCACCCAGCGTTCGATGAGCAGGCGCGAGCAGATTTCCTCTGCGCGCGTTTCGCGTTCAGCGTCGTGGCGCGCGGAGCCCCCGTCGTTGCGCAGCTGTGCCGCCGGTGCTGCCGTGGTCTGATCGCGGTCTTCCATTCGTCGGCGCCAACCGCGTGCTCAATGGCAGACGGCGGCGCAGGGATAACATAATGTGGCGGGCTTGGCTATCGGCGCGATCGGGGAACAGCACCGCCGTTGCCCATCAGATCAGGCTGTTGAACCGAACAGGCAAATGCGGCCGCTGCGCACGCTGCGGTCACTCGCGGCCTGGCACGAAGCTTCAGGCAGGCGCAGCCTGTCGCCAGTCGGCCGCGTCAGCACGCGCGCGTTCTGCCAGTTTGATCAATGCCCCGACATCAAGCGACGGGCGAAGCGCTGCCCGCGCCGCCAATTGCGCCCGCGCCTGCCCTTCGCCTAGCCGCGCCGCCTGCTCGCGCGCTTCGGCCGCGCGCAGGGCGGACTGCAGTCGCTCAATCGTCCGGTACGCCTCCGCGTAATCGGACTCCAGATTTGCGCGGCGCTGTTCGTGCGCCGGGTCTGCGCGCGGCGGCTCCGGCGGCGCTGCCAGGGCCTGACGCGCCCCAGCAATAGTCATGCCCTTGTCGTACAGCAGACTGCGGATCCGCAGCAGGCGCTCGGCGGCCGGCCTGCCATACAGCAGGCGGTTGGTCGAACTGCGCTCTGGGCGCACCGAGCCGAACTGGTCGGTCCAAAACCGCACAACGTGGGTCTGTACGCCAAGCAGGTCGGCCAATTCGCCAATCCGCAACAGGGTCTTGTCCGGCCACTGGTCGAGCGGCACTGCGGGGCGCACGCTCGAATCGGGTGGGGCGGCTGGTTTGCTGGGCATGACGTCGCTCGTTTGGAGGCAGCGCCGAGCCTAGCGCAAAACCCGGCGCGCGTGAACGGGCCGGGACGGCACCGGGTGCGGATCGCGCTGTGGGGTCTACGGCCTGGTGCGCGGAACTGGTGAATATGCATGGCGTTCAGGTTGGACCCGGCGGCTAAAGCCGCAGGCTTGTTGTACGAAGCCCGGCCTGCGCCGGGCTAATTTTTCCTTGTGATGATCTAGCTTTGCGGAGGCAAGGCTTTTCGCCCGGAGGCCGCGGCCTCAGCCGCCGGCAGCAAATACCAGGACCGTGTGGGCACCATGCCAGCGATCGCCCCCATTTCAGGAACCGCACCCGACCGCACCATCAACGGCAAGCCCAAAAACGCCGCGACCCGGCAGCCAAACAACTGCCGGGTCGCGATCGCGAACGTTGTGCTCTGCGACTACTTGCCGTTGAGCTGGCTCTTGAGCACCTGCGACGGCTTGAAGGTCAGCACGCGACGCGCCGAGATCTCGATCGGCTGGCGGGTCTGCGGATTGCGGCCCATGCGCGCTTTCTTCTCGCGAACCACGAAGTTGCCAAAGCCGGAGATCTTGACTTTCTCCTGCTTGGCCAGCGTGTCCTTGAGGGTGTCAAACACGTGCTCGACCAACTCGGCGGCTTCGCGCTTGGAGTATCCGCCCAGCTTGTCATACACAGCTTCGATGATGTCGGCCTTGGTCATGGTCTGGCTCCTGTCCAATCAATGCGGCACTGGTTGCGCCTGGGCCACTGCCGGAAAATCCGGGCGCGCGGCGTGGTGGCTAGCCCCGCTGGTTGTGCGTCTGCCGGCGATGGCGAGACGCGAGATTCTGCCTCTGGTTCGCGAAGCGCTCGCACCGTGCGAGCGACCGCCGGGGCGTGGGCCAATGCCCAGGCTGCACCCCGCGCGACGACAACCGGCTACTTGCCGGCGGCCGCCTGCTTGATCTGGTTGAACACCACTTTGAACGCCTCGAGATCGGCAAGTGCCAGATCGGCCAGCGCCTTACGGTCAAGCTGCACGCCGGACTTGTTCAGCCACCCGGCAAACACCGAGTACTTGCTGCCCAGCGAGCGCACGGCGGCGTTGATGCGCACGATCCACAGCGAGCGGAATTCGCGCTTCTTGCGGCGACGCTCGCGAAACGCCAGCTTGAGGCCACGGTAGACCTGCTCGCGGGCAGTGCGGAACAGCCGCGAGCGCGCTGCGCGCATGCCCTTGGCCATCTTGAGAACTTTCTTGTGACGGGCGCGGGTTTTGGTCCCGCCCTTGACGCGTGGCATGTCGAACTCCATTGCCGCGACGCGCATCTGGTCGGATGCGTGCGTGCGGCCCTATCGCCAACGCCGTCGGTCGCGTCCAAGCCAGCCTTTGGCCAGGCACGCGCCGGCAGTTGGTGCGCGGCGAAATCCATGAAAATGCGGGCTGACCGGGACACCCCAGCCCACCCCGACCATCGGCCACCGGGGGTACGCCCCGGAAGCCTCCCGACCGCGCGCGTGGCCCGATCGGCAATACACCGTGTCCGGCACAACTCAACCCCGTGTTTTCCACGGGAAATCGCAGCTTGCGGCGGAGCGCGCCCGCCAGCGGTTGCCGGCGAGGTCGCGGAGTTTACAGCGTTCACGATCCGTTGCCAAGGCCTCCAGCCGGGCCGTCGCGAAATTCCTCGCGCCGCTGCGGTGGAAAACCTGAGCAACCGGCCGCTAGCCGTACGGCATCTGCTCGTGAACCATCCGCTGCAAACCGGCGGGCACCACGCCCGGCTCGCGCATCTGGCGCTTGCGCTTGGTGGTCTTGCTGCTCAGCAAGTGGCGCTTACCGGCCTTGCCGCACTTGATGCGGCCGTTGGCCATGATCTTGAAGCGCTTGGCGGCGGCGCGGCGCGTCTTCTGCTTTGGCATGTCGTCTCCTGGTCATGCGCCCCCATTGAGGGCGCGGGCTGGGGGCGGCCTACGCGGTCGCGCCCGTCGGGGCAAGCGGCGAATGCCGCCCATCTTGGTTGTCCGTGTTGAGCAAACCGGGCGACCGAGCGGGCGCCCACCTCATCGGCGCCGCAACCGCAACGCCTGGAAAAGCTACGAGACCTGGCCGCCCGAGCGCCGCGTCGTGACCGTGGGCCCCGTCGGCACAATGGGCGCTGGCGCCGCCGGGGTCTGCGCGGGCGCAGGCGCCTCCGCCGGCTTGATCGGCGCACCGCCGCGCCTGGGGTTGAGCATCATCGACATGTTGCGGCCCTCGACCTTGGGCAGCACGTCGACCGCCGACACGTCGGCCAGCGCAGTCGCGATTTCCATCAGCCGCTCTTGCTGCGTACGGGCGTAAGCGATCTCGCGACCGCGGAACATCACCGTCACCTTGACGCGATCGCCGTCCTGCAGGAAACGGCGAGCCTGGTTCATCTTGGTCTGGAAGTCGTGATCATCGGTCTTGGGCCGGAATTTGACCTCTTTGACTTCGATATGCGTCGAGGTTCGCTTGGCTTCGCCCGCTTTCTTCTTCTGCAAGTACTTGAACTTGCCGTAGGCCATGAGCTTGCAAACCGGCGGCCGGGCGGCAGCGGCACCCTCGACGAGATCGACGCCGGCCTCGTGCGCCATGCGCATGGCTTCTTCGATGGGCACGACCCCCAGCTGGTCGCCGTCAACGCCGACGAGGCGCACCTCTGGTACGCGAATGCGGTGATTGACGCGCGGTTCACGCGCGCGAGCGTCTTCTTGCTGCCTCGAGGGGATGCTTGGTGCGACCATTCGGGGTGAATTTCCTCCATTGTGTGCGGTCAGCCGCGTCGGACACCGAGGCGTCTTCCGAGCCGGACTGCGGAGCACGCCAACCGGCGATCGCTCTTACAGTTCAAGCTGTTCCGGAGTTCGCCGTCCGCTGTGGCGCTGCCGCCGGCGCTTTTTGCGCCGTTCTACCAACTCGACCCACGCGTTGGCGGCGCGGATTGTGCAGCAAAACCGTGGACTGTTCAAGGGCGACGTGCGACTGCCGGCGAGTCGGTGCGGCTCCGAGCTTTCGGCGAGCAATACCGGCTTCGGTCTGCAGCAGGGGGGTTGACGGCCTCGAACCGGTCTTTATACTAGTGCGCCCACGGACGGCCTGCGCGGCCTGTCCTCGCCGTTTGCGCAGCCCGAATTCGCAGCGCTCGCCCTCGCCAGGCGGCCGCAGTGACCGAAATCAGGCCATGCAAAGCGGTCAACTAGTACGGGGGTGTAGCTCAGCTGGGAGAGTACCTGAATGGCATTCAGGGGGTCACGGGTTCGATCCCCGTCATCTCCACCCGTCGCGATCGCCAGAATCAGTAGACCAGGTCGCGTGTTTCGCGGCCGTGTCGACCGTGCGATGCCGAAAGACGCAAAGGGCCTGACCTCAACGGTCGGGCCCTTGGTGTTTTTGGCCCGAACAGCGTGGGCCTGGGCGTCGCAGGCGCTCGGCGTTTTTTGCCTGTGTCTTTGCGTTTTTATCGCGGTTCGGTGAACACTGGCCCGCCGCCGCGGATGGTGTCGACGGCGCAGCGCTTCCGCCCCGCAGGGACCAACACCCGTGTCGATTGCCGCCCCCTCGCATGCCGCGCCCGGGCCCAACGCCGACCTGTCGCCACAACAGCGCCAGTGGCGCCACCGGGTGTTCGCGGCCACCTGGCTGTCGTACGTCGGCTTCTATTTTTGCCGCAAGCCGTTCTCGATCGCCAAGGCCGATCTCGGCAAGGCCAATGGCTTCGACGCCGACCTGCTGGGCCAGATCGGGGCCGCGTACCTCATCGCCTACACGCTGGGCCAGTTCGTTTCGGGTGGCATCGGCCCGCGGATTGGTCCGCGGCGGATGCTACTAAGCGGCATGGCGATTTCGGCGGCGACCGCGCTGGCCTTTGGCGCAATCTCGGGCGCATTGACGTTTGCCGTGGTTATGGTCGTCAACGGCCTGGCCCAGGCGACCGGGTGGTCGAACAACCTGGGGGTCATGGCGCAGTGGTTCCGCCGGCAAGAGCGCGGGCGCGTCATGGGCCTGTGGTCGACCAATTTCCAGGTCGGCGGCGTTGCGGCCAATGCCCTCGCGGCGTTTGCGCTGGCCCACTTCGGGTTGGCCTGGAGCTTCTGGTCGGGGGCGCTGGCGCTGTCTGCCGTCATCGCAGTGTTCTGGTTCCATCAGGCGAACCAACCGCAAGACGTCGGCCTGCCGGCGATCGTGTCGGACGAAGCTCCGGCTGCAGGTCCCGGCGCGGATGCGGGCGAAGTGCGCTGGGATCGCAGCACGTGGATCAGCGTGTTTCTGGTCGGCGGCGCGTATTTCGGCATGAAGTTCATTCGCTACGCGCTGTGGTCGTGGGCGCCGTACGTGCTCGGCAACAACTTCAAACTGGCGGGCGACGACGCGGGTTACGTGTCCACGGTGTTCGACTTGTGCGGCATTGCGGGGGTCATCGCGACCGGTTACCTGTCCGATCGGCTGTTTGGCGGGCGGCGCGCCTTCATCAGCTTTTTGATGCTGCTGGGACTGGTCGGCGCCACGGCGCTTTTGTTCACGGTCGGCGCACAGAGTGTGACTGCGTTCGCGCTCTGCATTGGCCTTGTCGGCTTCGCGCTGTTCGGGCCCGACGCGTTGCTGACTGGCGCGGGCGCGATGGACATCGGCAAGGGCCGCGGAGCTGTGCGGGCGGCCGGCATCATCTCGGGCTTGGGATCCGCAGGTTCGGTCGTGCAAGAACTGGTCATCGGCAAGTCGTACGCCGCAACTGGCGGTGCGATTGGGCCGATCCTGTTGATGCTGCTGGGGTCCGCGGCGTTCGCTGCTGTGTGCGTGGCGGTAATCCTGGTGCGCAACCGCCAGGGCGCGAGCGACGTGTAGCCGCGACGGCCTGCCCCTCCTATAATTGGCGGCCCCCAAACGCCTTGCGGGCCGGGACTGGATTGAACCTATGGGATTTTTGGACTTTCTTACCGGCGGCGGCGATCCGCAAAAGCAGATCGACAAGCTCAAGCGCATTCTGATGGATCAATACCGTCAGCGCGAGCAGCGGCTGGAGGCCATCGACGACCTGGTGCGCATGGGCACGCCGGCCGCGCTGGCTGCGCTGCTCGAACGTTTTACGCTGCGCGTCAGTGGTCCGACGGTCGACGAGCAAGAGAAGCAGTACACCTACGAAAAGATTGCACTTTGGGGTCCGTCGGCCGTCGAACCGTTGCAGCAGTTCATCTTCACCAAAGACGCCGTGTACTTTCCGCTGCGCGCGCTGCGCGACCTCGCAGGCGACGAGGTTGCCGTCGATACCCTGCTCAAGGCCATCGCCGACTGCGATCCGGGTTACCATCAGGGCCTGGATCGCTTGCGCGAAATCGTCAGCAACCTGCGCGATTTTCGCCACGACCGCGTGCGCGCTGCGCTGGTGGGCCTGCTGCAGTCGCGCTCGAATGAAATTCGCTTCTACGCGCTGGACGGGCTGAGCGGCTACCCGGCCGAAGAGATCGCCGAACAATTCGCAAGTCGCATGATCGACCCCGCGGAAAGTCAGCGCGTCAAGGCGCTTGCGTACGAACTGGCGGTGGAGCATCGTTTGCCTCTGGCAGCCTGGGCGGAGGCGCTGACGCCGGCACTGCCGCCGAGCTACAGCCTGGATGGCGACGGCTACCTGGCGCGCGCCTAGCGCGATCGCAGCCGATGCTGCGTTTATGGCGTGGCGCCGCGCCCAGCGCCGGCTGAGGGCGCGCGGCTGGTGCCGCTGACCGATTCGAGCCTGCGCAGTGAGGCTGACCGACCGCGTCTGACTGCTACTCTCTCACTCATCGTTTCCCCACTTTTTTGCGGAGCCAACATGCCGACCATCCCGATCACGCCTGCGGGCCTCGCCAAGCTGCACACGCAGCTCAAGCGGCTGCGCGAAGTCGAGCGGCCGCAGAACGTGCGCGATATTGAAGAGGCGCGCGCCCACGGCGACCTGCGCGAGAACGCGGAGTACCACGCAGCCAAGGAACGTCAGGGCCACATTGCCGGCCAGATGCAGTTCTTGGAGTCGGTGATCGCAGACGCTGAAGTCATCGACCCCAAGAAGCTCTCGGGCACGCGCGTGACTTTCGGCGCGACGGTGACGGTCACCGATGTTGAGACGGAGGAAACCAACCGCTTTCAGATCGTCGGCGAGCATGAGGCCGAGTTGTCGGCCGGCCAGATTTCGATCAAGGCGCCCACCGCGCGCGGCTTGCTTGGCAAGGAAGAGGGCGATGAGGTCGCCATAACCACGCCACGCGGCAAGCGCGTGCTGAGCATCGACAAGGTGGAGTGGCTGTGAAGTCGGTGCTCGACCTGCCCACCGAACCGATCGCTGACGCCGACGCCCTGCACCGGCTCGGGCGCTACGTGGCGCGGCAGTTGGGAGCGGGTGACGTGCTGGCGCTGGTGGGCGATCTGGGCACGGGCAAGACGACATTTGTGCGCGGACTGGCCGAGGGCCTGGGCTTGGATCCAGAGGCGGTGTCGAGCCCGACGTTTGCGCTGGCGCAACAGTACCGCGGCGGCGATGTGTCATTGGTGCATGCCGACCTGTACCGCATTGGCTCGGATGCGGAAGCCGAAGCCGCGGGCCTCTCGGATCTGCTGCACGACCCAGAAGCAGTCGTGGCGGTCGAGTGGCCCCTGAACGCCAAGGGGCTGATGCCGCGCCATGCGCTTTGGCTGCACTTCGCGATCGTGGCTGCGGGCCGGGCTGTGGTGCAGGTATTGCCTCCGGCCTGATCGCCGCGTCATCGCAACCCGGTGTTTTCTTGAAAGCGCGACCGCCCGGCGTACGCTTGGCCGCGCCGCGCGATTGTGCGCGGCGGTTCGGTCGTCGCCACTATGTGCACGCTTCGTCCCTATTTGGCCCTGGTCCTGGTCGCCCTGTTTGCGGTGCCCGCCATTGGCAGCGAACCGCCGGCGCACGAGGGCCGCGAGTCGCACGCGTGCCCGCTGGACGGGACCGCCACGTTCCCGATTGGCAGTGACGGCAAGACCTCGCCCAAGCTCTACACCGACCTGGAGATCCCGACCCAAGCCTACACCAACCTCGTCGTCGCCTGTCCCAAGTGTGGCTACGCCTCGTGGACAAGCGACTTCTCGCGCCCCGTCGATGCGGCAACTGAGGGCTGGGTCAAGGCCAACCTGGCCACCACGGCGCGCCGAGCCGCCGAGGATCCGGCCTGGGCTTACCGCCACCACGTGCAGCTGCTCAACCGCCGCAACGCACCCTTGCGCGAGCGGATCGGCGCGCTGGTGTTCCAGTCCTACGTGCTCAAGCGCCGGCGCCCGCGCGGCGGCAGCGATCCCAACGTCGAACGCGAAATCGCCACTGTGCGTCGCGACATCACCACCTTGCTGGCCCAGGGTCTGCGCGAAGACCCACCCAAAGCGGCGCGCACGCGGCTGGAGTGGGCGTATCTGCTGGGCGAACTGACGCGGCTGGTCGGCGAACCGGCGAACGCCAAGCCTCTGTTGGCCGATGTCTGCGCGCAGAAGGACACCCTTGGCCTTACGCTGGGCAAGATGGCGTGCGATCAAGCCGATAAGGCCGCGCACAAGGATACCTTTGAAGAGTACCGCGACGGCCTGATCAACCCTGCGGCTGCAATCGCGTACAAGCCCGCAGAACCACCGGCCGCGCCTACGGATTCGGCGCCGACGCCGCCCAAATAGGCGGACGGTATCGCGGCGCAGCTAAAAACTGGCGCCCAACTGCACGTTCAAGAACGGCTCTGCTGAGCCATCGGTGGTTGCCTGGCTGCTCGACTGCAGCAGCCAGCCGTAGCCGGCTTGGACCAGGCCGGTCAGGCCGAGTTGCGCGGTCAGCGGCCAACTGATTTTGTAGCCACCAAAGACACCAAGCGATGTGCTGGTCTTGGGTGCGGCCGCGGACACCGTGCCGGTCGTGGTGGCGAATTCCTTGCGGGCATACAGCACCTCGACGCCGCCGTGAAAGCCGTCGTCAAAGTTGCCACTGAAGTAGTACGACCCTTGCGCGCCGGCCAGGATCAGGTTGCTGGTGGTGGTGGCGCTGCCAAAACCGGTGTTGGCGGTCTCAGTGCGCTTGCCGCCGCCGCCGATTGCGGCAATGCCGATCATGGGCAGAACCCGAAATTCGGCGGTCGCCTCGAAAATCGGCTCCAACAGATGCAACGGGTTGAACGTCACGGTAGCGCGGTAGCGCGATGGGCCACCCTCGCTGGACTGCGCCATGGCTGGCACGCCGGCGGCAGTAGTGGCTGCAACGACAACGGAAATGATCAACGAACGTGCGGTCATGGTGTGCTCGCAAGCGCCGACGGGGCACGCACACGCTGGCGCGGCGGCGCGGCGCTGTCAAGGTGGCCATGGGGCGACGACCGGCGAAACGACGTGAGATCTGGCGATTCCGCCGAAAACGGGTAGTCTTGCCGCGGGGGGTGTAGCGGGCCAATGCCACACGGCGGCAGGATGATTGCAAATGTGGCCGGAGCTGTCGCCGAGACCTTGGCCCAGGTCGCGCCGCGCACGCGCTCGACGCCAACCGCGGTCGTCGCCAACGCCGGTGCGCCACAGCCTGGCCTGCGCGTCGCCGTCCACGACCGTTCGCGCCTGGAGTGGGTTGCAACCGTCCCCATCGCGCCAGCGGGCGACGACCACACCTGGGACATCACCTTCGACATCACGGTGCCCGACGCCATCTGGCTGGCACACCACCCGTGGGACCACTTCACGGTGCGCTCGCGACTGATGAGTCCAGTGCTACTGCCCGGCCACCGCCAGGTCGGGTTGCCGGTCGAGCAGTTGCGTCGTCAGGCGCTGGCTGCTGCGCATGAGCTCAAGCTGGCGACCGAAGCCGTCGGTGGCCGCCTGCTGGCCATTCGCAAGCGCGACCGGCTCATCGACGACCGCGAGGCCGATGAACTGGTTGCGGGAATCGAACGCGCCAACGGCGGCGCTCTGCGCGCACGCGAAAGCCTCGATCAGCTTCGGCTGCACGCCGACGAAGCGCTGTTGCGCGAGTTGGGTCTGGCGGACGAGTTTATCTCGAACCAGTTGCTGATGCTGGTCACCAAGGTCGTGCGCACGCTTGGGCCACTGCGCGCGCGCTCTGGTCGTATTGACCCTGCGCTGGTGGGCGCTGGCGCCGACCGCGTGCAGGCGACCATCCACGCCGCCATGGCTCGCGAAATCGCCCATCGCAAGCGCCAAGGCATGCGGTTCGCCGATCCGCGCAAGCCGTTGGACATCGAGGGCTTCGTGCAGCGCGGCGCACTGCTAAAGAAGCACTTCCAGCAGGCCCTGTTCTTGGAAGCGCGCGCCTACATGCTCGACCAGCGGCTGCGCAATTGGATTGCCGCGGCGATGGCGATGGTAGCGTCGGTGTTCTACTTCGTGGGCCAGATCTGGCTGTTCAGCAACGCGACGGCGGCCAGCACTACGTTTTCATTGCTCGCGGCCTGCGGAATTGGCGCTTTGGTATACGCCGCCAAGGACCGCATCAAGGAACTCGGGCGCGACTGGCTGGCCCGCCGGGTCAAGCACGGCTACGCCGACCGCGTCGCCCACCTGAGCCTGCAAGGGCGAATGGACCCGAACCACAGCGACTTTGCGCTCGCTCGCGAGACGATCACGCTAACGCGCAAGATGGAACCGGACCCGCTGAATGCGGCACTCGGCAACACCAGCGTCGTGCATCACCTGACGATCAAAGAGCGGCTCAAGCACGACGGGCTGCCGATCCTGCACCAGCAAGGGCTAGTAGGCCTTAAGCACGTGTTTCGCTACGATTTTTCTCCGCTGCTGGTCAAGCTGGACGACCAACGCAAGCGTGTGCCGGTGCTGGCCAGGCAGCGCGTGACCTTGCGCACCGCGACCCGTGTCTATGGCCTGCCGGTGACGGTGCGCCTGCACAAAGTCGGCACCGACTTCGCCATCACCCATCGCGGTCACCTGCGCGTGCGGCGCGACGGCCTGGAGCGGGTGGTGCTGCAAGCCGAAAAGGACGCGCCCGCGTGACAGCGCCTTTTGCCTGGGCACGATGGATGGCGGGCCTGGCTGTGCCAGGGCTGTCGCTGGCCCTGCGGCGGCAATGGGTTGCTGCGGCCTGGTCGGTCTATGCGGTTGTGCACTTGTTGGCGCTGGCCTGGGCCGATGCGACGGCGGTTGTGCAGCGCTTTGATGGCGACTTGCTGGCCGAGCCTGTCGCCGTGGCATGGATACCGGTGCGCTTTGGGCCACAGGCTGGGTGGGCGCTGGCCTTGGCCCTGTCAGTGCACGTACTTGCAGCCTGGTCCGGCGCACGCAGCGGGGTAGCGGCCGACCCGGGCTAATCACCTTCCGCCCGCGACGGTCCTGCGCTAACCTTGGGGCCCCAAATCGGGTCACCGCAAGGACCGCGACCGTGCGCATCGTCAACAAACCCTGGGGCCATGAGGAGATCTGGAGCGAGACCGGCCGTTACGCTGGCAAGTTCCTGATCATCCGCAAAGGCTTGCGATTGAGCCGCCAGTACCACCAGTGCAAGGAAGAGTCGATTTGTGTGCTCGAGGGTACGCTGTCGCTCGAGCTCGGCCCCGGCCCTGACCAGGTCGTCAACTTGCTGCCCGGCCAGTCGTGGCACATCACACCGGGCACGGTGCATCGCTTTTGCGCGCCGCACGGCGACGTTCGGCTGGTCGAGGTCAGCACGCCAGAGTTGGACGACGTTGTGCGTCTCGCGGACGACTTTGCGCGCTGACAAAGCGCTTGACGCGCTTGGCATCGTCGCCGTTCGCCCCTACACTCGGACGCGCGCCGTGCAGGGCCATCCCGCCCTTGCGCGGTGTGTTCGCGCAAACCGGCGCAGTCGCTCGCGGACGCGCCAGAAATTTGCCGTATCGGGCACGGCACTAGCCGCGGCTGCAGCCGGGGCAAGGCCAGATCCGTTCTGAGGTTCCGATGATCGCGCCAGATCAATCCGCGCCGACCGATGGCATGCAGTGGCCTGTGCTGGGCGACGTCGAGCAAATCGCCGAAGCGCTGCAATACGGCACCGCCGACGCCGCCAAGGCGACAGAAGTGCTGCTGGAATTGTCGTCGCGTGAGCCTCACCCGCGCGTGCGTGCGGCGCTGCTGCGGGCCACAGCCAGCCTGGTCGCCGGTAATGACGCCGCTCGGGCGACGGGGCTGTACCGGGAGTCATTTCGTTTGTTTCCGACGGTCGAGGCCGGCCAGGCCCTCGCCCAACTGACGGCGGATGACCCGACCTTTCAGCGGCTGTTCCGCTACGGCCACGTCGTCGACGCGGTGGCAGCGCTGGCGGCAGAAGGGCCGACTGCGGTCGAGGCGCTGGCCGATGCCGCGCGAGGCCACGTAAGCCAGGGTCACGGTCGCGCGGCCCTTTTGTGTCTGGATCGCTTGCTGGCCGCCCAGCCCGAACACGCGGAAGCGCAAGAACTGCGCGAGACGGCGCTGGCCCAGATCGAAGCACGTCAGGAAGCGCTGATTGCGCAGCGGCTGGCCCTGGCAGAATGCGACGAAGCCGACCGCGCCAACAGCCTGTTGGCCTACGCAGAGCTGCTTTTGGCCGGCGACGAGCCGCTCGCAGACGCCGCCGCAGCCCTGGCAGACGCAGTGGAGAGTGGTGCCGAGTTCGCGGCTGCAGCGCCGCTGTGGGTCGAGGTTGCGCGGGCGCTGGGCGACGAGACCGAATTGACGCGGGCGTTGGCCTGCTCGTTGGCAGCCGGCGATGCGTTGCCAACCCGACTGCAACATGCCGACGAACTGGTCAACATCGCCGGGATCGATCGCACCGCGCCGGCCGCGGCCCTGGTCGCGCTCAAGACGCTGCACGAAGCGATGCCGGACGATCTGGCGATTGCCGCGCGACTTGAAGGTGCGACGCGACTGGCCAGCGACGATCCCGACGGCCAGTTGGAGGTCATGCGCTTGCAGGCGGTCCGCGACCGTGATCGCCTGGCTGAGACCGTGGCCAGCCTGGGTCTGGCCTCGCTCGCTGCTGGCCGTCAAGACTGGGCCGGCGCCGAGCGGCACTATCGCCGGGTGCGCACGCTGGCACCGCAAGATGGCGAGGCGTTGGACTTTTTCGAGCGATTCTACCGGCAGACCGGCGACCACAAGCGCCTGCTCGTAGCGCTGAGCCAGCGCTTGGGCGCGACCGAGGGTCGCGAGACCGTGCGGATTGCCCTGGAAATGGCGCAGCTGTGCGAGGGTCCACTCGAGTCGCCGGACCGCGCCGTCGAGGCCTTTCAACGCGTACTGACCGTGCAGCCGGACCACGACGGCGCCTTGCGGGCGCTGCGTCGCCTGCACGAGGGTCAGGGTCGCTGGGCGGCCGTGCGCGACACCCTGGAGCGGACCGCACGGGCCCAACTGGCTAAGGCAGCAGTGGATCCGCGTACCAAGAGCGCGGCCGTCGCGACGCTCGAGCAACTCGTCGACGTGTGCGCCGATGCCGCTCGCGCAGACGACAAGGCTGCGGCAGCGCAGTTTGCGCGCCAGATCCTCGATGTCGATCCCGGCCATGCACGCGCTCTGGCGCTGGTCGATGCACACCTGCATGAATCGGGCCGCTTTGCCGAACTGGTCGCGGTGCTGCGGCGGGCAGCTGCCCAAGCGGGCGACGCCAAGGCGGGGATCCTGCTGCGGATGGGCAATGTGCTCGCCGATGACCTCGGCCAGCCTGCGGCAGCCATCGATGCCTGGCGCGCCGCGTTGGACGCCCAGCCGGGGCTCGCAGAAGCGCAATCACGCCTGCGCCATGCTGCGCGCGCTACCGGCGACTCGGGTGCTGTGCTGGCGTCGCTCCTGGACGAAATCGGCTCGGTAGTGGGCATTGCAGCAATCGATCTCAACACGCCGGTGCCCGAAACCTTGGGTGCCGTGATTGCCGCGCCGGCTCAGGCCGACGTCGCGGCACAATTGCTCGAGGCCGCGGTGCTCGCCGAGGCGCGCGGCGATGGAAAACGTCTTGCAGGTCGCCTCTATGCCCTGATCGCGGCGGGAACCCCCGCGGACGATGCGGCGGTCGAGGGCGTGGTGCGGTGCTGGGCAACGGCCGACGACGGCGCGCAATTGCTGACGGTGTTGCAGCGGTTGGTGGGCTTGGAGGACCAGGCCGAGCGCAAGGCGCGGTTGCTGACACTGCAGGCCGATATCCAGCTCAATGTCGCCATGGACATGGCCGGCGCGCTGGCGACCGCCAAGCAAGCCCGGCAGCTGTCCGCCGACGATTCGCGCACCCGCGAGATCCACATCGAGGCAGCAATTGGCGTGGGCGACCTGGACGAGCTGCGCGGTGCGTGCGGCACGACCAAAGAGGGCCTCAGCCTTTTTGCCGATCGGGCATTGCACATCGCCGCGTCGAGCGAGGGTGTCGGTCGGTTTAGGTGGTGGCAGGCCGCCGCGACCGTGCTGCACGACGAACTTGGCGAGACGGAGCGCGCCGCGCTGGCGCTCTCTGACGCGGTCCAAGCTTGCTTATCGGCAGCCGCGGAACCTGCCACGGCCTCGACGCAGCAGTTCTTGGGAGCAGCGGAGCGCGGCCAGCTGTGCGACCAGTTGCGCAAATACGCCCACGACGCGGGATTGCGCGGCGCAGAGCGGCTGGCGCTCGAAGCGTGGCTTGAAGTCGCCGAGGGCGCGGAACTGCGTGCGGCGCGGTTGGCCCTGGTCGACCTGATGGTGGCTTCCGGCGAGTTGGGCGACGCCGACGCGATGGCACGCAGCCTCGCCGAAGAAGCGGTAGCCGAGCGCGACGCGACGATGCTGGTGCAGGCGCTGGACCGCCAGATTGGTCTGGTCCAGGACCCGGAAGTCGCCGATCCGGCTCTGGGCTGGGAGTCGATTGCCGACGTGCTGACCTTGGCGGCGGGCGACGCAGAGTTGCTGACGTTGGCCGGCGACGCCCTGCTCGAGCGGTGCATGCGCGCGTGCGGTGATCTGGCACAGGGTGAGACCCTGTGGCCGACGCTGGCCCGCATTGCGGTGGCCGGGCTGGCGTGCTGTCGCCCGCGAGAAGCTGCGACGCGCTTGCAGTTGCTGGAATGGCAAGAGACGGCCTGCGTCGAGTCGGGCCAGTGGCAAGGTGCGGTGCAGGCCGCTCAAGCGCTGGCAGAGGCCAGCTTGGGCGATGGCGCCGCAGGGTCGGCGAGCGCGGCGTGGGTGCGAGCGGCGGAATGGGCGCAGGACCGGCTGAATGACAGAGCGACCGCCGAAGCGCTCTACCGCAAGGCGGTAGCCGCAAGTCCTGAGGATACTGCGGCGTGGGCGGGCCTCGTGGCGACGCTGCGCGACGGCGACGCGACGGCGCTCGCGCTGGTCCTTGAAGATGTTCTGACACTGCCGGCGACGGGCCGCGAATCGCGCGCACGCTACGCGCTGGAGCGCGCTGAGTTGTCGTCGGCCTTGGCAGAATCGGACCCGCTCGGCGCCGTGTGGCCGGTCGTCGGTAGCCTCGGCGAAGTCGACGGCCTGACCGAGGCCGAAGAGGCGCTGGTCGCTATTGCCGCCGGTCAGTTGGACATGCCGGAGTTCGGGTCTGCGATTGCGCAGCGCCTGCTGCCAGTGTTCGAGCGCCATGGCCGTGCCGAAGAAGCGATGCGTTGCCGCGAACTCATCGCGCTGCACGCGCCGCGCCGCAGCGATGCCCGCATCTCGGGTCTGGTTGCCGTTGCCGATGCCGTCGCCCAAGGTTCACCGCGGCAGGCGTTTGACGCCCTGTTTCATGCGGTCGCCGACGCTCCGGAGCGCGCTGACCTGTTCGACCGCCTCGACGCACTTGCCGGTCGCATCGGGGCTCAGGATCGGCTCCAGCGGCTGCTGCGCGGCATGGCTGGCCTGGACACCAGCGGCGAATTCGTCGCGGTCGCCGAGGCGGCGCGGGCCGCAGTGCTTGGCAAGCTGGCCCAGCTGGCCGTGGCCCGCGCGGATTACGCTCAGGTCGTTGAGGCCTGTTCGGCGTGGCAAGCCCTGCAAGCCGAGGCGGCTGAGCCTTGGGCGCTAGCCGAGCAGGCATACCTGGCGCTGGGCGAAGGCAACGCCGCGGACGCTGCCGCGCAAGCCCAGACGGAGCGCGGCACCCCTGCTGCTCGCGCCGATGCCTGGCTGCGGCGGATCGCGCGCGCAGCCGATGAGGATGCCGCGCTAGCGTGGGAAGTTTCCAAGCAGGCAGTGGCCGCCCTGCCGCAGGACGTTGGTGTGCGTCAACGCCATCTGGCGCTGGCACACGACCTCGGCGATGACGGGGCACTGGCCGAGGCACTGGCTGGCGCGTTGGACGCGCTACCGTCAGCGCTGGCGGACGTTGGCGTTGCGCGGCGACAACTTGCAGAAGCGCTCACGCGCTGCGGAGACGACCGGGCCTTGCAAGCCGCGACGAGCTGGCTCGCGCTTCTGGACGACGATCCGGCCGACGACGAGGCCATCGCGGCGTGCTTCTCCCTGCTGCCGGCCCTGCGGAGCGCCAACGCCGCGGAGGCGCGCGCCTTGCTGGAGCGGCTGGAACCCATTGCCGATGCGCGCGGCGAGAGTGACCGGGTCGATGCGCTGCTCGACGCCCTGGTCGAGTTGGCCGCGGACGACGTTACCCGCGTTGAGCTGTTGCAACGTCAGGCCCGCGTGCGCGAGGTCGCGCTCGGCGACCAGTTGGGCGCGCTGACCTGCCTGGGCCGGGCTGCCCAATTGTCTGGCAACGTGCAGACGCAGTTGCCGGGCATGACCACGGCGGGCAAAGCCGCGCTCGATGCCGGCCAGGCGCCAGCGCAAGTGGCGGCGGCTTTCGAATGGGCTGCGGCAAGTCGCTCACAAGCCTCCGACCGCCTGGCGCTGCGTCGCGCGGGTCTAGGCGTCGTCGGCGATGGTGCCGGGCTCGACGCTAGTCGGGCGCTACTCGAGGGCGTTCTAGCGGACGATCCGACCGACGCCGGCGCGATGGCGCAGCTGGACCGGTTGGCCGCTGCTAGTGGCGACGCGCGAGCGCGGCTAGCCCTGTTGAGCTTGCGCATTGCACGCGCAGGCAACGCGGACGAAGCCAACGCGATCTGGCTGGAGCGCGCGCAAATCGCCGCTGATGCCGCGCTAACCGATGATGCTCGCCATTCGTACACGCAGGCGGCGCTGTCCGGTGACGCTGAATTGCGCATCGCAGCGCGGGCCGGACTTGCCGATCTATGCGAAAGCACCGGCGATCTCGTGGGTGCAGCTGCCGCAGTGCGCGGTCTGGTGAGCGATCATACCGATAAGGACGACCGCGTCGGGTTGCGCATGCGCGCGGCCGCGCTGGCCCAGGCGGGCGAAGACCTGCCACTGGCGCGCGACATCTTGGCCGAAGGTCTAGCGGAAGCGAGGGACAGCTTGGCGTTGTTCAACGCCATGGATGCCGTGCTGGCAGACGCCGGCGACGACGAAGCGCTGGTCGAACACCTGCGCGACGCCTGGCAGCGCATCACGGACCTCAGTGACGACGATCGCCACGCCGTAGCCGCGCGCTGGATCGGTCTTGTTCAGCTGCTGCATGGTCCGGGTGAAGACCTGGCTAACGCCGCAGCCAACCTCGATAGCGGGATGCTGGCCGACGGTGCCATTGGCGATGCTTTGGACGCGCTGACCTCCGCCGACACCGAAGGCGCCCAGTGGGCGCCCTGGCAACAGCAAGCCTGGTCGCTGGTGGCTGAGCGGGCGGCGCGTGCGCAGGACGCTGAGCGCGAACTGGGTGCGCGCTTGCAGCTGGGCACTTCTGGCTTGGACCGGACGACCCGCGTCGATGGCCGGCGGCGCTCCGCGGCGCTGTTGGATCAAATCGGCGAGACGGGCGCCGCGCTGGCCAAGTGGTACGAAGTGCTTGAGCTCGGCGTCGTCGACAACGTGGGCTGGACCGATGGCGATGTTGATGCCATCTTCGAATTGGCAGATCGGGCGGACTCGGCGAGCGAAGCGGGCGAGTATGTGCAGCTCGCTGCAGCCGAACTGACGGACCTGGCGCGCAAGGCCTCGGTGCTGCTGCGTCTTGCCGACCGGGCGGCTGCTGCCGGTGATCGCGAAGCGCAATGGGCGCTGGCCCAGCAAATCCTGGCTGAAGACCCTGCGCACAGCGCCGCGCTTGCCGCTCGCGGTGAGGCCTTGGCCGCATGGTCGGATGCCCCCCCCGAAGCTCGCGTGGCGCACGCGCGCGATGTCGCGGCTCATGCGAGTGATAGCGCGCGGGCGGCCGCACAGTTGGAATTGGCAGCGCTGTTGGTTGCCGACCCCGCCACCGTAGAAGAAGGGGCGCGGACGGCGCTGGCGATCGCGCAAGCAGACACCAGCCAGGCCCAAGCCGCATTCGCGTTGGTCCAAGCCGTGGCGGACCGGACTGAAGCAACTGTCGCGCTGGCCCGCCTCGCTGCGCCGCTGTCGGTTGCGGCGGCCGCCTGGCTACAGAACCGCGCCCGCGATGCTGGCGACTGGGCTGAACTGGACGCGCTGCTTGCAGCAAGTGCCGAACGCTCAGGCGCTGACGATCCCGACGCTGCTGTCGCGGCGCTGCTCGAATTGGCCGATTTGCGCTCAGGCGAGCGCAACGACGCGGCCGCGGCTGCACAGGCACTGGACCGGGCCCGCGCGCTTGCACCGACCAACGAATCGGTGCTGCGGCTGCGGCTACAGATGGCCGACGACGCCGGCGACCACGCGGTGGTTGCCGACCTGTGCGAAGCGCTAGCGGCCGTCGTCCAAGGCGAGGAAGCGCCGGTGCTGTCTTACCGCGCCGCCGAAGCCTGGTATGCCGCGGACCAACATGACCGCGCGATTGCTGCGTGCGACCGGGCAGTAGCCGCAGACGACAGCGCGGCCGATGCACACTTGCTGCGCGCCGAACTGCGCGATCGGCAAGGGCAGCCCGAAGTTGCGGTCGCGGACTTGGACGCCGCGGCCAGTCGCCAGCGTGGCGTGGACGAGGCTGCGGCTGCGCGGTTGTGGCTGCGAACGGCAGAGCTGGCGCGCAAAGCCAATCTGCCAGAGGCATGGTCCAAAGCGCTCGCGCAGGCCACGGGCGCAGGGGCTGGTTCGCGCGCAAACGCACTTGCGGAAGCGGGAAGTCTCGAAGGCGCCTGGCTGCGGCGCGCGGTCGCCGATCTGGCGCCCGCCCTGCACGCTGCCAATCTTGCAGGGGAAGCGCTGGCGCTGCGCCGCCGTTTGGCGGACACGGCGACGGGTGCCGATCGCCTCGCAGCACGCCGCGGTTTGGCCCAGCAATCGGCAGCCGACGGCGACCCGGTGGGCGCGCTGGCCACACTTTTCGAGGTCGCTACCGACCGCGAACTGCCGCCGGACGACCTGCTGGAAGTGTTGGTCGAGGCACACGGGGTCGCTGCCTCGGGCGCATTGGTCGAGGATTGGATCGATCGGGTGGCCGAGCTGGTGGGCTGCGGCGACGTGCCGGAAGACCAGGCCACGGCGGTCGTTGGGTTTGCGGCGCAGACTGCCGCGGACGCCGGTCGCGCGGATCGCGGCGCCGACTTGTGGGACGCGCTGTGGGACCAACGGCCAGACGACGGCGACGCCCGCGACGGCACCCTGGCGTTGCGACGGCAGGCGGACGATCCGTCGCGTTTGGCAGCGGCGCTGGAAAAGGCGTTGGTGTTCGCCGACGCCGCAGACAAGCCAACGCTGCGCATTGAACTGGCCGCGCTCAAGCTGGACGACCTCGGCCGCCCGCGTGAGGCGCTGCGACTGGTGCAAGACGTGCTGGCGGCTGACGCGGCCCACGATGAGGCGCTGGCCTTGGCCGAGCGTCTAACCGACAACGCGGTGCTCGGCGACGAGACGCTAACGCTGCTCGACAAACACTATCGAGCCACCAAGAACTGGACCGGCCTGGAGCGCGTGCTCAGCAAGCGCATGGAACGCGCTAAGAACGCGGCCGTCAAAGCGGAACTGGCGCAGATGCTGGCGCAGCTGCAGTCCGAGCAGCTGAGCCATGCCGACGACGCGCTGCGCAGCCTGTGGGCGGCGATGCAAGCCGATCCGCGGCTGACCACGCTTGAGACCATTGAGAAGCTCGCCCGCAATTCGGACCACGACGATATGCTGGCCAAGGCCTACGGGCAGGTGCTGACTTCGGCGCTGCGGCCCGATGACCGCGCCCAGGTGCTGACACGGGCGGCGGCGCTCGACAAGCGGCGGGGCGACCTGGCGGCGGCCGAGCGGCGGCTGCGCGAGGCGCTGCAGGTGTCGCCCAACCTTGGTGACGCTTTTGACCTGCTCGACGTGCTGCTCGATGAGCAGAATCGCTTTAGCGACCTGGTGACGTTGCTACTCGAGCGCGCCGCCAAGGTGGGCGAATCGGATGTGCAGCGGGCGTTGTTCGGCCGGGCCGCCGAACTGGCGCGCGCGACCAACGACCAGGAAGGGGCGCTGGACGCCTACGCGCGGCTGGCGGCGCTGGACCCGGGCGATGTTGCCAGTCGACTCGCGCAGGTCGAGATTCTGCGCGAAGCCGGGCTGGATGCGCGCTTGAGCACCGCGCTCGCCAGTCTTGCCGACGTGACCGGCGACCGGCGCGAACGCGCCGAACTGCTGTGCGAAGCCGCCCGCCTGCAGCACACTGGCGCCGACGCCAACGAGCGCATCGAGGGGCTGTACCAGCGGGCCTTCGCGGCGAGCGGCGCCTGCGACGAGGCTTTCGTGTGGCTAGAGCGCCACCTGCACGGCAACCCGCGGCAACTGATCCCGATCCTGCAGGCGCGGGCCGAAGCGCTGTCGAAGGGTCCAACGCGGACGCTGGCATTGCGCAAGTTGGCCCACGCCCACCGCGACCTGGACAACGCTGCTGACGCCTGTGCGGCGCTGGAAGCAGCGCTCGCCGACGACAAGCACAACGCGGCAGTGCTTGACGAACTTATTAAGACCTCGGAATTGCTGCGCAATTGGACGTCGTGGGCCAACGCCATGGAACTGCGGCTGGTCACCGAAAAGGCCCGCGACGTTCGCGTCGCGCACCTGGCGCAGCTGGCGCGGGTGCTGCTGACGGAGCTAGGCGACGAGCGTCGCGCCAAGCCAATCGTGGCGGAATTGCAGAAGCTGGCGCCCAAAGAGCCGGCCACGCGGCAGGTGCTGGCGATGGTCAAGTCGCACAGCGGCGACCCGGCTGAGGCTGCGGCAGGCCTTGAGCAGGTGGTCAAGGAGACCGACGACCCGCAGGCGCTGCTGGCCATCCACCAGCAGTTGGCCGATCTGTACCTGGGCCCCTTGAACAACCCGGGCAGGGGTATTCGCGAGCTGCAGCGGCTGGTGGCGCTCGATCCGCGGCGCTGGGAGTTCCGGCGCAAGCTGTGCGATCTGTACGCCCAGCGGCAGTCGTTTGAAGCGCTGGCGGAGTCGCTCAAGCAATGGCTGGCGCAGCTCGAAGACCCTGACGACAAACGCACGCTACAGCTGGCGCGCGGCTTGGAAATCGTGACCATCATGCGGGAACTGGCCGACGTTCTGATGACGCTCGGCAAGCCGCAAGAAGCCGCGACCAACTTGCGGCGCGCCTGGGAGCTCAACGGCAGTGACGCGGCGCTCAACACCACGCTCGCGCCGTTGCTCGAGCTGACGGGCGAAGTGCGATTGGCTGGCGAGCTGCACGACTGGCTGGCAGCGCACCACGCCAGCGACAAGGCCAAAGTTGCCGTACACTTGTCGCGCTCGGCGCTGCTGCACGAACGTCAAGGCGACCTGCAGGGCGCCCGCGACCGCTTCAAGCGGGCGATGGAGTCCGCGCCCGGCGACGACGAGGCCACGCTCGGCAGCGCACGGGTGTGCCTGGCGTTGGGCGAAGCCGATCGCGCCATGCGCTTGTTTGACCTGGTCGCGCGCAAGCCGGCCAACACCGTGCCCGCGGATTTGCGCGCCGATGCGCAGGTCGGCATGGGCAAGTGTCGCCTCCAGCGCAATCAGCGCGACCAGGCGCGGGCCTGCTTTGAGCAGGCGCTGGCGCTGGTGCCGGGCCACAAGGCCGCTGCCGAGGCCTTGCTGGGGCTTTAGGGCCTCGAAATGATTGACTCAATCATTTCTCTGGCCCATTTGCTTGCTCAGTGGGTCGCCAGCTCGCGGCCTCGGAGGCCGACTCGCGGCTCCGCCTTGGGCCGAGAGTGTTCAAGTCATTGTTTTCCAGTCCCTTAGCAGCAGGCCGCTTGTAAAGGTTAGCCGATGTCCGATTCATCCAGCGTATCCGGGCTGCCCCGCCCGTGCCGGGTAGCCGTCGTCGGTGCCACCGGCTATGGCGGCGCCGAATTGTTGCGCCACCTGCTGGTTCACCCGCACGTGCAGGTCACGCGCCTGGTAGCCAAGGACAACATCGGCAAGCCGCTCGGTCAGGTGCACCTGTCGCTGGACGGCCTGACCGATCTGCGCATTGAGGACGCTGATGCGGAGTCGGTCGCTGCTGACGCCGATCTGGTGTGCGTGGGCCTGCCACACAAGGTTTCGGCGCAGGTGGTGGCGCGCTACGTCGACCTGGGCAAGGCTGTGGTGGACCTGAGCGGCGACTACCGCCTGCTTGATGCCGCGACGTACCGCACCTACTACGAAGTCGACCACCCGCTGCCCGAGCGCCTGGGTTCGTTTGTGTACGGCTTGCCGGAGCTGAGTCGTGCGGCGCTGCGCGGCGCCCGCCGGGTGGCCTCGCCGGGGTGCTTTGCCACCGCTATTACCTTGGCATTGTTGCCGTTTGCGACCCGGGGCCTGCTGCAAGGCCGCGTGCGCGTGACTGCCATGACCGGGTCCTCCGGCTCGGGCGCAAACCCGGCGCTCGGGACGCACCACCCGCTGCGGGCGCAGACGTTGCGGGCCTACAAGCCATTGACACACCAGCACACGCCCGAGATCGAGCAGACGCTGCGGCTGGCCGGCGCGCCGGACTTCGCGCTGGACTTCGTGCCGGTGTCGGCGCCGCTGGTGCGCGGAATCCTGGCGACCTGCTGGTTCGACGTCGACGCAGGGCTGGACCCGGCCGAGCTCATGGCGATGCCCGGAAAGCAGTATGCGGGCGAGCGTTTAGTGCGCGTTCTGCGCGACCGCCTGCCCGAGGTCAACGCAGTGGCCGGGTCGATGTTTGCCGAAGTGGCGGTCAGCGTGGACGAGCGCATCGCCAGCGGCCGCCGCACCGTGCTCGCCCACTGCGCCATAGACAACCTCATCAAAGGCGGCGCGGGCCAGGCCGTGCACGCCATCAACTTGATGCTTGGCTGCGACGAATACCAGGGCCTGCTGGCCCCGGCGCAGTGGCCGTAACCATGGCAACACTGGTCGACCGCAAGATCCTGGTCAAAGTGGGCGGCGAGACCGTCAAGGCCGCTGCCGATCGCGAGCGCCTTGCACGCGACATCGCCGCCGTGGTGCGGATGGGCGCCAAAGTGGTGGTGGTGCACGGTGCCGGTCCGCAGATCACCGCACTGGCAGAGCGCCTTGGCGTGCCTTCGCTGTTTCGCGGTGGGCGCCGCGTGACCGATGCCGCCATGCTGCGCGCGGTCGCCATGGCGATGTGCGGCGAAGTCGCGACCGACCTGCTGGCGGCGCTGCTGGCCGCAGGTGTCGATGCCTTGCCGTTTCCGGCTGCGGCGGCTGGCATCGTGGTCGGGCATAAGCGGCCACCCAAACAAGTGCCGGGCGAGGCAGAGCCCGTGGACTTTGGGTTGGTGGCGGACGTCGATAGCGTTCAGGCGCGGCATCTGCTGGCGCTGTGGTCGGCGGGGCTGGTCCCGGTGCTGTCATCGCTGGTCGCAGATGCTGGCGGCAACCTGCTGAACCTCAACGCGGACACCCTGGTCACGGCGCTGGTGCCCGCGCTCGGCATCGACGAAGTGGTGCTCGTGACCGGCGTGCCTGGTGTGTTCCGCAGGCTGGACGACCCGACGACGCACTTGCCGCTGCTGTCCGATACCGACCTGCCTGGGCTAGTCCACAGCGGCGCGGTGCAGGGCGGCATGGTTGCCAAGCTTGAAGAAGTCGGCAACATCCTGCGCAAAGGCGCCCAGCGGGTCATCATTACCGGCTACCAGGATGAGGGCGCGATGACGGCCGCGGTCACCGACTACCCGACAATGTGCACCATCGTGCAGCGGAGCGCACGGTGAAATACGGCTGGCTTGTTTCGGCCTGTGGCGTCGCCCTTGCGTGGACCGCGCCTGCGCGAGCCCATGACGTGGACGGTAAGTGGGGCATCGGCTTCGAGGAGACGCTGACCGCGGTCGGCAGCCGCCAGATCATCCCGATCACCGATGGCCTGAGTGGCACCACGACAGCGGCGCAGCCTGACATCCGTGCTTCAGGGTTGTGCGGCCGCTGGTGGTTCGGCAACGTCGGCGTTGAAGCGGTGTTCGGGTTCGCGCTGCACAAGCCGGCGGAAGGCGATACGGAATTCGGCAGTTTCTTGTCCGCCGGCCTGCTGTACAGCGTCGTGCGGGCGCCACAGGTCAACTTGACCATCGGCCTGCGTGCACTGGGCGGCGTCGGCCGGACCAACGCCAGCAACGTGTCGACCGGCACGCGACTTGGCATGGCTTTCGAGATCCCGATTCGCGCGGAGTACTTCTTCAACCCGCAGTTCGCCATCGCCGGCGCGTTCGGACCGACGCTGGCCTATAACGGCGACCGCAGCAACCCGCTGACTGGCGGCAGCTCATCGGTCGACCTGGCCATTGCGCGCGGCGACTTTGGCGGCGGTCTCGGCTTTACCTACTACATTCACTGACACGGCCGCGGCGCCTCGGTCGCGTTCGCCAGCGCCAACGCCAAGGACATCCATGCCCGCCTCAATACCCCCTGTCACCCGCATTGCGCTCGTACCCGGCGACGGCATCGGCCCTGAAGTCATCCGCGCGGCAGTCCACGTGCTTGACGCTTGCCAGGCCCGATTCGGCGGCAGCTTCTCGACCGAGTGGTTTGACCTGGGCGCCGAGCGATACCTAAAGACCGGCGAGACGCTGCCGCAAGCCACCTTCGAGCACTTGCGCGACGACTTCGACAGCATCCTTCTGGGCGCGTTTGGCGATCCACGCGTGCCGAGCAACATCCACGCCAAGGACATCCTGCTCGGCCTGCGTCAGCGCCTAGACTTGTACGTCAACCTTCGACCGGTGCGGCTGGTAGACGCGCGGCTGTGCCCGCTCAAGGACGTGACTGCGGGCGGTGTCGATATGGCCATCGTCCGCGAAAACACCGAGAGCGTCTACGTGGGCATCGGCGGTTCGTTCAAGCCAGACACCGACGACGAAGTCGCGCAGAACATGATGCTGTCGACCCGCAAAGGCTGCGATCGGTTGCTACGGTACGCTTTCGAGCTGGCACGGACGCGGCGGCACAAGTTGGTGCTGTGCGACAAAGCCAACGCCATCGAGGCGGCACACGGGCTGTGGCGCAAGTCGCTCAAAGCACTGGCGCCCCTGTATCCCGATGTGCAGGCGACGACGCTGTACGCCGACGTCGCTGCGATGCGCATGACCACCCACCCACACGAGTTCGATGTGGTGGTCGGCGACAACATGATCGGCGACATCCTGAGCGATCTGGCGGCCGCGCTGGTCGGCGGCTTGGGGCTGGCGCCATCGGCGTCGACGCACCCTGGCCGGGTCGCCCTGTACGAGCCGGTGCAGGGCTCTGCGCCCGACATCGTCGGCACCGGCAAGGCCAATCCGCTGGCGGCGATCTTGTCGCTGGGGATGCTGCTGCGCGACCAGGGCATGGCGCAGGCGGCCGACGCGTTGGAGTCAGCGTGTGCGCAAAGCGTGGTCGAACGCGCCTGCACACCTGACCTGGGGGGCACGTTGACCACCAGTGCAGTGGCGGCTTGGGTGGCAGCAAAGCTGTAGTGCGCTGAACGAGCTATACAGCATCGCCTTGAGTTGAGATCAGAACCTTGGATAACCGCGGAGCGACGAGTCGGCTTGCAAAGCCGCGAGTTTGCGACCCACGCAACAAGCAGGAACAGCAATCGCGATGGCCACGGGTCATTGCGGTCCTGTATACCTCGCCCCCGAGCCCACAAACGCCGCCCAGTAGAACGGATGCTGCCACTTCGGGTTGGCGCGCACCACCGCCTGCGCCGTCCGCAGTGCCTCTGCTTTGGGCTGCCCGCCCTTCCAGGCCCGATAGAAGGCCTCCATGAGCGCCCGCGTCGCCTGATCGTCCACCGGCCAAAGGCTGAGCACCACCGACTGCGCCCCGGCAATGGCCAACGCGCGCCGCAAGCCATGGACGCCGTCGCCGCCGCGAACCTCGCCCATGCCGGTATTGCATGCCGACAGCACCGCCAACTCAGTGCCCTGCAGGTCCAGGCTGGCGACCTCCAGTGCCGTCAGCACGCCGTCGTTCGGGCTCTTGTGGCGGTTGAAGCCGGCGAGCAGTAAGCCACTGCGCAGCAGCGGCATCTTGGCAGCGACGGCGGTCGCTTTGCCGGCGGCCAGGAAAAACCCGTGGGTGGCCACGTGCAGCAATTTCGGTCCGCGCGTGGCCAGCAACGCCTGCTTGGTCGCTGCGGCGCCCGTCAGCAGTCGTGCATCGCTGAACAGTTCCGCGACCGCCTGCCCTTCGGCCCTGGTGCCGGGCAACGCGTCCACAGCCATGGCACTCAGGTCTGCCGCGCGGTCGACGGCGACCTTCGCACGCGGCCCAAAATCCGGGTTGGCCAGTACCAGCGGCGGTTGCCGCGAGGCCGCGCGCGCTGCGCCGGTGATTAATTCGCGCCCCGATCCCAGATAGCTGAGCGTGGTCGTTTCACCCAGCGCTTGGCCCCCGGCCACAGGCAAAGCGGCCAGGGGCACCAAGAGCAGCGTGCCATCGGCCGAGACATGCAGGCGACTGGCACCCTTGAGGGCCGGCATCAGGGGCTGAAGCACGCGCCCGGCCAGTGCGAGCAGCGCCGGTTGGGCCTCTGTGGCCGGATTCGCCAGCGCCTGCCGCGCAGCCTTGACCGACTGGTCCAGTTCATCGGTAGGGCCCAGGTCATACCACTTGGGTGCACCGCGGTCGCGCAGAACGCAGGCGGCCATGCGCGCCGGCAAGGGGTGCGGCGACCAGGCTCCCGCGCGCAACGTGTCTTGCGGAGTCCAGGCGGCAAACTCGACGAGCGCCGTCGCCGCATCCAGCTTGCTCTGAACCGCCGCGACCGTGGCTTCGGGCGCGGTCTTGTCGCGCCATGCCGCGCTGCGTTGGCCCAATTCGCCCTCGTGGCGGGCAATGGTTGCGGTCAGTTCACTGACCCTGCCTTGCCACGCCGCCACATCGGCCTTGGCCGGCTTGTGCAGGTAATAGGCCGCCAACTGCAGCCGCGCCTCGCTCAGCGCAGCGACCGCCTGCTGATCCTGCGGGTCCAGGCGTCGGCGCAGCACATCGACGGTGTCGGCCAGCACATCGACTGCGCGACCGTGACGACGCAGCACAGTCTGCAGCGCAAGCTCGGCGGCCTGCGGGTTTTGTGGCAGCCATTGCACGGCGTATCGCAGCACGACCGCGGTCTCGTCGCTGACGTTTTGCAGGACACTGGCCTTGCGCTGCTCGTCGCCACTCCACAGCAGCAGGGCCACCTCCGCGTCGCGGATGGCAGTGGCGCGCACGCGCAGTGGCAGCGCTTGCTCGTGGGCGCCACGGGCGTCGAGCAGGTCGCCGAGGCGCCAAAGTTCGGCAAAAGCCTCGCCGGAATTGTCACCCGCCACCTTTTCGGCCATCGCGAGCGACTTGCGCATGTTCCTTTCGGCGTCGGCCAGCTTGCCCTGCATGGCGTCGGTCATCGCCAGGTTGTACCAGTCCGCCGCCAATTCGCGGCTGGGATCGCCAAACAGCTTGCTGTCCAGGATCATCGCTTTGGTATTGTGCTCCCGCGCCTGCGCGAACTGGCCCGCCGCGCCAAGCGCCGCGCCGAGGTTGCCATGGGCAGTCGCAGCTTGCGCACGGTCTTCGCCGAACGCTGCGACTTGAGTCGCCAGCGCCTGCCGCATCAGGGCGACCGCGGTGGTCGGGTCGTCCGCCAACAGCGCATCGGCCAGGTTGTTCTGCGCAGACGCGGTGTTTGGGTGCGTCGGGCCGTTGGTTGCGAGGTGAATGCGCAGGACTTCGCGCCGCCGCGCCAACAAGCGATCGCGGTCGCCACAAGAATCGTCGATGCGAGCCAGCACATCCAAGGCACCGACGCGCGCTGGGTGATCTGGGCCGTGCGCGCGCACGATCAGCTTCTCGGCGCGTTGTGCATCGCGTTCTGCACCTGCGACGTCACCCCGGTCGAGCGCGAGACTGGCAAGTTCCAGCAGCGAGTTGGCCAGGTCGGGGTGGTTCTTCCCCTGCACCTTTTCGCGCAAAGGCAAGGTCTGGCCTAGTAAGAGCGCGGCCTTGTCCGGCTGGCCCATCCGCCGCAGCACCCGCGCATAGTGCTCGGCGATGTTGATGACGTCGGGATGTTCTTCGCCGTAGGCGGTTACCCCAATTGCGAAGGCCGCTTGCAGCTTCTTGGCTGCTTCATCGAGCAAACCGCGCGCAATCAGCAGGTCGCCCTGGTTGGTTAGCACGGCCGCAACGAAAGGGTGGTTTTCGCCGAGCGTCGCCCGGTCGATAGCCAGCGCGCGCTCGTAAAGCTGGTCGGCCTTTGCCAGTTCGCCGAGGTGATACAGCTCAAGCCCTAGGTTACCAGCCACTTGACCGACCCACATGTGCTGCGCGCCAAGCGCGGCCTCCATCATCGCCAGCGCCTCCTCGAATTTCTGGACCGCCTTGGTGTACTCGCCGCGTGCGGCAAAGGTACCGGCTTGGGCCTGCATCAAGCTTGCGGTGTAGGCGTGCTTGGGACCGTAGGTCGCCGCCGCCATCGCCACCGCGGTTTCGTGCAAGGGCAGCGCCGCCTCGCTTCGGCCGAGCAACCGCTGCAATTCGGCCTGCGCACTCAAAGACACAGCCAAAGGCGACGACGAGGGTCCGTAGATTTGCTGGTACAGCGCGCCCAGGCGCTGTTGAGCCACCAGGGCTTCAGCAAACTTGCCGCGCATGCGCAGCACGTCCGCAAACCGGTACAACACGGCGGCGTAGTAGGCGGTGTTTTGCGCGCCCGCTTTTTCGTAAAGAGTCAGCGCCCGCCGCTGCAGGGCTTCGCCGCCCGCGACGTCCCCGGTCATCCGCAGCGCGTCGCCGAGCAGGCTCAGCGGCTCGGCCAACTGCGGCGCATCCTTACCCAGTGCGGCTTCAATGAGGTTAATTGCGCGCTGTGCGGCGGCTTTGCCTGGGCCATACTGGGCTTGTTGGACATGGGCGGTCGCCTGTTGGATCTGGGCGGCGGCCTCTGCCAGGCGCGGATCGGGCACAGTCTGAGCGGGCGCGGCGGGCTGTTGGGCCCAGCAGGGCGGTCCTGGCGCACCCATTGCTACCAGTAAGCAGAGACCGAGGACGAGCCTACTGACCACTACCATGACCAACCTCGTGAGGCGCAACGTGGCGCAGGGGGCGGTGGTTGTCAACCAGCCGACTGTAGCCGAAAATAGCCGCGCCCGCGCGCCAGCCAGCGCCAGGAACTTTGGTGGCCGACAACCGACAGCAAGCGGTATCGCGCAACTTGCCGTTGCTGATGGCGGCGGTCACGACTGCGCTTTGTGTGCTGGCCTTGGTCGGGCACAAGTCCGATTGGTTGACCTTGCCAGCGCTGCAAGCCTGGGAACTTGACACAGTCGACGCCCGTTTCGCAGTCCGTGGCAAGCAGCGCCCTGCTGATGGTCAGATTGTCGTCGTCGGCTTTGACGACCAACTGCGGCGGCAGGCGCCAGAGGTGCTGCAGCAGCGCGCAGGCTGGGCGCGGTTCGTGGATGCCCTTGCAGCCTATCGACCGCGGGCGGTCGCGCTCGACGCTTTCTTTGCCGAGCCAGAGGCCGTCCTGCCGCCGGGCACCGTGACTCAAGTCGAGGCGGCAATCCAAGCGCTGCGGCTGGCGCCAGAGGCGACGGCGACCGTCAGCCAGCAGGCGCTGGCGGCCTTGGCCGCGGTGCACGACGCGACCCGCGGCGACCACAAGCTCGCGGCGGCACTGGGTAGGGCTGGCAACGTCCTGTTGAGTGCCCTGTTCTTTCTTGAGGAAGGCGAGGCATCCCCTGCGCCGCCGGGCCTGCCAGAGCCGTCTGGCCTACGCGGGGCGCGCGTCGCGGATGCCGCTGTCCTCGATCGACCGCTCGGTCAGCGGCCGCTGCGGGCAGAACAGCAGGTGTACGGGTCGTTGCCGATGCTGGCCCAGCAGGCGGCAGGTGGCGGTGCGGTCAACGTGCTGCGCGATGTCGGTGGAGCTGTGCGGCGGATGCCGCTCGTCATCGAACACGGCGGTCGCTACTACCTGCCGTTGGGCCTGGCGCTGGCTGCGCGCTCGGGTCAGCTGGGCCCTGGCAACCCGGCGCCGGCCAGCTATGCCACTGGCGATCGCGAACTGCAGCTCGGCAATCGCTCGCTGCCGGTCGATCCGCGCGGCATAGCCATGCTCGGCTGGCTGGGGCCGACGGAGACATTTGCTTACGTGTCGGCCGCCGACGTCCTGACGGGCCGCGCGGACAAGGCAATGCTGCGCGACAAGCTGGTGCTGGTCGGCTACACCGACGCGGCGCGCGACCGCGTCACCACGCCGTTTTCGCCAGTGCAACCGGGCGTTGAGGTCCACGCAACGCTCTTGCACAACGCGCTGCACGGTGGACTGCTGAGCGGCACGCCGGGCTGGCTGGGCCTGCTTGCGGTACTGGGATTGGGTGCGGCGATGACCGGCCTGCAAGTGCGCCGCGTTCGACAGAAGCGCACCTGGCTGGTCGCCGCTGCGGGCGCGATTCTGGCGCTGGGCTGGCTGGCCACGGCGCAGGCGCTGTTTGCCCATGGCCATGTCGTCGAAGTGGCGGCACCAGTGGGAGCGGTGCTGCTGGTGACGCTGGTCAGTCTCTCGACGGCGCTCGTGAGCGAAGGCCGAGAAAAAGCCCAGCTGCGCCGCGCGTTTGGCCACTATGTGTCGAGCGACCTGGTGGATCGGATCCTGGCCGACCCAGCGCGGGTGCGGCTGGGTGGCGAGCGCCGCGAGTTGAGCGTGTTGTTCAGCGACATCCGTGGCTTTTCCAAGTTCAGCGAACAGATGGAGCCAGAGCAGCTGTCAGCCTTCTTGAACGAGTACCTGACCCCGATGACGCGCGTCGTGCTCGAGCACGGCGGCATGCTCGACAAGTACATCGGTGATGCGGTGATGGCGGTGTTCGGCGCGCCGCTGGAGATGAACGACCATGCCCATGCGATGTGCAAGGTCGCATTGGCCATGCAGCGCAACCTTGGCGAGCTGCGATTGGCATGGACGGCGCGCGGCTTGCCGGCGGTCGAGATTGGCGTTGGGCTTAATGCGGGGCCGGTTTCTGTCGGCAACATGGGATCGGAAATGCGCTTTGACTACACGGTCATGGGCGATGCGGTCAACCTGGCTTCGCGGCTCGAGGGCCTGACCAAAGAGTACCACTGCGCGATCTTGTGCGGTCCACGGGTGCCGGAGCTGGCAGGCGCGCAGTTTGCCTTCCGCGAACTTGACTTCGTGCGCGTCAAAGGCCGAGGCGGCGTGGTGCGCGTCTACGAGTTGCTCGGCGAAGCCGAGTCGGCGTCCGCCTTGGCGACCCGCATCGGCCAGTACGCACAGGCACTGGCAGCATATCGGCAGCGAAACTGGGCGCAGGCTGAAGCTACACTGTGGCGGCTGTTGCAGGTCGACAGCACAGACGGCCCAGCACAGGTCTTGCTGGAGCGCGTACGGGCCATGGCGGCGGATCCGCCGGGCGACGACTGGGATGGTGTCTATGAACAGCGCAACAAATAGCCGCATCGCGGTTTGGGCCGGGACTTTGCTGGCCACGGTGACGGTGACGTGCGGCAAGGCCGAAACGGCACCCGTCGCCAGCAGCGAGCCTGCGGGCAACGTTGAGGCCGTCGAGGGTCAGGTCACCGCAGTTCGCGCGGCAGAGGGATCAGCGCACCGGCCGCTGGTCGTCGCGGGTGCGGTGTGGGCCGACGACACCGTGACCACGCCGAACGGCGCCAGTGTGGCCATTCGCCTGACCCACAATGCCGCGCTGTGGCGTCTGGAGGGCGGCTTTGCCAAGCGCGTGGACCAGACAGCGGCCTGGAAGGCGCCCAAGGATGCGGCGCCGCAAGCGATTGCGCAGCGCGCGGAACCCGTGCAAACGGCATCCGCAGGGCGCCACAGTGCACATGAAGCGGCCGGCACAGCAGAAAGTGCGGCGCGCGCAGCGCCTGCGAGCGCCCCTGCGCCGGCACCTCCGCCGGTGATGGATGCGCCTCCCGCAGTTGCAGCCGCGCCAGCCGAAGCCGTGCCGGTCAAGGTTGGCCCAGCCACTGAGCGGCAACCGCCGCGCCACGCCGTCCGCAAGGCCGCGGGCGGAGCCCCCGCGCCCAAAAGCGTGATGCGCGGTGGCAGCAGCGACGACTTCGGCTTTGAAGGCTTAGGCGGAGACGGGGGCAGTAGCGGCGGCGGTCGCGACGAGCCCAGCGGCAAAGGCTCCGGGGGCAGCGCGGCAGGCGGTTCGTTGTCCGACGCACCCGCTCGCTTGCCGGCAGTTGCCATCGTCGTCAAGGCGCCGGATGAAGGGCTCAAGAGCGCGCTGCTGCGGTTGCTGAACCAGCGTAAGGCAGCGCTGGCGCGGTGTGCCCAGCAGGCGAGCCAAGCCGGGGCCGCGCTGCCGCCCAAGTTCGTGGTGCGGTTGGAGATCGGCGGGGCTGGTGCGGTGACGGTCTTGGCCATTGAAGGCGCGCTTGACCCGCTCAAGGCCTGCGCTCGCGCGGTGTTGGCGTCGCTGCGCGGCGTGCCGGACACCAATCCGGCGGTGGAGGCTGAGGTGGTGATCGGGGTGCGGTAGACCGCTGCCAACGGCCGCGGCCGGAGCTTCGGCGACCGTCTGGCGGTTGGCCAGTGAACTGATTTTGTTTCGCTTCCGTTCCAATCCTTGACAACCGGCGTGCGCAACGGTATCCGCGTGCCCCCGCGGCGCCCCTGCCGCACGACGGCGCCATGGCCCCCGACCCGCACCTGCAGCATGTGACCTTGCCCGACGGCCGCCCGGCGGTGCGTTTCACTGGCCGGATTCTGTTCCTGTACGAGAACCTGGACCTGGTTCGCCGTCAACTGGCGGGCGAAGACATCCCCTGGGATCCCAACGAAAAGCTCATCGACAACATCAGCACCGACGAAATCACGCCGGCGTGGGTGTGCTTCTACTTTGACGAGACGCTTGGCGAATACTCGCTAGTCGGGCTGCGTGGCGGCGCCATCGAGCGCAACAGCCTCAAGCACGGCGGGTTCTCGGTCATCGTTTCCGGCAAGTCCAAGGGCTGCGGATCGTCACGCGAGACGGCTCCGTACAGCGAACAAGCGGCCGGCGTGCGCCTGGTCATCGCCCAGACCATCGAGAAGATCTACGGCCAGAACAGCCAGAACATCGGCCTGTACAACAGCCTCGATTTTAGCCTGATTGCCCGAATCCAGGCTGGCGAGGCTATCGCCATCGACGAGTTCTGCCGGGGCCTGGATCCCGTCGCGACCGACATCGTGCGCATGGGTGGTCTGTTCGCGTACAACCGCGCTCGGCTGGCCGGCCAGGTGCGCCCGCCGGCACCTGCGACGCCGGCGCGGCCGATGACGCTGGTGGAGAAGATCATCGCCCACCACGCGATTGTCGACGCAGCGACGGGTCAGGCAGGCGCCGTGGCCGTGCAACCCGGCGATGCGGTGTTCGTGCGCAGCGGCGTGCGCTTCAGCCACGACTACACCACGGCGATGGCGCAGGCGAGCTTTCGGGCTGCGCTCGGCGACGATGCGCGGGTAACCGATCCGGGGTCGATTTTTGCCTTTCGCGACCACCTGACCTTTCTCAAAGGGGTGATGAGCGACAAGCACAAGGCGATGGGCCTGGACGATCAGGCCGACCAGCTTGCCGTCATCCAGCGACAGTTCTGCGCAGCGCAGGGTATTCGCCTCTACGACGAGCACGCCGACGGTTCGGGCTCCGAGGCTATCTGCCACAACGCCGTGCTCGAGGACCTGGGTACGCCGGGCGACATCATCGTCGGCACCGACTCGCACACTTGCACAGGCGGTGCGCTCGGCGCGTTTGCGTTTGGCGTCGGCTCGACCGACATGGCCAACACCTGGTACAGCAACGACATCCGCGTGTCGGTGCCGCACAGCGTGCGCTTCTTCGTGTCGGGCACGCTGCGAGCCGGGCTCAGTGCCAAAGACGTGATGCTGCGGATCCTGGCCACCCCCTTCATCAAGGACGGCCAGGGCATCGGCAAGGTGTTGGAGTTCTGCGGCCCGGCCATCGAGGCCATGTCGATGGATGAGCGCGCGACGCTGACCAACATGGCAGTCGAGGCCGGCGCCACCACGGGCATCATCGCCGCCGACGACACCACAGTGGCGTGGTTGGCCAGGCTGCGGCCGACGGCGACAGCCGAAAAGTTGCGCGGCGCGTGGTTTCGCAGCGACGCCGACGCCAGCTACTTTGCCAGCTTTGACATCGACTTGGACCAGCTGGACCTGATGGTGGCGACGCCTGGCGACCCGCGCAACGGCGTGCCGATCGGCCAACTGGGCGGCCCGATCAAAGTTGACGTCGCCTACGGCGGTTCTTGCACGGGTGGCAAGATGGCCGACATGGACATGTACGCCAGCGTGCTGCGGGCTGCGGTCGACAGCGGCAAGCATGTACACCCCGACGTCCAACTGTTCATCCAGTACGGCAGCCAGAAGATCAAGCAATACGCCGTCGATCGCGGCGATCCGGCGATTTTTGCCGCGGCGGGCGCCAAGGTCATCGACCCGTCGTGCGGCGCCTGCATCAACGCTGGCCCCGGCGTGTCCAAGACGGCAGAGACGGTCACGATTTCAGCCATCAACCGCAACTTTCCAGGTCGGTCCGGCCCTGGCAAGGTGTACTTGGCGAGCCCGCTGGTGGTCGCTGCATCGGCCATCGCCGGGCACATCGCCTCGCCCGACCAGATCTGAGCGACTGGGTCGCTCGGGAGGCGCCATGCGCGCAGACTTACTGGGTGATCGTCGCCGTCGCGGCGCTTCGTTTTTGGGATCGGTTGTCGTCGTTGGCGTGCTGACCTCCTCCGCTTGGGCTGCCCCGCCCGCTGCACCGGCGGCAGCAAAGCCGACAACTGCGGCGCCTGTCCAACCGCCATCGGCGCAGGCAGTCGAGGAGGCGGTGGCGCTGCGTCAGCGCGGCCAGTTCGAGCAAGCCGCTCAAAAGCTCATCGCCTGGATGGCCGAACACCCCGAAGATGCACGCGCCCGCAACGAACTGGGCACACTGTACGCGCTCAATGGTCAGCTACGCGACGCCGAGGAACAGTTCAACCAGGCACTGGTGCGCCAGCCTGGCTTTGCGGCCGCCCGCTGGAACCTGGCCGAGACCCTGCGCGCCGACGAGCGCTGCGGCGACGCCCTGCCCCACTACTCGCGTTTGGCAGACGACGATCCGCGCGACGGGTCGGCGCTCAAGGGGCAGGCACTTTGCAACGCGATCCTCGGGCGCTGGGACCCGGCGCTGGCGGCATGCGATGCGCTTGTCAAGCGCTTTCCGGGCACGTCGCTTGGTAACTGGGCCAGCGCGCAGCGGGCGCGGATTGCCGAACTGGCGGCAGGCGGGGCGCTGACGGTCGGCCAGATGGAAGCCGAAGGCAAGCAGCTGTTTGCCGAAAAGCGCTACGGCGACGCGGCCGTATGGCTGGCGATGGCGGCAGCAACCGAACCCACTGCCGACCGCCATTACCGCGTGGCGATGGCCCAACTCGGTGCCCAAGACTTGATGGCCGCCCAAGCCGCCCTGGCACGCGCTCTCGCGGCTGACGCGAACCACCAACCGGCGCGCATGGCCATGGCCACCGTCGCGCGTGCACTGCGCAACCTGGGAAGGGGCGCGCTCGACGTGTCCTTCACGGCGGTGGACGAGGTACCCGAGCGAGCACTCGCCCGCGCTTTGCTCGATGGCGACTTGGTGGTGTCCCGACAACTGGCGCTGGCCATTTTGGCCGGCAAAGGCGATGCCGCGTCCGGTGCAGTCGGCCTTCTGCTTGCGGGCGAGGTCGAACTGCGCGACGGCCGCAACACCAAGGCGTACGAGTTGTTTGAGCGGGCTCACAAGCTGCGTCCGGGCCACGACGGGGCGCGCAAGGCGATGGCCGACGCGGCCTTTCAGTTGGGGCGGCTTGCCGATGCCCGCCGTCTGGCCGCGTTGCCCGCGCCGCCGGTGCACCTGGCCGAGAACGCCGACCTGCCGGTGTTCGTGCGCCAGCGCCGCGCCGAGTTCACCCATCAGCTCAAGATGATGCTCGACCCGGGGGTTCGGCCGATGGCAGCCATCGTCGATCTGGTGGCAGGTGATCTGCCGCCGCCGCCCCCGAAGGTCGAACCGCCGCCGCCAGAACCGCCGCAAGTACCGGTCAAGGGCAAGGGCAAGGGCAAGGGCAGCAAGGCGGGCAAGAAGAAGTGATCGGATCGGGCGGGCCAGACAACGCCGCGGCAAGCGGGAAGGTTCGCGGATCGGCACTGCTGCCGCACCCGGACCTGAGCCTGCACTACCTGCCGCACGCAGAAATTGTCTGGCAGAGCGGCCGTATCCGCGAAGTGCGGGCGCTATTGGGTCCGGCGCCGTCCGGCAGCCTGCTGTGGATGCCAGGATTGGTGGATCTGCACGTCCACTGGCCGCAGTCGCACGTCCGGGGTCAGTTTTCGGGCCAGTTGCTGCCGTGGCTGCGCGAGTCGATCTGGCCGGCCGAGGCTGCGTTTGCCGAGCCACAGCAGGCCGACACTGCGATCGCCAGCTACCTGCTGGCTTCGCAGCGCGCAGGCACCTGCGCGGGGCTGGTGTTTGGCGCGCCTTTTGCGGCTGCGAGTCGCCGATTTCGTGCGCTCGCGCCGCCCGGCTGGCTGGAGGGACCGGCGTTGATGGAAGTCCACGCCCTGCCGGATCTGCTGCGCCCCGTGCCAGAGACGTTGGCTGAATTGCAGAGCGAACCGCCAGGCACGCTGGTCGCGGTGTCGCCGAGGTTTGCGCCCAACGTGACCGCAGCGGGGCTCGCGTTTTGCGCGGCGGTGGCTGCGGCACGCGGCTGGCCCATCCAAAGCCATCTGGCAGAAAACCAGGACGAGGTTCAATGGGTTCGGGCACTTTTTGGCGGCGCCCGCGACTATACGGACGTCTACGACCAGGCGGGCCTGCTCGGGCCGCGGACAGTGCTCGCCCACGGCATCCACTTGTCGGACCGTGAGTTGGAGCGGCTGGCGGCGACGCGTACCACCATTGCCCACTGCCCGACCAGCAACCTGGCGCTCGGGTCGGGTACCATGCCTATCGAGCGGCTGCGGCAGTTTGGCGTGCCATGGACGCTGGCTACCGACGTCGGGGCGGGCCCACAGCTGAGCCAACTCGACGTGGTGCGCGCTTGCCTAGCCGTGCACCCACCAGGTGCGGTGACCGCGGCCGAGGCTCTGTGCCGGGCGACGGCGGTCCCTGGAGCGTGGCTCGCTCAATTTGAAGACCGTCTCACTGGGCTGGGCACATTGGCGATTGGGGCACCCGCGCACCTGGTTGGCGTCTGCAATGTGGTTGCCGGCGAGGCGGAAGCAGCCGTGCGCGAGCTGTTGGCCGCGCTGCCCGTCGACGCGGAGCAGGCGCCACTTGCGGTGATGGCGTGGGGCGAAGCGATTGCCCCTGCGAATGGGTAGCCAAGCCGCCCAATTGCCGTACAATGCGCGCCCCGCGCCGTCTCAGGCGCCCGGCCCGTTTCGCGGCCCAAGCAAGCGTTCACTGTGACCATTGAAAATACCTCCGACACCGACGTGGTGGCGGAACCGTCGTTTGCCCAGCTGGGCATTGCCCCTGCGCTTTGCACCCACCTTGCAGCGTTGGGCATCGAAACGCCGACCCCAGTACAAGCCGCAACCATCGTGCCGCTGCTGCAAGGCCGCGACGTGCTGGCCCAGGCGCAGACGGGCACCGGCAAGACGGCTGCCTACGGCTTGCCAATGCTGCAGCGTTTTGAGCCGGCTGACTCGCGCATCCAGGGACTGGTGGTAGTGCCGACGCGCGAGCTGGCGCTGCAGGTGTGCAAGGCGCTCAGCAGCTACCGCGGCGAGGCGCCCAATACGCAGGTGTTGGCGCTCTATGGCGGCGACAGCTTTTCCAAGCAGCTGCACGCCCTGTCCAAGCACCCGCAGGTGGTGGTCGCGACGCCTGGGCGGCTTATCGACCACCTGGAGCGCGGTTCGGTGCGGCTGGACGGCGTGCGCATGGCGGTGCTCGACGAAGCCGACGAGATGCTCAACATGGGCTTTCTCGACGACGTGGAGAAGATCCTGGAGGCGGTTCCGGCCAGCCGCCAACTGGCACTATTGAGCGCGACCATGCCGAGCGAAATCGCCGGGCTGGTCGACCAGTACCTGCGCGACCCGGTGCGCATCCGCATCGACGCGACCGTCAAAGCCGCGCCGACGGTGTCGCAGCGCTATACCATCGCCTTGCCCGAGTTGCGTGCAGAAGCAGTCGCGCGGCTACTCGATGTCGAGCCGTTCGAGGCGGCGCTGATTTTTGCGCGCACCAAGGCGACCTGCGACGAGTTGACCGAAGCGCTGCAGCGGCACGGCGTGGCCTGCGAGGCGCTGCACGGCGACCTGGCGCAGACAGCGCGAGAAACGGTAGTGCGGCGCTTGCGCGATGGCCGGCTGCGCGTTGTGGTGGCAACCGACGTGGCGGCGCGCGGCCTGGATGTGCCCGTGCTCGACTTGGTGGTGACGATCGAATTACCAGGCGAATTGGGCACCTACGTGCACCGCATCGGCCGCACAGGTCGCGCCGGGCGCACGGGCACGTCGATTCTGGTGCTGGGTCCGCGCGACGAGCGCAAGCTGCGGGCGCTGGAGCGCTACATCGGTCAACCGATCAAGTTTCAGCCGGTGCCGTCGCCCGAAGAGGTGGCGCACGCCAAGCAGGGGCGCTTTGTCGAGCGCATTCGCGCGCTGGCGGCAGAAGCGGATACGGCGCCTTGGAAGGCCGTCATCGACCGCTGTGTCGAGGGCGACGTTGCCGTGGCCGACATCGCCGCGGCACTGGCCCGACTGGCGGCCCCGCGTGGCGTCGTACCGGTGCTGCCCGAGAAACCGCTAGCAGTGGAGCCCAAGCCGCTGCGCGACGCCCCGCCGCCGGCCGTCGAGCGTCAGCAAGCCGAGGAGCGCAGGCCGACCCGGACCAAGCCAGGGCCGGGGCCAGGGTCGGCCCCGGGACCAGGTCAGGGACCGCGACCGTTCGAGCCGCCGCCCGGCCAGGTGGTGATGTCGCTTGGCGTCGGCCGCCGCAACAACGTCACGCCCGCGCAGATCGTGGCGGCGTTGACGCACTGCCTCAACGTCCCCAACCGCGCGCTCGGCCGCATTGAGTTGTATGACAACTTCAGCACCATTGAGGTGCCGGAAGAAATCGCCCGCCGGATGCCGTTGGCGCTGCGCGGTGTGGATATCTGCGGTCGATTCTTGAATCCGCGGCCGGCCCAGCGCAATGCCGACGAGGCGCCGCGGCGGGGGCCGGATCGCAGGCCGCGCTAAGGGCCCTGTCCAATATTACTCGATCGCTGTGGATACACGGGAGCGGCGAGTCGGCTTGCAAAGACGCGAGCTTGCGACCCAGCCAGCAAGCAAACGGGCACCGAAAACAACGACTATACAGCAACGCCTTGAGGTGAGATCAAACCTGCCGCACCGAAGGAGCGACGAGTCGGCTTGCAAAGCCGCGAGTTTGCGACCCACGGAGCAAGCAAGAACAGCAATCGCCGATGACCTCGGGTCATCGCGATCCTGTATAGTTCTTGGCGGGGCCCTAAGTGGGGCTACAGGTCGGACGGATACCAGACTTCAAGCTCGGTGATCTTCCAACTGTCGTAGCTCCCGCAGAAGTCGTTGCGGCAAGCCGTGTCCCCGTAACCGCTGTAGCTGTTGTTGGTGCCGACGCGGCAGGTGTAGTCGTGGCCCAAGTTGCAGTAGCCGGTGGTCATGTTGCTCGACACATGCCAGTCGTGCCCACCGCCGAAGGTCGGGCCATAGCCGCTGTGGTCGTAGATCCAATACAAGTAGCTAAAGTTGTTGCCGTTATCGACGTGGTAGAACTTCTTGTTGAACTTATGGCCTAGGGTCAAGCTGAACACGAAGCTGCCGCCGCAGGTGTACCGATAATCGTTCTTGCTGTACCAGGAGCATCCAGCGTAGCCGCCGATAACTCGGCCGTTGTCGAGCTTGGCGACCGTCACGGTGTCGCCCTTGCCATTGCACTTGCTATGGAAAGTGCCCGAATCGCCGGCATCCACTGATTTCTTGTAGCATAATTTCCACGTCTTGAAGGGATTACCAATCCAGCCATTGATCATCGACGCGTAGGTTGGCGTAATGATCGCGGAGTTCGGGAAGCCACCGGTACCGAACCACGCCACCCAGGCGGTGCCGTTGCACAGGTCGAGCGACTTGTCCGCGCTGTTGTAGCGCATGGTGCCGGCTTTGGTGGCGTCGCAAGTCGCCGAATCCGTGCCGACCTTGACGCTGCCATCGACGATGAGGTTGCCCTTGACCTGAATCTTCTTGGTCGACAAGGTCTGGATGGCTAGCGACCAGGTGAACTCGCCGTCGTTGACCGCTGGTGGCATCTGGTTCTTGAGCGGATCCTTGACGATGAGCGACCACAGGCCCTTGGGATTCTTGCCAATCCAGTCCTTGTTCATGTCGCCCTGCGCGATCGGCGTGTCCTTGTTGAACGCGGCCTTGAGCGTGTTGCCGGTCTTGCCCTTGGCATAGAGCACGTAGGGCGTGGCCATCCCAGGCCCGTAGAGCTCGATCGTGACCGCCGACAGGTCCGACGTCAGGATGTCGACGTTGACCCAGATCGCCTGGGCCGAGCCGATGTCCGGAAAGTCCAGCGAATCGCTCTTGCCGGCGCCGTTGCCGTCTGGAATCGGGACCTTGACGCCGCCGTTGGTCGAATCGACGAACTGATTCCAGATCAAGCCATTGGAAACTTCATCGATCATGTCGGGCGCAATCGCCGACACCGAACAGTCATAGCTACCGTCGGCCTTGATGCCGGCCATGACCAGGCCGGTACCGCAGGACTTGCCCAATTGCGGCAAAACGGGCTTGTTTTGCAGATCGCCGTAGTTGCCGGTCTTGCCGGCGTCCGAAATCGCGGGCTTGTCTTTGAGATCGTTGTAGCTGCCCGACTGCGCCACGGCCGCCAGCGCGGCCGCTTTGGCATAGGGAGCCAGGTCTGGGGCGCCTTTGAGGTCACTGTAATTGCCAGAAGTGGCCACGGCAGCGAGCGCGGCGGTCTTGGCGTACGCAGAGAGATCGGGGCCGCCTTTGAGGTCGCTGAAGTTGCCGCTCAGCGCCACAGCGGCAAGGTCGCTTTTCTTGACCATGCTCTCAAACACCTTGGGGTCGATCGCGCCCGCGCCCACGCAGCCGCTGCACTCCAGGGCCTCGGCGACCGCGGCCCGCACGGCAAATGCCGTCGAAGCCAGCGGCTGGCGTGGCAGTTCCGGGTCGCTGCCGATTTGGACGCCGAGCCACACGCTGGCGCCATTGACGACCGACGGCGACAACGCCGACTTGGTGCCAAGCGCGTGTGACCACTGCCCGCTCTTGACGCCGATGTTGATCGGCCCCTCGACCCAGAGCGGGTTGCCGCCGACTTCTTTGTTGTAGAGGCCAAAGGTGATGGCGTAGACGCCATCGGCGGCAGCGCCGCCACCGGCGGCTTGTAGGGTGCCTTCAACGGCGGACGTTGCTGGGACCGCGGCGGCAGCACTCGCCGCATGAAGCGCGAATGCGAGGCCCAGGGCACTGGAGAGGATCGACACGTGTTTCATGGAATTCCTCGGCGTGACAAGCCTTTGGGGGATTGGTCGCGCCGCGCTGCCAGGACCCCGATGTGGGCGGCCACGCGGTGAGTTGTGCGCAAACTACCCAATCGCGACGCATCTCGTCAAGGCCCTGCACCGGCTGGGGTTTGCGATGGCGCTTTGCCTGCAGGGTCATTGCCGTGCAGGCGCTACTTTGCGCAGCGAAAGCCGACGTCCAGTGCGCTGAACGCATTGTCGGCCGCAGCGCGGGCCGATGCGCGCAACCCGGCACCCTTGGTGGCAAAGCCGCCGCCGCGCAACACCGATTGGGCTGCCTGCGGCGCCTGGGGATTGACCGACGAGCCTTTGGTATAGAAGTCCGGGTCGTAGCCGTCGCTGACCCACTCCGCCACGTTGCCGGCCAGGTCTTGGACGCCAGCCGCAGAGGCGCCAGTCGGCCGACTGCCCGCTGTTGTCGTCAGCTTGGTGCCGCAGCCGGGGGTGCCCGAGTCGAACTGCGCTCGCAAGCAGTCGGCCGGCAAATTGCCCCACGGATAGAGCGGTGCCGCGGCAGCGCAGACCTTGGGGTCCGGTCCGGTACACGCAGGTCGAGTGGCGCGTTCCCATTCCGCCTCGGTCGGCAGCCGCTTGCCGCGCCAGCCACAGTACGCAGCGGCGTCTTGTTTGCGAACGAAGTTGACGGGGTGGCC
>SXGU01541125.1_pt1 | contig 79304 bp, 51 predicted proteins | sample 3174531 | NCBI WGS metagenome assembly SXGU01 (sample SAMN11356863, study PRJNA531348) | freshwater metagenome | isolation source: freshwater sample F1-140 | place: China: Fuxian Lake, Yuxi | collected 2017-12-25
AAGCCGTTACCTTACCAACTAGCTGATGTCAGATTGGCCGCTCCTCCGGTGGAATCACACCTTTACACCCAAGTATTCAAACCCAGGAGATCATCGGGTATTACCCATAGTTTCCCATGGCTATCCCCGTCCGAAGGGTACGTCACCAATCTTTCCTACCCCGTTTGCCGCTCTCCCCGTATTGCTACAGTTCGCGCTCGACTTGCATGCCTAATCCACGCCGCCAACGTTCATTCTGAGCCAGGATCAAACCCTTCGTGTAATTTGCTTGAACAACAGCCATAGCTGTCGCTGGCGATTAACAGAAACGCTTGTCCCACTTGTGCATCGTCGCAAAATGATGCACGTGCCTCTAACTTGGCTAACTTTTTTCGACCACCAACCAAATTCTCAAAGAACAGTGTCGCGAACACCAAGGGGTGCCCGCGTCGGGTAGGCGAATAATAGCCAGGGCAACCAGAGAGTCAATCAACCCTTACGATTATTTTTCATGACGATAAATGGCTATCATCTTCAGCCGAGCCCAACTCGTCGCGCTCTCCGCTTCGGCTTCAATCCTTTTCCGGAATTCTCATCGTGACAGCAAGTTACATCGGACACCATAAGTCAGACCTCGACACACCCATTCTTTGCATCAACCTCGACTTGATGGGCTCCAACACCCAGCGGATGGGTGAATTTCTTCACCGAAATGGAAAAAGCTGGCGGCCTCACGCCAAGTGCCACAAGACCCCAGCGATCGCTCGGCAAGAAATGTCAGCCGGAGCCATTGGTGTCACGGTCGCGAAGGTTTCCGAAGCCGAAGTGTTTGCTGCTGCTGGGATTCGCGATATCCTGATTGCAAACATGATCGTCGGCCAACCGAAATGGGAGCGACTGGCCGCTCTCTGCGCCTGGGCTGATCCGATTGTTGCTTGCGACCACTTCGCTCAAGTCCAACCGCTGGCCACAATCTGTGCTCGAAATGGGGTGACTTGCCGAGTCATCATCGAGATGAATATCGGACTAGACCGCGTGGGAACTCGGCCGGGGCGGGATACGTTTGACCTTGCGCTGGCGATTTCCAAACTCAAAGGGGTCGAGTTGGTTGGAATTATGGGTTACGAAGGGCATCTTCTGCGAATCGAGAACGCTGCAGAAAAGCGGCAGCGGATCCGCGAGGCAATGGCCATGCTCGCCGAGTGCGCCGACAAACTGCGCCGCGATGGTTTGCGATGCGATATTGTTAGCGCGGGAGGAACAGGGTCGTATCAAATCTCAGCAGAATGCGACGGCATCACCGAATTGCAATGTGGAGGAGGAATCTTCGCCGACCCGTTTTATCTCCAAGAGTGCCATGTCGGCGGGCTCGATTCAGCGCTCTCGGTTCTCGCGACCGTCGTTAGCCGCCCGACGCTGGATCGCGCGGTGCTCGACAGCGGACGGAAGACGCTAAATCCCGACGTGCAATTGCCGATCGTCAAAGGATGGCCTGATGCGAGCGTCAAGCGGCTCAGCGCAGAACACTGTGAACTGAATCTTGGCCCACAGTCTCAGAATCTGAAAATTGGCGACAAGGTTGAGTTGATCGTCGGCTATGCCGATTTCACAACACCGCTGCACGATCACTTCTATGGCTTTCGAGGCGAGCAACTGGAGGTTATCTGGCCGATTCTGGGACGCGGAAAACTGCACTGAGGCAATGCCTCACTTTACCAAGTCTTTTGTCAACACGATCGAATCAGCAGGAACACCGGCTTGCACAAGTTCGGATTGGAGTTTTTGCCAGGCAGTGACTCGCGCAGATTCGCTGCGAAGGATGCGAACGCGAAGCCCTTCGTCGTTGCGATTGGTGTTGAGGGCGAGTGGAATGAGTTCGTCCAATTCGGCGAGGAAGTAGCCATTGCCATTGCGAGTCTTCCGCCAGACTGAGTAATGGCGGCCATCGACGAGGATCGTCAGAACGTCGTCGAGCGGCTCGGCATCCGGACGTTTAGATTTCTCAACTTGATCGCCTGCATCGCGGATTGAGTTGGATTTGGCTGCATCGTCATCAGACTGAACGGCAACATTATTTGCGTCAGGTTGGCCGAGCACGCCGTCGCCCCCAGATCCCAATCCGAAGCCGCTACCCGTATGGGGTAGTTTTCCAGAGAGCCAAATCCCGGCGACCAATCCGACCGCCAAAGTGCCACCGATTACCGTTCGTTTGCGAGGAAGCAGCCGAGCCATCGATTTCTCCTTGCGAATGAATGCAGCGGCATTGTGGTCAGTCTCGAACAGTTTGTCAGGCGGAGTTTCTCGGAACCGGATACTGAGGAGCAGAACGCGAAACAGGACAACCGATGACAAACTACGGTCGCGCCGATCTACTGCGTGCGCTCATTTCAATTGCCGCACTCCTAACACTCAGTTTCCCAAATGCGCTGGCCTATTCAACGACAACTTTTGGTTCCGATGCTGTTGGTCGTGTTGATTGCCAGCTTACTTTCGAGCGGCGTGAGTGCATGGGTCGGCAGTCGCTGGGCTAAGCGGGAAGAATATGACCGGCTGACTAGAGTGGTCGCGACGTTGTCGGACGCGAATTTTCCGCTGCAAGAAACCGTGCTACAAAAACTGGCGGGATTATCGGGCGCAGAGTTCATCGTTTGGGATACTCAGCAGCAAGTGCAAGCTGCGACGTTACCAGTCGATTCCGAAGTGCAAACGCGACTGAAAGCCGTGCCGGACGGCAGGCCACTTTCGGACCTGTCGAGCAATCCGACAGTCATAATACAGGGGCGTAGCTTTCTGACCGCGAAGTTGCCGCTGCGTCGAGCGGCAACTCGACCACTATCATTGCTTGTACTGTACCCGGAAGACCGTTGGTGGACAACGACGCGAGGGGCGATCTTGCCTCCGCTGATTTCTGGGGGAGTGACCGCTCTCGTTGCGATTGCTTTGACGGCCTGGTGGTCGCGGCGTTTCACACAACCGATCGCTCGATTGAGTCAACAGAGCGAAAGGATTGCCGGCGGCGAGTTTCAGCCGATGCTGTTGCCCTCTCGCAATGACGAACTGCGAGACCTCACGGTTTCGATCAATCGCATGGTTGAACAATTGACGCGATACGAACAGCAAGTCCGCCGGAGCGAACGCCTGAAGACGCTGGGACAACTCGGAGCAGGCTTGGCCCACCAGCTTCGCAACTGGTTGACGGGGGCACGCATGGCGTTGCAGTGGCACGCACGTGAGTGCCCGCTCGGCGAGCACGCGGAATCGACAGAAATGGCGTTGCAGCAACTCGGCCTGATGGAGTCATACTTGAAACGCTTTTTGACGCTTGGTGCGGGACGTGGCGGGGCGATGGTTCCGGCCGAACGGCTGAAGGTGTCGTTGATGCCACTTATCGAAGAGGTCTTGTCGCTGATCCTACCGCGTGGCCAACATGTCGGCGTTGAAGTGTTTTCGTCGCCACCTGCGTCGCCGGTCACGGTTCATGGCGATCGCGGGGAATTGCAAGAACTGCTCGTCAATCTGTTGCTAAATAGCGTCGATGCCGCAGCGCAGAGTGAACCCCTTGGCGGCGCGGGCTGGGTGCGCGTCGAATTGCAGGAAGCGGAGCCAAACCGTGTGCGACTGCGAGTACTCGACTCTGGCTCCGGTCCTTCGGATGTGATTGCAGCACAGCTTTTCGAGCCATTTGTCACCGACAAGCCGGAAGGAACCGGCTTGGGACTGGCCGTCGCGAAACAGATTGCTGAATCGCATGAGGGCTCTCTGCGTTGGTCTCGCGAAGACGGCGTGACTTGTTTTGAAGTCGAGTTGCCGCGTTCGTTGTGACCCGATTTATCGAGACAAAGTCGCTCGCCCTCATAACGTGGGTCGCTTTGAGCGTGCGTCGTTTTGCCGCCAGTCTAACTACTGGCGCTGCGGTAGCTCTTGAGCGACCAATTAAAGACCAGACGAGCCGCGATCAGGCCGGTGGCAGAAGATGCGAGTGCGATGCCGGGGAACTCCCAGCCGGCAAACGGCTTGACGAGGAATTCAGCCGGGACGGTGACGACCAACAGGATCGGCAAGAGGTACGAGAAGGTGAATTGCAGGATTTCGCCCAACTCAACAGCGTCGGAGTTCACACCCTTGTAAATGCTGCGGGGATAGCGTGCGAAAATCGTGATATAGAACCAGAAGTCGTAGAGTCCTTGGTTGCGTCCGAGCCAGATGCTGGTACTCGCAAGCAGAATCATCAGGCTATAAAAGAACGTCACACCAACACCGAGATAGACCACATACAGTCCCGCCTGCCACGCCGCGATCGGCCGGCCCAGGCCGATCAAGGCATAGACCAGCAGCGCGATTGCCAGCAGGATCTGGTTGAACATCGCCAAGTCCATCTTCTCGAGCGAGATCAGAAACTGCGTGTCGATCGGCTTAAGCAGCACGAAGTCGAGATTGCCGCTACGGATCAGCTCTGAGAAATTCGCGCAATTGGGCATGAAGAACGCCTCGACCAAGGCGTTGATGAGCATCCCCGTTGCCATGAATGCGAAATACTCTGGGCGCGACCAATCGCCAATGTCTTTGACGTTTCGATAAATCACCTCGAAGAGCGTCAGTTGCGCAGCGAACCAAAACGTCCGCGTCAGGATCGTGATGACGAAGTTACCTCGAAACGTCAGCTCGCGAATGAGCGCGTTGCGGAAGAACATCAGCCACACTCGGACGTAGTAATGCATGAGACGATAGCCCGTCAGTGCAATTCGACGCCGCGCGTTCCGGCGACGACTTCGCCGATGATCCACGATGAGAATGGAAATGTAGCGAGCCGCTCACGCACCGCATCGACAACCTCCGGTGCGACAATCAGCGCGAAGCCGATGCCCATGTTGAAGACGCGGAACATCTCCGCTCGGTCGATATTTCCAAGTTCTTGCAGCCAATCAAACAGAGCCAGCCGCTGCCATGCTGAAGTGTCGATCCGCACACGGACGTTTTCCGGCAGGATGCGTTCAATGTTCTCTTCCAGGCCACCGCCGGTGATGTGGCACAAGCCGTGAATTGAGCCGGTCGGAGCGGTTTGCAATACGTCGCGGACCGGACGGACGTAGATTCGTGTCGGTTCGAGCAACGCCTCGCCCACGGTGCGACCGAGTTCGGCAACGTGCATATCGACGGTTAGCTTTGCGTGATCGAAGACCACTTTGCGAACCAGGCTGTAGCCGTTGGAATGAAAGCCAGTGGAGGCCACTCCGATCACGACGTCGCCGGAGCAGACCGCTGTGCCGTCGATGATCTTCGCCCGATCGACGACGCCCACGCTGAAGCCGGCCATGTCGAAATCGCCGGCGGCGTACATGTCTGGCATGATTGCCGTCTCGCCACCCAGCAGAGCCGATTGCCCTTCCACGCAGCCCGCCGAGACGCCCGCGACCAGCGTGGCAATCAAGTCCGGGTCGTCCTTACCGAGCGCCAAGTAATCGAGAAAGAACAGCGGTTCAGCGCCGACGCAGAGCACGTCGTTGACGCACATTGCGACCAGGTCGGTGCCGACTGTGTCGTATTTCTTCGCATGGATCGCGACCTTCAGTTTCGTGCCGACGCCATCCGTGCCGGACGCAAGGACCGGATCGGTGTATCGAGACGCATCCAGACGCAGCAGTCCGGCGAAGCCATCGGCGAGGTCGATCACTCGGGGCGTGTGCGTGCGTTTCATCAGAGCGGGCAGCCGAGCCATCGCCTGATTGTACAAGCCGAGGTCCACTCCGGCGGATTGATAGGTCAAAGAGGTCATGCCACGTGCGTTGGTGTGAGTTGAGAAGGGGGAAAATCGCGGGCGGAATGTAGCGAGCCACGCCTCAAAAACGAACAAGCCCGGCGACCGATTGGCTGCCGGGCTGAGCGTTGAAACCACAACCGTTGACTATTACGGGAGACCGATCAGCAGATCGTCGAAGTTGAACGCGAACACCGCGAAGATGTCGGGGATGGTCGCTGTCGCTGGACTGTCCGTTCCGGTCGAGTGATTCGTGACTTTGTCAAAGGTATCAGTCCCGGCGCGAGTGGTGCTACTTGTCCCTGATCCGTTATCGAAATTGTCGCTGCCATTTTCGCCACGCAGCTTGTCGTTTCCGGCGTCTCCAATCAGGTTATCGTTGCCATCTCCGCCTAGAATCGTGTCATCGCCGGCCCCGCCTCTGAGCGTGTCGTTGCCACTGCCGCCACGAATCGCATCGTTGCCATTTCCACCGAGCACCGAATCGCGATTATTCGGACCACCCGCGTCGCCAGTGTCAATGACGTCGTTGCCGTCGCCAGCATCGATCGTGTCGTCGCCCGCTTCACCGAAGAGATAGTCATTGCCACCCTGGCCTTTGATGTTGTCATTGCCGATACCACCACGAATGATGTCGTCACGGTTGGCGACCAACGGAACTGTGCCAATCGTCGTGCCGCCGGCACCGCCGTCGAGCGTGTCGTTTCCGGCTCCACCGATGATCGAGTCTTTGCCGGCGCTGCCACCGTTGATCGAATCGTTAGCCGAACCACCGATGAGCGTGTCATTCCCAGCGCCGCCCATCAACGTTGTTGGCAACGTGGCCGCACTGGCGTCGATCGTGCCGCCGGTCGTTCCGCTGACGAAGGTCGTCGTCAGTTTCGCTTGCTCAAAGTGTACCAACGCGACCGCCGCGCCGACGCCAACCAACAAGACGTTGTCCAGTGCCAGAGACGAATACGCGCCTGTCGCCGCGATGACGTCCGTTCCTAAACCTGCGTCAAACGTGACTCCCGCCGTGAAGACACCGATCGTCCCACTGATTGTGAAGGTGTTGGCGACCGCGGTTCCGCCGGTGCCGGTCGTGGGAATGACGACCGAGACTTGTTCAATCGTTGAAAGCGTGTCGTTTCCATTGCCGACGAGGACCGTCGAGCTCAGCGTGTAACTGACGTTGGCGTTCTCGAAGACGGTGTCGGTTCCACCACCGCCCACCAGTGAATCGGTACCGGCTCCGCCGAAGAGTAGATCGTCTCCGCTGCCGCCTCGGAGAGTGTCATTGCCCGCCCCGCCCGTCAGCGTCACCGAAATGGTTGCAGCACTGGCATTGAAATTGTCGTTGCCGGTCCCACCGGTGAGCGAGGCTCCTTCAAAGCCGAGGTACGAATCGGTGCCCAGTGCTCCTGTGATTCCGCTCACGGACAAGGTGATCGTGCCACTGGCGGTTTCGGCCAACACATCGCTATCCGTGCCAACCGAAACACCATCGCCACCAGTGAGTGCGTCGTTCCCGAGCCCCCCCGTCACGGTATCGGCGTCGTTGCCGCCGTCGATCGTGTCGTTACCGCCACCGCCGATCAACGAGTCGTTTCCGTCGCCCCCTTGGAGATTGTCGTTGCCGGCACCGCCAGTGAGTTTGTCATTGCCGCCGCCGCCGATCAAAGTGACGCTGAAGGTTGAAGGCAGGCTCGCGGCGTTCAAGATGTCATCCGTCGCATCGCTGCCCGACAGAGATGCCCCTTCGATCCCGGTCAACTTGTCGGAACCAAGGCTTCCCGTCAACGAGGTCGCCGTCACTGTCACCGTGCCCGTCAATTCGGTCTCGATGACTCGGTCATTGAGTCCCGCACCGCCTCGCAAATCGTCGTTGCCTAGACCGCCGGAGAGCGAGTCTAGATCGCCAGCGTTGCCTTCCAGGGTGTCGTTACCCAAGCCGCCGCTGAGCGAATCGTTGTCATTACCGCCGTCCAACGAGTCGTTCCCAGAACCACCAATCAGAATGTCGTCGCCGCCCAAACCAAAAAGCGTCACATTGATGGTCGCCCCACTCGCATCAATCACGTTTCCGCTCGCACCACCTGTCAGGATCACTCGCTCGAAGCCGGTGATCATATCGCTGTCGAGTCCCGCTCGATCCAACGTGGAGTTCGTCAGCGTTTGATCGACATCGGCCGTCTGCTGCAGCACATCGCCGACGCTCGAGTTGGAGCCGCCCTCGATCTGGTCGTTGCCGAGGCTGCCCTGAATCACGTCATCGCCGCTGCCGCCATTGAGCACGAAGAAGAGAGCCGTCGAATTCGCGGCCGAAGCATTGATCGTGTCGTTGCCGGCTCCACCGTCGATCGTGTGAATGTCCGTGGTGCCGGAAATCGTGAACGTGTCCGCCAAGCCGCCGCCCAGCAACACCTCAAAGCTCGTCAGGTTGATCGTCCGCGTCGCGAGGTAATTGACGCTCGCGCCGCTGGACGTCCAAGTCGCCGTTGCGGTCAGTCCTAGAATCGAATCTTCGACGTCCGGGCTGCCGACCAACGCATTGATGTTGGTGAAGCTACCAACCGTCGTACCGCCGAGGGACGACGCCACAGTCCCATTGAACCCGTCCAGACTGCCAGTCGCCGTCAACGCGAACGCTTGCGACACCGAAGCCCCGGCAAACGTCAGGCTATCGGTGCCACTGCCGCCGTTGACCGAGCCGGTAATCACGCCGTTATCCAAGAATTGGAAATCATCGGTTGAGGAGCCACCCTGCAGGCTCTGGAAGCCGCTGAATCCAATCGTCTTGGTCGTCGTCACCACTTGGCCGCTGTTCGTGCCGCTGATCGTAAAGAGGTTGGCGGAATTCGGCGCCAGCAGCGTGTTCGAGGTCGCGACATTGGCAAGCAGATTTTCAATGCTCAGCAGCGAGCTGACGTTGATCGTTTGGTTGCCGGTTTTGGCCGACAGGTCAAACGTGTCGATACCCAATCCGCCGTCGATCGTCCCATTGACGCCACCGTTCCCCACCACAATGAACTGGTCGTCGCCGACGTTGCCGTTGAGATTCACTGTTTGAGGAGCGCCAGTCATCCGGAAGATATCCACGAACGCACCAAGCGTGCTGCCGTTGAGGTTCTCGAACGAGCTGAACGAGAGATTGCGCGTCTCATCAACATCCGGTCCCGGATTGCTGTAGCGATTCGTGCCGTCCACTTCCCAAGCGGCATTATCCGCGAGGCCGGTCAGCGAATCGCTATTCGAACCACCACCGGCCAGCGAGTCGATGTTCTGGAACGTGCCTCCACCCAGCAGCGGCGTCGCGGTGCCGCCAAAGCCGGTCGCAAGGTTATCGGTCAGCACAACCGAGACCGCTGTCGTGATGGCGGCGAAGGACAGCGTGTCGTTGTCGTCACCGCCGTCGATGTCGCCAGCCAGCGTGGCCCCAGCTGAGAACGTGAACGAGTCCTTACCCGTGACGACTCCGTTACCGCCTCGCAACGCGCCGGTACGAATTCCGGTGATTGCGAAATTGTCGATCCCGGTCCCACCCACCATCGTGTCGAAGTTGGAGAAGGCCAACTGAGCCGTCTTCGCGAAATACGTCTGAGTGGCTCCGATCGTCCATGTCGCCGCGGTATTGGCCACCACATCCAGTCCGACGATTTGGTCCGTGCCAGCCGAGGCACTGCCGATGATGTTGTTGATGTTGTCGAAGCCAAGCGCAATAGGTCCCGCGGCTTCCGAGCCTCTGAAGCCGTCCACCGTTCCGGTATCGGCCAAAGTCACACTGCGTGCGGTTGTCATCAGAGCATAGCTCAGAGTGTCCGTCCCTGCGGCACCGTTGATAGCCCCTGACAGGCTGGCACTATCCGAAGCGAAAGCGAACGTGTCATTACCGCCGGAACTGTTGCCGCTCAGATTCTCAAACGATTGGAACACGATGCCGCCAGCCAGGCCGCTGTCCGGTCCAATGATGTTAAACGTGCTGCCGGTGGTCAGGCCGATCAGGGTGTCACTGCCAGAGCCGCCAATGAGGGTTTCGATGCCGCTGAATCGGTCCAGTGCCACGCTCACCGGGGTGCTGCCCAGGAAGCTGACCGTGTCGTTGCCCAGACCGCCCACCAGCGAACCGTTCAGGACGGCTCCATCCGCGAAGTTGAACACGTCATCGCCGCTGCCACCGTTGAGATTCGCGTTCTGTGTCCCGCTGATGTTGTAGATGTCGACTCCGCTGCCGCCATTCAGGTTTTCGATCTTTGTGAACGTTAGCGTCCGGCCACTCTCCGAATAGACCCCGGTACTCGCGACCGTCCATGCGGCATCCACGTTCCGGCCGACCAATGTGTCAGAGCCGTTGCCGCCGACAAGCGTCTCGATCCCCAGGAACGTGGAGGGGGTCACCGCGCTGTTGATGGATGGCGTGATGGTCCCATCGAAACCCGTAGCCGAAGTGATGCCGTTGAGGGTGATCGTCTGCGCCAAACCTGCTGACGTGACGCTGATCGTATCGTTGCCCGCCAACCCATTGACCGTGCCGTTCAAGACCGCGCCGCTGTTGAACAGGAAGACGTCGTCGCCGGTGCCGCCCACCAGATTGAAGGTCTGTGTTCCGAAGATCGAGAACGTGTTGCCGTTGTTCCCCGCGCTGAGCGCTTCAAACGAGGTGAAGTCCAGGAATCGGCCGTTGGTCAGGTCGTTGTAACGGTTTGGCGGGGTGACATTCAGATCCCACCGCGAACTGACATTTAAGCCGGTCAGAGCGTCGGTGCCGGCCGTCGAGCCGATCACCGCGTTGATCCCCGTGAAGGTCAATACCGAGACCGATTCACTGCCGCTAAAGCCATCGACCGTATCCGTGCTCAGCACGACGTTGCGAGCCGACGAGAAGGCGGACCAATTCAACGTATCCAGTCCCGCGCCGCCGCCAATCGACGAGAACGCGGAGGTGGTTCCGATCAGGAAGGTGTCCGTGGTGTTTCCACCATTGAGCGCCTCGAAACTGGAGAACGTGATCGTTCCATTGATGTTCCCCGAACTGCCCGCTCCCAGGTTCCAGGTGTTGACCTGATTCGGGCCGGTCAGCGAATCGTTCCCTTGCGTTCCACCGATGACCGTTTCGATTCCTTGAACGGAACCGACATTGGTGGACGCTCCACCCAAGACGACGCTCACCGTCGTGAGATAGGCGGCATAGCTCAGCGTATCCACACCGGGACTGCCACCTCCGTTGATGGTGCCGGTGACTCCGGCCCCATTCGACAGGAAGAACGAATCGTTACCGGTGCCGCCCGTCAGGTTCTCGAAGCCCGTGAAGGCCGGAGTGGCCATAGCGCTCGTGAAGTTGCCGGTGTTCGTCCCCGTGATGAACCAATTCGTGTTGTTGTTCGTCCCCGTCAGCGTGTCGGAGCCTGTGCTACCGACAAAGGACTCGATGTTGCTGTACCCATTGGCCAAACCGCCGTTGATCAGGCTGGCCGACGAGTTCGACAGATTCACGAACACGGAACCGGCGATCAGCGAGTAATCGAGCGAGTCCGCACCATTGCCACCGTTGACCGTGCCGCTGACCGATCCACCGGCGAACATAAACGCGTCGGTGTTCGTACCGCCGACCAGGTTTTCCATGCTCAGGTAGTTGATCACCCCGGTGATGTTGCCGGCATTTGCCCCGGTGACATTCCAGGTGTTGGCCAGGTTCGGGCCAGTCAACGTATCCGTGCCGTTGCCACCGGCGAGCGTCTCAATGGCAGAGAACGAGAACGTGCCGTTGACCGACCCTGTCCCCGCAGCGGTGACACTCCAAGCGTTTGTGCCATCCGGACCGGTCAGCGTGTCGCTGCCGCTGCCACTTCCGACCAGCGAGTCAATTCCGCTGAAGCCGCCCGTGAAGCTGGCCGTGGAGTTCTGCAAATTCACCGAGATCGGACCAGTCGCTGAAGAGTAGTTCAAAGTGTTGCTGCCCAAGCCACCGGCGACCGTTCCGGTCACCGAGCCACCGGCTGCAAACACGAACGCGTCGGTATTGGCGTTACCTGTGAGGTTTTCCATGCCCGTGAACGCGACCAGTCCAGCAATGTCGCCGTTTCCAATTCCGGCAGTGATGTTCCAGATATTGGCGGCATTGGGTGCGCTCACGGTATCCGTTCCCGTGCCGCCATTGAGGGTTTCAAAGGCAGAGAATGTGAACGGGCTGTTGACGCTGCTGTTCGCCAAGTTACCGGCACCCGCTCCAGTCACCGTCCAAGCGTTCGTGAGATCATGGCCAATGAGCGAGTCAGTGGCAGCACCGCTGCCGACGAATGTTTCGAGACTTGTAAAGCCCGCCGCCACTCCGCCATTGATCCGGCTGGCGGCCCCCGTCTGCAGATTGACGCTGACGGCGTTGCTGGAGCCGGCATAGCTCAACGTGTCATTACCGCCGAGAGCCGTGATCGCTCCCGTCAAGCTGGAGCCGTTGCTATTGAGCGTGAAGGAATCGGCGGCCGTGCCTCCTTGCAGGTTCTCGAACGTGGTAAAGCTGGCGGTATTGATCGTGCCGGCGTCCGTCGCGCTCACGACAAATGTGTTGCTGGCCGACGTTTGGCCAATCAACGAGTCGCTCCCCAAGTCACCATTCAAGGTGATATTCGACGCCGCGAATCCGGTCGTATCGAATCCCAGGAACCGGAACGTGTCGTTGCCATCACCGGCGTTCACCATTAGCGACGTCGCCGGATTTCTAAACGTCACGCTCGGACTGCTGCCGACGCTCGAAAGCACATTCAGGCCATCGCTATTGGAAGCGTTGTCGTTGAGCGTGATGTCATCCGCTGTTCCCGCGAAGGTGAAGGAGCGGCTCGCCACCGACGTGAGCAGATCCGTGATCGGCGATTCCAATTGGATGAAGTTGATCTGGCGGTCATTGGCCATCCCGCCGCCCGTGTTCGACACGATGCGGCCCTGATCAACCGCGCGGAGCGTGTAATCGAGCGATCCCACCGCAGCGACGTTATTCACTAACCGGACTGTATCCACACCCGCGCCCGCACCACCGGCGAAGATGACACCCACGCCGGCCGGAATTGGCGTTCCGTTGGTGTAATCAAAGGTCAGCTCATTGGACGCGGTGGTGCCGCGAATGAGAACACCATCGGTCAGCGTCGCCAACGACTGACTGAACAGCAGATTCGTGAGGTTGCCGGTTTCGCGAATCTCGAAGATCGTCGAGGTCGCAGCATCCAAAATGACCGTAAAATTATTGACCGCCAAAACGGGCAATGCCGGATTGGCCTGTCCCACAACGATATAGAAGTCCTGCGGATCGCTCAGATCGACACTGCCAGCCGTGGCCGTGCCTCCGTTGTCCTGGAGCGTCACCGTGACGGCCGCGATACCGGTTGTGGGCGCACCCGGCGAGGTCGTGTAGGTCAGGTCATCCGTCATCTCGCTGATATTCGGGTTTGATCCACCGACGAAACTCAGATCGCCGAACAGCGTCAACGGGGCGGACATGATGTAGTCCAAAACCAACTGCTGGCCTCCCGGCGGGATTTCATCCAGCGCGGTCGCCGGGCCGAACGTCGGAATCGCGAAGTCCATCGCGGTTTGTCCGGGAACCTGCGCGGCGGCGGCCATGCCGGCCGGGACGTTGTGGAAGTTCGGCACGAAAACGCTGGGCTGATCATTCACTGCCGTCACATTGACCGTGAAGTTCTGAGCCGCACTGAGATTCACGTTCGGCGGCGTGCCCATGCCCAATCCACTGTCCTGCGCCTGAATCGAGATCGTCGCCGAACCGTTGACGTTTGGAGCGACCGTGTAGGTCAGATTGCCGAGCAAGTCCACGTCCGGAGCGACGCTGAAGAAGTTGCCGGTATTCCATTCGCTGCCCGCGTTCACGCTGACCACCGTCACGACGAAGTCCACCAGCGTCTGGCTCGCTTCGTCCGACCCTCCACCCGGAGCAAACGTCGCCGGGTTGATGACGTGAATCGTTCCCGACGGCGGCTGCGCTCCGGCGTCTTCCAGCGACGTGTCCGACGTGAGCAAGAGGGCACCGATCGTCGGAGCGTCATTGACCGCATTGATGTCGATAGTGATCTGCCGCGTGACGCTTTGATTGTCATTCGGCGCGACTCCGGACCCTGAATCCGCCGCGACGATATCGAACGTCACGGTGCCACCCTCCGAGAGGCTGTTGGCATTGGGATTCAACGTGAACGTCAAATTGCCGCTGGCATCAATCGTCGGCCCGCTGGCGAACAGCGCGGTCGCTCGCGCCGCCATGCCCGCCGCGGGAGTCACGGTGAAGCTCACCGTTTGGTTTTCGCCTAACGGCCCTTCATCGTCCGCAGTAGCCGTATTGCCGGCGAATTGGATGCCATTCAACACGCCGTTCACCGTGATCGGTGAAGGCAATTGATCTTCATTGACCGTGCTGATCGTCGGGATCGCCACGTTGAAGACTGGCTCGTCGTTGACGGCCGTCACCGCGAAGCGCAAGGTGCCGTTGCCGATCTTCGGGTCGAGCAAGCCGGTGGCTGGATTGATCCAGTACTCACCTTGATCGTTGACGGTGATGTCCAGCCGGATGTCGTTGTTGGGAGCGATCGGCGTGGCAGCACCGGTGGGGTTGATGACGTCTTGCCCCGGCAGGAACGACGAGCCTTCGAGAGCCGCGTTGATTTCATCCAACGTGGCGGTGAACGTCATGGTGGTGTCACCAGTGCCGTCTCCCATCGTAAAGTTGAGCGGGGCGAGTGCCGCCGGATTCAACGAGAACGTGCCATTGGTCGCCACCAGCGTGACCAGCAAGTCTCCATTCGACTGGAACGCGTCGAGATCGCTGACTCGGAGCGAGGTGCTGTTCGCGGTGGACAGGACGATCGCCGTGTCTTCCAGCGTTGTCGGCGTCGTCGGTGCAAGAATAACGGGAGGATCGTTCTTGCCATCCGTCACCAGGATGTCGAATTGCACGCTGCCGTCTCCGCGGTTCGTGACCAGCGAGTTACCTGCGAAGTCTTTGACGCCGGTAGCAGCCGAGTTGTTGATCCTCAGGTTGTAACGGGCTGAGGTCGGGTAGGTCGTGACCGACGTTAAGATCGCCTGATTCGCATTTCCGTTGTAGGCGAAGATGTAATCCGTGCCGCTGACCAGCACCTGACTGGTGGTGATGACCCCGTCCGAGGTCAGTTGCGTCAGCACGAACTGGCTGCCGTCGAGCAACACCGTCGCATCGTCGATACCGATGCCGTCGTCGGTGAACTGCACGCGGATCTCGTTGAAGAACAGCGGATTGTCGATGCTGACGAAAGTGCCGTTTGGATCCAAATCCGTCGGGCCATCATCTTCCGGCACGATCAGCGTGCTAACTCCGCCTTGGAAGTCGGCTCGTTCGATGGCTCCGATGTCGAAGAAGACTTCGCCACCCAGACCGGACGGAAGCTGTGTCGAGTCGTCCACACGAACTTGGCCGAACAGGTCTTGATCCGGCACGAAGACGTCCGACTGATCCAGCGCGACTTGGGCTTTGATGCTCACGAAGTTCGGGCGATCCGGCAGACTGCTCAGCGAACGATCCACCGCCTGTGAGCCGCTGGCGAGATAGAAATTACCTGTCGCAGAGTTGACGAACAGCGGATTCGCAGCCGGATCGAAGATCGGATTCGAATTGGTTAGGACGCCAACGGTGTTCGTATTGTTGCCGTGATAGAACGTGCGACCGACGATCGTCGTGTTGGTGGCAGCATCAGGCACGACCTGGATGCCCACGTTGGTGTTGGCAATCAAGTTATTGAGCAAGGTGGGACTGGCGAAAGTTTCCACCCGGATGCCGGTTCCGGCCGGGGTCGCGGCACCGAAGATCGTGTTGTTGATAATCTTTCCGAACGGCACCGCCGAGGCGGGATCAACCAAGTTGCCCGTCGAATCGGCGTCGCCGGCGAACCGGATACCGACACCACCGAAACCAGCGACCACGTTGTTGACGATGGTCACGCCTGGAGCCAGCCGCTCCGATTGCGGTGTATCGAAGTTGATCGGCGAACCGGGTGTCGCCTGGTTTCCGGTCGCACCCGATGTTCGCGGTCCCGCCTCGATATCAATGGCGTTAAGCTGCGTATTGCGGATGAAGTTTCCTTCAATCTGGAAGTGCCCTTGATCGCGGGCCAGGTTGCGGTCGCCCCGAATCGCCGAGGCTCCCAACCCGAGAAACACGACATCGTCGATGATCACGCCTTCCGACGAGTTCAGAATCAAATTGGCGCCGTCGGTGCCGTCCTTCTGATAGGCGAAATAAAACGTGTGCGTGCCCGGCGTGAAGGTGATCGTGGCCGTGGCAAATCCATCCGCATCCTTTGGCAGGGCGGCGAATCCCGCTGCATCGAGATCGATCACCGGCACGTTGACGCTCGCGAACTGATCGATGAACAGCTTGAAGCGATCTCCAAAATCCGCCGTGAGCTTGTACCGGAACGTGATTCCCGAAGTGATCTGTGTCGCCTGCATCACGCTGGTTTGGTTATCGACGATCGGAGTGGACTGAGCGGCGGCGGTCGAGAACGAAACGACCGCATTATCCGCGTGAGGAACGGCAAAAGCCGGGTCTCGAACCACGGCGATCAGATTTCCGATCATCACTTGCGCGCCCATCGGTTCGCTTTCCACGAACAGAATGAACGGCGTGCCGGCGGCGGGGAAGATCGAGGCATCGTCGACGAGAATCGTCGTCATCAAAGTCGTTCCGTCGAGCATGCCATTCAAGTTCGTCGAGATGGACGGCAAGGGCGTCGGTGCCACAATCCACGGCGCGTCACTGATCCCGGGAGCATTCCCAATCCAGCCCACGGCCGGAGCGAATCCGAAGGTCGTCAGATCGGCATCGCCCCCTTCGAAATCATCCGACACCGGAGAAAGGCCCAGCGTGGAGCCGGGAATGAACCGCACGTTGGTATCAAACGTGTTCGTGACCGCGATGTCGGGCGACATCTTGTCGATGTTTCCGGCGTACTCGAACCCGCGGCGGATCTCGACTTGATAGTTACCGCTGAGCAATTCCATCGGCAGCATCAAGCTCATCGGCGGTTGCGGCACCGAGAAGTACGTTTGATCGACGGCAGCAGCCGTGATCATCTCGCCACGCTCGGCCCAGCCGATAACGATGTCATCAATGTAGAAGCCTTCGCGGTTGTTCGTCTGACCGCGCTGAGAGTCGGTCAGGCTTCCGAAGCCGTCCACGGGCGTTGCCAGGGACTGCCCGGTGACGGGGTCCGGGTTGTCATTGGTCGTGAGTCCCGGCGTGATCAAGGTTCCGGCCGTGCTGAAATCGAACCGCAATAACAGTCCGGTCAGGTTGACATAGTCCGACAGGTCGATGCGGGCTTGCCGCCACGTTCCCGTGTTGTCGAACAGCGGTTGAATCCGTTGCCGGGCATCGCCGTTGTTGGCTAACCGCGAGTGTGAAATGAAGTCCGGCAATTCCGAGGTGGCGCTGCCGCTGGCGATTCCAGCGCCAGAAAGCGACGCATTATTCGTCGCCAGCAATTCCCAGGTGACGCCATTGTCCCGCGAGATAAAGGCCCGCGCGCTGTCACGCATGCTGCCATCCGGCGTGTTGGTGTTCCGATCCTCGGTTTCCAGGAAGTAGTTAAAGTAGATGACCGGCCGGTCGCGATTCGTGACCGCCACTGCGGAACCCGCGTTGTTAGAGACCAAATCGAACGGGCTGGTGATCAGGCTGCCGTAGGCACCGCCGGGCAGGTTGTAGGCGCCGGTGTTGTTGGTGTTGTTGTCGATGATGGCAGCGTTCGACGTCAGGTCCGACTGGAAAATGTTGTTGAGAATTCCGAACTGAGTGTTCGACGCTTCGTAGTTGAGGTACGTCGGCGAACCTCCGCCTTGGAATTGTTCAATTCCAAAGTAGAAGCTGTGACCGCCTTGACCTTCGTCTTGGGTGCGTATGTTGCCCTGTCCGTCGGTGATATCGCGAGATTCGGCCGTGGGGGTACGGCTGTTGTCGTAAGCCGCGTTGATGCCGTGGCCGGGTTGGTCGCCCGCTCCGCGGCGCGTTGTCGGATGCCACAAGTTGAAGTCCAGCGGCGAGAAGGCCAATCCGGTTGGGTTATTTAACCCCGGCACCTGAATCAAGAAGCTGTCGGGCAGGCCGTCGCCGGGGGCACCGGTAATGACCACGAACGATTCGGTCTCGCCAACACCCGGCATTCCGTCGTCCATGCCGTTGTCGTTCCGCATTTGCGAGTTGTTGACCAGCAACTGATTCGGCTGATTCGCCGCCGTGAAACTCGGATCGAGGAACGTCACCGTCACATCGGTAAACGGCAAATCGCCACCGGTGACTTGCAGGTCGGTGGCCCCGTTGAGCAACGCGGTCGGCAACGCCTGCACCGCGTTGAGCACGCTCAGGTTGCCGTCCGCCGTCGTGAACACGTTGCCGAACACACCGGTGCCGGCTTGCACGATGCTGGTGCTGCCGTTGGAGTTGCCATTGATCGTCGTGTTGATCAGCGCGGTCGCCCCATTATTCAGAGTGCTGTTCAGCGCGGTGAGTGTCACATTCCGGTCGTCGTAAGACGTGCCCTGGAACGTGATCGTGTAAGTGGTCCCGGTGTCAAACTGACCGCCAGCCGGACTGACGGTCACGGTGCCAGTAACTCCCGCCGTACCAGCGATGGCGTTGTTGATCTTTGATTCGATCGTCGCGCCGGAATCATTGAAGTTGATGACATTCGCTCCGTTCACACTCACCGTAGGCACGCCGCCGGCCGTGATCTGTAACTCAAACACGCCGCTGGTCGGGGCTGCCCCTTGGCGTCGCAGCGAATTGATCTCGCGGTTCTGGAGCGAATTCGCGTCCAGAATCGACGTCACGACTGCCTGGTCTTGCAACCGTCCAGTGAACTGAATGTCGAACGTGTTGATCGCGTTCAGCGGTCCCACGGTGCTGTAGTTCGACAGCACGTAGTTGCCAACGCCGAGGGTGCTGTCCAGTTCGGCCGTCAACTCCAACACGGTGGCATCGAAATCCAGCGCCCCCGCGGTCGTCGTCAGCGTCCCCATCGTCGTGGTGACGAATTGAAGCTGGAACGTGCCGCCGATGAACGACACGCCCAGCGACACCTGATCGATGTCGTTACCGACCAAATTCGACGTATCAATGCGTAGCGCCTGCCAGTCGTGGCTACCCAAGGCCCCCGTGAATTGCACCGAGACTGGCGCGGCGGGCGTCCCCGCCGGAACAACACCTGTCATGCCCAGATTGGTCACAATGTCTGCCGCCGTGGCAGTGACTCCGGCGTTGGTCAGGGCGGTCAGGATCGCGGTTTCCACTTGTGCCGCGGTACGGCTCGTGGCGTTCAACGTCGCGGTCAATACGCGCTCGACCGTCGCGCCGTCGTTATGCATGGCGTTCGCCGTGCCGTTGGACGCGCGGAGCACGTCGATTGTCGTCGCACCGATCGCCAGCACGCGCATGACTTCGTTTTCGATACGGATGAACGGCGTATTGGCCATCGTCATGCCGTTGGTGTCGACCACGTTGATCGTGGCGTTCATCAACGTGACGACCGAGCCGGCTCCATGGCCGGCGACCGCCGTTCCATTTTGGCCCAAGCGGCTGACGGTCAGACTGGTGGTTCCCGCACCCGCGGTGACGAGCATCTGCTCGCCGTCGATTAACAGAATCGACACGTTATTAACAACCCCCGCGAGCGTGCCGACCGTATCGACCGTGTTCGTCGCGGTCGTCATTCCGAGTGCCAACATCTCAGTATTCGCCGCAGCCAGATTCCCAGGCTCATTGAGCGTTGTCGTCAGGACTTGATAGACCGTCTGTGGTGCGAGCGTCTGACCTCCCGTAGCATCCCCTTGATGAGCGACCGCCGTCGTATTGCGCACACCACGGATGACATTGAAGCTATTCCCGACGATGCCGGTCACCCGCATCAGTTCGTCTTCGATGCGAATGACGAATGGCGCGGCCGGGAATCCGGCCGCGCTTTGCACGAGGATCGTATCCGCATCCCCTTCGTTCAAATCGGCAACGTTCTGCCGCAGCGCCGTCGTGCGGGCGAAGTTGTTGACGATGTCGATGCCCCAGGTGCCGCTGTAGGCGACGACGTCCAACTCCTGAGTCTCGTCCACGCTCACGGCCCCCGGAGCGCTGACGTTCAGCGGAGCCGTCGTCAGTAACTGGGTGCCGGTGTCGAACGTCAGTGTGTATTCGCTCGTCAGATCAAAGATTTGCTCACCGGCTACATGAGCCACGGCGGAGGTTTCGTAGACGGCGGCGCCGGAGTTGTGATCCGCGCGTACCGACCCGACGAGAGCACCACGAGTGACGTCCAGCCGATTGGCACCCACGGCGACGTTATTCACTCGCATGAGTTCATTGTCGATGCGAATCATGAAGGGCGTTGCCGTCGCAAACAAAGCCGCATTGGCGACGAAGACCGAGTTATCCGCCACCAACACTGGAGCAGCTGCACTCACCGTCGAAACGAACGTGGCATTCACCCCGCGCGTGACGGTCAAGATATCCATCGTCGTGTTGACATTCGTAACCGTCATCCGCTCGGTGCCGATTTGAATGTCAAACGGAGTCGGCGACGTGAAGACGCTGGCATCAGTCACTTGCAGAGTGACGTCTTCGATGGCGTGCGCTCCGACCAGTGTCTCCTGTTCGCCCAGGATGCTGACGGTTTGCGACTGGCGGTTGCTATCGAACGCGCTGACCGGAGTACCCGCGTTGTCGAAGGCCACCAACCGGCCATCCTGCGTGATCGCAAAGAATGTGTTGGCGAAATCGCCGCCCACCCCATCGCCGTCGCCATCCACGTTCTGCGGTCCCAACGCCAGGCCGGCAAAGCCATTTGTTCCCGAAATCGTGCCGATGCCGGACGAGTTGAAATTGGCGATGAGATTCGCCAAACCAGTGAAGCGGTTGATGCTGATGAACTCGCCACGGCTTGTCACGCCGAACAAGTTACCGCCGTCGAATTGGTCGAACGCCAAGCCAGTCACGTTGCCGAGCAATACTCCTTGCGCGCCCTGCGTGCCACCAATGGTCATACCGCTGGAGGTGACATTGACGTCAGCCGTGACGTCGTTGTTGGTGGTGCGGGCCGCTTGCACCAGGAGACCCGCCACGGCGTGCTGGTTGATCGCGTTCACGATGCCCTGGGCCGTCGCAGCCGTTCCCGTATTGACCGTGATCGTGCGACCGGACGCGCTGACGGATTGGCTCCCCGTGCCCAGCGAACGATTCACGTTGATGGTGATTCCATTGCCGCCCGTTCCTGGGGCTCGTGCCTGCAGCGTGATGATCGTTGAAGCGGGTGCCGAATTGGACACCAAGATCGTCGCTGTGGCGTACGTCACGCCGGCGTATTGAATGTTCGCGAAGCCTTGATCGCCCGCCGAGTTGGCAATGGCCCCTGTGGCCTGGTCAAATCGGTAGAGCTTGGAGTTGCGTGTCGTATCGGTGCCGGCACCGCCCCCTTCGTTCTCGAATACGCTGTAGAAGCCTTCGTAGGACGGGCCGCCCGTGCCGCCGGTTCGGCGAAACGTCACCGCACCCACCTCGTCGGTAATAGCCAGGTCGTCGAAGTCCGAGTTCCCACCGTCCACGAACGGCGCGGACTCCCCTTGGATATTGTCTGTCCCAACCGTCGTCAGCCCGCCGTTTCCAGTATCAATCCTCACGAGCCGACCGGCTGTGTTGCTCGTGTTGTTGACCCGCTGATAGCCAAACAAGACGCCATCCGAACGCATCACAATGTCCTGCAGCGTGTCGCTGCCGGCCGTCACGTCGTTGTTGATCAGCGTCACCAACTCTCCGAACAACGGGTTGACCGTTCGCAAAGAGTCTGCCTGATTGACGAACAGCACCGCGTCGCCGAAATCAAACCGTCGGGCGTGAGTACTCAAAGAGGTCGTGTCGGTCAGATCAAACAGTCCGGTGGTCAGCGTTGGATCCACCTGCGTGGCCTCGTTGGTCTGGTAGCCTTGGAAGCCGATGTGGTCTTCCACGATGCGCGTGATCGAGTTGACCGGCTCCAATCGAGCCAGCGGATTCGTGGGCGAGGAATCGTAGGTCTGATCGAGTTGCGAATTGGTGAAGCGATTCGAACTGACCGCCACACTGTAGTTCGTCGTGTCGCCGGGATTGCCCGTCGGCAATTGCACCGGGCCGATGAACGGGTCCAGCAGCCCCACCGAGCCACGCGACAGATCATCGAGGTCGCTCCCTTGCGGGAGACCATCGACGCCGAGGCCGGTGGCCGGACGATCGTCTTCGATATTCGATTCACGACCAACCAAGATCGGTCGGCCCGCAGCGTCGTAGACCGTCAGTGTTGTGTCGCCTCGGGACAAGCCATCGGCGTAGTCCAGATCAATCACCGCCGTAAACGTCTTGCCGCCGCCGCTCGAACCGCCGATCACCTGGATCGAATCCCCCAGAATCGTGGCGGCGTAGTCGCTGTTGAAGCGGAAGAAATCCTGATCGTCGGCACCAGACAGCGTGCCGCCAAAGCTGATCGTGTTGCGATCCGAGTCGAGGAAATTGCCCAACGGCTGGTGCGTCTGATTCGAGCCGTTGGCCTGCGTGGTCTCGGTCGCCTCACTCAGCAATGGTGAGTGCGCCGGCAGGCCGTTGACTTCGATGCCGGTCGTCGCGAAGCGAATATCCGCGAAGCGAACGACCGAGCCGGGCTTCTCGTCCGTTTGACGCAGGCGAACCTGCAATTGGTATTCGCCGCTGGTTAGGCCTCCATCGATCACGTTGTTGAGGTCCGCATTCGTCGCTTGATTGCTGCGAACACGGACGAAGTAAGTGCCGACCGTTCCTGGATTGCCCGGCAGGACGGTGTGGAAACCGGTATCGCGGAAATTGAACGTGTAGAAGTCGCCGCCGTTGAAGGCCTGCTGCGCGAGTTGCTCGGCTGGCAACTGCGCATTACCCGCCAGATTCTCGACGACACCCGTGAGCGGGTTGAAGCGGGCACGCACCAGCACGGTGCCGTCGGCTTGAACCAGTTCAACAACCGGATCGAGTGCCGCGCCGCGTGTGCGATCCAAATCGACCCAGATGTCGCTGCCGGCCGTGGCATCGAAGCTGTAGAGGTCGACGTCACCCGGATCATCCGCGCTGATAAACCCTTGAACTTCAAAACCAGCCGGCCGGTTGTCGTCGCTGTTAATGCGTGTGACCACACCCAGCGCGTCCGCGGCCGGACCCGACACATGCTGCGGAGCCAGTTCGCCGAGGAACTGCGCGTTCCCCGCGTTGTCGTTGATGTCGATTCCACCGTTGTTGGTTTTCTCTTCTTCCAACCCCGTGCGCACGTTACGGTCGTTGCTGTTCTTGTTGAACAGGATGCTGCGCCACTGACCGGGCGCGGCCGGCGAGGCGGCTCCGTCGTTGTCTGTGTCGAACTGCGGAAAGCCACGCGAGTCCAGGCTGGCACCGACCGAGTCGTCATTCAGCGAAGTCAGTACGACCGGGAATCCGGGCTGACCGAGAATCTGCACCGTACCACCGATGCGGTCGTCAATTTCCAGCAGGATGCCGTCCGCCGTGAAGCCGGCAGTCGCCCCCAGCAACTTGACGACCAGGCTCTCGCCCGGATTGCTCTGCAAACGCAGGCCGCTGTAGGTGTGATGCTGATCAACGCGGATTTCACTACTGAGCACATGCACGATGTCGGTGTCGTCCCAGACCGATTCGGTGGTCAGGATATCGCCGCGAACGTTCATGCCATTGATGCCGTTGCCTTCCACTCGATTCAGTCGCACCAGCGGACCATGATTGCCGGCAAACTGCGTGAAGGCTCCCAGGTCGCCCGTGCTGCTGCCCGGGTCGCGCTGGAACGTGCTGAGCATCGCGTTCGCGTTGATGTCGATAATCGCGCCGCCATTATTGCGGAACGTATTGTTGACGATGATCGGCTGCGCCTGACGGACAAAGATCGTGGCTGCGGCACTGCTCCCTCGACCGTTGCGGTTGCTGCCACCACCGGCTCCGTTGTTCTCGAACAACGTGTTGGCGACGCGGACGCTGGTGTTGTGATGGGCTTCGATCGTGTTGAAGTTGTCGAAGCCACCTTCGATCGGAATGTTGCCACCGGCGAAGGCCACGTAGGCGGTGTCCATGCTCAACCGCGACACCGCGTTGAACATCAGACCGCCCCAATTGCCGGCCGCGGCCACCACCGAGGTTCCGTTGTTGGTGCTGTCATACGTCCCGCCCGCGCCATAGCGGTCGTCATTCACCGAGGTCAGGATGACCGGATTGCCCGGCGTCCCTTCCGCGATCAAGTGCGAGTTGCCTCGCAGACCTTCGATGCGTGACGAGCCAAGCTTGACCACGACGCCCGGATCAATCGCCAGGCGTCCGCTGGGACGGGGTTGGCCGTTAAGCGGTCCACCCGCGTTGCCCACGATTTCCAGGTTTTGGGTAATCAAGTGGACGATGTCCGTATCGTCGAACCGCGCGGTCCTGGTCAGCCGGTCCTGTGGCACGCCCGCCGTGGTGACAATGCGGATGAAGATGCCGTTGAGCGTGTTGTTGATCAACCGGTTGGCGAACAGTTCCGGCCCGATGCGTCCGCGAGCATCGTCAAAGCTGTCTGGGTCAGCGGACATGGCCGCGTCCCCGCCGTTGCTGATGATGTTGCGTGTGACCGTCGGCCGCGCCGTCACGATGTGAATCGAGTTGAAGGTGCTGGTGACCGAGTTCACCGAAACCAACCCACCGCCGAAGCTGATGTCGGCGTGATTGATGTAATTCAAGAAGATGCCGGGAGCATCCGGATTGGCAGCAGCATCCGCCGCCTGGAAGTCCGAGTCGGCTCGCATCACGAGTCCGCCCCAGTCGCCGGCACTGGCTCCGTCAGTGACGCCGTCGCTGTCACCACCGATCAAATCGTTCTCGTGTGTCGTATAAAAGACACTCTGCCGAGTGTTGCCTAAGACCTGCAACGCCCCGCCACTGCGGTTGAGACCGACCGACGACGTTCCCGCGTCGATTACAGCTCGGTTGAGCTTGAAGATGGCTCCGGCATCCATCTGCACGACGACGTCTCTGGGAGCGACCAACGTCGAGCCGTCTTCCAATGTCTGGAACGAATCATTCAAGCCGATCAAATACGGCCGGTTGTCCGCGACCGTCAAAATGTCATTATCGGTGCCGCCATTCCCCACGATGCGAACCAGGTTGCCAGGAGCGGCTGCCGCGATCGCGTCGGAAATCAACCCGAACGGAAGTGCCGCCGTACCGTTAGCCGAAACCGGGCGAACCGCCCGACCGGTTGTGTGCGCCGCCGCCGTCGTTCCGGCTTGAGCGCGCGTTACATTCAGCGTGTTGCCCGCGATGCTGTTGACTAGCATCGTTTCATTGTTGATTCGAATCTGGAAACCCGATGTGGCTCCAAAAACGGTCGCGTCGCGAACCGGAATGGCGGTCGTGACGGCATTGATCCCGCTGGTCAGATTGGTGATGACCGACTTGTCGACATACAGCGTGTTGCCGCTACGGAATGCGAACTCGTTGGCGGGTCCACCCGCCTTGTTGTCCAGATCGCCGTCGAAGCGGGCATCCGTCGTACGGAACCACGTGCCTGTTCCGGCCGCGTAGACTCCATTGCCCGTCGAATTCTCCAGCCGGAAGTTATTAGCATCCAGCACAGTGACCGTGAACGTTCCGTTGGCCGCCGTGTTACCGACAACTCCACTGACCGTGACTTGATTGCCGCTGCTCAGGCCGTGAGCGTTGGAGGTGATCACGATGGGAGTCGCGTTGGAAGCGGCGGAAACCACACCGCTCAACTGACCGAGTGATGCGGAAGTTTCCGTCGTGAAATTCAGCCTCAGCCGATAGTCCCCATCCGAAGTTCCGCCAAAGCCGGTGTCAGAGACGGCCGGGTCATAGTCATTGTTGCCCGTGCTGCTGACGCCGACAAAGTACGTGCCCGCGTCCAAAGTCAGATTCAGATACGAATCCACACTGAAGTAGTCGTCGTTCTGCGCGACCTGTGTCCGGGTGCCGTCCGTGTTCAGTTTGTAGAGCCGCAGCACGGAATTGAGCAGACCGTTGCTGAGCAGCGTGGCATCTCGCTCCGCCACAATTTCGGCGGTGAAGTTGCCGGCCGTGGCCACATTGAACTGATAGAGGTCAATGTCCGAGCCATCATTGGGGCTGATCCGACGGCCATGCACAATGTCGTTGTTGCCGGGATATTGATCCTCGCCTGCGGTCCCGTTGCCTTGCACAGAACGGATGTCATACGAGTGCAGGAGGCCGATCGTGTGCCCGATCTCGTGCAGGGCGATATCCATCCAACTGCCACCGAACTGATTGTCGGCAGCGGTGACGTTGAGCCGCGCGTTCATCAGCGCCAGTCCGCCGCCGGCAATGCCGCCCACCGCGTCCGGTGGAATACTCGGATCGACGGCGCGCGGATCGCCGGTGACGATGCCCGTTCCGCCACCTTCCGCCACTTCGAAGCCATACAGCGAAGCGAAGATCTCATAGATTTCACGAGCACGCTGCATCTGATCTGGGGTGATCTGGTTGAACAGCGTGTTGCCTTGCGAATCCACGCCATAGGTCAGCGGGAAGTTGAAGCGGACGACTCCTAACGACCCCGGAGCACTCAGAGCGGTCCCCGGCCCAACGCCATGCGATTCGGCGGGAATCTCGCGATGCCCCGGTTCATCCGGACCACCGGCTGGCGGTGGAACCGGAATCCCCTGCGCTTCGATTTGGCTTTGGAAGATCTGCCCGCCACGCCCCAACTGACCGAGTTGCGTCGCCGTGGCGAAACTGGAATTGTTGTCGCTGGCGGGAACCGCCGTGTTGCTAGCGATCGTCAACTGGTACGTCCCGGTGGAACCGCCACTGACCGTGCCGGAGCCGTCCACCGCGCTGTAACCCACGTTCGCGCTGTTGGAAACCCCTAAATAAAACGTGCCCCCAGACGCAGTGAAAAACGAGATCTGATCGGGATTGCCTGCGGCCGCGCCGCTGTTATCAAACGCGACTGCCACCGTACCGGTGCTGTTGAACAATCGCAGCGCCGAATTCAGGCTGGTGCCCGGCTGCACAGTCGCGGTGATCGTGCTGTTGGCTTGCACTTCAAATTTGTAGAGATCGAAGTCCGCGCTGCCCCCCGCGTCACCGATGAAGCCCAATTGCCCGAAAGGTGATGAAACATGGACGCGACCGACATCTACGGCGGTCCCGATCGTGTTGTTCGTTTCGTCCGACGAACCAGTGCGCAGTTTGTAGGTCGCCGTCGGCAAGTTCAGACCGAAGTCCAGCACCGCCGTATTGTGGACGTTGTCGTAGATGACCGAGGTCGGAATCCGCATCTGATCATCGGAGGTAACCACGGTCCCTTGCGTGTCGATCAACTGATAGAAGCGCGGATCAGTCGCCAGCGAGCTCACCAGTTGATCGGGGTTGAAATAGACATTCACCAGATTCTGCCGCGGAGTGAGGCCTCCCGCCTTGATCGACATCGCTGCAGCGTTGGCTTGCGACAACGTGACGCGAGCATCGAAAGCGTTCCCGACAATCATCACCACGCCGGCCACGTTGGTCGCGCTGACACCGCGCATGTTGGCAGACTGCGAGTTGATCGCCGTGACGATCGCATTCGCAACGTCGGTAGCCGTCACAGCGGCCGTGATATTGACCGGAGTGTTGCCTGCGCGAACACCACCCGCTCGATCAAATTCAAAGGCAAACAGATTTGGCGTTCCCAGCGCGGAGAGCGTCCCTGGGTCAATCAACAGGACATCGCCATCCGTGACGTTCGCGGCGTTGAGCACCGTCAGCACCTGATTGCGAATCACCGGCTGCGGCACCACCGCGCTGATTTGAGTGCCTAGATTCAGAGTCAGCGTCAACAGCGTATCCGCGCCCACTCCGTCCATGTCGGTGTCGTTGACAACTTCCGGGGCGACGACCGGGGGGCCAATGGAACCCGTATTGGTCAACGGGTTGGCTCCCGCTCCCACGACTTGAATGCGATACTTGTCGTCCCCCAACGCTTCCGCGAAGCGATAGATCACTTCATTCGTGCTGCCGGATTGCAAGTCGCGATAACCCGGCGACAGCAACTGATCGGCCCCGGAAAGTTGCAGCAGCGTACCATCAGGCGTCGCGGCCAGACTGGTCGCACTGTTTCCAAAAACCGTGGAGACATTGATCAGCGCATTGGCTTGAGCATTGCCCTGAATGGCCGAGATCAAGTTCGACGCCAAGGTCGGACTGGCACCGTTATTGAGCGTGACTTCAATGCGATTCCCCACCACGTTGATCAACGGAGTGGCAGATCCCAAGTTTCGGCGAACGAACTGCAAGGAAATCAAATTCCCCGCTGGCCCGGACGCCTTCGCCTGGAACTGCATCGAGAAGCCGGGTGTCGCTCCGAGACTCGATAAAACGGAAGCGGCCCCAGCGCCATTGAGAGTAAGAGTCGTGCCATTGGCAATCGCCGCCAGCGAGGTCGAGCTTGATCCGGGAACCAACTCGGCCGTCAACAGCGTCTTCGCGGTGGCATCGGTTTGCAGGAACTGAATCAACCCAGCAGCATCGGTGGGTGTGGTCGCATTGCTGTTCAACCTCAGTGTGATCGCGCCAGCAGCGCCCGTGATCGTGGGCAGCGCATTGAGACCGAGATCCGACTTGTTGATCGTCAGAATCGTGCCGTTTTCGGCGGCTCCCAAGCGTGCGGTCCCCAGTCGCAGCACGACGGAACCGGCGGAATTGAAATCGGTCACGGCCGACGCGGCACGAAAGCCGCCGTCATTTCCGGCCGCATAAATCTGAATGGCGGTCAGCGATGCCAGCGTGACCGACTCCCCAATCGCGTGAGCCGCCGTCGTCGGCGATGCCAGAGTAAGTTGGTTCAAGCCCGGATTGACTGCCGTCACGCTCACTTTTTCAGAACCATCGGCTCCGATTTGGACCGTGAACGGGGTCGTCAGCCCGTTAAACCGCGCGACACTGGCGAGCGTCAGTGTGTTCGCGCCAGCCGCCACCGGCGCGGAAATCGTCGATTGAGCCGCCGCCAGGGTCTGGCCGGGGCTGAATTGAAATAACAATTCACGCGGCGATTCGGTCAGCGTCGCGCCGTCCGACAAAAACAAGCCGCCATTCGGTGTCACCGACACGAAGCTGGGTGGAGTCAGAACGAATCGCTCTTCCAACCCTTCGACGTTTTGGCTGACAACAATCGGTCCGCGCAGCATCGTCGCGTGCTGTTGCGGAGTGAGTCGTTTTTGTCGGCGGCGAGGGAAGCGGATACGACGAGAAACTGAGCGCAACCAAGGAGTAAAGAACATGGATCACAGCCTCTAATAAAAGAGTTGGGCCCGCTGCGATACCGCCGAAAGCGAGTGGCGAGGCGTCGCACGATAATTACCCGGTGAAACCGCTGGCAATGGCCGCACCGAATTTCGTGGTCGTACAACCCCAATCTGCTCCCGAAGGTTCGCAAGAATGAACGATCCCTCCCCGATCCGAAGACACGGAGAGCCGAAAAGAAATTCGGATGCCCTGCGACTCGACCGTTTGTCCGAATCAGCGAAGGGCTGTCGTCTGGCCAATTTGACTGTGGCGGAATCGGCTGGAAGCGGCCTGTCGATTGCCGCTCGCAAGCCGATTGCAACGATCCGATCGACAATTTCGGTCGCGAGCGTAGCCCGGACGCCTACGTCCGGGCGCTCGGACGTAGGCGTCCGAACGACAAACCAAGAATCTCTCGCTGCTATTTCACGCGCAGCGACGCCGGTTGCACGAACTCCGGGTTCACGCGGCTTCGAGAACTCTTCGGCCGCACAGAATTGGCTGTCTCGACGGGGGAGAACGGACTGGGCGAGAGTTCGGATCGATCGTCAGGAAAGCCCTCTCGCGTCGCAGACGCTGGCTCGTGAGGACGCCGTAGTTCGGGACGGCTGAGATGTGAGCCACGCGGTCGACGCGGTTCGTGGGGCACGTTTTCAACGTGCCCGGCAACAACGAACTGGTCTGACGGCGACGAATCGGACACGTTGAACGCGGGGGCGGCTCGACGTCGTGATTCTGGAGCCACGACCGTTTCTCCTCGGGGTGCGACCGAATGACCGGTGGCGGCAGACGCCAACTCGATACCGTCTGTCTTCGGTTGAGACACCGCTGACTTCGACTCTGGGTTCTGTGAACGGACGACCGACGGGGTTTTCACGGCGGCGACCAATTCTCCCTCAGGAAGTCGCAACGCCGGACTGCCTGTGACGACCCAATTGCTCCATTTGGATTCCAGGGCCTCGACGCTCTCTTCTTCGTAATGTCGGCGCAGTGAGGCGTCCCAACCTGAGACGTGAGCATCCTGCATAAACGCCAAAAAGCGACTCTTGCCTCCTTTTTGAACCAGGAAGTCGGCCAGAGAGTAGCCCTCGGCATACAGCGTCAGGACGTGCTGCATGTTCTTCGGATACTCGGTAATGCTCAGGAGTTCGCGAAGCGGAATACGACGCTTCGAGGGCATGACCTCTTCGGCCAGCTTGCGTTGCCGGCGGCGTTCCGAATCCTCTTCGGCAAGGGTCGCGGCCCCCTCGTCCGCCCAGCGCGGTAAAGGACGGCGAAAATGGCAGGCAAAGATCGTGTGACTGACTTCGTGAGGGATCACGGAATCCAAAATCCGTTCCAGCGAACCTTGGACCGTCATGTCCCAGCCGTAGACCTCGCCCCCCGCAAAGGAAAACGTGGTCGCACCGCCGGCTCCGAACTGACCGACTTTCACACGGACCTGACAGGGCTTGAACCAGTTCGGCAGCTTGTGTCCGAGCCAATCCACGGCAAGGTCTTCGCGGCAGCGTTCGGCGGTCAGCGCGACCTTTTCCGCAATCGCGGCGGTCGGCGCTTCGACCTCAAAGTTCGGCGTTACATGCTTCGCGCCGAGACCGGATAACAAAAACAACAACCCAAAACATCGACAAAGCACCGCATCCTTGTGGGCCATTCTGAGCAATTCCTCATCCTTGAGTATCCCCCTCAAGTGGTGTCCGACAGACCAAAGCAAAGCCCGGTCCATTCGTCAGCAACATCGGCCCCCAACTCAAAACACGGCACTGACGCCCATTCCGTCCGTGTGTTTCCGTAGGCCGTCACCGATCGCGCACATGCCTCAAGGCCACCTCCTTTGAAAAACTTGCACACTCGCTCAACCAACTTTGCAATTCCCCATTCCACTGCCATCACTTGTCGCGCTTGCGAGAGAGATGCGCAACTCGTCTTGAGGCTTATTCGCGAAGCGGCCTAGTATCCTCCCGTGGTTGCTCCGATGGGAAAGTGTTGCCAGGAATCAAGGATGATTCGGCGACTGGGTCGTTTTTTGACGCCGTTATTGCTCGCGCTGCTGACGCTCGCGGTGTTGCCCTGCGTCGTTGAGTTTTGGCTGCGCTGGCAAGAGTTCCAAGTCGGCCGAGCGATTCTCTCAGCTGATCCGCACGAGGAACTGATCTATCCGTCGTGGCGGACACATCTCCAGCTCAAGCCGCTGCGAAAGATCGCGGCGAAGAACCCAGACACCGGCGAAGTCTTCGAGACACAGACCAACAGCTTCGGCTTGCGCGCCCGCGAGCCGGCGATCCCGAAACCACCGGACACGATTCGCGTGGTGGTCCTCGGCGATGAAACGCTGCTGGGCTTGGAAGTCGCCGATGCCGACACTTTCGCCGCGCGGCTGGAAGAACAACTCAGCGCCGCGTGGCGTCGGCCGGTGGAGGTGGTCAACGCAGCGGTGCCGGGTGACTGTCCGTTGATCGCGTCGCTGCGATTGAGGTACGAGTTGACGGCCCTGAGGCCGGACCTCGTGATTTGCCACTTCGACATGACGGACGTTGCCGACGATTATTTGCTGCGACGGCTGACTGTGCTCGGCCGTGGCGATGAGCCATTGGCCTGTTCGCATCCGCTGCTTGAAAAACCGGTGCGAGGAGTCGGACAACAAGTCGGCGATCACTTCCTGGTCGCACGACTCGCGCAACGCTCGCTGGCCAATTTCTGGCGCAAGAATCGTCCTGAAGAAACGATCGCTGACATTGACCATCCGCTCGGAAAATTCGCCTGGCTGGCGGACGATCCGCCCGATTGGTCACCACACATTCAACAAGCCTTTTCCGCGCTGTCCGATGTCCATCAAGCCGCCTCGATGCTGTCGAGCCGACTGTTGATCACGACTTGTCCGGCTCCCTGGCAAGTCTCCGCGAAAGCGAGTTCCGGCCGCGGCGTGCGCGAGGCGTGTGGCATTCCCGACGGCGCTCTCTTCCAAAGCGAATTGCCCTTCCGCATGCTCGGCGACTTCATCAAACAACGCGGATTGGTTGTCTGCGATGCGTCCGCGGTCTTTCGCCAAGCCAACAACTCCGATCAATTGTTCCTGAAGAACGCTCCTCGGCTTTCGGTCGCCGGTCACGATTTGTACGCAACCACGGTCGCACGCTTTCTCGCGGAAAACAGCCACGCTTTGCCACCTCCCACCGCCGATGGGCGCGTCCCGCAGGCCGCGGGGCGGCGTTGACACATTCCAGAGAGAACCGACACTTCGCCCACCGTAGGCACAGGTGACTCGCCTGCGCTACCAAACAAAACTCACAGGTAAATCGCCTGTGCCACGAAGACTCATGACTGACCTGTCTCAATACGCACTGGGTACCGCTCAGAAAGCTCAAGCGGCATCGCGAGCGCTCGTCAGCGCCACCGGCGAGCAGAAGAACGCTTGGCTAAAGCGCGCCGCCGAATTGTTGCACACTCGATCTAGCGAGTTGATCGCCGCCAATCAGCAGGACATCCTCAAGGCTCCCGATTACGGGCTGTCCAATGCGGCCACCGAACGACTCCGTCTGACCGAGTCGCGAATCAAGACCATCGCCGATGCCTTGGCAGAGATCGCCCTTTTACCCGATCCGGTTGGCGAGATCATCGACGGCCACGTCCGGCCGAATGAACTGCGAGTGTCGCGTGTCCGCGTGCCCCTGGGAGTCGTCTTCTTCATCTATGAATCACGGCCCAACGTCACCGTCGACGCGGCCGCCCTGTGTGTCAAAAGCGGCAACGCGGTCATCCTCCGAGGCGGCAAGGAAGCGCTCCACAGCAACATCGCCTTACATCAAATCCTGTCCGACGCGCTGCGAGAAATCGGACTCCCCTCGCACGCGGTTCAACTGGTTACGAGCACCGAACGCGAATTGGTCAGCCACTTCCTCAAAATGCGCGAGTGGATCGACCTGACCATCCCACGCGGCGGCAAGTCGCTGATCGAATTGGTCTCCGCCGAGGCCACCATGCCGGTGATGAAGCACTTCGACGGAGTCTGTCACGTCTACGTCGATCACTCCGCCGACATCCCGATGGCGGAAGCCATCGTCGTCAACAGCAAATGCCAACGCCCCGGCGTCTGCAACGCGGCGGAAACTCTGCTGGTCCATGTCGGAATCGCGAAAGCCTTCTTGCCGCACGCCGCCGAATCTCTGGGACTGCACGGCGTGGAACTGCGTTGCTGCCCGCGCTCGCTGACGTTTGCACAACACGGCATCCCGGCCACCGAGCAAGATTTCCGCACGGAATACCTCGAACTCAAGATGTCCGTGAAGATCGTCCATTCGCTCGATGAGGCGATCCGCCACATCAACGAGTACGGCTCGCACCACACCGACGCTATCGTGACCAACGACTTGGTCTCGGCGGAACGGTTCTGTCGCGAAGTCGATTCCGCGGCGACACACGTCAATTGCAGCACCCGATTCAACGACGGCAACGAATATGGACTCGGAGCCGAAATCGGCATCAGCACCGACAAGTTTCACGCACGCGGCCCCTGTGGGCTCCGCGAACTCACCAGCTACAAATGGGTCGTCCAAGGACAAGGACAAGTACGCGGATGAATTCCGAACCCCGACTCTCCCATCCCTCGCTCACTCCAGCCGAACTCGCCGCCCTGCTCGGCCCGGCACAAACGCCGACCGTCGAACTGCCGCCGCAAGCGAGCGTGCCAGAGGCGCGCTGGACCTCATTTGCTGATGGATTCGCACGCTCGTTGACGACTCGGCTTCGATCGCTGATCCGAGCAGCAGTGCGAGTTGCTCCCAACACTTGCCTCACCTTGGACGCCGAAGCTGCCATCACAATCCACGGAACTCGCTCGATCGTTGCCGTCTGGCAGCCGAAAGACTCGCTCGAACCGCTCGCGACGGTGTTGTCTCCGACTCTGGTTGCCACGTTCGTGGATCGGCTGCTCGGCGGACGTTCCGTCCCACATTGCGCGCCAGTGGACCAGAACCGATCACTGACTGAGGTCGATCACCGGCTCGCAGCCCGACTCACCGATGCCGTCCGCCTGTCTATGATTGATTATGTCGCGGCGAGCAACACGCTCGAACTGACGGAGTCTCCCCACGCGACCTCGTTCGCAGATGCTTGGCTCCCTGATTGCTCGCTGCTCCGTCTGTCGTTTGAGCTTCAATTCGTGCAAGGTGGTGGGTCACTCGACCTATTACTGCCGCTAGAGTTCGCCAATGGGTTCGCAGATAAACCGCTCGTTGATTCCGCGCCGCCAACACCGTCCCCTCAGCAACCATCCCGATCGAACTCCACATCCGCGGGGCGATCGATCGTCGTCGCGCAATTCGCTCCGACTTTTCTCACCAGTAACGAACTGCAATCGCTCGCGACCGGTGACGTCTTGCTGCTGGACTCCGCGACAGGCCAGTCGCTGCGAGTGCTCGTGGACGACCGGCTGCGATTCCACGCGGCCGCCGGAACCATCGACGGCCACAAAGCCATTCGCTTGACGTCTGCGGCGAATGCTCAGTGAACGCCTCTTTGACCCCGAAAACTCCGGCAGAATCCGGCGTTTCTTGACGACTCTTCGGGCCGCTACTACAAGTCTCGGCCACCTCGTCGAACGCAGCGAACGGTTCGCCGCTCCGCATGAGGCTCCCAATTGCCGAGGAACGTAGCAATCGACAACAAGACTCAGAGGATCAACGAGCAGATTCGCATCACGCCAATCCGCGTTGTGGACCATACCGGCCACATGCACGGCGTCATTCCCACTTTAGATGCGTTGAACATGGCTCGTGAGGCGGGGATGGATTTAGTCGAAGTCAGTCCCAATGAGCGGCCGCCGGTCTGCCGCATCATGGACTTCGGCAAGTTTAAGTACGAGCAAAAAAAGAAGCACGCCGCCAACACCAAGACGCACCAGACTCAGCTCAAAGAAATCCGGCTGCGCCCCAAAACCGGCGAGCACGACATCGAATTCAAGGTCAAGCAGGCTCGGACGTTTTTGGAGCACAAGGACAAAGTCAAAGTCAACGTCCAGTTCAAGGGCCGAGAAAACGCTCACCACGACCGCGGACGCGAGGTGCTGAATCACTTCGTGGCCGGCTTGGAGGACATCTCCAAGGTCGAGCAAATGGCCAAAATGGACGGTGCCAAGAACATGTCGGTGGTTCTGGCTCCGAAATAGTCGGTTTGCCAAACCGGATGAGACGGATCAGTGGCAACGATCCGGGACGATCCCTATAGTGCCCCGCTCTTTCGGCCGCCCGGACTTTTGGCGACCGTCAAATTTGTGAAATTGTCGGCTTCGCGACCATCGAGTTCATCATGACCAAGCAGAAAACTCATAAGGGAATCAAGAAGCGCTTTACGGTGACAGCGAAAGGCAAAGCCAAGCACCGTAACGTGTCTCGCGGCCACTTGCTCAGCTCGAAAACGGGCAAGCGTAAGCGGCAACTCCGCCAGGATGGCGTGCTGGATAACTACCACGCCGACCGCGTCATTGAGGCGTTGAGACCCATCCTATAGCTGATTTCCGATTTGGAATCTGAGATTTCAATATCGCCATTGGAAAAGTATCGCCATGCGTATCAAGTCAGGTTCGATTCGTCACCGCAAGAAGAAGCGGATCTTTAAGGAAGCCGAAGGCCGAGTCGGCGGTCGTCGCCGTTTGTGGCGGACAGTCTTGGACGGAATCGTCAAAGGCCGCGTCTACGCCTACAAGGGCCGCAAAATTAAGAAGCGCGATATTCGCGCGTTGTGGATCACACGCTTAAACGCGGCCTGCGGTATGCGCGGCCTGTCGTACTCGCGGTTCATTCACGGCTTGAAGGTCGCGAATATCGAATTGAATCGCCGCACGCTCAGCGAACTCGCGATCCGCGAACCGCAAGTATTCGATGAAATCATCGCCCTGGTGAAGGGAGCCCTCGCGCAGGCGGCTTAAATCTCGGCCGATCACTGATCGAGAATACTCAAGGGCGAAACCAGCGCTGAGCCAAATTGCTCAACGTGAGTTTCGCCCTTCAGCGTTGGATGACACATGGACCCGCTGCAACAGTATGAGGAATTCGCAAACGCCGCTCTGACCGCGCTGTCGGCGGCAACTGATGCGGCGACCGTCGAAGCCTCCCGCGTTGAATTCCTCGGTAAGAAAAGCGGCCGAATCAAAGCCCTGCAGGATTTGCTCGGCAAGGCGACTGCGGAACAGCGTCCCGCTCTGGGAGCCAAGTTCAACGAAGTGCGTCAGCGAGTCACCGCTGCGCTGGAAGCTCGGCAGCAGGAGCTTGCTAAGCCAAAAGCCTCGCTAACCGGCATCGACATCTCGCTCCCTGGCGAGCCAATTCGTTTGGGACGGCGGCACCCGCTGACGCAAACAATGGACGAGTTCCGAGACATCATCGGCCGCATGGGCTTCACCGTCGCCTACGGCCCGGAACTCGAAGACGAGTGGCACAACTTTGAAGCGCTGAACATCCCGGCCGATCATCCCGCTCGCGATCCGCTGGAGAATTTTTATCTGGCGACAGCCCAAGTGGTTTCCGGCGGGCCAGTGTTGCTGCGCAGCCAAACATCGACCGTGCAGATCCGCGTGATGGAAAAGTCAAAGCCGCCGATTCGGATCGTTTCGCTCGGCCGTGTCTACCGGCCCGACACAATCGACGCCACGCACAGTTGCATGTTTCATCAAATGGAAGGGCTGATGATCGGCCACGACGTCACGATGGCACAGCTAAAAACGACGCTGCGCCTGTTCGCGACCACGTATCTCGGCCGCGACGTGACGATCCGCTTTCGGCCCAGCTTCTTCCCGTTTACCGAACCCTCCGTCGAAGTCGACATGAGCTGGGGCCAAGGCTGGATGGAAATCGGCGGCGCGGGGATGGTCGATCCGAACGTGCTTCGCGCCGTCGGCTTTGATCCCGAAGAAGTCAGCGGCTTCGCGTTCGGCTTCGGCATCGAACGCTTCTGCATGCGACGGCACAACATCAAAGACATCCGCCGCTTCACCGAAAACGACGTCCGGTTCCTGAGCCAGTTTTAGGTGCGACTGTAAGGACGGGCACTCTTGCCCGTCGCATAAACAAAGACGGGCAAAAGTGCCCGTCCTACGAAAGGAATCGCATGGCCACACCTATCCAAGTGAAGTCGCTCGATCACGTGACGATCGTCGTGAAGGATCTCGACCGCTCGCGGCAGTTTTATGTCACGGGACTTGGGATGCTCGAAGTTCCTCAGCCGGGGTTCTCGTTCCCTGGTCTGTGGTTCCAGGCGGGTTCGACGCAGATTCATCTGATTGGCGAGCACGCGGGTGGCTCGCCGGCCGGCAATCCGTTGCCGGAGCAATTCCGCACATCGCGTTCGCATCACTTCGCCTTTCTGGTGGAAGACGCTGCGGCGACCCACGCGAGAGCGCAAGAACTGGGACTGACAATCGTCTCTCCCCCGAAGGCTCGGCCGGATGGATTCGTGCAACTCTTCCTGAATGACCCGGACGGGCACGTTGTCGAGTTGTGTTCGCCGGCGCGTTGAGCACATCGAGCGGAAACGCCCGCGTGGTTGCCAGCTAACACCGGCATCTTGATAATCCGCCGCGTCGGTCAAGGGCGGGGAACTGGGTCACTCGACTCCGAAGTTCTCGGCGGAGGGTTCTTGTTGAGCTCCTTCGCCGCCGCAGAATCGCCGAGTGCTTTTTGGGCTGCGGACGGACTGCTTTGACCGCCGTCACCTTGGAGATATCCAATGCCATTAGTCCCACTACGTCTCGTGCTGGATCACGCCGCCGAAAACAACTACGGCGTTGGTGCGTTCAACGTCAACAACATGGAACAAATTCAGGCCATCATGGAAGCGGCCAAAGAGACGGACTCGCCAGTCATCGTGCAGGCGTCTCGCGGCGCTCGGAGCTACTCCCAGGACAACTACCTGCGCCACCTGATGCTCGCCGCGTCAGAGCTGTATCCGGAAATTCCCGTCGTGATGCACCAAGATCACGGCAACTCCCCAACCACTTGCTTCAGCGCGATCAAGTACGGCTTCTCGTCAGTGATGATGGACGGCTCGCTGATGGACGACGCGAAGACACCCTCTTCTTTTGACTACAACGTCGGCGTGACGAGAGAAGTCGTGCAGGTCGCGCACTCAATGGGCGTGTCCGTCGAAGGTGAGATCGGATGTCTCGGTCAGGTCGGACACGCACCGGTGGCCCCGAAGCCTGGTACATCGAAGCCTCACGATGCCGACCTTGAGAAAGAGCCGGGAGACACGGACGGACATGACCTGTCGCTCGAAAAAGAACCGGGAGACACTGATGGCCACGCCCCGACATCCTCGACCGGCGGGATGGATAGTTCGCACCTGACCGATCCCGACGAGGCCGAGCAGTTCGTCGCGGCCACTAAAGTCGATGCGCTGGCGGTGGCGATTGGAACCAGCCACGGAGCCTACAAGTTCAAGCACAAGCCGACCGGCGAAGTTCTCAAGATGACGCTCATCGAAGAGATCCACCGCCGTCTTCCAAATACGCACCTCGTCATGCACGGTAGCTCGTCGGTTCCTGAAGACCTGCAAGAAATCATCCGCAAATACGGCGGAAAGATGGAAGAAACCTACGGCGTGCCCGTTTCGGAGATTCAGCGCGGCATCAAGCACGGAGTTCGCAAGATCAACGTCGATACCGACTGTCGCATGGCCATCACGGGAGCAATCCGCAAGGTCTTTGCCGAGAACCCCAAAGCTTTTGACCCGCGCGATTACATGAAACCCGCGCGCGACGCTATGAGACAGGTCGTCATCGCCCGCATGACCGCGTTCGGCCAAGCCGGCAACGCCAGCAAGATGCGTGCGGCCGGATTAGTGAGATAACCACGGGTCGCTGAACTCGCAACAAAACGTCTCGGACGACTCTGGGCACTTCCCTCAGCGGGGAGGTGCCCTTTTTGTTGTCCGAGCGACAAGGCTGCCGACAAAGGGACGGTCAACGTCTTGAATCCATGTTGCACCGGGTTATCGTGCTCGCTGTCTGCCAGCGAGGAACCTTGGATGTCGAGCGACGAATCATCGTGGTACGTAAAAGCCAGCTTTGGTGCCGAGTGGGGGCCCATGTCGGCCGAAACGTTTTTGCGAATGGCTGACGACGGTTCGTTCGCCAGTGACGACGTCGCACGCTGCGGAGTCGATGATGCTTGGCAACCTGTCATTGCTGTGCTGGAGACAATGCGATCTGGGGCGCCGCCGGCCTTTGCCAATGAATTGGAAGAAGTCTCCGCGGAGCCGCCCGATGAGATCGCCTCGGAAGTGATGCCAGAGCCTTCCGATGTTGCTGATCGCCCCGTAATCAAACCAGCTCGTCGAACATCGCTCCCCGGATGGAGTACCTATTGGGCGCCCGGCACCAGCGACGCCGCAACGACACCTTTGCAGCGACAGTTCGCATTGACAACTGAGTCGTCCGCGAACGCTGTCGACACACTGGCAACGCCGGCCGTAGCTCCGGATGACGACGAACCAACCAGCACGAATGACACCTTCGTCGAAGCAGAATACGCCTCGCAGGAAAGTCGCGACTTGGACTCCGACGGACGATTCACTGAATTGAATGAGTGGAAACGCGAGCGCAAGGTGCGTCTCGATCGGTTGCTGAAAATCGTCGCGGACCGTGAAGCCGCGGTTGCTCGTGAGGCGGAAGCCGCCAAACTCGCGGCCGCGGTAACGTGCCCAGAGGCAAACACCCCCGAACAAGATCCCCTTGTCGAGATAGCGGCCAATGGGAACACCTCTGTGCCTGACGTGGCTGAACCACAATTGCCCCAGCGCACCGCTCCCCATCAACGCCAGGAGACTTGGGAGGAGACCCTAGCTCGTTGGCGAAGATCGGTCCCCGATTGGCGATTCGCCTTGCCGTTGCTCCTGTTGCCATGGTTGATTTGGAGCATCTGGCCTGTTTCCAACGGGAGCATCGCGAAGAACTATCGCTCCATGTATTCGGAGCTACGTCGGCTACGCGACCTGCCGCTCGACAAATCGAGCATGGAGGAATTCGTGAGCCGCTCTCATGGGGAACTCGACGAGCTGTTGCCAAAGTTGAAAAGACGAGCAACCTCTCAAGACTCGGACACGCAATTGTTGTATTGGATTGGACGCGACTGTCTGAAACCGATGCTGAAGAGTCCGCGAATGCGAAATACCAAGCACGAAGATATGTTGAAAAAGCTGCTCGCTCAGTGGGACCGCACACACCATATCGAACCGGTTTCAGAGACACCGGAAACTTCAGACTCGGGTGCCGAGTCGTTGCCAGTTTCGCCATCGGCGAAGCCGCTGGGATTTGGCAAGTCCAGTGAACCAGTGGAGCCAGTCGAAGCGGAGTTGCCGCCGCCGTCGGCAAAGACCAAGTCCAAACCTCAGCCCGTCGAAGATGATGGTCAGAATTGAACCGGCGTCCGCCTCCTGGTGAACGGCCGTGCGTTGCTCCGAAATTCTTCAGGGGCCATGTGTCTCGCGAGTCGTCGCCCGTCTCGGTTCGACTTCACTTCGGCTGTGCTAGCCCGCGACCAGAAAGGCAAGCCATGAGAATTACTCGTCGCTCCGGGTTCACCTTGGTTGAGCTATTGGTGGTGATGGCAATTATCGCCACGCTGATGGCCCTGCTGCTGCCGGCGGTGCAAAACGCCCGCGAGGCATCTCGCCGGACCAGTTGCCGCAACAACCTGCATCAGATCGGCATCGCGATCCACAGCTACCACGATACGCATGCGTGCTTCCCACCGAGCAGTGGCGGGACTGGTACTAGCGGGGGCAACGGAAATGTTCTTTCCGGATTTGCCATGCTGCTGCCAAACCTAGAGAAGAACATCATCTGGCAACGGATTCGATCGGCTCCGATGCAAGGGGGCGATCCCTCAACAATCGCCATCAATGGAGAAATTGAAATGTACCTCTGCCCGTCCGCGTCTGTGGGCGACAAAGTGAACGGCAGCGGGCACCGATATTACGCATTCAACTTGGGCGACCTTCAACCCAGCTATCCCAATCCCATTCCGCTACCAATGGAGGAGTTTCTCGGATTGGCAGGGCTCCGTCGCACGCGTGGCCCATTTGGCTTTCAACGTTGCGTGAAGATCAAGGAAATCACCGACGGCACAGGGACAACAATTGCCGTCAGCGAGCGCTTCGGCACTCCCATTTCGCATAGTTGGCATACGACCTATTCAAGTAGTCCAGCAAACTGCACGACGGCGCTTTGGTATCCCATTCCGCCTCCGGCCCCTGGTCCTGCTCTGTCTCCCTCCGAGAGTTTGTTTGCCCTCGGACATCCGATTTGGGGTGGCTTCACGACTGCCATGCCGCCCAACAGTCGTACTTGTTACTCCGGTGACAGTCTCAGTAATCGCAATTACGGCATCTGAATTACCGCCAGCAGCCGACACACAGGCGGCGTCAACGTGATGATGTGTGACGGAGCCGTGCGGTTCATCAACGAAAGCATCTTTGCCGGCGACCAATCCGCCATTGCGGCACTCGCCAACGGAGAAAGCCCCTACGGAATCTGGGGCGGCCTGGGAACGATCGCCAGCAGCGAAGAAGTCGCCTTAGAAGCCGACTGACTGCGCTGCCTTGTCAATCCCGCGAAGTACATGTGTCAGCATTACCGGGCCTCAGAGCCAACCGGCTCAGCCCTTTTTGCGGTGGCTCCGACCTTTGACTGCCGCCTTGGTCAACTTCTTGACATCCAACAAATCCTTGTCTCGACCGCTGGCGAGCTTGTTGGCAATCAATTGGTCGCGACCGATGAAATTGACGGGGACTCCCTCAACCTCGATCTCCACGCGATGAGGATAATATTCCCAAAATGTCACGCCAGAAATGCGGTTGAGGATTTCGAGTCGCATCGGTTCAACTCCGACGCGGATCATCTTGCCCTCTTCCAGAAAATCCGCAGCGGTAACTTCGCCACGGGCCAAACCAAATTCGTGGTAGGCGGCGCAGAACGCTTCGGCGTTTTCGGAGGTCAACTCAATGAACAGATCCAGATCACCGGTCATGCGGTTGTGGCCGTGCAGGACCACCGCGTACCCGCCGATGACGAGATACTTCACTCCATGCTGATTTAACAACTTGAGTAGGTCCAGAAAGTCGCGCGGTATCTGGGTCGTAGCCATAGGCAATCTGCCTCAAGAGTTCCAAAGCCTCCAGCCGCTTCGAGGGTGGCTGCGACAGCCAGTAATCAACGTCCGAGTAATCCTCTTCGGCCTCGGCCAGAGTCATTTTACGGACAACCGTTCGATCCATCGGCATGTCGTTTTTGAGCGTCATCAATTGCCTCGCCAAAAGCCCCTTCGTGCCTCAACCAAGCGTTCAATTCAAAAAGTCACGACGACACAAAACGCTGCTGAAAACTAGACCTTCTGCGATTCCGCCAGAGCAGCATTGTCCGCCAACGTGTCCGGCGGGGTGAACTCGAACCGCTTGCACTGGCGGAAGAATTCGAGCGGGTTGTCGTAGACGATTTTCTTGATCTTCGATTCTGGATGACCACGGCGACGCAATTCTTGGATGAAGTCAGGGACGGCGATCGGGTTGGATGGGCCCCAGTCGCCGGCGGAGTTCACCATGATGCGATCGTCGCCGTAGGCTTCGATGATGTCGGCGGCTCGCGACGGCGTGCATTTCGTGATCGGGTACAGCGTCATCGCGCACCAAAAGCCCTCTTCCTTCGCCAAGCCGACAGTGTGCTCCTCGACGTGGTCGATCAGCACTCGCTCTGGCTGCACGCGGCGATCGGACATCAGCATGTCGATGATCATCCGCGTTCCCTTCAACTTGTCTTGAAGATGTGGCGTATGAATTAGGATTAACTCATCAAGCTGCATCGCCAACTGGACGTGCTCTTGGAAGATGATCGACTCGTTCTTCGTGTTCTTGTTGAGGCCGATCTCTCCGATGCCGAGCACTCCCGGCTTGTTGATGAACTCCGGGATCATCTTGATGACCTCGCGTGAGAGTTCGACGTTTTCAGCTTCCTTGGCGTTGATGCAGAGCCATGTGTAATGCTGGATGCCGCTCCAACCGGCACGCTTCGGCTCGAATTCGGTGAGCTGCCGGAAGTAGTCGCGGAAGCCATCCACGCTACCGCGATCGAAGCCGGCCCAGAAAGCGGGCTCGCTGACGGCGACGCAGCCCATGCGAGCGATCCGTTCGTAGTCGTCGGTGACGCGGGAAACCATGTGGATGTGAGGGTCGATGTAGTACATGGTGGGTGCGTCGCTTGAAGTGGTAAGGTTGGGGGGAATGTGAAAAGTGCAGAGTGATGAGTGCAAAGTGAAGAATGAAAGTCAGGCGTTAGTCATTTCAATCGCGGAGGCACTTTCCGCCTCTCACTTTGCACTATGCAGTCTTCACTCATCACTTTGCACTGCGTGATTTCTGGTTGTGGTTTGCTCAATAGCTTGTCAGCTCTTCGGTCAATGCGGCACGCTTGGAGAAAGGGCCGGACGCTCTCCCGTCGTCAGGTACTTCTTCATCCAGGTCGGGTCGTACTGATCGCTGAAGAGTTCTTGAACCTGAGCGGCACGGTGGAAGCCGTCGCTCAAGAGGATTTCGAGACCTTGCTGGATTTGTCGAAAGCGAGGATCCGAACGCACCGATTCCGCCGCGTCGGCCCGGTCCAGCCGATCGAGCGTGGCCGCGATTTCCAGAATCTTGGCGCGGGTGAGCAAAAACGTTTGCTCGAACACTTCGGGAGCGGTTTGAACGGCGGCGATCATGATGGAGCCTCGCAGGGGCCAGTGGTCAGGATTCAGAGGTCAGCAAAACCGTGGCGTAGGGCATCAGTGTCCGGCTGCGGCTGTGCAAATTCAAGTTGGGGTTTATCCTGCCCTGATCCTCGGTGTGCCAACAAATCGTTGCGAACAAGCCGTACCGCGACCGTTAGGGAGCGGCCGAATCGCTGGCTGATCGGGGCCGCTTCCTAACGGTCGCGGTACGGCTACTGCGCCAGGAATATTCCCACAGCCCTGAACTCTGACACCTTCTTCCTCATGGCTCAACACGAATCCGACCGCGAAGACTTGATGCAGGAAGCGACCGGCCTGGCACGCCGAGTGGAGTGGCAGGTGTCGTTCGTCCCCGATCCAGTCGTCGCCGGATTCAAAAAGAACGGCGCGTGTTCGGTTTACTTCGGGGCCGAACCGGTTCTGCAATTCGACGCCGCCGGCTGTTTGCGACGTGCGTTCTTCGAGGGATTCATGTTTCGCACTCAAGGGAGCACGTTGGCTCGGCTGAAACGCACGCGCACGCCTGAAGAGACGCAGCTTGTTCGCCACGATCTCAACGACAGCGAACTGGCTGCGTTTCGCGTGCAAGCATGTTCGTGGCTGAGGCTGCTGTTGCAGGCGATCGACCTGGGTGAAGCGGTCCGGTTACGACAAGTGCCCGAAGAAGATGACGTCATCCTCGACTTGTGCGTTGCTCTGCGAGCGTCGCTCAGCGAGGGACTGCCGCTCGCGGCGGCGATTGCAGGGAAACGGTGACCTCTGAGCCGTACCGCGACCGTCAGGGAGCGGCTCACGGCGAACGCTCGTACCAGGCCGCTCCCTGACGGTCGCGGTACGGATGCAGTCTTTAATCAGAAAGGTATTACTCATGATGATCCGACCGAATCGCGTCAAACAAAAACTGATGGCTGGAGAGACCGTATGGTCGAGTTCCGTTCGTTTGCCGGAACCGGGCCTCTGCGAGTTGCTTGGCTATGCCGGCTGGGACTTCGTGCTGCTGGATGGCGAACACGGTGCTGTCGATGCTTCATCGCTGGAAGGCCTCGTCATCGGGTGCTACGCCGGCAACACGACTCCGATTGTTCGCGTGCTGCGACCGAACGATCCGGAAGCGGTCATGCACGCGCTCGATCTCGGAGCACAAGGCGTTTTGATTCCACATTGCCGAACGGTCTCGGATGCGCATGCGTTGATCTCGGCCGGGATGTTTCCACCGCGTGGAACTCGCGGATTCGGCCCTGGCCGAGCCGCGATGTGGGGGCGAGTCAGTGGGCCGGACTATCTCAAAGCCGCGAATGATGAAGTCGTGTTGCTGGCATTGATTGAGGACCCGGAGGGAGTCGAGAACGTTGAGGCGATTGCCGCAGCGGGGCTCGACGGCTTGTGGGTCGGCACCGGCGACCTCGCGCTCGGTTACGGAGTCGGCGGCGAGCGAGATCATCCGAAGGTCCAGCAAGCGGCCGAGCGAATCCTCGCCGCGTGTTTGAAGAACAACGTCGCTTGCGGTTATCCAGCACGCAGTGTTGAGGATGCACGAAAAGCCGCCGCGCAAGGCTATCGCCTGATCGGCTTCGCTGGTGCCGAGCAATATGTGATGACGGAGTCACGGAAGTTCCTGACGGAAGTTGAGCGTTCGTAGTCCCGCCTTCAGGCGGAATGTTTTCACCCATCGCATCGCCTCAAGGCAGAACTACGAACACGGGATGAATGATGCCGCGAATCATTCTGCTTGGTGCCAGCAACGTGACGCTTTCGTTTCCGCGATTGGTTCGCGGATTGCATCGAGCTTTTCCTGAGCCGCTGGAACTCTTCGCCGCGCATGGACACGGCCGCTCATTCGGGATTTGGAATCGCATCGGACCGCGCGAGTTGCCCGGCATCGTGCCTTGTCGCGTATGGGATGACCTCGCCGCGCAGCCGACGTCCGATGAGCCGCCGCGAACGCTCATCACCGACGTCGGCAACGACTTGATGTACGGGATCGAACCAGACCAGATCGCCGCTTGGGTCGCGACCTGCTTGGAACGGTTGCGGGCCATGCGAGCCAGAATCGTGCTGACTCAACTGCCGCTCGCCAGCGCGCGGACACTGGGCCGCACACGGTTTCAGTTCTTTCGCAAACTGTTCTTTCCGAACAGCCAAATTCAGTTCGAGGAACTTGAATCCAAGACGACGCGACTCAATCAACACCTCATCGATCTCGGCCGGCAGTTCGAGATCCCAACTCCCGAGCTGCGCGGCGAGTGGTATGGCTTCGACCCGATTCACATTCTCCGGCGTCATCGCGCGGCGGCTTGGCAAGAATTGCTGGCTTCGTGGTTCGACGAGACACAAGCTGCTGACTTCCGAGCCGTCAGTCCGAACGACTCGCTGCATTTTTGGCGTCAACGACCCTATGAGCGGCGCTGGTTCGGCCGCGAGCAGTATTCCTCACAACCCGTGTTGAGACAGCCGGACGGGTCCAAGCTCTGGCTATACTGACGCGGCGAGCCTAAGAAGAAATTGGCGAGCGGGGCGGCGCCAGCCCCCCGGTGGTCACGTTCTCCGCAAAAAACCGGGGGCTGACGCCATCCCGCTCGCCTATACGTCGATTCGTTTACCGACTCGGAGAGTCAAGCTACGACTGGAAGGACTCGTGGATGTCGCAGTTCCACCCGATCATCGAGCAATGGTTCGCCTCGCGTTTCCCCGCGCCGACGGAACCGCAACGGCTGGGCTGGCCGGCGATCGCGAATGGCGAGCATGTGCTGATCGCCGCTCCGACCGGCAGCGGCAAGACGCTGACGGCATTCCTCGCGGTCATCGACCGGCTGCTGCGACGCTCGCTGAAAGAAAAACTCGGCGACGGGATTCGCGTCGTGTACGTCTCGCCGTTGCGAGCGTTATCGAACGACATGCACCGCAACCTCGACGTGCCGCTGCGAGAGATCACTGAACTGGTCGAGCAATCCGGCCTGCGGACGATTCACGGCGAGCAACCGGCTCCGATCCGTGTCGGACTGCGGACCGGCGACACCTCGACGTCGCAACGAGCGACACTCGTCCGCAAGCCGCCGCACATTCTGGTCACGACGCCGGAGTCACTCTACCTGATGCTGACCTCTGTGAAGGGCCGCGTCGCACTCCGAAAAACCGAAGTCGTGATCGTCGATGAAATCCATGCGCTCGTCCGAGACAAACGTGGCTCGCATCTCGCGCTGAGCCTCGAACGTCTGCAATCGCTCTGTAAGAAACCGCTGCAACGCATCGGCATTTCCGCAACTCAACGCCCGATTGAACGGATGGCGGAGTTTTTAGTGGGGAGTGGGGAGTGGGGAGTGGGGAGTGAAGACAAGAAGGCAGGAAACGCAGAGCTTGCGGAAAGGCAGCAAGCGCTGCCATTTGGTGACTCTCTCGACAATGACATGCCATCCACTCCCCACTCCCCATTCCCCACTCCCCACTGCCACATCATCGACGTCGGACATTCGCGACACCTCGACCTTGCCATCGAAGTCCCGGAACTCGAACTCGGAGCGGTTTGTTCCTACGAGCATTGGGGGCAGATCAATGCGCGCGTGGTGGAGCTCATCAACTCGCACCGCAGCACGTTGGTCTTCGTCAACACACGGCGCATGGCCGAGCGGGTCGCTCATCAACTGACTGAGTTGCTGGGCGAGGACAAAATCAGCAGTCATCACGGATCGCTATCGGCGGAGTTGCGATTGCGCACGGAACGGCGATTAAAGGACGGCGAGCTGAAGTGTGTCGTGGCGACGGCCTCGCTCGAGCTGGGAATCGACATTGGCTACATCGACCTCGTGATTCAGCTTGGCTCGCCGGGCGCGATCGCGACGTTTCTGCAACGCATCGGTCGAGCGGGGCACGCGGTCAAAGCGACTCCGAAGGGGCGGCTGTTCGCGATGACTCGTGATGAGTTGGTCGAAGCAATGGCTCTAATGCGAGCGGTTCGCGCGGGGCGACTCGACGTGATTCAGATTCCGGTCGCGCCGCTGGACGTGCTGGCTCAACAGATCGTGGCTGAGGTCGCAGCGGCGGAAGAGTGGTCGTCGGACGAACTGTTCGAGATCTTCCGCCGGGCGTATCCGTATCGCGATCTGACTCGCGAGCAGTTCGATTCGGTCGTACAAATCATGGCCGAGGGGATCACCGACACGAGCGGTCGCGGCAAAGTCTATCTGCATCACGACCGCGTTAAACGTCGCATCAAAGCTCGGCCCGCCGCACGCATCGCGGCGACGATGAACGCCGGAGCGATCCCGGACATCGGCTCATATCGTGTCGTCGCCGATCCCGATGGCGTCGTGGTCGGCACGATCGACGAAGATTTTGCTGTCGAGAGCCAAGGGGGGGACATCTTCTTGCTCGGCTCAACGTCGTGGCGCTTTCAAGGGATTCGCAAGCTAGATGTGGTGGTGACCGATGCTGGTGGTGCGCCGCCGACCGTGCCGTTCTGGCGCGGCGAAGCACCTGGGCGCTCGTGGGAGTTGTCTGAGGAAGTGTCGCGGTTGCGGGAAGAGATTGAGCAATGGTTGGTCGATGTTCAACGCAAAGACGCAAAGACGCAAAGTGACTGGGTGGCACGCCCTGACCATCGGGAAGGGCGTGGAGGAGCCGTCACCCACGCCCTTCCCGATGGTCAGGGCGTGCCACCCTCGCTTGCCGGCTGGCTGCTCGCGGAGACGAATTGCTCTGAATGGGCGGCGCAACAAATCGCGAACTATGCCGAGTCGCAGAAGGCGGCCATCGGCGTGATCCCGAATCAGAAGAAGATCGTCTTTGAACGATTCTTCGACGAATCCGGCGGGATGCAGATGGTCGTTCATGCTCCGTTTGGGGCACGAGTCTGCAAGGCATGGGGACTGGCGATGCGGAAGAGGTTCTGCCGCTCGTTCGATTTTGAATTGCAGGCGACCGCCGACGATGACGGCTTCATCTTGTCGCTCGGCCCACAGCATTCGTTTCCTTTGGAGAGCATGTTCCCGATGCTCAATCGCGAGAACTCTCGCAACTTGCTGGAGCAGGCGATTCTGCAAACTCCGCTGTTTCAGACGCGCTGGCGTTGGAACATGAACCGAGCTCTCTTGGTCCTGCGCATGCGGAACGGACAGAAAGTCCCCCCTGCCCTGCAACGCTTTCGTTCGGACGATTTATTGACGGCCGTGTTTCCCAAGCTGACCGGCTGCCAGGAGAACATCGTCGGCGATCACGAGTTGCCCGATCATCCGCTGGTTCAACAGACGATGTACGACTGCCTGACCGAAGCGATGGATCTCGCGGGGCTGCATCGAGTGCTCGAAGACATTGAGGCGGGACGGATCGAACTGATCGCTCGCGACACGCGCGAGCCATCGCCGTTCTGTTACGAGTTGCTCAACGCGAATCCGTATGCGTTCCTCGATGGCGGCGAGATTCAGGAGCGTCGTGCTCGCGCAGTCGCGAACCGCCGCACGCTCAATCCCGACGATGTGCGAGATCTGGCGAAGCTCGATCCGGCGGCGATCGAGCAAGTCGTGCGTGAGGCTCAGCCGCTGATCCGTAACGCCGACGAACTGCACGACGCGCTGCTGAGCCTATTCTTCATTCCGCACACCGTGGCGGATGCTGCCAGTATCCGCGCCGACGCTAGCAGCGTCGGCCACGAGAGTGACTTCGCCGAACTCATCGCCGATCGCCGAGCGACCTCGCTCACGCTGCCGAATGGACAACTCGCATGGGTCGCAGCCGAGCGATTGCCTGCGATCACGGTGCTTTTTCCCAACCAGACGATTGATCCTGTCATCGCTGCTCCCTCTGGAGTCCGCACCGCATGGGAAACGACCGACGCGCGAGTCGCCGTTCTACGCGGTTGGTTGGAAGTCTGCGGGCCGATTACGTCAGCGGAACTGGCGAACCAAACAACGTTCACCGAGTCACAAGTCTCGTCCGCGCTGGAGGCCCTCGAAGGGGAGGGAACGGTGTTACGCGGGGTGTTTCGCGAGAGTGGGGAGTGCGAAGTGCGGAGTGCGGAGTTGAAGACTGGAGTCTCGGATAAATCTGTCGTTCAACTCCACACTCCGAACTCCGAACTCCCAACTCCCAACGAATGGTGCCATCGTCGGTTGCTCGCTCGCATTCATCGGCTGACGATTGAAGGCTTGCGGCGGTTGATTGAGCCGGTCGATGTTTCAACGTACTGGCGGTATCTCGCGCGGCGGCAGGGGATCACTGGCAACGACAAGCGAACAGGATCGAACGGCCTGTTTGAAGTGATCGCGATGCTACAAGGCTTGGACATTCCCGCTGTCGCATGGGAGCGAGATGTCTTGCCGGCGCGAATCGAGCACTATCGGCCGGAGTGGCTCGACGAGTTGTGCCTGGGGGGCGAAGTCGCGTGGGGGCGGCTGTATCCGCCGCGTGTCGATCCCGAGAAAAGCAGGCCCATGTCTGGAGTGACGCGCGTCGTGCCGGTGTCGTTGTTCCTGCGTGGCGATTTGCCGTGGCTGAATGTCGTGGGGCAGGTTTTCAACCTGCCAGACCCCAAGTCCGGGCAGGTTGAAAACCTGCCCCACGAAATACTGAGTTCCTCCGCAGAAGACCTGGCGTTGTTGCTGCGAACGCGGGGGGCGATGTTCCTGACCGACCTGCTCCGCGAGAGCCGCTTGTTGCCGGCTCATGTTGAAGATGGATTAGGAGAACTCGTGTCGCGCGGCTTGGTCACGGCTGACGGTTTTTCTGGATTACGACAGCTCATCAGCGACGTGTGCCGTTCATCGTCGCGAGGCGCGAGCCGAGGCCGGCCGGGACTCCTGCGTCAACGCGGCGTCGCGGGATCGGCGGGCCGCTGGTCGTTGTGGCGGGAATGGAGTGCGGAGTGCGGAGTGCGGAGTGCGGAGTTGAAGACAGAAACCAAAACGCTCGTCCCTGTCTCCCACTCCGCACTCCCCACTCCCCACTCCCCACTTCGCTGCCACGAAGTCGTCGAGCAATGGGCGTGGCAACTGCTGCGGCGTTGGGGGGTGATGTTCAAAGACTTGTTGGCTCGCGAATCCGGCGCGCCGTCGTGGTGGGAGCTGTTGCAGGTCTATCGGCGACTGGAAGCACGCGGCGAGATTCGTGGCGGACGATTCATCTCCGGCGTGGCGGGCGAGCAGTTCTCGATGAGCGAGTCGATTCGGCAATTGCGGTTGCTGCGCGATGGATTACAAGGCTCGGAAGCCGACTCGGAGAGTCAGGCTAAGGGACGCGAATTCGTGTTGATCTCGGCCGCCGATCCGTTGAACTTGGTGGGCGTTCTCGACGATCAACCGCGAGTCCCCTGCATCGCGGCGCATCGGCTGGTCTACCTCGACGGACGGTGCGTCGGCACATTGATCGCCGACGAGAAATGGCTGTCACCGTCGCTCAGTCACGAGTCACAAGTCGTCGTGGTCGAGTTGCTTGAGCGAGGCAGTCCCGGGCAGCGACCAATCGCCCCCGTGAAGGAAATGCCAGCCGTCCGAGCGCATGCACTGACCTCCGCGTCTCGATCGTCGATGCGCACACGGGCCAGGTAGATGAGCCAGAGGGAACGAGAGCAAAGCCGTGACAGGACTACTCGAATGTGATCGATTGACGGTCGTTTCGGCCGCAGGCGTTTTTGAAGATCTTCACGTCGATCGTATAGCTGAGAAAACAGACGGAGCCGTCGCACAAAGCGGCCATCATTCCCTCCGCGTGTGGGCCTCCAAACTGGCACAGTCCGCCGCCGCCAAAATAACCACCCGAGCCGGCCGTCGTGGCGACATCGATGTCGAACGCTGGCCCCAACCAACTGCCGCCGATGGGCTGAGCGCGACGCACAACGTCGCAATCATCCGCCGGTCGAACTGCCGATTCGTTGTCGTAGAAGTCGGTGCCCGCTTCGATGTCTCGTGTATTGATTCGCCGCTCTCCCAAGAGCAGCGTGTTGGTCGTGCCGTCGCGAATGGCTTGAAAGCCGACACCGTTAAACGACGAAATCGTGGCACCGCTGTTGGTGACGATCACTCCGTCATTGACCGCGCTTCCCAGATTGCCGGCGTAGTCGGTGATGGCATCGCCGTGATACAGCCGGACGGCCCGGCGCGTCGGGCAATAAAAAGACTTGATCGGCGAGGTGTCCAATTTCGCCAGAATGGCCGCCCCGTTCGGAAGCGTGTTGATATCCACCAGCGGGTCTTTAGGGGCGAGCTTGAAGAGATCACCCTGTTCAATGAACGGGTAAACGTGAAACGGCCAACTGAAGTAAAACGTTCGCACGGCCGGATTCTCTCCAGAGGGCGAGTTTCCTCCGGCCTGCGGCAGACGTTTGTAAGTGTCGTGGAACGATAGCATCCCCAGCGCGACTTGCTTCATGTTGTTCTTGCACTGTGAACGCCGCGCGGACTCACGCGCTTGCTGCACCGCCGGCAACAAAAGCGCAATCAGAATCGCGATAATCGCAATCACCACCAGCAACTCAATGAGCGTAAAACCGGCTCGAACCTGTAAGTGCCGTCGTTGACTTCGAGTCATCGTCACGCCTGCTTTCAGAAACGAGTAATCGTCGCTCTTGGTGATTTTTGAGGCGAGGAGAAACAAGTTCGTAGTTCCGCCTTTAGGCGGTACCGGATGCCGATGCCGCCTAAAGGCGGAACTACAAACTAATTCTTGCCCGGCCCCTTAAGGCTGTTTCTTCAATTCCAGATTGATCGTGTTGGCCCCGTGATGAAGTTCAAACTTCAAGGGCGTCGTGGCCTGGTCCTCGTACACCTTGGCCAGCGTATTCACCAGCAGGCCGTCGACGCGAGCTTTTTTCAACCCTTCTCCGGCTGGACGGGTTCCATCCGCCAGCGACTCCTTGGTCACCATGACTCGATACTTTCCGAGAGGCACCCCCCCGCCGGTATTGCCGGTCAGGCTGAACTTCCCCGCTTCGTCGGACTGGGCCACGACGGGCGATTGATTGTCCGCGTCCTCACCGATGAAGACCACTTGCGCGGCGGACAGAGGCGTGCCATCCAACGTCACGGTGCCGCTGACCTTGGCCTCCTTCTTTCCCATGAAGAAGAATCCAACCACCACGACCAACACAATTGCGATCGCGGCACCGACGATCAATCGCCGGGAGTTCTCTGCTTCGTTTCTCGCCATCTCTTCTCAGAATCCTACGTGGAACAATGCGGAATTCGCCGAGCGGCCCGAACGCTTGGGTCGGCAAATTATCCTCTCTCGGTTCATTTACAATCGACGGAACAAAGAAATTGGAACGCGAAACTTCGGGACGGTTATTGGCGGTTGGTCATCGCGGTCGCGATGATGACCCCTGGAGTGCTGCGGCTCGACGCAGCCCTCCATTCGATTGGAATCGCGGCGATCGCAACTCATAGACGCGGCGAGAGATCGAAGGTCGGTTTCGCGGACAATGTCGTCGTTCTTCCAAATGGAAGGAGGGCTGCGTCGAGCCGCAGCACTCCAGGGTTTGTCATGCGGGCGATTGATCGCAAACTGGTTCGCGACGTGTTCCTGATGAAGGGGCAGGTGCTGGCGATCTGCGCGGTCATGGCGTGCGGGGTCGCGACGTTTGTGATGTCCTCCAGCGCGATGGTCTCGTTGCAGGGGACGATGGATGGCTTCTATGAAGACAATCGGTTCCCGCAGGTGTTTGCTCGGATTAAGCGTGCTCCGCTGACGGTCGCCGAGCGGATGGAAGAGATTCCCGGAGTCGCGCGGATTCAGACACGCGTGGTCGAGGATGTGACGTTGGACGTACCGTCGTTCCCGGAACCTGTCGCCGGACGGCTCGTGTCGATCCCGGAGCATCCGCAGCCGACCGATCTCTGTTCGCTGTTCCTGCGCAAAGGACGCTTCATCGAACCACGCAGCGATGATGAGGTGCTCGCCAGCGAGGGGTTTGTCAAAGCTCATAAGCTGGAACTCAACGATCAGATCTCGGCGGTCATCAACGGCAAGAAGAAGAAGTTGCGGATCGTTGGCGTTGCGCTGTCGCCGGAGTACGTCTATCAAATCAAGTACGGGCAGCTCGTGCCGGATGACAAGCGATTCGGGATTCTGTGGATGGGCCGCGAGGCGCTCGAAGCGGCGTTCGACATGAAGGGGGCGTTCAACGACGTGCTCCTCGAACTGCTGCCGGGGGCGTCGGAGGGAGAGGTCGTCCGGCGGTTGGACCAGATCATCGAAAAGCATGGCGGCTTCGGTTCGCACGCGCGTGCGGATCAAATCTCGCATCGGTTTCTCAACGATGAGATCAGCAACCTCAAACGCATGGGCATGATCGTGCCGTCGATCTTTTTGGGCGTCGCGGCGTTCCTGCTCAACGTCGTGCTGTCGCGGATCATCGCGTTGCAGCGAGATCAGATCGCGGCGCTGAAGGCGTTTGGCTATTCGCACTGGGCGGTCGGGCGGCACTACTTGAAGCTGGTGCTGCTGATCTGCGTGGTGGGGGGCATCGCGGGGACGATCGCCGGAGCGTTCATCGGCCGCAAGATGATGGGCATCTATGCCGAGTTCTATCGATACCCGGAACTACACTATCAGCTCCCTCCGCAAGTCATCGCGGGAGCGTTCGGCGTTTGCGTGGTGGCGTCGATGATCGGCACTCTGAACGTTGTGCGCCGCGCGGTCTCGCTGCCGCCGGCGGAGGCGATGCGACCGGAACCGCCGGGAGAGTTTCATCCGACGATCTTCGAGCGTCTGGGATTTGAGCACTGGCTCTCGCAAATCGGCCGCATCGTGATTCGCAACATCGAACGGCGGCCGGTCAAGGCGATGTTGTCCGTGTGCGGCATCGCGATGGCCGCGGCGATTCTGGTGCTCGGCCGGTTTTCCGCCGACTCGCTGGAATGGCTGGTCGGAATGCAGTTCGAGTACATCAATCGGCACGACATCGACGTGACGCTCAGCGAGCCGACCTCACGCAAAGCGCTGAATGAGATTCAACAGCTTCCCGGCGTCCTGCTGGCCGAACCACGTCGGGGAGTCGGCGTCAAAATCTTCCACAATCAAGTCGAGAAGCGGACCTATCTGCTCGGCATCGACTTGAACGCGACGCTGAATCATTTGATTGACGACAACGACGAACCAGTCGCGGTGCCGCCGGAAGGGATCGTGCTCAATCAAAAACTGGCCCAAGTGCTCGGCGTGCGCATCGGCGATACCCTCACGCTGGAAATCATGGAGGGGAGCCGCCGCGTTCGTCCGGTACGGATCGCGGCGCTCAGTCAGGAATATCTCGGCACCGTCTGTTACATGGAGGCACGGGCGCTGAATCGCCTGGTGGGAGAAGGCCCGGCCGTGACCAGCATCGCCATCACCGCCGATCCGGCCGCCGCCGAGGATCTCTACCGCCGTTTGAAAGCGACTCCGCGCGTCGCCAGCGTGATGCTCAAAGGGGCGTCCATTCAAGGCTTCCGCGACACCGTGATGAACAACCTGTTGACCATGCAAGCCTTCAACGTCGTCTTCGCCTGCATCATCGCGTTCGGCGTGGTCTACAACACCGCGCGCGTGGCTCTGTCGGAACGGGGCCGCGAACTGGCGAGCCTGCGGGTGCTCGGCCTGACGCGCGCGGAAATCTCGCGCATCCTGCTGGGCGAGCTGGCCATCTTGACGTGTGCCGCCATTCCGCTGGGTCTATTCATCGGCAACCGCCTGGCGAAACTCGTCTGTTGGTTCATGGACACCGAGCTGTACCGCATCCCGCTGATCATCGAACCGGCAACGTATTCGTTTGCCACGACCGTCGTGCTCATCGCCGCTATCTTGTCGGGCCTGTTGGTCCGACGCCGGTTAGATCATTTGGATCTGATCGCGGTGTTGAAGACACGCGAATGATTCTTTGATTTGAGATCACAAAACTAAAGGACTCCCTCATGCCCTATACCTACTCCGACATCTCCAAAATGATCGACCACTCGCTGCTGCAACCGATGCTGACGGCGAACGAACTCGAAGCCGGCTGCAAACTCGCTCGCGACTACGACGCCGCCAGCGTCTGCATCCTGCCGTACTCCGTGAAGCGCTGCGCCGAGATCCTCGCCGGCAGCACAGTCAAAGCCAGCACGACAATCGGCTTTCCCCACGGCGGCCACACCACCGCGATCAAAGTGGCCGAGGCGTTGCAGGCACTCAAAGACGGCTGCCAGGAACTCGACATGGTCGTCAATATCAGCCAAGTGCTCAGCGGCCAATGGGACTACGTCCGACAAGAGATCAAGGAGATCACCGACGCCGCGCACTCGGCCGGTCAGAAGATCAAAGTGATCTTCGAGAACTGCTACTTGCAAGACTTGCACAAGCTTCGCCTCTGCGAAATCTGCGGCGAGCTGAATTGCGACTGGGTGAAAACCTCGACCGGCTACGGCACCGGCGGCGCGACGCTCGCCGACTTGAAGCTGATGCGCGAGCACTCGCCGCCGCACGTCCAAGTCAAAGCGGCCGGAGGCATCCGCACGCTGGACCAACTGCTCGAAGCCCGCCCCTTCATCACCCGCTGCGGAGCCAGCAAGACGGCGGAGATTCTGAACGAATGCCGCCAGCGATTGGGATTATCGCCGATCACGTCGGCCACCAACGGTGCTCCACCATCGAGTTATTGAAGTTCGCGATGATCGCGGAAGCCGTGACGATCTTTTTGATCCGCGATCAAGTTGGATAAAAGCAAGTTAGCCAGAGAATGCAGCCATGAGCACTGACATAGACGAAGCTGCCGGAGATGCATTGGGATTACCATTCACCCGACCAATCGTGCGACAAATCACTGAAGAGTTGTTTCACAGACAGTCGCAGTGGAAGAGCGGTGCCCTCGTCGAACGAGTCGTTCAATTGCATCGCGAACGCGCCGGTCTCACCGCATCCAACCCTGGTTTTACAGTTCGGCGAGTATTGGCGGATCTCAGAGACGATGGCTTGCTGACCGCCGCAGGCCACGGCTGGTGGCGCTGGACCGGCTCATCAGAGGAAGGCCATCCAAACCCAGAAGAAACGGAAACAAACGCAACAGCGTCAATTGACGAGGCACTCGATGATTTGGCGCCCGCCATACGGCCAGAAAGGGAAGTTGGAACCGGACGCGAGTGCGTTTATTTGTACTTCAATCCAAACGACCGAGAACTCGCAGAACTCAAAGGGCGAGATGTGTGGGAGTGTAAGATCGGCCACACGGGAAGCAGCGATGCGATCCCTCGAATCTTGGGCCAAGGTGTAAGAACGGCGCTCTCGCGCCTGCCAACGGTCGGGCTCGTGCTCCGAACAGACGATTCAGCAGCTCTTGAGAAAGTCTTGCACAACTCACTCAGGCTAATCGAGGCGGAAGTACCTGACAGTCCGGGAGTCGAGTGGTTCATCACGTCGCCCGCGCGTGTCGAAGCATGGTATGCAATCTTTCAGAATGCGCTTGCGGCTATCGGAAAGTCATCCCCCAACCTCGATTAACAAGCCGTTGCACTCGGAACCTCTGAGTTTTTCTGATGAATGGCTGGCGATGAACAAGGCTTTCGTTCGCGAATCTGATCACGACTTGCGGCACTTTCTGTTTTGCGGCTCGCTGAGGCAGGCGGTCGAGCGAGTCACGTTCGATGCGTAGCTGAAGCCGGAGTTTCGGGGTCATCGCTGGTTGCCTCAGTTCGCTCAAGCGATACCCTACGGACATGAACCCACGACTGTTCGTTGACGTCGATCCTCGCAGCTTGCACCTCCCCACGACGCGACTCTCCGGAGCCGATGCGTATAAGCTGCAACGACAGATTGCTCGGTTTGGGACGTCCATCGACGGCATGCCTTTCCCGGAAGTTTTCCGGGGTCGAGATGGAGAGTTGGTGGTCTATAATGGGGTAACACGAGCGACGCGGGCTGCCAAGTTTCTGCCCGGCCGCCGGATCACCGTTGAGATTGTGGACGATCTGACAAAGCCAGTCGGTCACTTACCTACGATTGGGAGTACGCTGCCATGACCAGTTCCCGAGAAGAGTTGCTTCGCTTAGTGGCGGAGTTGAGCGACGCCGACCCGGAGTTACGTTTGGGCCAAATGCTCACAAATTTGGCCACGCTGGCTCGTGGGCCTCAACCGGAGGCGGTGTGGGACTGTGAAGACGACGAGTTGGCAGCGGCAGCCAGTCGGCTGCTCACTCGTCTTCGCGAGCGTCATGCTGCCGTCGCTTAACTCTCGGAGCAGAGAGTTTCCATGAACAAGGCATTCGTTCGCGAACCGGATTCTGATGTGCGGCACTGCCCGTTTTGCGGCTCGCTGGGGCAGGCGGTCGAGCGGATTACGCTCGATGCTTGGCTGAAGCCGGAGGCTCGCGGGCAGATTGGCGAGACGGCGATGTTCTGCATCCAACCGGAATGTGAAGTCGCTTACTTCGACGCGTTCGAACGGGTCGTGACGATCGACAAGCTGACTCGGCCGGCGTATCCCAAGTCGGCGGACGCGCCGATCTGCGGGTGCTTCGGGGTGATGTGCGGCGAAATCGAAGAGGATGTCGCCGAAGGGAGCGTCGCTCGCACACGGGCGGCCGTTGCACGAGCCAAGACGCCGGAGGCTCGGTGCTCGGTGATGTCGGCCAACGGGCAGCCGTGTGTGGCGGAGATTCAGCGGTACTATTTCAAGTGCAAAGGGAATTCGTAGGTCAGCCTTTCCAGGCTGACCCGAACGACGACCGACTCTCAACACGCAAAGGGTCAGCCTGGAAAGGCTGACCTACGATGATGCAAACGATCTTCGGTAAAAATGCTCGCGATGATGTGCCGCTGTCGGATCCGACGGCGTTGGCCAAGTTTGGCAAGTTGGAGGTCGTTGCCAAGCTGGTTGTCGAGGGTTACTTGATCGGACAGCACAAAAGTCCGTTCAAAGGGGCCAGCGTCGAATTCGTTGAGCATCGGCAGTACTACCCCGGCGACGAGATTCGGCACATCGACTGGCGAGCGTTCGGCAAGACCGGTCATTACTACATCAAAGAGTACGAAGACGAGACCAACCTGCGGTCTTACCTGCTGGTCGATGCGTCGGGGAGCATGGCCTACGCGGGGAAGACGCTCAGCAAGTGGCATTACGCTCGGCAGGTCGCGGCGGCAATGGGCTACCTGTTGCTGTCGCAGCGTGACTCAGTGGGGTTGATGACGTTCGACACGGTGGTGCGCGACATTGCTCAGCCTTCGACGGCGGCCCACAGCTTTCAACGCATTACGGACTTGCTCGGCGAGCGAGAACCGGGGGGTGAGACGAGCCTTGGCGAAGTGCTCTCCAGCATCGTGCCAACGCTCAAGCGGCGGAGCCTGGTCTTCGTTGTCAGCGACATGTTCGATGAGGTCGAGAAGGTGCTGGCGGCGATGAAGGAGTTGCGGCACTCGCGGCACGAGGTTGTGTTGCTGCACGTGGTCGCGCCGGAGGAAGAAGAGTTTCCTTTCGCTCGGCCGACGCAGTTTCGGAATCTCGAACGGCTGACGAATCGAGTGCTCGTCGATCCGCATCGATTGCGGAAGCACTACTTGGAAAACTACCGTCGGTTCTGCGCGGCACTGTCGGCGGGGTGCGGAGCGTTGGGTTGCGATTACTTCAAACTCAAAACGACTGATCCTTATGACCGCGCGTTGGGTCAGTATCTCGATTCGCGATCTCGCGGCCGGCGTGGCGGTAGATGAGCAATAAATTCGTTTCACGAAAGGAACGCAGCATGACGGGTTACACGGTTCACTCAGGGACGACGCCAAAGTTTTCGGAAGGTTGGGACCGCATTTTTGAAGAGCGGGCCGCCAAGTCCGCCAAAGGAAACGCCAAGAAGGGGGCCGTGAGCGGAACCGCAAAAGGGCAAGCGAAGGGGAAAGCTCGCACGAAGCGTGCGGCGAAGGGGCGGCGTTGATCGCGGTTCGGTCACGCTTTCTTCTTACGTCCGGCGAGCTGCGAGGTGCGGCGGCGGGCTTCGCGAATCGCGAAGAACAGGTCGACCCAGGTCATCACACCCAGCCCCGCCGCGCACACACTCAGGACCACAAAGTCCGGTTGAGACGAGTAGCCCAGGAACAGCAATCCCGCACTCAGCACGAACGAGAACGCCGCGAGACACGACTTCGTTTTGAGCGAACGTTTCAGGCGAGACGAATTCGAGGCTTGCACGATGTTGAGCGTCTGCTGATTGGCGACTTGACGCATCCGCTCAGTCGCCGCGCGGATCGCATCTTTGTCCTGCTTGTGAGCCGGTTCGGCTTGCAGCGCCCGTAGCTTGGCGTTGGAGGGGCTTTCGACATCCGACGAACTCGACTCGTCCGTGATGTCGAATTCGGCCACCTTGATCGGCGCGGCGACGTGCGATGGTTGCGGACGCTCCGTTGCCGGTGCATTGCGAGTGCTGGTCGAAGCGAATCGCTCGCCTCCATTGTCCCCGGGTTTTTGGGATCGAGCCAGCAAGTGTTGCATGTAGCGCGACACGGAATCGTCAATCGGCTCATCCTCTGAGAATGCCAGCGATCCGATGTCGCCGATCGACGCTCCGGAGTTTGGACTCGCATCCGATTCGGCGACCGTCGATTCAACGGCAGCCGGTTCGGTGACAGTCGGCTCGCTGTCAGTCGGCTCGGACGCGGCCAGTTCGTCCATCGCAGGTTCGCTGTCAGTCGGTTCGTCGACGACCGACGATGCCGGCAACGTTTCGCGCAGGCCGGGAAGTTGAAACTTCTCGGCGAGTTCCGCGCGCAAGGCGGCCACATCGAAGTCGAGAGTTTTCATTGCGGACAGCGGCCTGTCTGCCGCTGTCTCCGGCAGACTTTCCAAAGCTGGAGGTTGAGATACCTCTGTGTCGGAGATGTCGGTGATATCATTGGGGCGAGAGGGACTCTCCCATTCGGCTGCGGGTGAGAAATCCTCGTTCGCGCCGACTCGATCCAGCGAGGTCGTTTCTGCGAGCGGTTGAGTCCACGAGGCTACCGGCCAATCGGAGTTGGTCGCCGGCTCAATCAATGGATCGACTCCAGGCGTCTCGCGTGGCGCGGTCAAATCGACACCGATACTCCAATCATCTGTCAGTGACCGCAACGGTTCCTCGGCGAAAGTTGGCGGCTGTGGACGCGCCGGTGGCAAATCACTTTCCCACGTCGAGCGATCGTCCTCCCAAGCACGTTGGATCTCCGAAGACGCCTGGCGTTCCGAGTCCACCGCTTCACGCTCAATCTGAACTTCGGCGGTGCGAGCTTCCCAATCGGCATGCAGTAATTGCAGCCGGTGCTGTTCGTCTTGAAGCGTTTGTTGTTGTTGTGCTTGCAGCTCGGCGTATGCGGTTTCCAATTTCGTGGCGTTGTCTTGCAGCTCGGACTGTGCCTGCTCGCACTGCCGGGACCAAGCCAATCGTTCCGCGGCGAATTGTTCTCGCTCGGCAGTGAGCTGATCGCGTTCCACTGTGAGCTGATCGCGCTCGGCAGTGAGCTGGTCACGCTTGGCCGCATGATGCTGCGTCTCGTCACGCTCCTCGCGCCACCGCCCACGAGTCTTTTCAAGTTCTTCGAGCTGGAGTCGTTGTAGTTCGCTCTCAGCCTTCCAGGCTTCGCGTTCGACTTGCCGGTCGGTGGCTTGCTGCTGCCACTGTGTTTTCTCTTCGACGAGTTTGCGGCGATCGGATTGCACCCAGTTCTGAGAATGCTCCAGCACCTGTTGATCGCGAGCGAGCTGAGCTTGTTGTTGCTCGAACTCGGCCAAGTGTCGCGTGAGTTCGTCGGATTTGGACTGCACCTCGACCGCGCGGTCTTCGAGACGCTGACGTTCCGCTGACAAATCCGCGAGCGTTTGCTCCGAATCCAGTCGCGCAGATTGAAGCTGCAAGCGTTCCGCTTCGATCTGCTGACGCTCAGTGAGCAATGTCTGCGTTTGCTCCGCCAGTTCCTGCTCGCGCCGAGTCACGGCTTGCAACGCATTCTGAGCCGCCTCGTCCTTTTGCCGCTGTGATTCTTCCAACAACTGCGTGCGCTCTTCCGCCCAGGCAGCTTGTTGCCGTTGCCAATCGACATGCAACGCTTCGCATTTCGTTTGCCAGCGTGATGCCGCGGTTTGTCGCTCGGCTTGCCGTTGCTCGAACTCCGCCTCCAACTGCTGTCGCGCATTGGCGAGCGACGCCATTTCCTGTTGCCATTGCTGTCGTTCGATTTCTTGAGCAGCGAGTTGCTGCTGCCGATCCGCACGCAGTTCGTCACATTCCGTCTGCCAGCGCGTCACTTCGGTTTGCAGTTCCGACTGTCGTTGCTCCAACCTCGTCGCCAACTGCTGCCGTGCGTTTGCGAGCGACAGTAATTCGTCTTGCCATTGCTCGTGCTCGACGGCCCAAGCGTCCGCTTGTTGTTGCCAGGCTCGCTCTCGCTCGGCGCTTTCAGCCACGAGTTGCTCGCGAGCGCGTTGCCATTACGCGTCGCGCTCGGCTTGCTCCGCGCGGAGGGAGGAAAGTTCTTGCTGAGTTTGCTCCAAGAGTCGCCGGGCTTCGTCCGCCGAATGTTCCAGTTCGACCACTCGAGCAGACATTCGCTCGACATCCGGGTGTGTTGTCTCGATGAGCGGCTCCGCAGGGATGGCTGCTTGCCGTCGACTCACTCGCTGAGAGAGTTCGTCTCTCAAATCTTGGATTTGCCCGCGCAGGCGTTCCAAGTCCCAGCCGTCTGGCTCTGATGACGATCTGATTGGGGACGGCGCACGTTCCACGACCACGGGGCCGGCGGGCTCAACGGTGAACTCCACCGAGCCGACAGTCACACGGTCGCCAGTTTGCAGACGCACTTCGCCATGCACCGGCTGACCGTTGTGCCAAGTGTGAGTGTCCCACGCCTTGAGCAGCGTCGTCTGGCCTCCGCACAGCAGCAACGCGTGACGAGGTCGGACCCCTTCGGCCACGATTCGATAACTACAAGTCGCCGCCGAGCCGACGGTCCAACGACCGGGCTTCAACTGCAGCTTCGGTAGTGATGTCGTGAGCGGAGACAGAACCATCAGGGTTTCAACCTTGCGGGTCGCACGAATTGAAGGAATCAAATCAGTTATCGCGGCCATGCGACTTGCTTGGTCTCATTGACCATCGGAATTCCACACCTCCATAATCGTCCATCGGCAAGTCAGACTCATGGCCGAATTGAGGATCAATGCCATGTCGGGGTGGCTCTCGCGAGCAAAAGGCGCATTCGGCGGTCGTGAGGCTGAAATCAGTCCCGAACCGATCGAGATCGCCTGCCCCTGCGGCCGCAAAGTCGAAGCCACACGCCGTCGTGACTTTCAGCGCGTCCTCTGCAAAAACTGTGGCGAGCCATTTTTTCTGCTGCCGCTGGACGTCTACCCGCGACCGGTCATGAAGGTCCGCAAGGTCAAGCCCCCCAAGCCCGACCTCAAAACCAAGTCCGCCGCCGGGTCGAAATCGACCTCGGCCAAGTCGGACCCTCAGGCCGCGACCGCTCCGGCTCGGCCGGGTATCGACCTGCGGAAAGATCTTTCGGTCGTTGGCAGCCGGGTTCTTCGCCAGTTCACGCCGCTGCGGTTGATGGTCCTGAGCCTGCTGGCGGTCATCGGCCTGACCGGTTGGTGGCAGTGGACTCGTGCGGCTCGATCCGGTGCGGAGTTTGAATTCAAAACTGCCAACGACGCAGGACAGGTCGCGATTCAAAAGAAGGACTTCGTCGAAGCCGCGCAGCAGTTCTCTCGCGCGGCCAACGCGGTGGATCTGCTGCGACGACACGACGTGCCCGCCGAGCAAGCTCGGCAACGCTTTCGACAACTAACCGCGATCAACTCGCAGTTGAACCGCTCACTGATCGAATTACTGAAAGCGGCGAAGACCCGACGAGAGCAGGATGCTATCGCCGCTGTCGAATCGGAATTCACCAGCCTCTACGCTGGCCACTGGATCGTCTTGCAAAGTGAAGTCACACCTCCGTCCGCTCCTTCCAATTCCGGCGCGGATCGGGTGTGGGAACAGCGAGTGGTATTCGACGGGGAAACGCTGGTGCTGACCGGAGCGATGTCGATCTTCGCGAAAGTTTCCGCGACGCCTCCTCCCCCTGCCGCTCCCGATGAGAATGCCGCCCCCGATGCCCCGCCGCAAACCACAATCACGCTCAATGATTTGGGGCAACGCGAAGTTCTGTTTGCCGCACAAGTCGAATCGCTGAAATGGAACGCGGAGCAATCCGCCTGGGTGCTGACGCTCAGGTCTTCGTCCGGCTTCCTGTGGACCGACTACGACCTGCTGCTGGCAACTGGTTTTCAGCCCGATGAACTTCGCACCGAAGCGCAGTTACGCGCACTACTGCTCGAACAAGGCCGCTGGATCGGAGCCATCGAATGAACGGAAAAAGCGGATTGCAAATTGCAAGTTGGAAGACACGGCCAGCGACGTTGCTTCGCCGTTCGCAATTTGCAATTTGCAATTGCCTCCTCATTCTCGCTTTGATCTTCCCGACCACCACGCAAGCCGCCGGTGCACAGTCGCTGGAGAGCTTCATCGCGCTCAAGCCTCAGTGGCCCGAACTGGTTGACTCTACGTTTCGCATTGAAGGGCGCTACGCCATCCTCACTCGCGAGTCATTGCGGATGAGGAACTGCGACCTGCCGTTTAAGTCCTTGCAGCTACCGAAGGCATCGGGCATTTCCAAAGTGATCGAGGTCTCAGGACGGTTGGCAAAAGAGACCACCAGTGGCAAGCTGTACTTTGAAGTCGACCAGATTCGATTCCTGCCCACCGATCTGCAGTCGCTGACGGAACGGGAACGCACCATCTCACGCGGCGCGGCCAAGCAGTGGTACGAGTTGGCGGACTGGGCGACAGCACGCGGCAAGTTCTACAGCGACGATGAACTGCTGGAGCGCGCCAAGGTTCTCAATCGCAAAGGACTGCAAATCGAACGGCAGGAGTTGAAAGAACTCACTCCGCAAGCGCTGCGGCAACTGTCGGCACGTGTGCCAGCGTTAGGCTTAGAGGATGCGTTGCGGCTCGACTGGCTGCACGAGTCGCTGTCTCTGGAATGGGAGAGCTTGCAAAAGTCCGCTCCAAAGCCCGACCTGACCGCGGACGAATTCGACACAACGAAGGATCCGTTGTTTCAGTTCCTCCAAAAGATCGACAAAGACTTGCCGGGCGCGCTGACTCGCGCGGACAACGTCTTGCCTTTGGAGATCAACGAGTACCGTCGGAACTCCGTGATCTCGTACCGCAATGCCGATGATTCACGCCGTCGCAAGTTCGAGCGGTTGCTCCATGTCGAAGTCGCCACGGCGGCGATCCGGCGGATCACGAAGCCCGATGACAGCAACGGCGGCGAAGTCGCCAATCGGATTGATGAGTTTCTTCCCGAACAACACGACTTGGCCGAACAGCATCGAGACCGCGAACTGGCGTTTCTCTCCAAGAACTCGGCCACGCTGTCGCGCAATCGGCTCGGCGAACTGGTGCAACGCTGTCGAGACCGAAAACAGGAAGCACTCGCCAAGGAGGCGATCACTCTCTGGCTGACACGACGCGAACAGTCGCTGCGAAAGGATGGCGTCACCGGCCTAATCCAGATCGCTGACGACCGTCTGGCTCTGCTGCAGGATCAACCGGGAGCCGGATTGCTGCTGCTCGAAGCGCTACAGCTCGCGCCAACGAACGAGGACATTTTCGAACGACTCACGAAGTTGGGCTATCAAAAGGTCAATGGCCAATGGGTCCAACCACAGGCGACTCCTCTGGTGCCGAACTCACCACCACCGGCCGGAGCTGATACGGAACGCGAACGCAACATTCGCTTAGGTGTCCCCACCACTGACATGACGGCAGCGGAGTTGCTGAAGTGCCTGGGTTCACCCCAATCGCTCACGCGAGTCGCAACCTCCGGACAAATCATCGAGACCTGGACGTATCGCGACGGCGTGACGGTCAGGTACAGGATCACGGTCGAGCGTCTAACTCACCGCGGCACCAACAAAGTCGTGGCCGTGCAATGAACGGGGCTTGTAGATGACGGGCAAGAGTGCCCGGCCTACACTGACCGCATCATGGCAGGAAATTCCTTCGGACAAGCGTTGCGGATTACTACGGCGGGTGAGAGTCACGGGCCAGGCAACGTCGTCATCATCGACGGCGTGCCTCCGGGCATCCCGCTGAGCGTTGATGACCTGCTGGTCGATTTGCGACGCCGCCGGCCGGGGCAGAGCAAGATCGTGACTCAGCGGCAGGAAGACGACCTGCCAGAGATTCTCGCCGGCGTCTTCGAGGGACGCACAACCGGAACCAGCTTGGCGATCCTGGTCCGAAACAGCGATCAGCGCAGCCGCGACTACGAAGACATCAAAGACAAATATCGCCCCGGCCACGCCGACTTCAGCTTCGATGCGAAGTATGGCTTCCGAGATTACCGCGGCGGCGGACGTTCCAGTGCTCGCGAGACAACCGTGCGAGTCGCCGCCGGGGTCGTGGCGAAGAAGATTCTGCGCGAAGCATTTGGCGGCGAGGTTGTCGGCTATGTCGTGCAAGTGGGGAACATCAAAGCCAACATTCCCGATCCCGCCGCGATCACGTTGTCTCAAGTGGAAACGCTTCCCAATGGCGACCCCAACATCGTGCGCTGTCCCGACGCCGCCGCGGCGACGCGAATGATCGAGCTGATCGAAGCGGTTCGCAAAGACGGCGATTCGATCGGCGGCGCGGCGGAGATTATCGCCACCAACGTCCCGCCAGGACTCGGAGAGCCTGTCTTCGACAAACTCAAAGCGGACCTCGCCAAAGCGTTGTTCAGCCTGCCGGCGGTTCTGGGAGTTGAGTACGGCATCGGTTTCGGCTGTGTCACGATGCGCGGCAGCCAGCACAACGATTTGTTCGTCCCCAAACGTAGTGCCGGCGGCTCGCCTGCATCTCCATCCGATTTAGTCACGACGTCCAGCAACCGCCACGGCGGAATGCTCGGCGGGATTTCGACCGGCTTGCCGATCGTGCTCCGCGCCGCAGTGAAGCCGACCAGCAGCTTGCCGATCGAGCAAGCCACCGTGACACACGAGGGTGAGCCGACCACCATCAAAACGAAAGGCCGCCACGATCCCTGTCTGCTGCCGCGCTTCGTCCCGATGGCCGAGGCGATGGTCGCGATCGTGCTCGCCGATCACTGGCTCCGCTGGAAGGGGCAGTCATCCGAGTCGCGCGGCTAATGATCGGAATGCGTATCACACGAAAGTTGAGATTTGAAAACTCATGCCGTGGCTTCAGAAACAACTCCGTTTGCCAGAGTTCCCGCGCGGGTTTCACATCGTGACCGAACATGTGCTCGGCGCGTTGCCCGAACTGCCGAAGGTCAAAGTCGGGTTGTTGCACGTCTTTATTCAGCACACATCCGCATCCATCACGATCAACGAGAACGCGGATGCCGATGTCCCGGCGGATCTCGAAGCATCGTTCAATCATCTCGCGCCGGAGCGGTTTCCGTATCGTCACACGGTCGAAGGACCGGATGACATGCCGGCTCACGTGAAGGCCGCGATGCTGGGAAGCTCGGTCTGGGTGCCGGTCGCCGATGGGCGGCTCGTGCTGGGGACGTGGCAAGGAATCTATTTGTGCGAGCACCGCAATCACGGCGGCTCGCGCCGACTGGTCCTGACGTTGCAAGGCGAGTGGCAGGAAGAGCGACTCGACCGCCCGTGATCAACCGCTGGTGAAATCGAGCACGTTGACACCCTCTCGGAGCAGGTCTAGCATCCTGACCGCTGTTTTGTGGGGATTTTTTCGGAGGGATTGGCTCATGTCTGACGATCGCGATTTCTCTCCGCAGCGCTGTGTTCCCGGCCGTCTTCGACCGTCGATCCGCCGTCGATTGTTGCTGCTAGCGATGACTTTCGCGGCGGTGACTGCGTGTGCTTCGCCAGCTTGGTGCGCGGATCGCCCACCCGAAGTGGAAGCGGCCATTCAACGCGGAGTGAAATTCCTCTCCGGCATTCGCAGCATCGTCGAGACGGAAGCGGGCTTGGTCGTGTATGCCTGCATGTCCGCGGGAGAGTCTGCCGACAGTCCGCTTGTCAAAACTCAAACGGACAACATTCTGAGAAAGTGTACCAGCTTCTATAAGCCGGCCCTCCATCACAATTACGAAGCAGGCGTGGATCTGATGGGTTTGGTGGCCGCCGACCGCGTGAAGTACAAAGATCAAATTCAGATGATCGGTGACTTCTTGACCAAAGAGCAGAAGCCGTACGGTGCCTGGGATTATGCCACCGGCGATAGTAAGGGAGACACGAGCATTTCCCAGTATGGAATCTTGGGGCTCTGGGCAGCCGCTCGCGCGGGAATTCAAGTCCCCACCAAGGTGTGGGATGACGCAGCGCAGTGGCACATACGGACCCAGCTCAAAGAAGGCGCCTTCGGATACCACCCGTTGGGGGGAGATCCGGCAGCAAAGCACAGCATGACCGTCGCGGGAGTCGGCAGCTTGGCCGTCATCAAGCTCATGTTGTCGAATCTGCCAGCTCCAGAGCCAGTTGCCGCGACAACAGGGGGGGATTCGAAGACCAAGAAAAACGACAAGGCATTCGGCGTCCTGGAACGAGTCACTCCGCAGGAGGCGACCGACACATCGGCCGCCCCAACCTCGCCACAAGATACCAAATACAGGCCGAAGTCCACGCGTGCGGAATTGGACCGGAGCATCGGCGGTGGCATGGGTTGGCTGAATCGCTTTTATACCATCGACAAGCCATCCGGTTGGGGTTTGTATTATCTGTATGGACTTGAAAGGGTCGGCTCGCTGACGAACTCGGACAAGATCGGCGGCCGCGACTGGTATAAGGAAGGCTGTGCTTTCCTGATCAAGAGCCAACAAGCCGACGGGAGTTTCCAGGATTTGGGCGGCACCACGGTGTCGACGTGCTTCGCAATCTTGTTCATGACCCGTGCCACCGAAAAGCTCGTTCCTGTTACTCCGCAAGTTGCTCGCGTGCGCGCCGCCACTTATGGCGGCGGTCTTCTGGAAGGAGGACGCGGCCTGCCCAGTGATTTGGGAAAGGTCGATAAGCAAGGCGGACAACTTTCCGCTCAGAAGTTGCCGGATACGGAACTCGACAAGGTGCTGGCAGAACTGGGTGATCCGAAGTCCGATCGAGTCGAAGCGGCTCAGAAGGCTCTTGTGGACGCGATCCAAGTTGGTCAGCGGCAAGAACTGATCGGCCAGAAAAGTCTGTTGTTGAAGCTGGCGAAGGATCAGCGAGTCGAAGTCCGCCGAACGGCGTTTTGGGCGCTGGGACGCTGCAATGATCTGCTCGTCGCGCAGGTGTTGATCAAAGGCCTGGAGGATGTTGACTACGATGCTGCCGTGGAGGCTCGCAATGCGCTGTGCGTGCTCAGCCGTCGCCCGCGCGGATTCGGGCTGCCAAGCGATCTGGAAGCCAAATTCCCGGCGAATGCGACTCCCGCCGAGAAGGACGCTGCGTTCGAAAAGTGGCGTGAGAACGACGTTCGCGAATGGCGCGACTGGTATCAAAAAGTCCGACCGTACTCCGAGCGGGACAAATTACTCGATTGAACGAGGACGTTTCCGCGCGCGAGCGAGAACCGCCCGTTGCGAAATCGAGACGTTAAGAAAGTTTCCACACTGTGAGCACCACCGCTGAAAGTTCAACTCGCACACGCCCGCCGCCGATCGCGCTTTCGCAGCACGACAAAGTCTCGTCGGGGTTGCTGGCCGTCTGCATGTTGCTCGGCACGCTGACGATTTTGCTGGTCACAGCTTGGATTGCCAACATGCAGCCGTCCCCCAAGCTGCCACCGCAGGTGACGTTGTTGGAAGAAGATCCCGGCGGCGATCCAAACGGCTTCATCGACGGCACGCCCGGCGAAACATTGGCGCTCGGCTCGCCAGACGCCGATGCGAATGACCCCGTGATGGCCGAAGCAGAAGCGCTGCCGGACAATGCCGAAGCCCCGACCGAATCGCTCGACGCGGTGGCCGATGTTTCCGATGCCACCGAGATGAACACGTCGGACTCGGCGGATGGTCCCGTGGTGAATCAACAATTCGCGCAGGCTTCTCTGGTACCCACTCGACCCGGCAGTCCGTTTGGGAAGCCGGGCGGGACTGGTCGTCCGCCATTGGGGTCCGGCAGCGGCAAAGGTGGCTTCCCTCGCGAGATGCGATGGTTCATCAAGTTCACCGAACGCGGAACGCTCGATGAGTACGCCTCGCAATTGGAGTTCTTCGGGATTGAACTCGGAGCACTCATGCCTGACGGCAAGCTGATCCTGGTCAACAAGCTCAACACCCCATCGCCGGTGAAGCGCACTGTGACCAACGGACAGGAAGAGAAGCGGTTGTACTTCACTTGGAAGGGAGGCACCCGCAAAGGAGTCGATCTGCAAATCCTTCAAAAGGCGGGCATCGACGGGAACAACGCGCTCGTCATGCACTTCTATCCGCCGCAAACAGAGAATCAGTTGGCCGTGTTGGAGCAGCAATACAAGGGCCGCAAAGCCAACCAAATCAAACGCACTTACTTCTCCGTCCGGTCAGCAAAGGACGGATATGAATTCACAATCACCAGCCAGACCGAATTGAAATAGGCGCGTCGGGAACAGGGACGTCCCCCTTGAGGAGCGGCCGCGATGCCTGAGTCGGAGATCCTTCGCGACCTGTGGTACATGGCGGTGCCAGGTCAGCAGCTCAAGCGTGGGCAGATGCTGGGGAAGATTCTGCTTGGCCAATCGCTGGTGTTGGGCCGTGACGCCAACCGCGAGGTTTTTGCGCTTCGCGATATCTGTCCGCATCGCGGCATACCCCTGAGTCACGGCCAGTTCGATGGCCGCGAGATCGAGTGCTGTTATCACGGCTGGCGGTTCAATTGCAGTGGCGGTTGCACCCAGATTCCTTCTTTGTTGCCCAACCAGAAGTTTGATCTCGACCGAGTGTTCGTCACGCGCTTTCCCTGCCGCGAGGTCCAAGGCAACGTCTGGGTTTTCTTCCCGGAAGACGAGCGCAACATTCCCGATCCGCTGCCGGAGATTCCCAAAATCCCGGGAATCGAAGCATGCCACCATGGGCTGGTAGAACGAGCTATCTTTCCCTGCTCGATCGACCATGCCGTTGTCGGCCTGATGGACCCGGCCCACGGCCCGTTCGTGCATCGCTCGTGGTGGTGGCGTTCACTTCGCTCGATACACCAGAAGTCGAAAGCGTTTGCTCCATCGCATCTGGGCTTCACGATGGTTCGCCACAAGCCTTCGTCCAACTCGAAGGCGTACAAACTGCTCGGCGGCGAAGTCTCGACCGAGATTCGATTCGAGCTACCCAGTACACGCATCGAATCCATCATCGCGGGCCGACACCACATCTGCGGACTGACAACACTGACTCCGCTGGCCGACAAGCAGATTGAGCTGCATCAAGTCTTCTACTGGACGATCCCCTGGCTGACAGTCTTTCGTCCGCTGATGCGTCCGTTCGTCCGCACGTTCATCGAGCAAGACCGCGACGTCGTGAACAAGCAGCAGCAGGGCCTCAACGAAGACCCGCAGCTCATGCTCATCAACGACGCCGACCGCCCGGCCCGCTGGTATCACCAGCTCAAAAAGGAATATCAGCAGTCTCGCACCGAGCAGCGTCCTTTCGTCAACCCGGTCCCAGAGACCACACTGCACTGGTGCAGTTAGAGGAAGTCTCAAATTCGTTCGAGATCATCCAACGCGGAGCAGTCCCGTTTCGTCTCGAAACCTGCGACGATGCGCCGAACAATTTCGAGGCGGGGGCTGTGATGATTTTGTTTGTCATTGGGTGTGTGGTGCCGGCATTCCTGGTGTCGGTGGTGGCGACGGGAGCAATGCGAGTCCTGTCTCCAAAGATCGGGTTGATCGATCATCCGGCGGCTCGGAAAGTTCATAAGGCTCCCACGTCGTTGGGAGGCGGTATTGGGATCTGGCTGGGCGTCGTCTTGCCGCTGGCGAGCGTGCAGTTGGCGGCATGGCTGATCACTCACGGACATTTGCCAGAGTCATGGATTCCGGCGGAACTTCGTCCGCATCTGAACGGTGTCATGTATCGATCGGGTCGGATGTGGGCCGTGCTGGCGGGGGGCACCGTATTGTCGATCATGGGATTGATCGACGACCTGCGCGACTTGCCGTGGCAGCCACGGTTGGTGATTCAGCTTGGTGTGGCGGTTCTGCTGGTTTGGGCGGGCGTACGCGGAACGGCGTTTCTAGGGATACCGGCGCTGGAGTTTCTCATCAGCGTGCTGTGGCTGGTGGTGCTGATGAACTCGTTTAACTTTCTCGACAACATGGACGGGTTGTCGTCGGGCATCGCGCTGATCGCGTCGGTAATCTTCGCGATCATCATGCTGACGTCTCTGTCAGAGCCACGCTGGTTGGTCGGCGGAGCGTTGCTAGTGCTCGCGGGATCGCTGCTGGGATTTCTGTGTCACAACTGGCCGCCAGCGAGAATCTTCATGGGAGATACCGGCAGCTATTTCATCGGAGTAGTGCTGGCGTCGATGGTGGTACTGGGGACGTTCTACGAGCATGGCGGAGCGGCTCAGCATGGCCGGCATGTGATTCTCGCGCCGCTGTGTGTGCTGGCGGTGCCTCTGTATGACTTCGCTTCGGTGCTGCTGATTCGGCTGATCGAACGACGCAGTCCGTTCAAGCCAGACAAGAGTCACTTCTCGCATCGGCTCGTACAGCTTGGTTTGAAGTCGAAGCACGCCGTGCTGACGGTGCATCTCGCAACTCTGACGACCGGTCTGGGAGCGTTGCTGCTGTATCTCGTTCCCGATTGGTCCGGAGCTTGGTTGGTCATCGCACTGGTGGTCTGCGTGTTGGCGATCATTGCCATCTTGGAGACCATCGGGCGCGGGACGGTGGACCGAGTCAGCGAGCAGGCGAGCGGGGCGGCACCAGAATGTCTTACGGATGATGGTGCGAGGTAATAGCAATGTCGCGCAAACAACCAATCGTCCTCCCCGCCCCCTCTCCACCTCCCCTTCTCCCCGCGTCTCCTCCCCGCACTGGCGGTCTGATGCTGGCATGGCTCGCCGCGCTGCTCGCCGGTCGCTGGCTGATCCCGACCGAAGGTGCCGCTGAGGGAATGACTCTGTGGCTGGTGCAGTTGATGCTGCTGACTGCGGTGGCTCGGATGGCGTGGGCGTGGCGGTTTGGCGAGCAGTCTTTTCGTTTCGATGCGATGGATGGCGCGATCGCGTTGTTGATCGTGGCACAAGTCGTATCGGCAGTGGCGGTGGTGATGGGGGTTGGCAACTCGCGCGCGGCGATCAATCTCGCGTGGGAGTGGGTTGGTTCGGGCTTGTTGATTTGGATGTTGCGCCAAGAACTGAGAACGTCTCGCGCCGTCCTGCCGCTCTGCCTGGGTTTGTCGTTGATGGCGGGCGTGCTGGCGGGATATGGGCTTTGGCAGCATTACGTCTGGTACGACGAGATGAGCCGCGATTACGACCGACTCACGACGGAGCATGATCGGCTAAGCCAGTCTCCGTCCGATGGACGCCGCTTGCAGTCCTTGCGAGCCGAGATGTCTCGCCAAGGCATTCCTGTCGAACCGGCCGCTCGGCAATCGCTGGAGCAGCGATTGAAAGCGAGTCGCGAACCGTTCGGGCTATTCGCGCTGGCAAACACGTTCGCAGGACTGCTGGCTGTGATGTTGCTGACCGCCGCCGGAACAATCCCCAGCGGCACGAAGTATTGGGATTGGATCGCGACGGCGTGCGTGGTGCTCGTCATCGGCTATTGCCTGGTGCTGACAAAGAGCCGCACGGCATGGGTTGGATTGCTCGCGGGGATCGGCTGGTGGACGTTCCGAATCGTGGCTGCTCGCTGGCGGCGTGGCGACTCAACGACGCCGCAAAGTTCGGCGTTCGTTCGGTGGATCTCCGGCGGAGCGGTCGTGCTGGGAATCGCGGTGACGATTGCTGTCGTCAGTGGCGGCTTGGACAAGGCGGTATTGTCGGAGGCTCCGAAGTCCGTGCGATATCGGCTGGAGTATTGGCAAGCGACTTGGGCCACCATCCGCGAGCACTTCTGGTTGGGGACTGGGCCGGGCAACTTTCGCGATTTCTACTTGGCTCACAAGCTGCCGGAGTCGAGTGAGGAGATTGCCGATCCGCATAATTTGATATTCGACGTGTGGGCCAACGCGGGGACGCTCGGATTGATCGGATTGCTGACGTGCCTGGGTCTGATGTTGCGAGGTTTTTTCAAGCGGCGTGACGGGGTCGGTAGTCTTTTTCAGAGCGGCGGAAGCTTTCACGTCCAATCGCGAGTGATCGATCGCCGCTCCGAAAGAGACTCCCGCCCCCTTTTGTCGGCCGGCGCGTGGGGCGTCGGCTTAGCGTTTCCTCTAAGCGCGGTTGGCATGGAGTTGATGGGACACGGGACCGATGAGCGGTTGTGGTGGCTGGGTGGGATCTGGTGGGGGCTGTGGTTGATCGGTGTCTTGGTTGCACAGCGAACTTCGGCCGAGCGATCTTCGGAGGCCGGTTGCGTACAAACGGTCGCGGTCCGCTGGTCATTGGAAGCGGCCAATGTCGCGTTGCTGGTGCATCTATTGGGCGCTGGCGGGATCGCGATGCCGGCCATCACGCAGTTGTTGTGGCTGGTGTGGGCGCTGCGAGCGACCTGTTTCGAGTCAACGAGGATTGGACAAGACGAGAAATCGCCCAGCGAGTCGGCGAGCGGAGGCGTAATGGCCGGACGACTTCCGGCAGGAGCCTTGACGTTGGCCGCCGGAGGACTGTTTGTCTTGTGTTGGTGGACCGCAACCATGCCGGAGATTGTCTGTCGCACGTCCTTACAAATCGGGGATGCCGAGTGGGGTCGCGGTCAATTCGCATCAGCGGGCAAACAATATCTAGAGGCACTTCGCGCCGATCCGTATGCGATTGAACCGCTCGAACGATTGACCGAAGCCGCGTTTCAACGCTGGCAAGCGAAACAGGCAGAGCGCGATTTCGACGAGTCCGTGGAACACCTGCAAGCGGTCAACACTCGGTTGCCATTCGCTTCACGCCCGTTTCGACGATTGGGACAGCTCTGGATGGCTCACTTCGAACGCACTCGCAGCACACAAGACGCAGCGCGGGCCGTCGATGCGTACGCGGTTGCGGTCCTGCATTATCCGCATCATGCGGGGCAACTCTCCGAATCAGCGACCGCAAGCGAGCAGGCGGGAATGATCGAGCAGGCTCGCGAAATGGCGCGGCGAGCCGTTCGGCAAGACGATCTCAATCGGAACGCGGGGCACTCCGACAAGTTCCTCGACGACAAGACGCGGAGTCGGATGGAACGCCTGGCGGCCGAGCCGTCGGAACCGAATTGACCGGTTTTCGCGAGGCCATCACAATGCCGCGACGATTGATGAGTCGTTGTTTGGTTTGGTTTTTTCTCTAAATTTTTCAGAACTTAGAACTCGACGGGCTGATTAAAAAACTGCCCTACCTCAGCGGAGGCTTCATGAATATCCGAGCGGTTGCAATTGTGGTGTTCCTATTGCTGACAGGCGGTGGCCTGGCAGTGCATTTCCGTCAGAAGTCCATGACAGATCATGGTCCGCCCCCGAATCCGGTCGATGTCAGCGACATTCCGGTGCCGCCATTGATCGGACCGTACGGCAAGTTTGTCATCGTCGGCGAAGCCGTGCATAACTTTGGGGTGATGGAGCACCTGCAGGAGGGGCAGCACGAATTCAAGATTCGCAACGACGGGCAAGCGCCCATCAAGATGGTCGCTCTCAAAAGAGACCAGACCTGCCAATGCACACTCGGCAGCTTGGGCAAAGACGGCCTGAAACCCGGCGAAGAAACCGTCGTCAAGCTGTCCTGGACCATCAAGAACCCAAGTACCTTGTTCGAGCATTCGGCCAAGATTCGTACGGACGATCCAGAGAACCCGGTGACGACTTTCCGTGTTCGCGGCTTGGTCGGCAAAAGACTGGTGGTCAAGCCGTCCAACGAAATCAATTTGGGAACGCTCTCTGAAAAACTACCGACCGAACGGACAATAATTCTGTTTTCCGAGATCGTCGATGCGTTCGAGATCACCAAGTTGGAGCCCAGCAATCCTCTCATCGTGACCACGGCCACTCCGTTGACCGCCGAGCAATTGAAACTTGTCACGCGTGATCCGCTAACGGAAGAGTCCCGCGCGATGATGGCGCAAATGGCGGCGGACGCACCCACCCCCCCGGCGATTCCGGGTTCCCACGGCCCCGCAGAGTCCGCACACGATCATCCTGTCGATGACCTTGCCGGCAAATCGCCCGATGCCAAGTGCGGTTATGAATTGAAAGTCACGTTTCAGCCCGGCTTTTCCATCGGCAAGGTGCGCGAGGCCTTGCAGATCCACACCAACATCTCCACGGGGACGCAAGCCGATGCCCCCGCCGGTCAGCCAGTGTTTGTTTCATTCACGGGAACTCGCTCGGGGCCGGTCCAAATACTCGGCACGCCCGGCATAAGTTGGTCGCCAGAAGACGGTATTTTGCGGCTGGGACGCTTTCCCGCCAAGGTGGGCAAGAAGGCCAAGCTGGTCGTGTTCGTGAAGAAAACGGAACATGAATTGGTCATCACGGAAGCCAAGTTGGACCCACCACAATTGAAGTACGAATTCCGCAAAGATGAAAACTTCAACGCTCCCGGCCGCAACAAGTATGAGATCGTCGTCGAGGTTCCTTCTGACGGAGTACCGCTGAGCTTGGGTGGTGGCGAACGCGCCGGCTCGGTCGTCCTGCAAACCAACCATCCAGACGCCAAGACCATCAAATTTGACATCGAGTTCACTTCGTTCTGAAGCCAAGGAATGTTCGCATGAGCCGCCTTCGACAGGGATTGGTCGCAAGCTTGCTAAGCCTTTCGCTCGGCAGCTTGAGCGGCTGCAATGAAGCGCCCGTTTCCGCTCCATCCGCCAAGCCGGAAACACCGAGCCTCGAATCTCCCGCGCAGACTTTGGTCACGACCGAGAAGCCCGGCGATCTCCAACTCGACACCGAGGATGCGGCTTCAGCCAACGTCGTACTGACGTCGAACGATCAACCAAAGTCCGACCCCAAGAAACCAGCCGTCGCCGACAAGCCACTGTTCGATGATTGGAACAAACCGGCGCTCGCGCTGGTCCTCTCTGGCGAACAACACGGCTACTTTGAACCGTGCGGCTGTGCCGAGAACCAATCGGGTGGAGTGTCGCGACGACATGACCTCATCAAAAAGATGCAAGCAAAAGACTGGCCGCTGACCAGCTTTGATCTCGGCGGTACCGTCAATCGCAATCGCCCGCAGACGAAACTGAAATTCCAGACGTTTCTCGCGGCGATGAAGGACATGCGCTACAGCGTTCTCAACCTCGGCCCAGAGGAATTAAAGCTCGGTGCGGCTGACTTGCTGGCGTATCACGCACCCGATCCAAAAGACCAAAACAGTCTGGCGTTCGTCTCTGCGAACGTGACGCTGTTTGGTTCGCCTGAACTCGGCACACCGGTCCGTTCCAAAGTGCTGACGCTCGGCAAACACAAGGTCGGTGTGACATCCGTGCTCGGCGCGAGCTTCCGCAACGAGATCGCTCCGGCCGGTGCCAACGTCGATATCACCATCGACGACCCCGCGACCGCGCTTCCCCCTGTACTCAAAGAGATGCAAGCTCAGCAGCCCGACTTGCTAGTGCTGCTGTCTCACGGCACGCTCGCCGAAGGCAAAGCCTTGGCGACCAAGTTTCCGCAGTTCGCGGTGGTGCTGACTTCCGGCGGTGCTGAAGACCCGGAGTTCGACAATCCGCAGAAGGTCGGGCAGTCGCTGGTCGTCCAAGTTGGCCACAAAGGGAAATACACCGGAGTCATCGGCTTCTTCCCGGAGGACTCGCAAAACCGAGTTCGCTTTGAACTCATCAAACTGACTCAGGACCGCTTCCAAGACTCGGACAAGATGATCGAGCACATGAAGTTCTACCAAGAACTGCTGATGACCTCGCAGCTCGCCGAGACCGAACCGCCGATCAAGACGGCGAACGGAGCGAAGTTCGTCGGCTCAAAGGTCTGCGGCGAGTGCCACACCAAAGCGTTCGCCGTCTGGGAGAAGTCCGGACACGCTCACGCTTACGACAGCCTCATCAAAGGTCGGCCGGAGAGGGCCGCCACTTGGGTCTCTCGCATTCACGACCCTGAATGTCTCGCGTGTCACGTGACTGGCTGGCACGCTCAAGATGTCCTGCGCTACGTCAGCGGCTTCGAGAGCAAACAGAAGACGCCGCTCTTGCTCGACAACGGTTGCGAAAACTGTCACGGCCCCGGCAGCAAACACATCGCACTGATCAACGAAGACAAAAAGGAAGAAGCCCGAAAAGAGGTCCGCATCACGCTCGCCGAGTCCAAGAAAACGCAGTGCTACACCTGCCACGACGGCGACAACAGCCCCAAGTTCAAGGCCGATGCTTATTGGGAAAAGATCAAGCACTCCGGCCTGGACTAACTACCGAGTTAATCCCAGCAGGCTTTTTTACGCACATTTGGGAGGCATTGAAAATTGAGAATTGGAAATTGAAGAATGCAAAATGGTCGGCACCAAACAACGACATGAACCGGCTGTTTTCCGGCAATCCTCAATTTTCAATTTCAGCATAGGAATCGTTTCGGGTACGGCCTTGCCTCCTGATGTACTTCTGCCACCAAATCATTCCACTGGCCCCATTCCCCTGCCAGACTCGCTGCCTGACGGCATCTGAATTGCGACCGCGCGCAACGTCCCATAACGTACCGCCCCGCGCATTCGCGGGGCACGTTTCTAACGTGCCCGTCCGCTTCTCAGTCGGCCCCAAACCCGGCTTCCCTGTCAGGTTCCCATGAGCAAAATCGAAAAACTGTTGGTGGCGAATCGCTCCGAAATCGCGATTCGCGTCTTCCGTTCGGCCTACGAGTTAGGCATTCGCACCGTCGCGATTTACACGCACGAAGACCGCTTCGCCCTGCATCGTTTCAAAGCGGACGAGGCGTATCAGATCGGCAAGAAAGGGGAGCCGATCAAGTCGTACCTCAACATCGACGCGATCATCGACATCTGCCGCCAGCACGGCGTCGATGCCATCCATCCCGGCTACGGTTTCCTCTCCGAGAACCCGAACCTCGCTCAGGCCTGCACGGACAACGGCATCACGTTCGTCGGTCCCAGCGTCGAGGCGCTGCACAAGCTCGGCGACAAAACAATCGCGCGCGAGATCGCGCAGGCGGCCGGAGTGCCGGTCCTCAGCGGCAGCCAGCGAGCGATCGTCAACGCGGATGAAGGACTCGCGCTCGCAAAGTCGCTCGGTTTTCCCATCATTCTAAAAGCCGCTCATGGTGGCGGCGGGCGCGGTATGCGTGTTGTCCGCGATGACGCAGACTTCGTCCCCCAGTACGAACAGGCCAAGCGCGAATCGCTGTCGGCGTTCGGCAGTCCGGACATCTTCATCGAGAAATTCATTCAACGTGCGCGGCACATCGAAGTGCAATTGCTTGGAGACCAGCACGGCAACCTCGTGCATCTCTTCGAACGTGACTGCTC